>ERZ1034669.43-NODE-43-length-74007-cov-34.432023_pt1 | contig 74007 bp, 60 predicted proteins | sample MGYA00520705_ERZ1034669 | MGnify/ENA primary metagenome ERZ1034669 (study PRJEB33766, sample SAMN09781766) | gut metagenome | biome: gut microbiome | host: Homo sapiens | place: Madagascar | study: EMG produced TPA metagenomics assembly of the PRJNA485056 data set... | reverse complement strand
GGGGGTCGGGGTGGGGGTCGGCGCCGGAGTGCCGCCACCGTTGTTCGTGTTCGAATTGTTGTTTCCGCCCGTATTCGGCTTGGTCTGCCCCTGGCTTCCGCTGTTCGTCTGATTTGCGGCTGCCGCCTGCTCCGCGGCGTACTGGCGGTTGAAGGAATCGACCTGCGATTGCAGCAGCACGGTCTGCGCGGCCTGCTGGGCCACGCTTCCCTTCAATTCCGATTGCTGGCTTTCCAGGCTTGCACGGCGCGTCTCGCCTTCCGCACGCAGCTGGTCGAGCGCGTCACGTTGCGACTGCGCGTCGGCCGCCGCCTGCTGCGCCGAGGCGGCCTTCTCGTCAGCCGTGGACTTCAGCTTAGCGATCTGCTTTTCGATTGCCGCAAGACGCTCGCCACGGTTCATGGACGTGTTCAGCGTGTTCGCGGCATCCGTGGCCGCATTGGATTCCGTCCTCGACAAGGCGTCGCGCGATTGCATGGAATTGATGAATTCCTGGGTGCTGGTGGCGCCCGTCACCACGCTCATCACCGTAGAGGCGTCGGAGCCGTGAAGATCCTCACGAGCCATCTGCGCCACGGCGGCGTGCGCGTCGTCATAGTCCTTGCCGGTCTGCTCGATCTGCGCCTCGAGATTGGCCTTGTCCTTCTGTGCGGCCTCAAGACGGGAGGCTGCCGCCTCCGCCTCGCTCTGCGCGGAGGCGGCATCGGCGTTGGCCTGTTCCACAGCGGCCTGCGCCGCCGGAATCTTGGTATTCGTCAGCTCGTCAAGCTCCACAATCTTGTCCGCCAGATCGGATTTCACACCGGCCAACTGGGAACGAAGCTGAGCCTCGCGCTGGGCGCTTGCGGCCTTTTTGTTCTGGGCGTTCAACAATTTGCTATAGGTATTCGCAGCTTCGACCCGCTCGACCATGGGCGAGAACGGAGCTACCGCCATAGTGGCGCACATTGCGCCTGTGGCAAGCATGGCTGCGACCGTCCTGCAGGCTTTCGCGTTATTCATACGGTCATGTCCTTCCACTGTATCTCACACCTTACCATCACTTGTATGGAATCGTCCGTTTCATCGCAGCCGCGCATCACGTACGCAGGTATTTACGCAGGGAAACCATCGATGCGATAATCGACAGCAGCACAGCCCCCAGAATGAGAATCGGGGAAACGTACAGCACCGACATCTGGTTGACGAAAGGGATCCATTTGATGGAATTCGCCAGACCGTCCGTGATGAAGACCTTCACCAACGCCGACAGGGTGACGCACGACAAAAGCGATCCAACCAGCGAGGCGACCACGCCTTCCAGGATGAACGGCAACCGAATCGTCCAATTCGACGCGCCGACCAATCGCATGATCTCCGTCTCGGTTCTGCGGGAGGCGGCTGACATGCGGATGGTGGTGCCCGTCAACAGAATGGCCACGACGACCATCACCATTGCGAGCGACGCGGTGGCGACGGTGGCCTTGTTCAGCACGGCGAACACCGGTTCGAAGATCTGACGCTGGTCGCTGACGGTGTCAACACCGTCCTTGCCGGACAGCACTTCGGAGACCACCTGGTACTTCTCCGGATTCTTCAGCTTCAGCCACAGCGAATCCTGCATGTCATCCGCGGTCAGCGTGCGCCCTTGGTATTCACCGTTGGGGTACTGCTTGAGGAACGTGTCCTTGTAGAACTTCTGCTTGCTCACGAAGGTGATCTTCGAAACGTCATTGGGCAGCTCGTTGCGAATGGTCTTCTGCAGATCGTTGATCTGCTGCGCGGTGGCCGCGGTTCCCGATGAGCAGTTCACCGACTGGCTCGCGCCGTCGGGGCACATCCACACCACAACCTCGACCTTGGAATACCAGTCGCCCTTGGCTCTGGTGATCTGGGCCTGGGTCAGCACCGAAGCTCCGATGAACAGGAAGGAGATGAAGGTGACAAGCATCACCGAAAGCAGCATCGGCACGTTCCGCTTGAGGCTGTTCCAGGTTTCGGAAAGAATGAAACGCAGGCGCATCAGTCGTTCACCTCGTCTTCCTTGCTGTTGTCGTCATGGCCTGCCGGAGGGGCCGGAGGAGCCGGAGGCGTGAGGGACACGGGCGGCGCCGGCGGTTCAGACGCCGTGTTGGTGTCATCGGCCGCGTCGTTTTCGGAGACATCGGCTTCGGCCGGCCTCTTGAAACGGGCATCCTTATCCTCATGATCCTCATGCTCGGTCATCTCGTCGAGTTTGAGACCCTTACCCCAGGTCAGCGTGGTCTCCACCGAGGCGAAGGCCTCGCCGTAACGTCCGGTACGTCCGGAATGCACGGAATTCGCGAGACGCGCGATACCCGCATCGCCTTTGCCATCGGTTAGTGCCGCTGCAACCATATCGGCCGCGTTCACCGCGGTCTCGGCACGCGTCGAGCCTTCCACGTCGACGGTTCCGTCGGTGTCGTCGGCGATTTCGTTGGAACCGTGCTGGCGGAACTGCGCATTGCGGTCGGTGACGCCTAGCGCCTGCTGCGATTTCGATTCGACCTCGGCATCCGGGAAGTACAGCGCGGAATCGTAGGAACCCTGTTGCTCGTCGCGGACGATTTTGCCTGTGTGCAACTCCACCACGCGCTTGCGCATGGAGTTGACGATCTCCTCGTTGTGCGTGGCCATGACGATGGTGGTGCCGGTACGATTGATGGCGTCCAGCACCTCCATGATGCCGAGCGACGTGGTCGGGTCAAGGTTGCCTGTGGGCTCGTCGGCAAGCAGAATCTGGGGATGGTTCACATACGCCCTTGCGATGGCCACACGCTGGGCCTCGCCGCCGGAGAGCTCGTGGGGGTAATTGTTCTCCTTGCCGGTCAGGCCTACGGTCTGTAGGACTTTGGGCACCAGCGATTTGATGGTGGAACGGCTCGTGCCGATCACTTCGAGGGCGAACGCGACGTTTTCCCACACCGTTTTGTTGTTGAGCAGCTTGAAATCCTGGAAGATGAAGCCGATCTGCCGACGGTAGTGCGGCACCTGCCGTGCCGACAGACGTCTTAGGTCGTTGCCGGCGACGCGGATCTCGCCGTCCGTGGCCTCCTCCTCACGCAGCAGCAGGCTCAGCAAGGTGGTCTTGCCGGAGCCGGACGCGCCCACAAGGAAGACGAAATCACCTCGATTGATATCGAGATCGATGTCATCCAATGCGGGACGTGTGCCCTTCGGATAGACTTTGCTCACATGTTCAAGCGAGATCAGCGCCATCGTATTCTTCCTCCGCCCGTAGCTTAGGCTTCCTGCTCCTCAGCCGCCGCACGACGCTGCTCATGGCGCCAACGGATGCCGGCCTCGATGAACTCGTCAATATCGCCGTCGAATACGGCCTGGGTCTGCGAGGTCTCGTATCCGGTGCGCAGATCCTTGACCATCTGGTACGGATGCAGCACATAGGAGCGCATCTGGTCGCCCCAGCTGGCCTTGATGTCTCCGGCGAGCTCCTTCTTCTTCTTAGCCTCCTCCTCGTGGCGCAGCACCAGCAGTCGAGACTGCAGCACGGCCATGGCCGCGGCGCGGTTCTGGATCTGCGAGCGCTCATCCTGCATGGTCACCACGATGCCGGTCGGAATATGGGTGATGCGCACCGCGGAATACGTGGTGTTCACGCCCTGGCCGCCAGGACCGGAGGAGCAGTAGGTATCGACGCGAATCTCGGAATCAGGCACGTCGATGTGGTCGGTGGCCTCGACCAGCGGCACCACTTCCACGGCGGCGAAGCTGGTCTGGCGGCGTCCCTGGTTGTCGAATGGGGAGATACGCACCAGACGGTGGGTGCCGCCCTCCACGCTCAGTCGTCCATACGCGTATGGAGCGTCCACCTGGAAGGTGGCGGACTTGATGCCCGCCTCCTCGGCATAGGAGGTGTCCATGACCTTGGCCTTGTATCCGTTGCGTTCAGCCCAACGAAGGTACATGCGCAGCAGCATCTGCGCGAAATCGGCCGCGTCCACACCGCCTGCGCCGGAACGGATCGTCACCACTGCGGAACGCTCGTCGTACTCGCCGTCGAGCAACGTCTGGATCTCCATGTCGTCGAGGTCCTTTTGGATGCTTTCGACTTCGGACTTGGCTTCCGCAAGGGTGTCTGCGTCCTCTTCCTCCTGGCCGAGCTCGACCAGGGTCTCCACATCCTCGATGCGCTGGCTCGCGGAGGCCAGACGCTTGAGCTGCGACTGCACTGCGGACAGCTTGCTGGTCACCTTCTGGGCGTTCTCCGGGTTGTCCCACAGCCCCGGCTCCGCGGCCTTCACCTCGAGCTCCTTGGCCTCCGCGGTCAGCCGGTCGACGTCAAGCGCCTTGGAAATGGACTCGTATTTGGCGCGCGCCTCGCCAATCGCTTCGGAATAATCAAATTCTGCCATCGTTCACACCATACATTTCTTGTTGCGTTCTTGCTTTATTCTGCCATGGAGCCATGCACGGCCCCGATGCGGTCCATAGGATTTTTCCACGTGCCCACATACCCGTCCCGTCGTGCCGGACCGCGAACCTGTCCGCGCACACTTGGAAACAGGGACCCGTTTCGGATCGCATCAGGTCGGAAACGTCAAAGACCCGCGTAAATGGCGGGGATGACCAGACACAGCAACATCGCCGCGGCGATGACGATGCACACCGTGCGCACCATGGCGCGCCGACGGCGTTCCCGTTGCTCGCGTTCGTCCCTGTAGTCACTCATACGCGCCACTATACCCGGTTATCCCTACTTTGCCGTTCGCCCGGAGCCTTCGGAATCATTTATGGTAGGGCTCCCCCGCGTTGATCTTGTAGGCGCGGTAAATCTGCTCAAGCAGAATCACACGCATCAGCTGATGGGGGAATGTCATTTTGGAGAAGCTCAGCAGATAGTCGGCACGCTTGAGGATCGACGGATCCAGTCCCAACGAGCCGCCGATGATGAATTGGATATGGCTGGTGCCATGGAGTCCAAGACCGTCAATCTTCGCGGCGAGCTGCTCGCTGGTCAGTTGGGTTCCCTCGATGGCGAGGGCGATGACGAACGCATCGGAACGGATATGTTTGGCGATGCGTTCGCCCTCCTTGGCCTTGATCTGCCGCTCGAGCCCTTCGCTGGCGTGCTCCGGCGTCTTCTCGTCGGCCACTTCGACGATATCGAGCTTGCAATATCGGCCCAGTCGTTTCGAGTATTCCGCGATGGCGTCGCGCAAATACTTTTCCTTGACCTTGCCGACGGTGATCAGTGTGATTCTCAATTTTTATGGAGCTTTTCGTTGAGCTCGATGCCGGTCTTGCGATAGCGTGCCTCGATACGGCCGGACACGGAGTTGCGGATGAACAGGATGTTGTCCTTGCCGGAAAGCTCGGCGCCCTTGACGGTCTCGAGCGGCTCGCCGGCCGCGACCTTGGCCTTGTCGTAGATGGTGACCTTGGTTCCGGCCGTGACGTACAGGCCAGCCTCGACCACGCAATTGTCGCCCAGAGAGATGCCGATGCCGGCGTTCGCGCCAAGCAGGGAATGCTCGCCGATGGAGTTCTTCAGCTTGCCGCCGCCGGACAGGGTGCCCATGATGGACGCGCCGCCGCCGATGTCGGAACCGTTGCCGACCACGACGCCCTGGGAGACACGGCCCTCGACCATGGAAACACCCAAGGTGCCGGCGTTGAAGTTCACGAAGCCGGCATGCATGACGGTGGTGCCTTCGGACAGGTGAGCGCCCAGACGCACGCGGTCGGCGTCGCCGATGCGCACGCCGGACGGCACGACGTAATCGACCATGCGCGGGAATTTGTCGATGGACAGCACGCTCACATCGACATGCGGAGCCAACGCGGCGCCCGCCTGGCGCGTGGTGGCCATCACATCGAGTTTGCGCAGGGCGAAATCCTCGACCGCGAACGGACCGTAATTGGTCCACACCACATTGTTCAGCTTGGCGAAAATGCCATCGAGGTTCAAGGTGTTCGGCTTAGCCAGACGCATGCTCAGCAGGTGCAGACGTAGATAGGCGTCGGCCGCGTCCTCGATCGGCTCATCCAGCTTGGACACGGTGAAAACCGGCACGCGGCGCACGCCACGCGCATCGGCCTCGTCGTGTGCGATGGCGCCGAAATTATGGTTCGGACGTGCGGATTCGACAGGCGCCTGTCCCAGTTTGAGTTCCGGATACCAGACGTCCAGGGTGTTGCCGGCGGCGTCGATGCTCGCCAGACCCCAGCCCCACGCGGTACGCTGATCAGTCATGTGTACGCTCCTTTGAGGATGCCGGAACCATGGGAGGTTCCGTTCGTTGGATTCTTTGGTTCCTTGGAACACTGTAGCGGCAAGCCGCGGCAGACGCGGACGCGGTTTCGAAGACCGGTTCCGCGCAAACGCCGGAGACCGCGGTCAGCGCTGGTTCATCGGCACGTAATCGCGCTTCGTGTAACCGGTGTAGACCTGGCGCGGGCGGCCGATCTTGGTGTTCGGATCGGCGAGCATCTCACGGTACTGCGCGATCCAGCCGGGGATGCGTCCAAGCGCGAACAGCGTGGTGAACATGGCCGGATCGAAGCCGATGGCGCGGTAGATCAATCCGGTGTAGAAGTCGACGTTCGGATACAGGTGGCGGGAGACGAAGTAGTCGTCGTTCAATGCGATCTTCTCCAGCTCGGTGGCCACGTCGAACAGCGCGCGCTCGTCGGCCGGCAGCTTCAACGTGTCGGAGCGGGCCATGATCTTCTCCAGATAGCTCTTGGCGATGGCTGCACGCGGATCATACGACTTGTAGACGCGGTGACCCAGTCCGGAGATGCGCTGGCCATTGGCCTTGGCATCCTCCACGAACTCCTTGACGGTCTTGCCCGAATCGCGGATCGCCTTGAGCTGGCGGAGCACGGCCTCGTTCGCACCTCCGTGCAGCGGGCCGGACAGCGCGTTGATGCCAGCCGCGATCGCGGAATACAGATTGGCGTGCGCGGAACCGGCGATGCGTACCACGGAGGTGGAGCAGTTCTGCTCGTGGTCGGCGTGGATGATGAGCAGTCGGCCGAGCGCGTGCACGTACAGCGGGTCGGATTCGAACGGCTCGTACGGCACGGCGAAGCACATGCGCAGGAAATCGTCGACGTAGCCACGCGAGTAATCCGGGTACAGCATCGGCTCATCGCGACGGCGGCGGAAGATGTAGCTCACGATGGTGCGGGCCTTGGCCATGATGATGGTCGCCGCCTCGTCAAGCTGGTCGGAATCGTTGATGTCGGTGGTGTCCGGGTAGAAGGTGGCGAGCGCGTTGACGGCGGAGGCCATCACGCTCATCGGGTGCGCGGTGCGCGGGAAGGAACCCATGAAGGTGCGGAAGTCCTCCCCCACCATCGTGCGGTGGTTGATGTCGGAGATGAAGCGGTCGTACTGCTCCTTGCTGGGCAGTTCGCCGTGCCGCAGCAACCATGCCACTTCCAGGAAGTCGGACTGCTCGCACAGCTGCTCGATCGGGTAGCCTCGGTAGCGCAGGATGGAGTTCTTGCCGTCGATGTAGGTGATTTTCGATTCGCACTGCGCGGTGGTCAGGAAGCCCGGATCGAGCGTGACCCAACCATCATTGCGCAGCGTGGACACCACGATGCCGTCCGCGCCCGCCGTGGCCTCGACCACCGGCAGGGTGAAGTCCTTGGATTCCACACTCAGATTGGCTGTGGCCATATGTTCACTCCTTACCGATTCAAAAAAGTATCGTCAACTATATGGCATACGCGTTTCGGCATGCGTCCACCGTCTCAAAAGCGAACGTTCCCGCATCGTTTCCGGACCCGTGCGATGGCCAGAACAGCGAAGGGGCCGTGCGTGTGATCGCACGACCCCTGACGGGCATGTCAAAGCGCGGACTAGTCGCGGACGGTGAGGATCTCCGGACCGTTCTCGGTGATGGCGATGGTGTGCTCGCTGTGCGCGCCACGGGAGCCGTCCTCGCTCTTCAGCGTCCAGCCGTCCTTCGGATCCTGGTAGATCTCGTCGGTGGTCTTGAGGAACCACGGTTCGATAGCGATGACCAGGCCCGGGCGCAGCTTGTAGCCATGATGCGCCCTGCCGTCGTTCGGCACATGCGGATCGCCGTGCATGATGCGGCCTACGCCGTGGCCGCCGAATTCCAGGTTGATCGGATAGCCGTACTCGCGTGCGACGTCGCCGACGGCGCAGGAAACGTCACCCAGACGGTTGCCGGGCTGCGCGGCGGCGATGCCGGCCGCCAAAGCCTCTTCGGTGCACTTGATCAGGCGCAGGTCGTCGGGATGCTGCGTGCCGACGCAGAAGCTGATGGCGGAATCCGCGACCCATCCGTCGACGTTGATCGCCAGATCGAGGCTGACCAGATCGCCGTCCTTCAGGTTGTAGTCGTACGGAACGCCGTGCAGCACGGCGTCGTTCACGGACGTGCAGATGTAGTGCGCGAACGGACCGGTGCCGAAATCAGGCGCATAGTCGACATAGCAGGACGAGGCGCCCTTGCGGTCCACGATGCGCTTGTGGACGAATTCGTCGATTTCCAACAGATTGGTGCCGACCTTGGTGAATTCCTTCAGGTCGCGCAGGATGCCGCCGACGAAGCGGCCTGCGGGCTTCATCGCTTCAATCTCTTTAGGGGTTTTCAGTTCGATCATGCCTTCAACCCTACTTCGCGGGCCATACACCGGCGAACGATGTTCTCCTTTCTGTATTCCACCTTGCGTTCCACCCGAATATTCGATTCGAATACACGATGTTGTCACCAAAGATGGATAGGGTGAAGCCATGAGCAATACTACGAATTCTTTGGTTTCAGGCATCGATCCGGCATCGTTCTCCGCCGTGACCGGCCCGGCGCAGGATCTGTTCCGCTTCGTCAACGGCCCGTGGATCGACATGTACCGTCTTCCCGACGACCGTTCCCGCTACGGATCCTTCGACAAGCTCGCCGAGGACGCGGAGAACCAGATCCGTGACATCCTTGAAGAGGAAGATTGCCCGGCGACCAAATCGCGTGCGCTGTACAAAAGCTTCCTCGACGTCGACGCCATCGACAAGGCCGGACTTTCCGCCATCGAAAGCCAGCTCGACGCCATCGACAAGGCCGAGGACAAGACGTCGCTCACCCGCGCGCTTGGCGCGATGAACCCGACCGGAGGCCCCGACCTGCTCGGCATCGCCGTCTACGGCGATCCGGGAGCGCCCGAGACCAATGTCATCCATATCGAGCAGGACGGTCTGGGACTGCCGGATGAGGCCTACTACCGCGAGGACCATTACGCGCCGATCCGCGAGGCGTACGTCGATATGGTCTCCAAGCAGCTGAGGAACGCGCATCTCGCTGCCGACGCGGATGACGCCGACGCGCAGGCCAAGCGATTCCTCGACGTCGAGACCCGCATCGCGTCGAACCATTGGGACAATGTGGCCACCCGCGATTCGGTGAAGACCTACAATCCGACCGATTTCGCCGACCTGCAGGCGACGCTCGCCGATTTCGACCTCGGCGCATGGATCGAAGCCTGGCAGACCGCCTACGATGCGACCACGGCCGCCGCCGCGCAGCCCCTGGACCTCCGCGGCTCGTTCGAGCACACGATTGTCCATGAGCCGAGCTTCCTCACCGGAATCAACGCATTCTGGCGGGAGACCCCACTGGACGACCTCAAACTGTGGGCCCGCGTGCATGTGGTGATCGGCTCCACATTGGAGCTTCCCCACGAATTCGACGAAACGAATTTCGACTTCTACGGCAAGACGCTGTCCGGGCAGAAGGAGCAGCGTGTGCGTTGGAAGCGTGGCGTCTCGCTGGTCAACGGCATCTGCGGCGAGGATGTCGGCCGCGAATACGTGAAGAGGCACTTCCCCGAAACGTCCAAGCAGCGCATGGAGCAGCTGGTCGGCAACCTCATCGACGCCTATCGCGTGTCCATCTCCAGCTCCGCCTGGCTTGGTGAGGAGACCAAGAAGAAGGCCTTGGAGAAGCTCTCCAAGTTCGTGCCGAAGATCGGATACACCAACCATTGGCGCGACTACTCCGCGCTGGACGTGCGCGAGGACGCTGGCTTCGCCGAGAACCTGCGCGCCGCGAACCTGTACGAGACCGGCTATCAGCTGGCCAAGGTCGGCAAGGCCGTGGACAAGGACGAATGGCTGATGAACCCGCAGACGGTGAACGCGTACTACGAGCCGACCATGAACGTGATCGTGTTCCCGGCCGCCATTCTGCAGCCGCCGTTCTTCAACCCTGATGCGGAGGACGCGGCGAACTACGGCGGCATCGGCGCCGTGATCGGCCATGAAATCGGCCACGGCTTCGACGATCAGGGCGCGCAATACGACGGTGACGGCAAGCTCAACGACTGGTGGACCGAAGAGGACAAGGCCAATTTCAAGGCGCTCACCCAGAAGCTCATCGACCAGTACAACGAGTTCGTGCCGACGCAGCTCGCCGAGAAGTACGTCGACGACCCGTCGAAGGCTCCGCACGTCAACGGCGCGCTGACCATCGGCGAGAACATCGGCGACTTGAGCGGCGTGAACATCGCGCTGAAGGCTTACGCATTCGCGCTCGACGAGGCCGCGGGTCGCAGCAAGGACGGTTCGATGGAGGCCATCGAGACCTCGCTCGCCGAAGCCCCTGAAATCGACGGTTTCACCGGCCTGCAGCGTTTCTTCCTGAGCTATGCCTCGATCTGGCGCACCAAGAATCGCGACGAGCTGGCCGAGCAGTATCTGCAGATCGACCCCCACTCCCCCGCCGAATGCCGCACGAATGGCATCGCCCGCAATGTGGACCTGTTCCACAAAGCGTTCGACGTGAAGCCGGGCGACGGCATGTGGCTCGAACCGGAACAGCGGGTGCGCATTTGGTGACGGAGCGCGCAAGCGGATCCATCGTCGGATAATCGTCAGAATCCATCGCCGCCGAACTCCTCCTGAGGGGCTTCGGCGGCGTTTTCATTCATGCCGGCAGGCCGTTCTTCCCACGATTCGGCCGGATCGGCGTTCCGTTCCTCCAGCACCTCGACCGGAGCCACCTCCTGCGGACGGTCGCTCCGCGCGTACGGATCGCGTGCGGAAGTCCGCTCCACGCGTGCGTCCTGTCCGTCGTTCTGCTTGGCGAATCTGCGCAACGTGGACACTCCGTAATTGAGGTCATGTCCCGCCGCGTTCGCCTCCATAACAAGCTTCGACTGACGCTTGCCGCTCTGATCCACCCAGCTTTCCGAAGCCAGGACACCGGATACGATGACCGGCTCGCCTTTTTTGAACGATTGGCAGATGCTTTCGGAAAGACCACGGTAAGCCTTCACTGTGATCCATGTGGTCGGCAGATCCCGCCATTGCTGCGTCCGGCCGTCGAAATACCGCCTGGTGCTGGCCAGACGGAACGAACTGGCATGAGGCATGCCTTCCCGATTGAACTGGGTGGGATTTCCGCCCACGTATCCCGTGACGGTGAGGAGCCCTTGCTGCTGTGCCATGACCGGCCTTTCTACTCGATGGAAATGGTCCGCGGAAAGCGCCGAAGCCGGCGCGGAAGCGACACACAGTCGGAGGTGGGTGTTGACAGGAGCTCTGCGCGCCCTCCCCGCGTCCTTGCGTTTCCGCGGTAGTCACCACTATCTTCGACGCGGCCGCCTACGTGCAAGCCCAAACGGCGAATGTGGATAACCAACGGTGCTCCGGGCGAGTCGTGGATAGCCGGTGGATAATTTCGACTTTTCCACACCCATCCACAATCCATATGCGAGCAGATTTTTTACGAAGTTCCCCATAAAAACGGAAGACCACGCAATCTGCATGGTCTTCCGTCGTTGTGCGACGCCGTATCAGCCCGGCGTCACGCGTCTGTCGGCATCACTACTTGAGCAGCGCCGCCACACGGTCGGCGATGGCCTGCGCGGCGTCCGCGACCGGCACCGCCTCGGCGTTCTCGCCATTGCGGTCGCGCACTTCGATGGTGCCGTTGTTGACGGTGTCGCGTCCGGCGACGGCGATGATCGGCACGCCGATGAGCTCGGCGTCCTTGAACTTGACGCCCGGAGACACCTTCTTCCTGTCATCGAAGATGACCTCGATGCCCTTGTCCTCAAGTTCTGCGATCAGGCGCTCGGCAGCTTCGAACGCAGCCGCGTCCTTGCCGGTGGCCACCACATGCACCTGCGCGGGGGCGATAACGGCCGGCCATGCCAGACCCTTCTCGTCGTGGTGGGTCTCGGCGATGCAGGCCATCACGCGGGAGACGCCGATGCCATAGGAGCCCATCCACACCGGAACGGCCTTGCCATTCTGGTCGAGCACCTTCAAGCCGAGCGCGTTGGAGTACTTCAGGCCGAGCTGGAACACCTGGCCGATCTCCACACCGCGTTCGAAGCTCAGGGGGCCGGAGCCGTCCGGGCTCATATCGCCGTGGCGCACCTCAACGGCCTCGACGGTGCCGTCGGCCTCGAAGTCGCGGCCGTACACCAGGTCGTAGTAATCCACCTCATGCTCGTCGGCGCCGGTGAACCATGCGGAGCCGCGGGCGATGTGCGCGTCCACGAAGTAGCGCAGCGCGTCGCCGGTCTCATTGGCATTCTCGGCCTTCTTGCCGTCGCGAGCCTGCGGGCCGAGCACCATCGGGCCGATGTAGCCCTTGACCAGTTCGGGGTGCTTCTTCAAGTCCTCTTCGGTGGCTTCCTCGATTTCGGCGGGGGCGAACTGCGCCTCAAGGCGCTTCATGTCCACCACGCGGTCTCCGGGCACGCCCACGACCACGAGTTCGCGCCACGGCTTGTCGTGGTTCTCGTCCTCGGCATGCTTGACGGCGATGACGACGTTCTTCAGGATGTCGCTGGCCTGCCATGCGCGGCCGTCGCTGCGCGGATGGTTGGCGTTGGCGAATTCGACCATCTTGTCGATGGTTTCGGCGTTCGGCGTCGGGCGCTTCTCGGCGGCCGGGGTGTTGGAATAGTCGATCGCCTCCGGTTCCGGAGTGGTCAGAGCCTCGACGTTCCACGCCTTGCCGGACGGGGACTGAGCGAAGGTGTCCTCGCCGATCTCCATCGGGGCGAGGAATTCCTCGGATTCGAAACCACCCATCGGACCTGCCATGGCGTGCACCGGCACGTAGTCGAGGTCGAGACGCTTGAAGATGCGCTCGTATGCGCCGCGCTCATCCATGTAGGCCTTGACGAGACCTTCCTTGTCGAGGGTGAAGGAGTAGGCGTCCTTCATGATGAATTCACGGCCGCGGATGAGGCCTGCGCGCGGACGGAACTCGTCGCGGTACTTGGTCTGGATCTGGTACAGGGTGACCGGCAGATCCTTGTACGAGGAGTACAGGTCCTTGACCAGCAGGGTGAACATCTCCTCGTGGGTCGGGGCCAGCAGGTAGTCGGCCTCGTGGCGGTCCTTCAGACGGAAGATGTTGTCGCCGTACTCCTCCCAGCGGTGGGTGGCCTCGTACGGTTCTCGCGGCAGCAGACCGGAGAAGTGGACTTCCTGGGCGTCGATTGAAGCCATCTCCTCGCGGATGATGTTCTCGATCTTGTTCAACACATTGAGACCCAGCGGAAGCCAGGTCCAGATGCCCGGAGCGGCCTTGCGCAGATAGCAGGCGCGCTGCAGAAGCTGGTCCGACACGACGTCGGCATCGGCGGGGTTCTCGCGCAGCGTGCGCAGGAACATGGTAGACATACGAAGTGCTTTGGTCATACGCCCAAAGTTACTCAGGCAAGCAGACGTAACGGCATCGAACGGCCTCGCAAACTGGCGAAATCGTTTATTTATAAACTTATAAACAAATCTTGCACAATGCTTATAATCACCCCTACGAAGACTCCGTCAGGCGAATTCAACATATCGCATGCGCCGCGCGGAACACTGGAGAGGAAAGACATGCGTCACATCACCGCGCATATTTCGATTTGGAACAAACTCGGCTGGATCGGCATCATCTGCTATCTCGTGTTCGCCATGGCAACACCGGAAGTGCTCACCGGAGCGAACAAGTGGGTGAGATTGAGCATGGCGCTGCTGTGCGCGGCGCTGATCTCGCTGCCTTGGCGCAGACCGTTCAACGTGGCCGCCATGGCCGGTCTGATGGTGTGGATCATCATCACGCGCGCAATTCCCGGATTCGAAGCACTGCAACGCAATCCCGTGTGGCTGCTCGTGGGTCTGGCCTGCGCGGTCACCAGCTGCTGGGACGCGGATCCGACCAGCGAGGAAGAGGAGAACGAACTCGACCCGGATCTCGCACGCTCGTTGCAAGCGATGGGCTGACGCCGGATATCCGGCGATCGGCATATAAGGCGTCGGTCCGATGCAACCTGATGGTCGGCATCGGACCGACGCCTTATTCGTCAGAACAGCGCATCCTGCGCGAACTCGTCATCGGCTCCATCGACAGCCCCCGATGTACGTTTGCGGAAGGCAGCGACGCCTTCCCGAGCCAATACGTCGACGGCCAACGCCGATTCCGTCCGCAATCGCCCATCCAATCGGACCGCATCCGGCGATACCAGGAACATACGCTCGTTGACGCCCTGCAGGTACAGGCCATCGAGGCTTTCCACACGCGACAGCGCCACATATCCCATACCGGGCGCGAACGTGCGTCGCAGATCCATCACGGCGCGATCCAATGTCATGCCCTGCGATTTGTGGATGGTGATGGCCCACGCGCAGCGCAGCGACACCTGCTTGACCGTCGCCAGCACGGTGTCGCCGTCCTGCATTTCCCAAGAAGCCGGCTTCATGGTGACGATGTTGCCGTTTTCGAATTCGACGATGGGCCAGCCACCTTTCGATTGGTCGGCAAAACCGCGCACGGTGCCCAGCGATCCGTTGACGAACTGGTGGTCGGTGTCGTTGCGCACCGCCATCACCGCCGCGCCCGTTTTGAGATACAGCCTTTCGGGGGCAAGCATGTTGCGTTTCAGCCGTTCCACCATATTGGCCGAGCCTTCGGATTCGGCGAGGTATTCGTGCGGCTCCTCCTTGATTTCGAACAGACGCAGATCGTTGAGCGCGTCCGCCTGCCTGTTGACGGGGAACAGATTCACCGCCTGCTGGCCCGGCTCCGGCATCACGCCAAGTCGGGTCAGCAGCACGTTGCGATCGGCGTCGTTCACCGCTCCATCGCGGATGTCGGTCAGCACGTTCAACAGCTTGCCGTCATCCTGACGATGCTGCTCGGTCAGATAGCAGACGACGGGGGCCAGTTCCCGCCATACCAGCGATTCGGTGACGAAACCCTCCGGATTGAGTCCGGCTCCGGCGTAGCGTTCGCGGGAAGCCAGAAATTCGGGGCTTGGCGCGATCAGATCGTTGTTGCGTCCCGACACCGAAACCGGCGGAAGCTGGAAGAAATCGCCGGACAGCACCACTTGCAGACCGCCAAACGGACGTTCGTCATGCCGGACGATGCGGCAGACCTGGTCGACCATGTCGAACAGCCACGCGTGCAGCATGGAGACCTCGTCGATGATGAGAATGTCGGCGCCCTGCAACTTGCGTTTGCGGCGGCTGCGGACGGTTTTGACGAGGCTGTCGGTCAATGCGGTGGCAAGGCCTATGCCGCTCCACGAATGGATGGTGGTGCCGTTGATATGCGTCGCCGCGATGCCGGTGGACGCGGTGACGGCCACGGACGCACCGTCGCCACGCGCCTGACGTATGAATTCGTTGAGCACGTACGTTTTGCCCGCACCGGGCGCGCCCGTCAGGAACACGTTCGCGCCGGAATTCAGAATCGCAAGCGCCTCGTCCTGCCTCATTACGCCACCTTTCTTACGTGCCCTTACGTGCCGTACCCCACGTCACCCACCTATGACGCTCACGCACCTGCGCCGCCGCGCACTGTGTCGCTGCGTCCTACGCAACGGAATCGTCAGGCAACCAGCCTATCCACGACCTTGAGCACACCGTGATCGACATTCGACGGCGCCATATAGCGTGCGGCGGCCTTCAAATCGGGATGAGCGTTGCCCATGGCGAACGACCAGTCGCCCGCTTCAAGCATGAGCAGATCGTTGAGGTAGTCGCCGAACACCGCCGTCTGCGCGGATGTGACGCCGAGCACGCGTTGCAACGCCTCGACGCCCTGCTTCTTGTCGGTTTCGGCGTTCATGATGTCCACCCACAGCTTGCCGGAGACGACCACCTGATAGTCCGCGCGCAAATGCGCGAGATGCTCGTTGGTGAAGCGTTCGGCGCCGTCGAGGTCGAGCACCGCGAGTTTCAGTACGATTTCGGCGCCGCCGCCCGGCTTGTAGGCGGACGGTTCCTGGGCGACGTCCAGCACCGCGTGCAGATCGTCCACGATGCTCAGCGCCGCGTAATATTTGCGCACCTCGTCGAGGAACGGCTTGTCGGCACGCTGCACGTAGGCCGACTTGAGACCGCAGACCACCAAGCCCACATTGCTGCCGGACGCCGCGGCCGCATCGATCAGGTCGATGACGTGCCTCGTGACATCCAAGTCGATGCCGTGCACCTCCACTACCTTGCCGTCAAGCGCCACCACATTGCCGTTTTCCGCGATGTAGGACAGCTCTCCCCCGCCGAGGATTTCCGCGGCCTTGTCGGCGAACATGTTGCGCAACGTGGCGTATTGGCGTCCGGAGGCCGGCACGAATTCGATGCCTTGGCTCTTGAGGCGGGCAAGCATCGGCCAGAATCCGTCCGGAATCTCGCTTCGTCCGTCAAGCAGGGTGCCGTCCATGTCGGCGACCACAAGGCGGATGTCCTGCGGCTGGCTGATGGCAGTCCAATCGGCGGCGGTCATGCGTTTCCTTTCTGCGATGGCTGGTTTGAGAGGCTGCCGTTACGCTCGGCGAGCCGATGCGGATCAGTGCGGGTCAGTCTTTGTTCAGCAGGCTGGTTTCCTTGATTTCGGCTGCGATGGCCTTCGCTTCTGCTTCGTCCGGGCCAGGCACCGGCGCCATGAACGCCTTGCGGTAGTAGCGCAGCTCGTCAAGAGATTCGATGATGTCGGCGAGCGCGCGGTGGCCGCCGTTCTTCGGCGGACGGTTGAGATACACGGCCGGATACCAGCGGCGCGCGAGCTCCTTGAAGGTACTCACGTCGATGGTGCGGTAATGCAGGTTCTCCATGAGATCCGGCATGTAATGGTCGAGGAATTTCTTGTCGGAGCCGATGGTATTGCCCGCGAGCAGGGGCTTGACGCCGTCCGGGGTGAACCGCTTGACGTATTCGATGACCTTGGTCTGCGCCTCGTCGAGGCTCAGCCCGTGCTCCCATTCGTTGATCAGTCCGGAACGGGTGTGCATGGCGCGCACGAAGTCGTTCATATGGTCGACGGCCTTCTGGCTGGGCTTGATCACGTAGTCGACGCCTTCGTCGAGCACGTTCAGGTCGAAGTCGGTCGGCACCACGGACACTTCGACGAGCTCGTCGCCGCCGAAGATGTCCAATCCGGTCATCTCGCAATCGATCCAGATCAGGCGCGAGCCTGCGGACGTGTATGTTTCGCCATCGTGTGCATCTACCATCGTTGCCTCGTTTCGGTTTGGGTTCCTCGTCCCACGTTCTTTTGCGCAGGCCGAACATACGAAGATACCGCGGGGTAGGTACTTGAATCGCCGACGGGTGCCGTGAAAAACGGGAAGTCCCGTTCCGCGGCTCATGCCACGGGACGGGACTTCATTCAATCGGACTGCCGTCCGAACGCTCACTGACGGCCGGAGTAGTTCGGCGCCTCGGCGGTCATGACGATGTCGTGCGGATGGGATTCGCGCAGACCGGCATCGGTGATGCGGATGAACTTGCCACGTTCCGGCATCTCGGCGATGTTGTGGGCGCCGATGTAGAACATGGACTGGTGCAGGCCGCCGATCATCTGGTACAGCACGGCGTTGAGCGGTCCGCGGTACGGCACTTCGCCTTCGACACCTTCCGGAACGACCTTGTCGTTGGAGGTGACGTCGGCCTGGAAGTAACGGTCCTTGGAGTAGGACTTCTTGCCACGCGGAGCCATGGCGCCCAGGGAGCCCATGCCACGGTACAGCTTGTACTGCTTACCGTGCAGGAGCACCTTCTCGCCCGGAGCTTCCTCGCAGCCCGCAAGGGTGCCGCCAAGCATCACGGAGGATGCGCCGGCCACGAGGGCCTTGGCGATGTCGCCGGAGTAGTGGATGCCACCGTCGGCGATGCACGGCACGCCAGCGGCGCGGCAGGCCTGGGCGGCCTCGTACACGGCGGTGAGCTGCGGGACGCCGACACCGGCGACCACGCGGGTGGTGCAGATGGAGCCCGGGCCGACGCCGACCTTGACGGCGTCGACGCCGGCGTCGATCATGGCCTGCGCGCCCTGGCGGGTGGCGACGTTGCCGCCGATGATGTCCACGCCGTCGAACGCGGAGTCGGACTTGAGGCGACGGATCATGTCGAGGGCAAGCTTGGCCTCGCCGTTGGCGGTGTCGACCACGAGCACGTCGACGCCGGCCTCCATCAGGGCGGAGGCGCGGTTGTAAGCGTCGCCGAGGAAGCCGATGCCTGCGGCGACGCGCAGACGGCCCTGCTCGTCCTTGGTGGCGTCCGGATACTGCTCGGTCTTGACGAAGTCCTTGACGGTGATCAGGCCGGTCAGGTGGCCTTCGGCGTCGACCAGCGGCAGCTTCTCAACCTTGTGCTTGGCCAGCAGGTCGTGGGCATCTTCCTTGGAGATGTTGGACGGGCCGGTGATGAGGTTCTCGCGGGTCATCACTTCGGAGACCTTCAAACGGTCGTAATCCTCGGATGCGATGAAGCGCATGTCACGGTTGGTGATGATGCCGACGAGCTTGTTGTCCTTGTCCACGACCGGCAGTCCGGAGATGTGGAAGCGGCCGCACAGCTTGTCGAGGTCGGCCAGGGTCACGTCCGGGCTCACGGTGAGCGGGTCGTTGATCATGCCGGATTCAGAACGCTTGACGATGTCGACCTGGGCGGCCTGATCGTCGATGGAAAGGTTGCGGTGCAGCACGCCGATGCCGCCGTTGCGAGCCATGGCGATGGCCATGTCGGACTCGGTGACGGTGTCCATGGCCGCAGAGATGGCCGGGACCTTCATCGTGATGTTGCGGGTGAGATGAGTGGTGGTGTCCACTTCGGACGGAATGACATCCGTCTCGTTCGGCAGCAGCAGCACATCGTCATATGCGAGGCCAAGCTGGGCGAAAATCGGAGGAAGTGGGGCGAAAGTGGAATCTGCATTCATATCAGGAATTGTAGCCATAAACCCACTATATGAACGTGTGCTGACTAACTGCGACACGGTCCGCGGAAGCGGAGAAAAACCCATTGTCGGCAAACGCTTCCCACATCGTCCGGCAAAGCGTTTCATCAGATTCGTGCGGACGGCGCGGGAATGCGATCAGCGTCCGCCGCGAGACCTGCCTCCACGGGAACGTCCGACCGACGCATGCCGCGCATCGGCTTCGATGGCCGCGTTCTCCTCGCGAATCTCCGGAATGCGGTGCCTCAGATACGGATACATCGTGGCGACGGCCAGCAGCGCCGCCGCGATGAGGAAGCCGATCAGCACGTAACTCGCCCGGAAGAACAGGATCATGATCGAGCCGAATGCGATCAACGCGGCCCAGCCCCACAGAATCAGCACCGCGCCCTGCACGGTGTGTCCGATGCGCAGCATGCGGTGGTGCAGATGCATGCGGTCCGGGTGCATCGGCGACTGCCCTTTGCTCAGACGCCGCACGATCGCCAAGCACATGTCGAGAATGGGCAGGAACAGCACCAACATCGGCAGCAGAATCGGCATGAACACCGGCAGATAGATGCTGGTATGGATGGATGCCGGGTCGAGACGGCCCGTCATGACGATCGACGCGCAGGTGATCAGATAGCCGAGCAGCATGGAGCCGGAATCGCCCATGAACAGTTTCGCGGGATGCCAGTTATGCAGCAGGAAACCGACGCACATACCCACCATGGCGATGTCGATCAGCGTGGCCATGGACGCGTACGACGGCGAATTGCGCGCGATGATGTACGAATAGATGGCGAAGGCGATGCCGCCGATCGCCACAATGCCCGATGCGAGACCGTCCAGACCGTCCACGAAATTGACGGCGTTGATGGACACGACGATCAGGAACGCCGTGATGGCCATGGATAGGCTTGGCGACGCGGTGACGAGCGATCCCAACGGCAGCGAAATGATCTGCAGTCCGCCCCACGCCACGAAAACGGAGATGAGCAGCTGGCCGGCGAGCTTAAGCATCCAGTCGAGGTCCCACAAATCGTCCGCCATGCCCAGCAGACAGATCATGATGGCTCCGGCGAGGATGACCCATGCTTGGTGCGATTGGGTGAACAGCCCTTCGATGAACGGAATATGCGAGGCGAACAGCATGGCCACGGTGAAGCCGATGAGCATGCCCAGTCCGCCCATGCGCGGCGTCGGAACGGTATGCACGTCGCGCGCGCGCACTTCGCCGACGGCGCCGATCTCGATGGCGATATGCCGGATCAGCGGGGTGAGCAGGTAGGTTACGCCGCCTGCGATCGCGGCAATGAACAGGTAGATCCTCATACGCCCAATGCACCGCCGTTCAGTGTCAACGCCTTGCGGATGACCGGCTCGCGGATCACTCCCTCCCGAAGGATCACGATGCCGTCGCGCTCATGCGGATCGGCTTCGACCACCGTGGACGCCACGTGACCGGGCGTCGCGCCTCCATCCAGGTACAGATCCACCGCGTCGTCAAGCGCCTCCTTGGCCTCCTGGACCGTCTGCGCGCTTTCCTCGCCGGAACGGTTGGCGCTGGTGGCCGCCAATGGCCCTGTGGCACGCAGGACACGCAATGCAACTGCGGAATTGGGGATGCGCACGCCCTGCGTGGATCTGCCGCTCACCGGATCGCGTCGCACGGTGGCGAGCGAGCAATCGTCCTCCGCTTCGGCTATCGGTGAAAAAGCGCCCGGCATGAACATGGCAGCCAGCCGATTCAGCGGCACGGGCAATGTCAGATGCAACTTCTCCATGCTTTCGATAGACGGCAGCAGCACCTGCAACGACTTGTATTTCGGCCGTTTCTTGGCCGCGAACACCTTGCGGATCGCCTCGATATTGCGCGGATCGCAGGCGACGCCATACACGGTGTCCGTGGGAATAACCACCAATCCGCCATCATGGATGATTTCAACGGCCCGGGCAAGGGATTCGTCGTTTATCGTGCAAATCTCGCTCATGACACCTCCCTTTCAGCCAATCAACTCACCTATTGTACGGCATGGCCCATGGCGCCCCTCGCGCCACGGAAACACCCATCCCCGATGCCAGGCAAACAAAACGGGCACGATACCGGATGTATCATGCCCGTTTCCATGTCGGTACTCCCCCGAGACCAATCGTCCCGAGGCGAGGGCTATGCGCCCAGGTACGCCTTGCGCACCTGTTCGTTGTTGAGCAGCTCCTTGGCGTCGCCCTCCATGGTGATGCGGCCGGTTTCCAGCACGTACGCACGGTCGGCGATAGACAATGCCATCTTGGCGTTCTGCTCGACCAACAACACCGTGATGCCCTGCTCGTGCAGCTTTCGGATGATGGAGAAAATCTCCTTGACGAGCTTCGGCGACAGACCCATGGACGGTTCGTCCATGAGAATCGTCTTCGGGTGGCTCATCAGCGCGCGTCCCATGGCAAGCATCTGCTGCTCGCCGCCGGACAGCGTGCCCGCCTTCTGGTTGCGGCGTTCCTTCAGACGCGGGAACAGGCCGTAGACCATATCGAGGTCCTTCTTGATGTCGGACTGGTCCTTCAGGCTGAACGCACCCATCTCGAGGTTCTCCTCGACGCCCATGCGCGTGAAAACGTGGCGGCCTTCAGGAATGTGAGCCATACCGAGGGTCACGATTTTGTTGCTGTGCGTCTTGAGCAGGTCCACGCCGTTGTACATGACGGAACCGGACTTCGCCGGCACCAGGCCGGTGATGGTGTGCAGCGTGGTGGTCTTGCCAGCGCCGTTCGCGCCGATCAGGGACACGATCTCGCCGTCGTTCACGGTGAAGCTGATGTCCTTGACGGCTTCGATGGCACCATACGAAACGGAAAGGTTCTTGACTTCCAGCATCAGGCCTCCTCCTCGCTTTCGTCATCGTCGTCATCATCGGAACCCAGATACGCGGAGATGACCTGCGGATTGTTGGCGATCTCCTCCGGCGTGCCGGATGCGATGGTGCGTCCGTAATCAAGCACCTGGATGCGCTGGCAGACGTTCATCACCAGGCTCATGTCGTGTTCAATCAACAGGATGGCGATGCCGAAACGGTCGCGGATGGTGTTGATGCAGTTAAGCAGATCCTCGGTCTCCGTCGGGTTCATGCCAGCGGCTGGCTCGTCGAGCAGCAGCAGCTTCATGCCGGTGGCAAGCGCACGGGCGATTTCCAGCTTGCGCTGCGCGCCGTACGGCAGGTTCGCCGCCTCGGTTTCCGCCAGACCCTCAAGTCCGAAGATCTTGAGCAGATCGATGGCCTTGGCATGCATCTCGCGTTCCTGCTTCCAGAACTTCGGGGTGCGGAAGATCGCGCCGCCCATATGGTAGCTGAACGATTCGTTGAACGCGACCAGCACGTTCTCCTCGACGGTCATCTGTCCGAACAGGCGGATGTTCTGGAAGGTTCTGGCGATTCCGGCGCGCACCACCTGATACGTCTTCTTGCCGTTCATGCGTTCGCCATCTAGGAAGAACTCGCCTTCCGTGGGCTGGTACACGCCGGTCAGCAGGTTGAACACGGTGGTCTTGCCGGCGCCGTTCGGTCCGATCAGACCGATGAGCTCGCCGGAATTGATGGTCATGTTGAAGTCGGATACGGCCTTCAGGCCTCCGAAGGTGATGCCGAGATGCTCGGCCCTGAGGATTGGCTCGCTCATGCCTGCGCCTCCTTGGTCTTGGTGGCCTTTCCGGCGGTCTTGTCCGCTTCCTTGGCGCTCTTGCCGGACTTCACGGCCTTCTCGGACTTGCCGTCGGCCCCGTCCTGCTTCGGCTTGCCGTGCTCCCTGACCTTCACGGGATAGAAGATCTTGTTGATGACCTTGGTCAAAGAGAACTCCCAGTTGCCGAAGATGCCCTGCGGACGGAAGATCATGATGAGCACCAGAGCCACCGAATACACCAGCATGCGGTAGCTGGAGAACGCGCGGAGCAGCTCCGGAAGAATCGTCAGGCCGATGGCGGAGACGATGGAACCGGTCAGGGATCCCATGCCGCCGAACACGACCATGATCACGTAGTTGATCGACTGTAGCCAGCCGGCCATGGCCGGGTTGAGCGAGCCGATGTACTGCGCGAAGATGCCGCCTGCGATGCCTGCGAAGAACGCGGAGATGGCGAAGACGAGCACCTTCATATAGGTGATGTTGATGCCGGACGCGTTTGCCGCGATCTCGTCGTCGCGGATGGCCTTGACGGCGCGTCCGTAACGGGAGCGGGCGAACATGAACAGCAGCACCACGGTGACGACGGTGATCCAGAACACGACGTACAGGTTGGCGAGTCGGTCGATGCCGATCAGCGCCTGTCCCGCGGCTCCCTTGTCAAGACCCATGCCGCCGGCGACCTTCAGATTCTGGATGATTACGCGGATGATTTCACCGAAGCCGAGGGTGATGATGGCGAGGTAATCGCCATGCAGACGCAGGGCCGGGATGCCGACCAGCACGCCGAAGACGCAGGCGACGACACCGCCGACGAGGGTGGTGAGCAGGAATCGCAGGGTCGGATCCATCGCGACACCGTTGGCGACGAGCAGCTTGCTCATCAGGGCCGCGCTGTACGCGCCAATCGCCTCGAAGCCGCAGCAGCCCAGCGTGAGCTGTCCAAGCACGCCGATGGTGAGGTTCAGCGAGGTGGTCATGATGATGGCGATGCAGCAGGTCATCATGATGCCCTTGATGTAGGTGCTGGCCATGCCGGATTCGCACACGCCCATCAGGATGCCGAACAGCGCGACCACACCGATCGCGCAGACCAGGTAGGACTGTTTGGTGGAAAGCATTGATTTCTTCATAAGGTCACACCTTCTCGGTTTCCGGTTCGCCCATCAGGCCGGACGGCTTGACCAGGAGCACGATGATGAGGATGCCGAACACGATGGCGTCGGAGAACGCGGACGTGATGATACCGCCGGTGATGGTGCCGATGTACGCCTTGGTCAGGCTTTCGACCACGCCGATCACCAGACCGCCGACCATGGCGCCCGGGATGGAGCCGATGCCGCCGAGCACAGCCGCGACGAAGGCCTTCAGGCCCAGCATCGCGCCCATCATCGGGGACACCTGCGGATAGGAGACGCAGTACATCAGCGATGCGACCGCCGCGAGGCCCGAACCGATGGCGAACGTGAGCGTGATGGTGGAGTTCACGTTGATACCCATCAGGATCGAGGCCTCCTTGTCTTCGGAGACGGCGCGCATGGCCTTGCCCTGCTTGGTGTAGGTGACGAACAGCTGCAGCGCGACCATGATGATCACGCCGAGCACGATGGTGATGATGGTGGCGCCGTCGATCTTCAGCTTGCCGATCGACAACGTCGGAATCTGGATGATGGTGGGAACGGTCTGGTAGTCGGCGCCGAAGATGGCCTGGGAGCCGTTCTCCAGCAACAGGCTCATGGCGATTGCGGTGATGAGGGCGGTCATGCTGTTGCCCTTCTCACGCACCGGCTTGTATGCGGCCCTCTCCACGATGACGCCCACCGCCACGCACATGAGGATCGCGGGAATGACGGCCACCCATGCAGGCAGGCCGAAGGCGACGATCGCCGGAATGGTAAGCATCAGCACGTAGGAGCCGACCATGATGAAATCGCCATGCGCGAAGTTGATCAGACGGATGATGCCGTAGACCATGGTGTAGCCGAGTGCCACGAGCGAGTACACGCTGCCGATTTTCAGACCATTGAAGATCTGGCTGATGAACATGATGATCTGATTGCCCATCACTCCTCCTTTCAAAGTTTGGTTGGTATCGGGCGGCTTGGCCCGATGAAATACGAATGATTATGAATGGATGTGGATGAATCCGCCTTGATACGCGAAAGGGAGAGAACCGGTTTCCCGGTTCCCTCCTCTTACGTGTTCAGGCTTTCACACCCCTGCCTCCAAGTGGTTGGAGATCACTTGGACGGCTGGATGGTGGTCTTGTACTCCGGCTTTCCGTCCTTGAGCTCAAGGACGATGACGGACTTCTTCGGAGAGCCCTTCTTGTCAAGCGTGAAGTTGCCGGTCACGCCTTCGAAGCTCATGCCGGAGATGGCGTTGCGCACGGACTCGCGGGTGGCATTCTTGCCGGCCTTCTCGATCGCCTGCTTCATCATGTACACGGAGTCGTAGCCCAGTGCGGTGAAGGTGTTCGGATCGGCGTTCTTGTTGGCCTTCTTGTAGGACTTGATGAAGTCCTGCACCTTGGAGTTGGAGGTGTCGTCCGGAGAGTAGTGGGTGGTGTAGAGCACCTTGTTGTACAGCGACTTGTCGTCGGTCATCTTCAGGCCGTCGTAGCCGTCAGGACCCATCACATAGCCCTTGTAGCCGACGGAGCGGGCCTGCGGGATGATGTACGGGCCAGCGACGGAGTAGTAGTACGGAGCGTACAGGAACTCGGCGCCAGCGGCCTGGATCTTCTGCAGCTGGGAGGAGTACTCGGTGTCGTCGGCGCTGGAGGAGTTCTCTTCGGCCACGACGTCAAGGCCGGCCTTCTTGGCGGCAGCGGCGAAGGCCTTGCCCACGCCGGAGGAGTACGGATCGCCGGTGCCGTACAGCACGGCGACCTTCTTGACCTTCAGGGTCTCGGCTGCGAACTTGGCAGCGATCTCACCCTGGTAGGAGTCCTTGAAGCAGGTGCGGAACATATAGCCACCGGTCTCGATGGAGTCGGAGGTGGCGGCCGGTGCGATGGCCGGCAGCTTGGACTGGTCGGCCAGCGGAGCCACGGCCGCGGTGGTGGAGGAGATGGTCGGGCCGAGCACGCCGAGCACGCTGTTGTCGCCGGCGAGCTTGTTGAAGGCGTTGGAGGCTTCGGTGGCGTCGCCCTTGTCGTCCATGGACTCGAGCTTGACCTTCTTGCCGTTGATGCCGCCCTTGGCGTTGATCTCATCCACAGCCAGCTTGAAGCCGGCGACCTCGGCCTCGCCGTATGCGGCGGCGGTGCCGGAGTTGGTGGTGACGGAGCCCAGCGTGATGGTATCGCTGTTGGCCGCGCTACCGTTGGAGCTGCTGGAATCGTCCATGCTGCCGCCGGAGCAGGCAGCGAGGGACATCGACATTGCGCCTGCCGCGATCAGGGCGACGCACTTGGCGGAGAACTTCGCGTTCATTCCGTTCTTCCTCTTTTCTTGAAAACGCTGCACATTCCTTTCAACGCGCACCTTGGAAAAAATCATGTTCATCTCAACCCCCGTGCGCGGAACCACGGCGACCACTCATGACGGACGCCCGTTCTCTCTCTGTGCATTCCGATTGTTCTTTATAGCCTGACGGACGGCGGCCTGCATAAAATGTTCTTATAGTGAGACTCAACTTCTGGTTATATCCCCGTCAGCATGGCGCAAAAGAATATAAGTTACTGTGCCGGCTGTTTTTCCGCCGTCAGATAACGTGGCCGTCCGGTGTAGTCGTTATGCACGGTAACGTCGACGAAGCCGCAGGTTCGTGCGAAGGCGGCAAGCCGCTCCCCCTGCGTGATGTCGTGCTCCATCACCATAAGTCCATCCGCGCGAAGCAGTTTCGCCGCGCGTGCGATGATGCGTTCCGGAATGAGCGTGCCGTCCGCCGAACCGCCGTATAGCGCCAGATCGGGGTCGTAATCGCGCGCCTCGGGCTGTTCGGGAATGTCGGCAAGCGGCACGTACGGCGGATTGGTGAGCACGATGTCGATGGTGCCGTCAAGTTGGCTTAACGTCGGCATTTGCGTGGCGTCGGCGATGTCCAGATGATAATTGCCGGCGATGTTTGGATGCCGTCGCACGGTTTCGTCGAGATTGCGACGGGTCCATTCAGCGGCCGTGGCGCTTTTCTCGACGGCCCACACCTCGCTGCCGGGCACTTCCATGGCGAAGGACAAACCTATCGCGCCGCTTCCGGCGCACAGGTCGACCACCCGAGCCGAATACATGCCATGGCTGGTCGTCCAGTCGATGCCCTCCTGCACGACCAGCTCGGTTTCCGGGCGCGGGACGAACACGCCCGGCCCGACCTTCAGATCAAGATAACGGAACGGCGCATGTCCGGTGATGTGCTGCAACGGCTCGCGCCTCGCGCGACGGTCCAGCATGGCGCGGAATCGTTCCAGAGCGGACTCCGCATCGTTCTTTCCGGCCAGGCGCTCCGTATCGTCGCCCATGAGCATGGCTTTGTCCACATCCCGCAGATCTACGTGGAGGGCTTCGGCGAGCAGCAGTTTGGCGTCATGTTCCGGAGTGTCGACGCCCGCCTTGCGCAGGACGTCGGCGGAGGAACGCACCACGTCGAATACGGTCGTCACCCAGCCGCCCTACTTCTGGTTGGCGAGACGATCGGCTTCGTCCGCCTGGATGTCGCTGTCGATCACGGCCTGCAGATCGCCGTCAAGCACGGCGTCGAGGTTGTATGCCTTGTAGTTCGTGCGATGGTCGACGATGCGGTTTTCCGGGAAGTTGTACGTGCGGATACGTTCCGAACGGTCCAGCGAGCGCACCTGGGAATGGCGCATATCGGCGGCCTCGGCGGCCTCCTGCTCGTGTTTCATGGCCAGCAGGCGGCTCTTCAGAACACGCAGTGCCGCCGCGCGGTTTTGGATCTGGCTCTTCTCGTCCTGCATGTTCACGGTGATGCCGGTGGGGATGTGCGTCATGCGGACCGCGGAATACGTGGTGTTCACGGACTGGCCGCCCGGGCCGGAGCTCATGAAGATGTCGATTTTGAGATCCTTCGGATCGATTTCAATCTCATCGTCGTCCTCGTCGGCCTCCGGGAACACGATGACGCCCGCCGCGGAGGTCTGGATGCGTCCCTGCGATTCGGTGACGGGGATGCGCTGCACGCGGTGCACGCCACCCTCGTACTTGAGCGACGCCCACACGCCGTCTTCGGGGGCGGGGGTTCCTTTGGCGCGGATCGCCAACTGCACGTCCTTGACGCCGCCAAGCTCGGTGGTGTTCTCGGATTGCACGGTGACGGTCCATCCGCGCTTTTCGGCGTATCTGGTGTACATGCGCAGCAGATCGCCGGCGAACAACGCGGCCTCCTCGCCGCCGGTGCCGGCCTTGATCTCCATGATCGTGTCGCGCGCGTCGTCGGGATCACGTGGAATCAGCGCGGTGCGCAGCTTCTCCTCGGCCGCCGGCAGCTCGCCTTCCAGACGCTTGGCCTCCTCGGCGAAATCGGCGTCCTCGGAAGCCATCTCGCGAGCCGCTTCCAAATCGTCCTTCACCTGCTTGTAGGCGGTGTACGCGGAGACGATGGCCTCCAATTCCGCATGACGGCGACCAAGCTTGCGCATCTTGTCCGGATTGGACGCGACATCCGGCTCGGCCATCCGTTGTTCGATATTGTGGTATTCCTCAAGCGCGGTGACCGCCGCGGGGAACTGTTCGTCTGCCAATGTAAGCCTTTTCTTCGTTTCTACGCTTCAGCGGAGCACTCATCGCTGAACCTTACTCAACCTGTCCATCATATAAGGTGGCGCGGAAGTGCAGCCCGACGGAATCGAATCGCCGATAAAAAAACGCCGGCCCGACCGGACCGGCGTTTTCATTGCCTAAGCAATAAGACTCACTTGGCCTTCTTGCCGTAACGCTTCTCGAAGCGAGCCACACGACCACCAGTGTCGAGGATCTTCTGCTTGCCGGTGTAGAACGGGTGGCAGTTGGAGCACACATCGACGGTCATGTGATCGCCGTTGTAGGTGGAACGGGTGACGAAGGTGTTGCCGCAAGAGCAGGTGACCTGCACTGCGTGATAATCAGGATGGATACCCTGCTTCATAGTTTGTCTCCTAGAGATTCGGGGGACCCGGGTCGCCGCACCCCGCTGGCGTGGCGTGAACCGGATAACCTTTGGAAGTGTAGGAGATGGTCGGGACACCGTCCGCATTCCATCACGTGCGGCGCAGGGACGCGCACACGAAAGCACATACGAAAAAGGATCCGCCTTTCCGACGAATCCTTCATGTGCCCTCGCTGGGACTTGAACCCAGGACAAACACCTTATAAGGGTGCTGCTCTAACCAACTGAGCTACGAGGGCAACAGAGGCAGTATATCCCAACCTCGGAATATTGACGGAACACATCGTCGGCTTTCACACAACACACGTGCAAATCGCTATTTATAAGTTTATAAATAACATGCTAATCTATTGGTTAAATCAATGAACGTTACATCGCAAGCGCGTTCCGTTCAGATCATTTCACCGACGAAAGGACATCCATGCGCTGCGGCCATTTCGATGACGCGGCAAAGGAATATGTGATTGAGACCCCGGCCACCCCGCTGCCGTGGATTAACTACCTTGGCAACGAGGACTTCTTCTCCCCATCTCCAACACTGGCGGCGGCTACTCCTTCTACAAGGACGCCAAGCTGCGCCGCATCACCCGCTACCGTTACAACAACGTTCCGGCCGACAACGGCTCCCGCTGCTACTACCTGAGCCTCATGGACTCCGACGCGGACGATGCCAAGCCGGTCGAGACCTGGTCCCCCACCTTCCTGCCGTGCAAGACCCCGCTCGACTCCTACTGGACGGAACTGCTGAGCACCTACCGCGCCGACTGGAACGACTGCCTGAACCTCAACTGCTTCTCGAACACTCCGGGCGAGAGCTTCCAGACCGTGGAGAACAACGACACCGGCGTGGCGGAATCCGTGTTCATCGGCGGCATGTTCGTACTCTATGGCGGCCAGTACGCCGACATCATCGAGCACTACGGCAAGCTCACCGGCATGGATGACGCAAACGTGGCCAAGGAGGCGGCCAACATCCGCGCGGAAATCGGACAGGTCTCCGAGGCGGTCAAGACCGCCGGCTGGGACGGCGAATGGTTCGTACGCGCCTATGACGCCTACTCGCGCAAGGTCGGCACGCATGAGGACACCGAAGGCCAGATCTACATCGAACCGCAGGGCATGTGCGTGATGGCCGGCATCGGCCTGGACGACGGCAAGGCGCAGCAGGCCCTGAAGTCCGTCAAGGACCGTTTGACCTGCGATTGGGGCACCGCCATCCTCGCCCCCGCCTACTCCACCTACCGCATCGAACTCGGCGAAATCTCCTCCTATCCGCGCGGATATAAGGAGAACGGCGGCATCCTCTGCCACAACAACCCGTGGATCTCCATCGCCAACGCCCTGGCCGGCAACGACGACGAGACCTTCGCCGTCTACCAGCGCAACTGCCCGGCCTACGTGGAGGACAAGTCAGACATCCGCAAGGTCGAACCATACGCGTACTGCCAGATGGTCGCCGGACCCGAATCCCCGACCCCGGGCGAGGGCAAGAACTCCTGGCTCACCGGCACCGCGGCATGGACCTTCGTGGACGTGTCGCAGTACCTGCTGGGCGTCCGCCCGACGCTCGACGGTCTGGCCATCGAACCGCATCTGCCGGCCGAGTTCACCAATCTGACGGTGACCCGCGTGTTCCGCGGTGTGACCTACACCATCGCGATGAAGCGCACCGGCGAGCGCTCCGTCGCGGTGAACGGCGAGAAGATCGACGGCGACACCGTCCCGGTCCCGACCGACACCACCAAGCCAATCAACGTCACCGTCACCTTCTGACGGATTGACCATCCGCGTATTGGAAACGGGCGGCCGTGAAGATGCTTCCACGGCCGCCCGTTTCCAATACGTACGAACCCCAAGAAACGCGCAACCCGCGTACGGGGGAATACCGACATAATCACAAGCTTCATACGAATAGGATGGGTGCCATGCAATATTTCGAACACAAGATTCCCGGCATCGACGGCAGTGCGGCCACATTCGTCGGCTATTGCCTTGACAACAGCAAGGAGATCGACCCGGACCGCAGACGTCCATCCGTGCTGGTGATTCCCGGCGGCGGCTATGAAATGACGTCCGATCGTGAGGCCGAACCGATCGCCATGCAGTTCCTCGCGGCAGGCTTCAACGCCTTCGTGCTGCGCTATTCCGTCAAGCCCTCCGTGTTCCCCGTCGCGCTGCTGGAAGCCGCAGAAGCGGTGCGACGCATGCGTGCGCACGCCGCCGAATGGCATGTCGACGGCGATCGAATCGCCGTCATCGGCTTTTCCGCCGGTGGCCATCTCGCCGCCAATCTGGCGACCAGCGTCAGCGACGACGTGCTCGCGGCACACGGCTACGACCCGGATGAAGTGCGTCCGAACGGCCTGATGCTCTCCTACCCGGTGATCACCTCCGGCCCTCTCGCGCACCGTGGCAGCTTCGACGCGCTGCTCGGCGAGAAGAAGGACGACCAGAAGGCGCTCGACGCCGTCTCCATCGAAAAGCACATCGATGCCAAGACCCCGCCGGTCTTCGTCTGGCACACGCTTCCCGACGGCTGCGTGCCGTGCGAGAACACGCTGATGCTCATCGACGCCTGCAAGAAGGCCGGAGTAAGCATCGAGGCGCATCTGTTCCCCGAAGGCGGCCACGGCCTGGCGCTGGGCAACGCCGAAACGGCATGGCAGGGCGTGAACGGCATCGAGCCGTGCGTGCAGGCATGGCCGAAGCTCGCGATCGACTGGATGCGCAGGACGTTCGCGAAGTGATCCGCGCCGGCGTGTGGTCGTCGGACATTCCGATAGCCACACGCCGGAGTACAGTAAGGGCGATATTCCCCCACACCAATGTTCTCGAAGGAGACCGAATGAGCGTCGCGGCATGGAACCGGTTCCTGCAGGAGCAGGACAACTGGCCTGCGGCTTCCCGAGTCAACAGCTCGACCCCGTACTCCATCCAGGCGCGCAATGCGCTGGCGGACAAAACCTTCGAGAAGAAGAAGCGCATGAGCCAAGAGGAGCGCCACCTGCAGATCCTTCAGGCGGCGGTCAAAATCCTCGCCACCAAGGGCTTCTGGGGCATGAGCCTGCAGGACATCGCCGACGAGATCGGCATCACCGAGGCCGCGCTCTATCATTACATCTCATCGAAGGACGACCTGCTCAACATGGTGCTGTCCGAATGCTACGACACCCCCGATGCGGATGAGTACAATGCCGTCACGGCCGCCGTCACCGACGCCGACGGGCATCGCGTGTACTTTTACCCGCGGTACTGCCTGAACATCGCGCTGTACAATCTGCAACGTCCTGAACTGGTGCAGCTGTATTCCGTGCTCAACGGCGAGGCGCTCAGCCCGACGCATCCCGCGCACAGCTTCTTCATCGGCCGTCACATGCGCAATTGGGAGATGATCGGTTCGATGAACTGGGTTCTGCCGCCGGAAGTGGACGAGGAACGCTTCTACGACCTATACACGCTGGCGATGAGCGCGATGGACGGCTTGCAATACCGCTGGCTCGGCGACGATTCGCTGAACCTGCTCGAGGAATGGATCTCGATCTCCGACATCATCTTCCCGCCGAGCGAATGGGCCGGCTATACCGATCCAAGCGAATACGATCCCGCTCCGGACCGTTGTCTGCTGCCGATGACGCTTTCCGCACGCCAGCAGACGATCTGAGAGAATTCTTCCGAATTAGCGGATCGGCACCTGCTCCAGACCTTCGACTTCGGTTTCGAACGCGTAGTAGGCTCCAATCAGACCGGCGTTGTTGGTATGGCGGCAACGCTTCACGGACGTGCGGAAATCGGCCCACTGCGGGATCCTGTCAAGCGCCGCGTTGACCATCGGCAGGATCTGCTGCTCTCTGCAGATGCCGCCGCCCAGCAATATGCATTCCGGGTCGGCGATGGCCGCGATGTTGAAGACCGCGATGGCCAGGTAATCGATCCACTTGTCCACGATGGCGCGGACGCGCGGCTCGTCAAGCCTGCGGAACAGGGAGGCCGGAACGATGGATCCCGTCGGCACATCGAATTCCTTGGCGTAATCCTCCGCGAGCACGATGGTCGACAGGTAATCCTGCATGGTGCAGAACCCGCCGGTCTCGTAGTTCGGAATCATCATGCCGAGCTCGCCCGCACGCCAATCCTTGCCTCGGCGGATCTTGCCGTCGAGGAACAACGCTCCGCCCACACCGCTGTCGATGGTGATCAGCGCGAAATCGTCAAGTTTGACGGCATTGCCGGAAAGCTTCTCCGCCATGGCCGCGCAATTGGCGTCGTTCTCCATCCACGTGGGCACCGGATTGTCGAGGTATTCCTGCAGCTCCTTGCCGATCTCGTGCTTGTACAGCATGCCCAACGCGCCGGCGGTCACGGCCAGCTGCTTGCTGACGTCGATGAATCCCGGCACGCTGATGGCGATGCCGTCGAGCTGGCAGCGCTGATTGTTGGCGATGTGGGCGAGCGCCTGATAGAAGGATTCCACGCTGTCGACCGGCGTCGCGATGGTGCCGGGGATTCCCATGCGTCCGTCCTCGAACACCACGTAGCGGGTGAAGAACGTTCCGATCTCGAATGCAAGTATGTGCTTCGATGCTGCCATATCGCTATCTAACCTGTCTTTAATAGAAGTCAAACCTTGATACAGTATAGCGTTCACGGGCAGCTTTCGGGTGATTCAGTCCATGACATGACACCCCGTTATCACGCCTGCCAATTACCCCCTATGGCAAATGTAAGACATCATCGTATGGACACTTTTCATTTCTTTCCCATCGCGATAATTTGTCACGAATCGCTAGTATCATCTGCTGTTGGAGGGTTTGTTTTTCATAATCGTCGTGCTTTCAGTCGTCAATGATAGAAAGCCCCCAACACCCCCATCGATGACGTTTTCGCGTCTCGACAAGACAGGAGCAATAGATGAGAACAAGGGCAATCGCTTGCCTTGGCGCCATCGTCGCGTGTGCGATGACCTTCGCTGGAATCCCGGCCAGCGCCATGGCGGATGAATCCACCGAACTGAAGCCCCAGTACACATACAACTCCCAGAACGGCATGACCTTCGAAAAGGTCAGCCATGCCGACCAGGGACTGAGCCGGGCCGACGGCGTAGTCGACTACGGTGGCAACGGCACCATCAAGGAGTACGTGGCCGGACAGAGCAAAACCGGCAATGGAGACCGCGGCCAGTCCTACAGCTACGCGGCCACCTCCTACGGCGACTGGGTCTATATCGGCACCATGTACGGCGGCCTCGGAGTGCAGGCCATTTTGAACCGTGACATGACGAGCCTGGGGCTGACCTCCGAACAGGCCACCGCACTCATTCAGACCATGTATGCGGGAAACATGTACCTTGGCGAGCCAGACGGCAAAAGCGCCGGCGGTATGCTGTTCAAGTTCAACGTAAAGACCGGCAAGACCAAGATCCTCATGTCCAAGAGCACCGGCATCGACGGAGGCAAGGGCGTGATCCCGACCTTCCGCAGCGCCTTCAAGATGAACGGCAAGCTGTACTTCGAAGGCATGGTCATGGACACCAACAACAAGGATCTCACCCAGCAGGAGATCCAGACCGCCATGGCCTATCAAAACGGATTCCCGTGCATCTACGAAGTCGACCCGGCCAACAACGACAAGCTCACCAAGGTGTATGACAGCGTCGACGTGGATGGCTTCCGTTCCCTGGTCAAGGGCAACGTGTTCACCTCCACCCGCGCCATCGGCTCCTTCGGCAATACGCTGATCGCCGGCGACCTCAAGCCGACCGCGGACGGCAAGGGCAAGGCGCTGCTCGTGGCATCCAAGACCCCGTCCGATCCGAACTCCTACAAGGAGATCGCCGACATGGCGAGCTTCGACAACCTGCCCGCCATCCACCGCCAGGACGTCAATGGCGGCGGCGGCATCTACCAGGTGCAGGAGTTCAACGGCAAGCTGTACGTCGTGGTCTGCACCGGCAGCACCGACACCCTGAACGAAAAGACCGGCACCATGCGCTCCTTCGCCATCTACGTGGGCGAAAACCACGGTGACGCCACCAACAAGGCCGACTGGACCTGGCGTCCGCTCGTGGGCGACACCGCCAAGGGCGCCAAGTACTACTACGGCCTCGACAAGAGCCGCGTGAGCGCCGGCGCCTGCACCCTGCAGGTCTACGGCGACCACCTGTACATCGGCGACTACAACGACGTGTCCAGCGCACTGCAGGGCTTCGTCACCAAGAGCAACTTCGTGACCCAGGCCACCAACCTCGAACAGTCCGTCAACCTGTACCGCATGGACAAGAACGAGAACGTCGAGATGCTCGTGGGCGACGCCAACGACACCTTCCCGAAGGGCGGCTCCACCGGTCTGGGCAGCGGCTACGACAACCACATGAACCAGTACACCTGGCAGACCACCGTTCACGAGGGCAAGATGTACCTGTCCACTATGAACACCACCACCTTGCTGGAACCGATCGCACAGTTCACCAACGGTGACATCCTGAACATGAACGAGAAGGATTGGAACAACACCGTCCACTACCTGCGCGTGTTCCTGCGCCTGCTGTGGGGCATGGGCCCGACCGACCCGGCTTCCGCCATCGCCGCACAGAGCGGTGACCAGAACGCCAAGGTGACCACCCAGACCATGCCGTCCACCGACAATCCGGAGGCGCTGGTCGACTGGGCCCGCATCCAGGCCGGCAAGGACGCCTCCGCCGCGCAGCCGCAGACCACCGACGCCAAGTCCGTCTCGTCCGCCAAGCCGATCAGCCTGACCGCCGCCCAGACCAAGGAACTGGTCGACGGCATCAAGGACGGCAGCATCGTTCCGGGCAGCCTGGCAGCCTCCGGCTCCTCCGATGAGGCCTCGCAGCTCTTCGACATCAACAACGAGCTGGACAACCTCGGCTCCCAGCTGTCCGACAAGGGCTCCGCCGATTTCGCCAACAACTACGGCGAAGTCACGGACGCGTTCTTCAGCATCGCCGACATCATTCCCGACAAGTTCAAGGGCCTGTACGAGATGCTGGTCAAGCTGACCAGCAAGGCCAACCTCAAGGCCTACGCCAAGTCCCTGCCGTACCTGGCCAAGTCCAAGCGCGGCTTCAACCTGTTCGAGATCACCGACCGTTCCGCCGCGAATGAGGGCGTGACCGTCGGCACCGTTACCGACAACGGCTTCGGCGACCCGTTCAACCACGGTCTGCGCATCTTCTGCGACACCGACGACTACATGGTGGTCGGCACCGCGAACCCGTTCTACGGTACCCAGCTGTGGCGCGTGCGCAATACGCAGTACGCCGTGAACGTCTCCGCGACCGAAGGCGGCTCCGCCTCCGCGGATGTCGAGCGCGCGGCCAAGGGCAGCAAGGTCACGCTGACGGCCACCGCGAACAAGGGCTACCACTTCAAAGAGTGGAACGTGCTGAAGGGCAACGTCTCCATCGAGAACAACGCCTTCGAGATGCCTGACGGCAGCGTCTCCATCCAGGCTGTGTTCGAAAAGGACGCTGTTGAACCGACGACGCCAACGACCCCGGCAAAGCCTGCCGCAGACACGAAGCCATCCACAACACCGACCGGTGTCACGTCCACCCCTTCGACCGGCTCCTCCGTGCTCGGCATGGCGGTCGCCGCGGCTGTGGCACTGATTGCAGGCGCCGCGATTCTGCTGAAGAAGAAGCAGGCGTGATGATGACCGGCGGTGTGATCGCAGCCACCCGATGAACGCGGAACGGCGCCATACCACCGGTTCCTGACGAAGAAGGCCGATGTCCATCAAGGGCATCGGCCTTCTTCATATTCGGCTTCGTCGAGTGGAGTCGTTCCGCTCCGTCTAACGTGGTCTACAGCATTGCGATCACCGCAACGCAATCACATCCACGCCATACGGCTTAAGCTCGATCAGATCGTTGATGACGGTACCGGCCAGCAGCTCCGTGCCACCGTTGAGTTCGCTGAGGCACAGACGTTTGTCAGCGGCGCTGTTGTTGATGAGGAACGCGTAGCGGGTGCCGTCATCGCCATAGCGCACGGACAGGCTGACATCCTCCGGGGTATCAAGCGACTTCAGATCCAGCTCCTTGATGATCGGAGCCATGAACGCGCTCATGCCCGTCTCGTCCAATGGAGTGCCCACAAAATAGGCTTTGCCCTTGCCATACGCATTGACGGTGAGCGCGGAATGCCCAGCATAGAATTCGTCGCCACCATAAGTGGCAAGACACTCGGCGCCTTCGCGATGAATAATGCTCGCCACGATCTCGCCCTTGGCATCAACCGTGTCGCCGTGCACATCGATGGTTTCGCTCGGGGCGAGCGCGTCGATCTCTTCGACCCACACGCCCATGAGCTTGCGTAGCTCGCCGGGACGCTTGACCTTGCAGAACGGCTTGGGTTTCGGTCTGGATCTCGCGCCCTTCGGCCGTCCCTTGGGTTTCGGCCTGAGCGCCTCCGGGCCGCCCGCCCGGTATTCGCGGCACCAGCGTTCCAACGGCGCGATGCTCGCGATCCCGTGCCTGGCCATGGCCTCCGTCTTGGTCATGCCGTTCTCGACGTGGTCGCGCGCCGCGGCGACCTTCGTCTCCCAGTCGTATCGTCTGCTGCCGTTGCCTCCCATGACCGCCTCCTCGCCTCCGGACCTGTACGGCCTGATCCGGTTTCTCGCGGTATACACCGGTATGGCAAGCCGTCTGGCGAGCGTGTCCTTGCCGGCTCCGGCCTTGATGAGCTCCAGCGGCTCGCGCCGGAACCCGTCGTCGTAACGTCTCCTTCGATCCTCACGCATGCGAAAGAACCGCACCTCCGATCATCGAATCTGAATTTCTTCAGTCCAACAATCGGGGTGCGGTTCAGGCACGGGTAGACGGGGCTCATCCTTATTTCAATAAAACCACCGAAGTGATAAAGTGTGCTTGTTTGTTCACATCGCGGCGCAACACTTGCGCGGCGCACAGAAGCGCGGAATCGAAAGAAGGAATCATATGAGCGAAAACGTCGATACCATTTGCGTGCAGGGAGGCTACCAGCCAGGCAACGGCGAGTCCCGCACTCCCCCAATCATTCAGGCGACGACCTTTAAATACCAGTCGAGCGAGCAGATGAGCCGCTTGTTCGACCTGTCCGAATCCGGATACTTCTATACCCGTCTGCAGAATCCGACCAACGACACCGTAGCCGCGAAGATCTGCGAGCTGGAAGGCGGCGCCGCAGCGATGCTCACCTCATCCGGCCAGGCGGCGAATTTCTTCGCTCTGTTCAACATCTGCAACAACGGAGACCACATCGTCGCTTCCTCCGCCATCTATGGCGGCACGTTCAACCTCATCAACGTGACCATGCGCAAGATGGGTGTCGAATGCACATTCGTAAGCCCGGACTGCACCGAAGAGGATCTTGAGGCCGCGTTCCAGCCGAATACCAAGGCCGTGTTCGGCGAGTCCATCTCCAATCCAGCGCTTATCGTGCTCGACTTCGAGAAGTTCGCGAACGCGGCGCATCGCCATGGCGTGCCGCTGATCGTCGACAACACCTTCCCAACACCGATCAACTGCCGTCCGTTCCAGTACGGCGTGGATATCGTCACGCACGCCACCACCAAGTACATGGACGGCCACGGCTCCTGCGTGGGCGGCGCGATCGTCGATTCCGGCAATTTCGATTGGCTGGCCCACGCGGAGAAGTTCCCGGGCCTCACCACTCCGGACGACTCCTACCATGGCGTCACCTACGCGAAGGAATTCGGCAAGGCCGCATACATCACCAAGGCCACCGCACAGCTCATGCGCGACTTCGGCTCCACGCCGGCACCGATTAATTCGTGGATCATGGGTATGCATCTGGAATCTCTTGGCGTGCGCATGGAACGCCACTGCGCGAACGCTCTGGCCGTGGCCAAGTGGCTCGATGCAGATCCGCGCGTCAGCTGGGTGAGCTTCCCGGGTCTCGAAACGGACAAGTACCATGCGCTGGCGGAGAAGTACATGCCGAACGGCACTTGCGGCGTGATCTCCTTCGGCGTGCCGGGCGGCCGTGAGAAGGTCTCCGCGTTCCTCGACCATCTGAAGATGGTGTCCATCGCCACGCATGTGGCCGACGCCCGCAGCTGCACGCTGTATCCGGCCGGCACCACGCATCGCCAGCTCACCGAGGAGCAGCTTGAGGAAGCCGGCGTCGGCATCGACCTGGTTCGTCTGAGCTGCGGCATCGAGAACGCGGCCGACATCATCGCCGACCTCGACCAAGCCCTCGCCGCCGTGCAGTGAGCCTCATAAGCCTGTAGATAGGGCTTGTATCCCCGCCATTGCAGGGATACAAGCCCTATCTTTATTCGAATTCATCTTCAACCCCTGGATAACCAACTCCTTGGATATCCAGCAGCACATGAAATCCGCTATATGTGGCAGATTTCCGTACCCATCGAAGATGATTTGTCCTATGTGTGGCAGCTCCAGGTACAAAGCCCTATGTTCGGGGGCATAAATCCGGCGATTCCTTCATCTTAGGAGCCATCGACCTGCCACATATAGCGGTTTTGACTTTTCCGGCATCCCGGAATCTGCCACACATAGCGGTTTTCATTCAGCGCATTGATATGTCCAGCGTCCGGCAAGCATGGTGGCAAGCACGTGGTCGGGCATGGCGCGCATGGCCTCAGGGGACTCAAGCGCACTCGGATCGCAATCCAGCAGCACCAGATCAGCCGCATCCCCAGCTTGCAACGTCGTACGTCCCAGGGCGGTGGATGAAGCAAGCGCGGTTTCGAATTCCAAGCATTGCTCAGGCTGGAAAGGCTCCCGGTCGGAACTCTCCGTGCCGAACACCGCGGCGGAGATGGCCAGCCATGGGTCCAACGGCGCGACCGGCGCGTCCGAGCCCATAAGCAGTTTGGTTCCGACCTCATGCAGACTGTTGAACGCGTAGGGAATGCCAGCGGGATTGCCCCAGAATCGTGTGATGACGTCGCGGTCGTCCATGGCGTGCTGCGGCTGGATGCTGGCGGCAAGTCCCAGCCGTGCAAGACGCGGAATATCGCACTCCTTGAGCATTTGAGCATGCTCAATGGAACCGTGCGCATGGGTACGTTCCGCGCAGTCGAGCACGATGGTGTTCGCTTCGTCGCCGATGGCATGGCAGGCGATATCGAAGCCATGTTCAGTGGCTAGCCGCATATACGATTCGATTTGCTCAGGGGTGTAGCTCAACGTGCCGTAGGTTTCCGGGGCGATGCCCGAGTATGGCGTGGAACAGTAAGCGGAGCGGGTGTTGAGTGAGCCGTCGGAGATCATCTTCATCGCACCGACGTGGCCTAGCCCATGACTTCCAGGCAGTTCGTCGCCGGTGTGCCAGCCGTCGTCGATGGCCTGCTGGAGCCGTTCGGGGTATACGCCGGCCTCGATACGCAGGTCGACGAGTCCTTGCGAGAATCGCTCGATCCATGTGTCGATGTTCTCCGCCATCTCGTAGTCGCGCACACCGACCACACCTTTGCCGGCGGCGTCCCGCTCCGCGTTGCGTAGCAAACGAGTCAGTTCATCGGCCGCGCCTGGCCCTTTGTCCAGCTTGCAGTAGGCGTCGAACCACTCAAGCTCTCCGACGAGCCCGGATTCGCCCACATGCACACCCAGGTTGCGCGCGGCAGCGGAGTTCACCCAGCCGCAGTGCATGTCGGCACTTGACAAAGCCACCGGCTGGTCGCCCGACACCGCGTTGATCGCGGCCAATGTCGGCTGGGCGGCATCGGCCCACAGTGAGTGCCGGAAGCGCATGCCGACCACATATTGGTTCGGGTCGAGCGTGCCGTTCTCACGACGTTCATCCAAGTGCCGACGCAACATGTCGAGCGCCTCGTCGGCACTGCGCGCGTCGATCAAATCAAGACGTCCCAACGTGTACGACCACTGCGTGAAGTGCGTATGACAATCCCACAAGCCGGGAATGACCCACGTTTTCGAAGCCTTCTCTACCGACTTTTCCGAAGACCGTACATCCGCAATCCGCCCTTGCTCAATCGTGATGTCGACAGGCTCATTGGACCCCACGAAACACACATTTTCAATCACATACGGTTCGCCCATACATCCTCGATTCAACAAAATGACCTCATTGCCAGCCATAGTATCCTTGCGATGCTTGCGATTGCCACCCTCATCTCAATCGGCTATGTGCACTTTGGGTTTTCGCTATTGAAATGCGTTTATCTACATAGGCAAGAGAAAGGCGCAGTTATCCACCGGTTTTTCAAGGAAGGGTGAATCATCCACTTTTCCACCGTTTCCCAAAAGCCGGTAGACAGCGCAGTGCCATTTCCTCTACTTTGACGCTATGGACAATGGAGCACAATATTCGGAAAACCTTGCGCAGCTGAGGGCAAGGACCATCGAACAATGTCTTGAAGCGCAGAAAAGAACCGGAAGGCGATTGGTGTTCGCGCTCAATACCGCACTGGACCTTCTAGGCATCGAAAGGCCAAGATATCCACGAAACCAGCAAACGGAATCTTCCCTACACGTTCTCGCTCCATGCAACAACGCCCGAACGCATCTTCAGAACATCCACTTCGCACTATGGGAAGGCCCCGTTCTCGAAACAACCACGCATTATGGCAAAATTCATCACACTGACGCGATAACCACTTGGGCGATGCACGCCAATCGTATCCCGCAAGAGGAATTGGTAACGCTCGGCGATTCCATGATGAGGAGGAACGCTCGCTTTGGAACAATCACTCTCGACGAATTCATCGACTATGTAAACCGTCTCGAAAATCTCAACGAATATGTGAGAACAAACAGACAACGGCCGATTCGCGGAATCAACAAAATGAGGCAAGCCCTACGGCTTATGCGCGAAGGCACGGATTCCTCGCAGGAGAGCCGTTGCCGAATCACGCTGATTCGACACGGGCTTCCCTGCCCGGAAGTCAATTACAAGGTCCGCTCATCCAATGGGAAAATCGTTTTTCTGGACATGGCTTATCCAGAGATAAAAGTGGTTATTGAATATGATGGAAGGCATCACGCCGGACAGTGGCTCGCAGACAGCAAGCGACGCGAAGCCCTAGAGGATGAGGGCTGGATCTACATCCAAGTGACCGCCGAGAATCTGGCGAGCGAAAACGAAGAACGGCTCCTCGCCGAACGAGTGGCCAGCAGAATAAATCAGAGGCTCAGCAAATCCATCAGACTCAGCCAAAGAATGCCATCAGGAAGAATACATATCCGTATAGCGTCCCTTGCCACTGGGAACAGACGGATTCTCATCTGACAATCCCTATATGTGGCAGATTTGACATCCCCAGGAAACTTAAAACCACTACATGTGGCAGACCTAAGTAGACAATGACCGCCAAACCCACTGATTTATACCCTCTAACTCAGGATTTCTTTGGTTGTCTGCCACATATAGGGAAAATCACTTTCGTACGACGACGGAATCTGCCACATATAAGGCATTTCAAAACCGCGAACGCGACACATCAGTCTTTTTGGCAGGCCGTGGACAACCGCTCGAACGCTTCGTCGCTTTCCACGATGAGGCTGTCGATTTTGCGTTTGCCCAGTTCGTGCAACCACTCGTCCGGGTCCGCGCCGGCGAGCGTGCTGGTCTTCAACAGCAACGGCTTGTGACGGCCGATCACCACTTCGTCCGCGCCGACGGATTGGACCGGTCCGTCGAAGTGCGCGAAGGACTCGTCAGAAACATCCGATTCAGTTCCGGCAAGCACCGCCGCATACGTGGCATACAGTTCGCGCCGACGGACCGCATACTCGGCATCCGATTCCCCCACACGTCTTCTGCTGTCCACAATGTACGGCATTCCCGTGGTGATGTAGTGGAAGAAATGGCGATTGATGGCGTCGCATTCCGACCGCATGACGTCACGCACCACTTTCACGCCGGCTTCCTCAAGGATGCGAAGGCCTTTCCCGGCCACGACGGGATTGGGGTCGATGGAGCCGACCACCACCCGCGAGATGCCGTGGGCTAGAATCAGATCAGTGCATGCCGGCTGCGATCCAACGTGGCAGCAGGGTTCGAGCGTATCGATGACTGTAGCTCCACACATATCGATGCCATGCGCGTCGGCATAGTCGAACGCCATGCGTTCCGCATGCGGACCACGGTAACGGTCGTGGTACCCGGTGGCGAGAACCTCGCCATCACGTACCACCACCGCGCCGACCAGCGGATTCGGATTCACCCATCCGGCTCCCTTGCGGGCCAGTTCGAGCGCCTGCTTCATGTATTCCCGATATTGAGACATGTCATCCATGGTCCCAAGCATATTGCACCGATTGCGCTTCACATTCCGAAGCCGACATGAGGCGCCATGCAAATGGACGGGCACGAGTCGACCATCCGTTTCACCGCCGTGCGACGCATACAATATTGGCAGACCGGCAAAGGAACCAGCGAGAGGAAAACCACATGCAGCGCGAAATCATGACGTCCATTCCATTTTTGAGCCAGCCATCCGTCGAAGCCGAGAACACCGAAGCAGATTTGGCCGTGGCTCAGGACCTGAAGGATACGCTCGACGCGCACCGCAACGGCTGCGTCGGTATGGCAGCCAATATGATCGGTGTATCCAAACGCATTATCGCGTTCGTGGACAAGGAGCTGGGCGACCGCATCACCATCATGTTCAATCCACACATCACCGCGCGGGACGGAGCCTACGACACCGCCGAAGGCTGCCTGTCGCTCAAGGGAGAGCGCCGCACCCTGCGCTACCAGCGCATCGAGGTCACCTATCTCGACCGCCGCTGGCGCGAGCGCCACGCTGCGTTCACCGGTTTCACCGCGCAGATCATCCAGCACGAGATCGACCACTGCGACGGCGTGATTATCTGACGCGCCTGCACCGCACTCGATACGCCTACTGTGTAGACGGGGTATGGGATAATCGGCGATGGTACTTTGCGTAATGGCATGGTCCGAGAATACTTGGTTTCGACCGATTCGCAGCAGATTTGCGATTCGTCCACAGCCAAGCCGCGTCACGTAATGCGCCGCAAAGCGGCGATAAGTGCGATTCCCGTCGACCGACGTACGCAAGACGCTGGAATTCCAACGTTCTTTAAGGATGGAACACAACATTGGCTGAGTTTATTTACCAGATGATCAAGGCTCGCAAGGCCTACGGCGACCGCGTGATCCTCGACGACGTGACCCTGAGCTTCCTGCCGGGCGCCAAGATCGGCGTCGTCGGCCCGAACGGCATGGGCAAGTCCACACTGCTGAAGATCATGGCCGGACTCGACACCGTTTCCAACGGCGAAGCCTATCTGACCCCGGGATTCACTGTCGGCATCCTGCAGCAGGAGCCGCCGCTGGATGAGACCAAGACCGTCGGCGAGAATATCAAGATGGCATTCGGTCCGATCGCCGAAAAGGTGGCCCGCTTCAACCAGATTGGCGAGGAGATGGCCAATCCTGACGCCGACTTCGATGCCCTGATGGAAGAGATGGGCAAGCTGCAGAACGACATCGACGCGGCCAACGGTTGGGATCTCGACTCCCAGCTCGAGCAGGCCATGGACGCCCTGCAGTGCCCGGACCCGGACACTCCGGTGACCGTGTGCTCCGGTGGCGAGCGCCGTCGTGTGGCGCTGTGCAAACTGCTGCTTGAAGCTCCGGATCTGCTGCTGCTCGACGAGCCTACCAACCATTTGGACGCCGAGTCGATTCTGTGGCTGGAGCAGTTCCTGCACCAGTACAAGGGCGCGGTCATCGCCGTCACCCACGATCGTTATTTCATGGACAATGTGGCCGAATGGATCTGCGAAGTGGATCGTGGTCACCTGTATCCGTACAAGGGCAACTACTCCACCTATTTGGAGACCAAGGCCAAGCGCATGGAGATCCAAGGCGCCAAGGACGCCAAGCTTGCCAAGCGACTCAAGAGCGAACTCGACTGGGTACGTTCCTCGCCGAAGGCCCGTCAGGCCAAGAACAAGGCCCGTCTGGAACGTTACGACCAGATGGAGCAGGAGGCACGCAACAACAAGAAGCTTGACTTCTCCGAAATTCAGATTCCGGCAGGTCCGCGTCTGGGTTCCACTGTGCTGGAAGCCGAGCACATCCACAAGGCATTCGGCGACCGTGTGCTCATCGATGACCTGAGCTTCACCCTGCCGCGTAACGGCATCGTCGGCGTAATCGGTCCGAACGGCGTGGGTAAGTCCACCCTGTTCAAGACCATCGTCGGTTTGGAACCGTTGACCTCCGGCTCGCTCAAAATCGGCGACACCGTGCAGATCAGCTATGTCGATCAGAACCGTGCAGGCCTCGACCCGAACAAGAACCTGTGGGAGGCCGTGTCCGACGGACTTGACTTCATCGAGGTTGCCGGCGTCGAGGTGCCGACCCGCGCCTACGTGGCGTCCTTCGGTTTCAAGGGTTCCGACCAGCAGAAACTTGTGGGCGTGCTCTCCGGCGGTGAACGCAATCGCCTGAATCTGGCGCTGACCCTGAAGCAGGGCGGCAACCTCCTGCTGCTCGACGAACCGACCAACGACCTTGACGTCGAAACGCTGGAATCGCTCGAAAACGCGCTACTTGCCTTCCCGGGCTGCGCTGTGGTGATTTCCCACGACCGTTGGTTCCTCGACCGTGTGGCCACGCATATCCTCGCATGGGAAGGCGATGACGAGAACCCGGCCAAGTGGTACTGGTTCGAAGGCAACTTCCAGGCCTATCAGGAGAACCGTGTCGCCCGCCTCGGCGAGGACGCGGCCCGCCCGCACCGCCTGCATCGCAAACTAACGCGCTGAGCACATATGATGAGGCGCCACCTTTCGCAACGAGAGGTGGCGCCTCATCATATGCAGCCATCCCCCGCAGCTAACCGGCCGTTCACTCTTCTCACGTACTCGTTACAAAACCATCCGGCGAAATTAACCGCACGTCGATAGACTCAGTGTCAGTGCAAAGCTTTCCAGTGCAGGAGGAATCAGGACCATCATGACGCAGACAGACATGACGCCGTTGCAGCGGCTGACGAAGGTGCTTCAGCTGGGCACGCCCTCAAATTACCGCAATCACACCTATATCAATGGCGAGAGCCTGTACTTCCCCACAGGCCGCGTCTACGGCGGGCAGGTCATCGCGCAGTCGCTGGTGGCCGCGGCGAAGACCGTTCCGCCGTCAAGGCTGCCGAATTCGATTCATGGTTATTTCATTTCGGCCGGGGACATCCACCAGGATCTGCTGTTCGATGTGGAGAATCTGCGTGACGGACGTTCCTTCTCCGCCCGCCGCGTGAACGTCACGCAGGCGCAGGGTTCGATTCTGACCGCGATCGCCAGCTTCCAGGAGCATGACCAGGAAGGCATCGAATTCGCGGATCCCATGCCGGAGGACGTTCCGGATCCGGACAGCCTGACCAGCGCGAAGCAGCTGATGGAACCGTTCGCGGAGAAGTCGTCGTTCGCCAAGTATTATGCGAAGAAATCGCCGTTCGATATCCGCCATGCGACACGCACCATCATGCTCGGCGCCGACAAGAAGAGCGCCAGCAACGATTCCGGCAAGCAGATGGTGTGGATGAAGGCCGATGGCAAGGTGGACGCGCCGCAGGCCATGCACCGCGCGATGCTGGCGATGGGCTGCGACCAGATCATGCTGGAACCGATTCTACGTAGGGCGGGCTTGAGCATCGCCACCCCCGGCATCTCGTACGCGTCCATCGACCATTCGATGTGGTGGTATCGCGACATCGATATCAACCAATGGCACCTCTACGTGCAGGACACGCCGACCGCGGCCCATGGGCGCGGCCTCGGCTCGGCGAAGGTCTACACGCAGGACGGCAGTCTGGTGGCCTGCATGGCGCAGGAAGCGATGTTCCGCGTGCCGAACATGGCAGAAACGCCGGAGAAGGCCTGATCCTCAGATCTTGGATTTGGTGGCGGCCGCCGCATAGCGATTGCGCTGTGCGGCTTTTTTCATTGCCGGGCTTTCCGGGCCGTCGATGGGCGGAATCCGGCACAGCCACTCCCCCACGATGCCGACAATCATGTCGGCGACGCACACCACGCACGCCACGGCGCATTCGATGATCGCCTGATTGTAGAATTCCGCCTCGCCGTGCGGCAGGCTCATGATGATCTGCCCGCCGTACCAGCCCGCCAAGGCTGCTCCCGCAAGGCCGAGCGCCTTGCACGCCACCAGCGTGCCGAAGGCCTTCTGTGGATCCAATGGCTTGAGCTGCGCGCGTTTGATGGGGTCCTTGGTCGTGTATTTATGGATTTGCAGGGCCATGTACAGCACGGTGATGCCTAGCGCGGCCAGCACCACCGGCACGATCCATGGAGCGCCCACCAAGGGCAATCCCGAGATTTCGCCATATTTTGCCAACCCCATGCCGGCGAGCACGCCGAGCACGGCCGCGAGGACGAAAGACCACCAGGGAGTTCTGCGTGCTCTCATAGCGTGTCTCCAATGATCCAATTGTCGGTCAGCATCCCCACCTGCGCGGCGTCCGGCGCCACGGCCAGCAGGAACGCGACTGGATCCCTGCCGAGTCTCGCATCCGGATCCATGTCGAACCAAGGAGCCAGCACGGATGCGTGTTCGCGCGCGGACGGCCATGGAACTTTGCAATCGGGTTCATCCGAGACCACGCCTTCCATGTCCACAAGGTCGAGATCGAGATCCGGCGAGATGGAGGATTCCACCGACTCCAACGCTCCGATCAGTTCACGCGCGGACATGCGCGTGGAGATCTGCATGACGGCGGCCATTTTGTCCGGAAGATCGTCGACCTGGCTGACGTGGTAAAGCGGCGAAATGCCCTCCACTTGGTTGCCGGGGAGTCCATCGACGGCCACGATGGCACGCCGGAACTGGTTTTCCGCGTCGGACGATGCGCTGTCCAAGGAGATCACCGCGCGACGGGACGTCAGTCCGGGTCTCACCGCGGCAGCGGCGGCCGCTTTGGAGGCGGCGGTGCCTTCCGGAAGTTCGGCAGGATCGGCGGTTTCGGCGGTATCGATAGTTTCAGGGGAATCGATGGTTTCGGAAGTATCGGCGATGCCGTGCGAATCTTCGGAATCGCGTTCGGCATGCGTATCGGCGGCGCCCGCCGTGCCGGCGACCATCCAATCGTCGGAGATCTCATCGATATGGTCGCGGTCGGACGCCTCATGCAGCAGCTGCGCCACGGAACCCGCATGCGCGCCGCCGAGCTCGGCGTCCGGTTCGAGTGCGAGCCAAGGCCCCAGCACGAAGGCCCGCTGCCATGCGCGCGGATGCGGCAACGTCAGGTCGGGGTCATCGCTTTCCTGACCATCGAAGTCGATGATGTCCAAATCGAGCGTGCGCGAGGTCCAGTGATCGGTGCGTTCCCGCCCATGCGAGGCTTCGATGCGCTGCAATCCGTTCAGCAGCTCGGCCGCGGAAAGTCTGGTGTCCACGGATATTACCGCATTGCGGAATTCCGCCGTGTCTTCCGGCATGCCCCACGCGTCGGTGCGATACAGCGGAGAAACCCCCGTCACCTGCGTCGACGGCAGTCCGTCCACGCAGCGCACGGCGTCGCGCAACGTCGCCGTCACATCGCCCTGGTTGCCTCCCATGGCGATGACGGCATGATGCGTCCGCCTGCTTTCCCCCGCACCGTCCGTTGTCCGTTCATCGATCGTTTTGCTTGTTTCACGCGCACGTTCCACGGTCACGCTGACGTCGTCGAATGGCACGGTAATCGGCGCGTTCGGCTTGTGCACGGTCACTTGCGTGCGGCGCACGGCCGGAAAATCGAGGATCATGCGTGCGATGTGGTCGGCGAGCTTTTCGATCAAGTCGACATGTTCGCCTTCGATGATGGCGACGATGCCTTTGGCGATCGCGCCGTAGTCGACGGTGTCATTCAGATCGTCGGAGCGTCCGGCCGCGGCAAGGTCAAGGAACAACGTGGCGTCCACCACGAAGGTCTGGGCCCGCTCATGCTCGAAATCAAGCACTCCGTGTTTGCCCGTAGCGCGGATTCCCGTCAATCGAATCTGATCCATGCCAGCCTTTCCATGCTGTTCCTACGTTTTTTACGAATGAATGTTCACGCCACCGCTCACGCGTCCGCGCAGCCACGCCATGCATTGCCGACGGCGACCGCGTCACGGCTTTTCGCCACGTCATGCACGCGCACAGCCCACGCTCCATGTTCGGCGCACAGAGCGCTGATGGCCGCGGTGGCGTTATCCTTGGACGCCATGTCCGGCTCATCCACGCCGGCGTCCGCCAGCAGCGCCCCGACAAAACGCTTGCGGGATGCGCCGATCAGCACCGGGTATCCTGCCGCGTTGAACCGGTCCAAAGCCTTCAGAATCGGCAGATTGTGCTCCACTCCCGGCTTGGAGAATCCCAGACCCGGGTCGATGATGATCTGTTCGGCCCGCACCCCAGCCGCCAGCACCGCGTCCACCTGACGCATGAGCTCATCGTAGACGTCCCGTACCACGCCATGTTCGTAGACGGAAGTGTCGGCGTCGGGCACATTGCCCGCGGCTCCGGCAAGCCAGCCACGCCAATGCTGCACGATATACAGGCTCTCGGCATAGTCGGCCACCACGTGCGGCAGCTCGCGATCCAATTGGCCTCCGGACACGTCATTGATGATCTGCGCGCCATGCTCGAGCGCGGCCGACGCCACCGAGGCTCGCGTGGTGTCTATGGACAGCACCGCGCCTTCGGGAGCCAACGCGTCCACCGCGCCCAGCACGCGGGTCTTCTCATCGGCCTCGCCGACACGTTTGGCGCCGGGTCGGGTGGATTCCGCGCCGATGTCGATGATGTCGGCGCCGTCCTTCATCATCGCCTCGCCGTGGGCTTTGGCCGCCGCCGGATCAAGCCACAATCCCCCGTCGGAGAAGGAGTCCTCCGTGATGTTGAGCACGCCCATCACCAGCGTGCGGCGGCTGTCGTGAATCGCCTTCATATCGATCGACATCGGTTTCCTCCCTTGTACGGCATATCCGATTTGCGATTTGCACGGTTTGCTCGTTTTGCTCAGCCCGCCCGATTTGCGCGACAACACGGCGAGACGAGCGGGCTGAATATCACGAATGGTTCGACAGAATCAGGCTCATCGCCTCGGCACGCGTGGTGGCGTCGCGCATGCACCCGCGGACCGCCGAGGTGACGGTGCGGGACTGGGCCTTCTTGACGCCTCGCATGGCCATGCACATGTGGTCGCATTCGGTGACCACGATCACGCCACGCGCGTCGATGCCTTCCATCAACGCGTCGGCCACCTGCTGGGTGAGACGTTCCTGCACCTGGGGCCGACGGGCGTACAGTTCCACCAGTCGGGCCAGTTTGCTCAGCCCCGCCACCTGGCCGTTGGATGGGATGTATCCGACGTGGGCCACACCATGGAACGGCAGCAGATGGTGCTCACATACGGAGAACAGCTCGATGTCGCGCACCAGCACCATTTCGTCGGTATCCACCTTGAAACGTGTTTTGAGCACTTCCTCCGGCCCGTGTCCGAGACCGGCGAACAGTTCCTTGCATGCTCGTCCGATGCGGTCGGGCGTATCCAGCAGACCCTCACGTTCGGGGTCCTCGCCGATGGACTTCAGAAACAGGCGCACGGCTTGGCGCACGCCTTCCTCGTCATAGCCGACAGGCCCGGCCGCATGGGCGGCACGGGCCTTGTCGTCGAGGAGGGTATCGAAATCGGTATCGCTCATCAGTTGGTCAATCCTGCGCTTTTCTTCAGGTTCTCGGGAATCGGGACCGGCGGAATGTCGGAGTCCGGACGCTTGTCGTCGCTCAGCCAGACCTCGCGCTTCGGCGCCTTCTTGATGTTGGCGAAGATCGCGGCGAGCTCCTTTTCGTTGAGCGTTTCCTTGACGAGCAGCTGACGCACCAGCTCATCGAGGATGTCACGGTTCTCGTTGATGACGTTCCAGGCCTCGGTATGCGCCGTCTCCACAAGCTTGAGCACTTCCTCGTCGATGATCTCGGCGGTTCGCGCGGAATACTTGTGGGTCAAGGCACCGAGGTCGCTCTGCTCGTCATCGGACCACTTGATGGCGCCAAGCTTCTCGGAGAAGCCGTAGTCGAGCACCATCTGGCGGGCGATCTTCGTGGCCTTCTCGATGTCGTTGGACGCGCCGGTGGTCGGATCGTGGAACACGACCTCTTCGGCGGTGCGTCCGCCCATGGCGTAGGCCATCTGGTCGAGCAGCTGGTTGCGAGACATGGAATAGCGGTCCTCGGTCGGCATCACGGCGGTGTAGCCGAGCGCGCGGCCACGCGGCAGAATCGTCACCTTGGTCACCGGATCGGTGTCGTTCATGGCGGCGGCCACCAGCGCATGGCCACCCTCGTGGTACGCGGTGTTGCGCAGCTCGTCGAGCGCCATGCCCTTGGAACGGCGCTTCGGGCCGGCCTGGACGCGGTCGATGGCCTCGTCGATGGCGCGGTTGTCGATGAGCTGGGCGCCGGCACGGGCGCACAGCAGCGCGGCCTCGTTGAGCACGTTGGCCAGATCGGCGCCGGTGAAGCCAGGCGTACGGACGGCGATCATATGCAGATCGACGTCCGGCACGAACGGCTTGCCCTTGGCATGCACCTTCAGAATCGCCTCACGTCCTTCGAGATCAGGCGCTTCGACGGCCACCTGGCGATCGAAACGACCAGGGCGCAGCAATGCCGGATCGAGCACGTCCGGACGATTGGTGGCCGCGATGATGATGAGGTTGGTGTCGTTGTCGAAGCCGTCCATTTCGACCAGCAGCTGATTCAGCGTCTGCTCGCGTTCGTCATGGCCGCCGCTCATGCCGGAACCGCCGCGCTTGCGGCCGACGGCATCGATCTCATCGATGAAGATGATGGCGGGAGCGTTCTTCTTGGCCTCGTCGAACAGGTCACGCACTCGGGACGCGCCAAGGCCCACGAACATCTCCACGAAGTCGGAGCCTGCCATGGAATAGAACGGCACGCCCGCCTCGCCTGCGATGGCTCGCGCCAGCAACGTCTTACCGGTTCCAGGAGGGCCGTACAGCAGCACGCCTCGCGGAATGCGGGCTCCCAATGCCTTGTAGCGGGACGGATCCTTGAGGAAGTCCTTGATCTCCTCGACCTCCTGCACGGCCGCATCCTCGCCGGCCACGTCGGAGAACTTGGTGGTCGGAGTCTGGCCGTCGAGCAGCTTGCCGCTGTTCTTCTTACCGCCCATGCCGAGCATGCCGCCCGCGCCGCCCATACGGCTCATCAAGAACCAGAACAGGGCGAAGATGATGAGGAACGGCAGCAGCGAGGTCAGCAGATACGTCCAGATGCTGGTCTGCTGCATGCTGGCGGTCCAGCCCTTGGCCGGATCGGCCTTCTGCACGGCCTTGACCACCGCTGCCGACTGCGCGTACGTGTAGTAGAACTGCACGTTCTTGCCGTAGTTCTTCGTACGGCCGGTGTCCGGGTCGGTCGCGGAGTAATCGCTCGAAAGCTTGAGCTTGACCTGCTGGGTGTTGTCCACGATCGTCGCGTACTCGACGGTGTTGCCGTTGAGGATCTGCATACCATCCTTGGTGTCGATGGTCTGGGATCCAGAGCCTGCGAAGATCTGGAACATGGTCACGGCGAGCAGTGCCACGACCACCACCCACAGCCACGGCGACTGCCAGAACGGACGGGAGCCGTTGGGCTTGTTGCCATCCGCTCCGTTCTTGCCGTTCCTGCCATTGTTGTTGCCGTTATTGCCGCTGTTGCGGCCGAACGGATTGGTGAACGGGTTGTTGCCACCATTGGGGTTATTGCCGCCGCCGTTGCTTGGCGGCTGGTTCGGACCAGGAAAACTCAATCCTGACCTCCTTCATATACTGACGGCTTCAGCACCGCGATCGAATCGAGGTTGCGGTAGCGCTCATCGTAATCCAAGCCGAAACCGACCACGAATTCATCGGGAATCTCACGTCCCTTGTATTTCACATCAACGTCGACCGTGCGACGCGCCGGCTTCTCCAGAAGCGCAAAAACCTCCACGGAAGCCGCGCCACGGCGCTTGAGCTCGTCGACCAGCCAAGCCAGCGTGAAGCCGGAATCGATGATGTCCTCGACGATCAGCACATAGCGTCCGCGCACATCGGTGGACAAATCCTGCCGAACGGTAATCTTTCCACTCGACTCGGTGCCGGATCCGTAGCTGGACAGGCTCATGAAATCCATCTCGGCGGGAATGCTCATGGCTTGGGAGAACGCCGCGAGCGTGTTCACAGCCCCCTTGAGCACGCAGACCAACAACGGATTCTTGCCACGGTAGTCTTCACTGGCCTGAGCCGCGGCATGGTTGATGATGTCGGCAATCTCTTCTTTGCTGATCAGCTCGTGATCAATGTCTTCTTGTACGTCAGCGATTCGCATGCCCACCATCTTGACACATGCGAATGACGTGTTTCTGGCTATATGCTGAATATCCGCTGAGAAGATTCACACGCGTCCCGTCATAACCGCGGCAGGCCGGCCACAAACTTGTCGATGGCCGATTTCGCCGCGGAGAGATCGGTGGGATTGTTGACGATCACGGCGAAGGACAACGCTCCGCCGTTGATCCGCGACACATTGCCCGTCATGGAAGTCACATCGCCCAGACTGCCGGTTTTCGCGCGGATCAGACCGGCCTCGCTGGCGTCAAGCAGACGGTTGGCCGCGGTGCCGACGAATCCGGCGATCGATAGACCTTCCGCGGCCGCGGCTCCCGAACCAGCGGTCAAATTGCGCTGCTGCACTTCGAGCAGCGTGCGTGCCGTGAGCTTGGAATCCTCGGTAAGACCGGAACAATTGCGCATGTCGAGCCCCTGTGTGGAGATCCCCTCGCGTTCAAGCACCGACTTGACGGCCTGCACCGCGCCTTCCGGGGAATTGCCGGTGCCGGTCTTCAAAGCCAGCAGCCTGCCGAGCTCCTCGGCGAGCGAATTATCGGAATGCCGCAGAGTGAATGCCATGACCTCGCTCAGTGAGGCGGAACGCACGCTAGCGAGTGGGCTACTGGATTGCGGCGCCGTCCCCTGCTCCACGGAGCCCTGCACCGTGATGCCCTGCTCGGCGAGCCGCTGCGCGAACACCGCGGCCGCATCGGCAGCAGGGCTCATGCTCAGCGCCGGATACGACGTAAACTGATCCGGATCGGACGGTGCCGCGCCATTCCAGTTCCTGCCGCCGTCCACCGCCATGGAGGAAGACGGCGCGTAATACACGTGATCGGTATCGAGTTCCGCAATGCCCTGCGGCCAACGGTTCTCCCCGAACAGGGAATCGTCATATGCCAAGGTCACGGAGGTGATGCCGCGCTGCCTCAACGCCTGGGCGGTATCCGCGGCAAGCGTGCCAAGCCCGGCGCGTCCGTTGACATGGTCCGGATCGGACAGGCCAGCGCCGAGCAGCATGTCGCCGTTGCCTTTGAGCACCAGATGCGCGAAGCCGTTCTGCACCTGTTCCAGATAGGTCTGCGTATCCAAGGTGGAACCCATATCAAGCTTGCTGGCGGCCGCATACGCGGTCAGCGTCTTCATGGTGGAGGCCGGCGTGCGGGGCGTGTCGATGTTCCGCTCGGCAATCACTTTGCCGGAAGCGTCCGCAATGGCGATCGAATAATCGCCTCCGAAACCGTCCGCTGCGGATGAAAAGGCGCCGATCAGCGATTCCGCCGCGGAGGCATCGACATTGGCGGAACCGAGATCCGGAACCACGTCAGCCGCCTCGATCGACTGCTTCGCGGCCGCGACCGTCGGACGATCGACCTGACGCATCGTGAGGACGCCCGGAACCACATCGCAGATGTCGGCCACGACATAGCCGACGCACAACGCGGCGGTGACCGCGACGGAAACCGCCACGGTCAACGTCCGGCGGCGCCGGACGGCACGATAACCGTCAATATCGTCCATATCCAGAACACACCTTCCTGTCACACAATCCCGATTTCCATCGCCGCGCCCGCGTCATGCCAAGCCATCGCAGAGCGCGCAACACCGGCATGTCAGCCCTTATGGGCGATGGGCTTCCATTCGGACTTGGCGAAAATCGCCTGGAACGAAATCGGCACGTAGCTCAGCATGTAAATGGGGAAGGCCAGCACATAGGCGAACAGCTCCTTGTTGGTGGCGCCCACATGGTCGCGTTCCGCCACGATGGTCAGCGCGGCAAGACCCATCATGCCGACCACCGACAACACGATGCCGGACGTCCATCCGGTCAGCGAATTCAGCTGGCTCTGCCACGTCACGAATCCGCAGGCGGCGAACAGCATGCCCAGCAGTATGCGCGCGATGCCAAGCACGGTGAACGGGCACAACAGCAGTGTGAAGTCGACGGCGGAGAAATCGCGCTCCCTGACCGCGCGCTTGATCAGCGCCGGACCATAATAACGGAACACCTGCAGGAAGCCCTTGCTCCAGCGCAGACGCTGCCTCCAGCTCTGCGCGAAGGTGACGGGCTGCTCGTCATACAGGATGGCGGTGCCGCAATAACCGATACGGTCGCCGTGCAGCACGCTGTCCATGGTGAATTCCAGATCCTCGGTGAGCAGGTGGAACTTCCAGCCATTGTTGCGGCGCATGATCTCCTGCGAGAACATGAAGCCGGTGCCGCCCACATGGCAACTATTGCCGAGCCACATGCGCGAGGCCGACACGAAGCGCGACTCGCGGATGAACCATAGCGCGGAACCGGACGACACCCAGTTGTCAGACAGGTTCACGGAATTGCGGTAGCTGGTGAGGATCTTGAACCCGGCCTGGAAGCCCTTGTTCATCTCCTCGAGGTAATGCTTGTCGAGCTTGTTGTCCGCGTCGAAGACGAAGAAGGCGTCGTACGGGTCGGACGCGCCAGATTCGTTCATCCGGTCGAGCAGGTAGGTCAGCGCGTAGCCTTTGCCGACCTGCTCCTTGTTGAAGCGTTCGATGACGTGGCATCCCATATTCCGCGCCACTTCGGCCGTATTGTCGGTGCAGTTGTCCGCCACCAGCCAGATGTCGACGAGTTCGCTCGGATAAGTCTGCTCGTGCAGGCAATTGATGAGGTTGCCGATGACGTTGGCCTCGTTTCGCGCGGAGATCAGCACCGCGTAGCGCTTGTCCATCGGCGCGTCGGGAAACTTGATCGGCTTGGCGAACAGCGAGATGACGATGCAGACCGCCTGATACAGCATGCCGGCGCCACCCAGAACGACCAGCACGACATCAAGCACGCTCAGCAATACCATTAACGCCACCTACTTCTCGGATTGTCATCCGGATTGTCATCCGTCTCATGCGATTGAGTCCCGTCCTCTTCCTCGGACTGCGCTTCATCCGCGCCCTCGGTCCCCTGCAACGGTTTGCGTCCGCTTCCATCCAGCAGATGCTTCGGAATGGCGACGGTCTGCGATTCCTCCGCGTTGCCGTCTCCGTCGGACAGGTTGATATTGTACGCCTGCTCCTGCAGGATCCGCACGTCATCGGGAATCGGCACATGCCCGCTCGAGCCCTGCACGGCGCGCGGCATGGTGTGCAGATGCTCGCTGATGGCTTCGGCGCCCTCCACCAGCTTCGACTTCTTCTCCGGAACCGGATCGTCCATCAACGGGGAATCCACCAATTCGTAACGCTTGGTGTAGGTGCGGAAGATCGTCTGGATCGAGGCGACGATCGGCAGGGCCAGGAACGCGCCGATCGCGCCGAACAGCGAGCTGAACGCCAGCACGGCAAGGAACGCCACGGCGTCGTTGACGTCCATGGTGCGCTGGGAGATCTTCGGTGCGAAGATCAGGTTCTCGATCTGCTGGTAGATGCAGATGAACACCACCACGGCGACCGCCTGCCACAGACCGCAGCTGCCCCAAGCGAACAGCACCGGCAGCGCGCCGCCGATATACGTGCCGAGCATGGGGATGAACTGCGAGACCACACCGCAGAACAACGCCAACGGCATCCAATACGGCACATGCAGCGCCATCAGGCAGATCGAGGTGAAGAACGCGTTCAGCACGGCGAGGATGGCGCGAGAGAACAGGAAGGACGAGATCTGGGTCTGGCTGACGGTCCAGACGAACAGGAAACGGCGCTGCGCGGCGGGAGCCATCCACTGGCAGGCCGAACGGCGCAGTTTCGGACCGGCCGCGGAGATGTAGAACGTGGTCATGATCACCGTCATGAGGTTCAGCAGGAAGGAGAACAATCCGGACACCGTGCTGATGGCCGTGCCCGCGAAGTCCGTGACCCAGGAGGTCTGGATGTTCTTCAGGATCTCGCTGCCGAGGCTGTTGATCTCGGGAAGCTTGAAATCCGTGTATTGCTCGACGAAATCGACGATCTGCCTATACAGGTCCGGCAGACCGTTGCACAATGCGATGACCTGCTGCACGAACAGATTGCCGAACAGACCGAACATGGCACACAGGATGATGGCCAACATGAGCAGCGCGAATATCGAGGCGGACGCACGCTTCCAACCATGCTTGACCAGCGGCACCACCACGGGTTCCACGGCGAGCGCGAGGAACAGCGAAACGATGATGTCGATGACCAGATATTCGATTTTGCCCCAGCTGCGCCAGCAGAAGGAGAACAGCACGATGGCGATGGCGATGTACAGCAGCGCCCGTCCCAGCCATTCAGGGGGACGCCGTGGATCGCCCTTCGCGGGGAACAGGGTTCCCAGGTCCCAACGCATCTCGTCGGTGCTGCCGGGACGTCCGGATGATTCCGTATTCGTGTTCTTCTGCCGTTCGCTGTCGCTCATGGCTCCTTATTGTAGGCAGACGCCGTGTACGGGCTGGAACCTATTCTTGAAACTATGCTGAACGTTTCAATTGTCATCCCCGCTTGGAATGAACAGGAGCGTATCAACGATTGTCTGCTCAACGCCACCCGGCAGACCGTAATGCCCCATGAGGTGATTGTCGTCGATAACCGTTCCACCGATTCGACCGTCGAAGTGGTCGAACAGTTCATGAAGGATCATCCGGAAGCTCCGGTGAAGCTGCTGCACCAGGATGAGGAACAGGGTTTGATCCCCACGCGCGACTATGGGCTGAATCACGCCACAGGCGATATTCTCGGCCGATTCGACGCGGATTGCATGATCCGTCCGGATTGGGTGGAGGTTGTCTCCGGCATTTTCACCGAGGATCCGGATGCGATGGGCGCCACCGGTCCGGTGATGTACTATGACATGCCCAGCCGCCATTTCGGGCTTCGCGGGGACAATTCCACACGCAAGAGGATTTATAAGGCCGATGGCGGCAGCCCGCTGCTGTTCGGCTCCAACATGGCGTTGCGCGCCACCGCATGGCGGCAGATCGCCGACGAAGTCTGCCGCGACAAGGCCGATGTGATGCATGAGGACATCGACATCTCCCTGCATCTGCTGGGCAAGGATCTGAAAACCGTGTACAGCCCGCGCATGGTCGCGGGCATCAGCGCGCGTCGCATGGACACGTCGCCGTCATCGTTCCTCAATTACATGCGCCGGTTCAAGAACACTTTCAACGCGCATCCGCAGCATTATCGCAAGCATCGTCCGGAAATCCTCCTCACCGCGCTGTATCCGGTGATGCACCTGTTGTATCCGGTGTGGCAGAAGGTGCTGGACACCGCGGATATCAATCCGGCTGAGGCGGCTTGGATCAACGAGCAGATGGAGCTGGCGGAGCAGGAAGGCCGCGAATTGTACGACGACACTCCCACGGATGAGGAGTGGAACGAGAAGCACGAGGAATAGCGCGTGCTTTGCCAGCCATACGTCCACTTCCGATGACGAAAACGGACGGTGCCGGGTTTTTCGGCACCGTCCGTTTTTTTCTTTTTCTTTCCGCGATTTTCTTATCGCGAACGAACTACATCAGGCTGGTGTAGATCTTGAGGATGTCCTCCTGGGTGGCCTTACGCGGGTTGCCCGGCGTGCACACGTCATGGAAGGCGTCGTGCGCCAGCGGCTCGAGATCGGCCTCTGTGGCGCCGACCTCGGAGATCTTGGTCGGGTTCTTCAGATCGACGGTGAGCTTGTGCACGGCCTGCACGGCCTCCTCGCGCACTGTTTCGATGTCTCCGGTGTACGCGTCCTCCACACCGAAGGCGTCGGCAATGTCACGATACTTCTCGCCGGTGTAGTCCTTGTTGTATTCCATGACCGGCGCCAGCAGAATGCCGTTGGCCACGCCGTGGGCCACGCCCAGACGGCCACCCAGCGGGTGAGCCATACCATGCACCAGGCCAAGGCCGACGTTGGAATAGGCCATGCCGGTGATGTAGGAGGCATAGGCCATCTGCTCGCCGGCAGCCACGTCGCCGTCCGCGCTCTTGGCCAGGTTCTTGGCGATCATGCGGATGGTCTGCATGGACAGGCAGTCGGACAGGCTCCACGCGCCCGGGGTGATGTAGCCTTCGATGGCGTGGGTCAGCGCGTCGAGACCGGTGGCGACCTTGAGGCCGCGCGGCATGGAATCGGTCAGATCCGGATCCACGAAGGCGACGATCGGGATGTCGTGCGGATCGACGGCCACGAACTTGCGCTTGTTGGCGGTATCGGTGATCACGTAGTTGATGGTGGTCTCGGACGCGGTGCCGGCGGTGGTCGGCACGCCGAAGATCGGCACGGACGGGTTCTTGGTGTCCGCCACGCCTTCAAGGCTCAGCACGTCGGAGAACTCGGGGTTGGCGGTGACGATGCCGATGCCTTTGCAGGTGTCCTGCGGGGAGCCGCCGCCCAGGCCGATCAGGAAGTCCGCGCCGGAGGCCGCGAACTTGGCGACGCCGTCCTGGATGCATTCGACGGGCGGGTTCGGCTTGACATTGTCGAACACCTCATACGGCATGCCCGCCTCGTCCAGCACATCGGTGACCTTCTTGACGGTGCCGGTCTTCAGCAGCACCGGATCGGTGACGATGAACGCCTTGGTGAATCCGTGCGACTTGGCAACATTCGGAATCTCCTTGATCGCTCCGCGACCGAAATACGCCGTCTGGTTGAAAATCATGCGATAGACCATAATGCTCTCCTTTAAGCGACTGTGTGTTCAAGCGAAGACCACGGCATCCATTGCCGCGGCCAACGGTTTCATCATAAGCCCTTTTCCATGCGAGGAAGCACCCACGACACACAATTTTTTCGTCAATATCCCACAACCGGCAAAACCGGACAGCATACCGTCCGATGCCCGAAATCCTATTCTTCGGACGACGTGTCTTCTTTGACGAACACCCACATGACCTCGTCCACGGAATGGGTGTCGGGGAAAATCGTAATCAGGAACCGTTCGCCGTCGTTTCTGACGTAGGCGTACCGTATAGCGTCTTCCCTGCATATCCGGTCGCGGACGTAATCATAGTCGAACAGCATGCGGAAGCCGTCCCGGTAGGCCGACGCCACCAATTTGTCGCAATAGTCGAGCAGCATCTCGTGGAAGGAACCGCCATGTTTGTCAAGCATTTTTTGCACATAGCCGGGAACCACGACCGGCCGTTGCGTATCGGCACGCAGATTGACCACATAAGCGATCGAATACCGTGTATTCAAATGCTGCAGCAACGATTCCATGTCTTTGTTGCGTACCAGGATGTCCTCAAGCTGCTTGTTCAACGTGCGCAACTGCCTTTTGCCGCTGCCGCTGGCATAGTAGCGCTTCTTGTCCTTGCGCATCTCGTTTTCCGCCTGGTTGACCAGATCCGGAATATCCTCGCCGTCATCGGATTCGGCCATGCCCACGGACAGCTCGCAACCGTAATCAAGCAGCTCCTGACGCATATATCCCATCTGTCGGGCGCTCTGCGCCATCGAATGGGCGAAACTGATGATCACGAACTCGTCGCCGCCGATGCGGTAGATATTATCGTCGCCGAAATAGGCGCGCGCCGCGTCCGCAAGCTCGCACAGCACCGCGTCGCCTCTGGCATGGCCCAAATGATTATTGATCTCGTGCAGGCCAATCAGATCTATGTACATCACCGTCAACGGCTTGTCATGGGTGGCTTGGATGAATTCCACATCATCGTCGAAAGCGTTGCGGTTGAGCAGCCCCGTCAATGAATCCCGTCGGTACTCCTCGCCGTTCAACCGGACGAAGGACTCTATCGGCAGGTTCCGGCCAACCATCACCACGGCCCATGGATCGCTTTCGGAGCATTCACGTGAGGGAATCACCGCGAAGGAGATCATGCCGGTTCTGGCCAGCACCTCACTGCGGTACACTCCGAACGCGGATTTCTGCGAGAACAGCAGCGAACGGAGCGAAGCCAGATCCATATCAGCACGGAACCTGTCGGCATCGTCCGGATGCACCACGCGTTCGGCGATCAGCGTCCGCACGTAGGTTTCGAAATCATCGGTTTCCGGCGTCGGCAGTATGCCATCGCGTTTGACCGCGCGGTACTCGCCCGTCTTCACATTCAGTCGGGAGAGTTCCGCCACGCCATTGGCCAGAATCTCGAAGGTGCTGGCGGCGAGCGCGGACGTCTCAAGCATGGTACGGCCGTTGACGGGCACATAGCTGCCATGCATGAAATCGTTTGACATATCCCAGAAATGCCGGTCGTCGGGACGTTCGGCCAACAGCTTCTCCATCCGTCCCACCGGAAGCGGTTCGTGGAAGTAATACCCTTGGATGTACCGGCATCCCACGGACAGCAGCTGGTCGGCCTGCTGTTTGGTCTGTGCGCCTTCGGCGATGACCAGCAGTCGCAGCTTTCTGGCCATGTTGACCACCGATTCGACGATTTTCAGCCCTTTGCTGGCATTGTCCTCATTGAGGTCGATGAATTTCATGTCAAGTTTGATCACATCGACGTTGATGTCCTTGAGCATGTTCAGCGACGAATACGCCGATCCGAAATCATCCATCAGCACCGCGATGTTGTCCGCATGCAGCTTGCGGATGGTGCTTTCCACTTTGGACAGGTTCCTGGCCACGGCGCTTTCGGTGATTTCCGCTTGGAGCAGCCGAGCGTCGACATCGTATTCGTTCAGCAGTCCGGTGAGCGTGTCCGCCACATCCATCTGGTCGATGTCCACCATGGAGACGTTCACGGAAATCGGCACCAGATTGCGGCCCTCACGTTCCCAACGTGCCAGCATCCGGACCACGGAACGCCATACGAACACGTCCAGTCGGGAGATTTGTCCGGCCTGTTCCAGCATGGGAACGAACCTGCCCGGAGATACCACACCATATTTGGGGTGGTTCCAACGCACCAGCGCCTCGGCACCGACGATGGCACCCGTAGCCGCATTGCATTTGGGCTGCAGGTAGAAGCAGAACTCGTTGTTGTCGAACGCACGGTCGATCTCGTCGAACGTCAGCTCCGGCACAAGCTCGTCGGTGGACGGCGTCCTGCCCATTTCCGGTGTGTCAGCCAAACAGATTCCTTCCTGTCACCACGTCCTATCCGTGATATTCACCGTTGTACTGTATCAGGGTGACGTCCTCAACACCTTCGATGGCACGAATCCGCTCGGCGAACGTCATGTCCTTGTCGTCGCAGAACACTTCCACGGCCATCTCCACATGGTCGCCACGCATGGTTTTGGATTTGACGAAGAACTTCGTGCGGCCGAACGCGCGCGTGATGTCGTCCCCGACCGCGTCGGAAGCGTAATGGATCACCGCGATGTACACGCGGCCCTTGTCCTGATGCGAATAGAACAGGGCGAGCATGCCGATCATCACCGCGCCGGCGACCACCACCAGCAGATACATGCCCGCGCCGGCCGCGATGCCGGACGTGATGGCCCAGAACAGGTACAACAGGTCCATCGGATCCTTCACGGCGGTACGGTAACGCACGATGGACAACGCGCCCACCATACCAAGCGAGATCACGATGTTCGTGCTGATGGCCAATGTGACCATGCAGGTGAGCACGCACATGCCCACCAGCGTCACCGCGAAGCTGCGCGAATACACGACGCCCGTGTAGAACCGCCGGTATACGCAGTAGATGACGATGCCCACCAGCAACGCCACCAGCAGGGCCAGCGCCATTTTGGGCACGTTGTATTGGCTGAAGGAGTTCAGCACCGATTTCTTGATCATGTCGTTTACGCTCATGGTTTCGCTTTCTCTTTTGCGATTGTTCGGTTATTACGTTTTCTACGATTGCCGATGTTTTCGGCTGCGCGTTTTCGTCCGTCTGTTTTCGGTTTTCCGCGATACGTCCGACCGGTGCGCTCAAGTCACACGCTCGGCACGTTCCAGCCTTCCTGCCAGTAGTCGAAACCCCGCAGATACGAGGCTTTGTCATAGCACAGCACGTATTTCGAGGCGGCCGTTATCTCCTGCGCCTTGCCTGGCAGAATGTCACGCACGATCTGCGGCAGGAATTCGGTGAATTTGACCTCCATCACCAGCTTGCCCGGCTCAAGCACGGGCAGGGTGGGCAGGGTGCGGTCGAAGATGTCGAATCCGTCGACCGCGGCGCGCACGTCCATGTCGAACGTGACGCGCACCGTGCCGGCGTCGAGGATCCATGGCTCGCGTTCGTAGTCGACGATCACCCGAGGCCGCAGCACATTGCTCACGTATTCCACGTAGAATTCCCGGCACAGCTGATGCTCGCTGTGTTCCATGAATCCGACGTCGCCGGCCAGTATCCGGTCGAACTGCTCGTGCGTGAACGGCGCGTCCTCCTTGTAGATCCAACTGTCGCTTTTGCGCTTGCGTTCCAGCTTGATCACCCGGTCGCTGTAGTCGTAGATGCGGATGCGGTATTTTTTACGTGTCAGCACGCCGTCCACTTTTTCTTGATAGGCGGTGTTCCAGTAATCGTCGAAATACAGGCTGCGGATTGTATAGCTGCCGTCACGGGCATGGCTGTCATGGTCGAGCAGCGGTGCCAATCGCACGTTCAGGTCGGCCTTCTGACCGTACGAGATCAGGTATTTGAGCTCGTGACGGTACTGTTCCTTGCAATGCCGTGGCGGCATGGAGAGTTCCTCGCCGATGCGCCGCCCGACGCGTCGCCCAATCCGTTTCAGCAGCGGAATCGAAGTCTCATCACTGCCCATTGGAGTCCTCCACGATCTGCCCGGACTTGATGTAGAAGCATCTCGTGCCGTACGTCTTGCCGTTCTCCGCCATGTAATAATCGAAGGCATCCTGCGTCTTGCCGGAGGCGTTGCGTGCCTGCACGTGCACGAAATACTGTCCGTCGGCCGGCAGGTCCGTCACCACCTGAGGCAGCACCAGATTGGTCTTGGAGAATACGACGTCCTTGCACAGGTAGTCCCTGCCCACGGTGACGTCGTAGCTCAAATCCTCGTTATGGAAGTCAAAGGAGGCATCCCAGCTCAGTTTGAGTTTGCCGTTGTCGGCCTGTGGCGCGTCGATGAAGAACGGCATCGGCTTGTTGAAGCCTTCCTTGTAAATCTTGTAGTTCTGCTCGATTTCGTCGTGCAGCTGGCCTGCCACCATACCGTACTGGCTTTGGGTCAGCGGCTCGTACATGGAATCCGGCATCTTCCACAGATACCGTTTGGTGATGGATTCGTAGTGGGTCACCATGTCATTGATCCGATTGGCGCTCATATAGTGGTATTCCTGCCTCACCGCCTTGTCGAGCTCGTCACGGAACGACTTGGTCTGCAGACAACGGCGGAACAGCGTATTGCCCCAATAATTGCTGACGCCCTGCTCCCAGCTGGAGCCGGTGGAAATGTTACGAAGCTGGTTCTCCTTGCGCATCAGCATGCCGTCGTTGTCCCAGTCCAGCACATAGAAGGTGTCGGAATTCGTGGGACTGTACAGGTACATGTTGCGGCTTTGCGTGTCGGTGTTGCCGGTCAGCAACTGGAACGCCATCCAGTACGCAAGGTTTTCCGTATCGAAGTATTTGCCGAGGATGCTGTCCATCGGCACCGAATAATCGTTGAGCTGGTCGAGCATGGCGATGAGTTTGGTATGGTCGCTGTTGCCTTTGATCTCCAGCTTCTCCTCGAATTTCGCCAGATTGTAGCCTGGATCATCAGAAAGTTTGATCACGTCCGCGTCGCGCTGGAATTCGAAGTAGTTGACCTTGTACAGCTGGCCGTTCTTGTCGAGGCCGTGCACCTGGAGCGCGGTCTTGTTGAGCTGCTCCACCTGCGTGTACAGGCCATAGTCGTCGAAGGAATCGGAACCGGAGGTCTCATCCTTGACGTACAGGTGCACGAATTGCGTGCGCAGACCCATCATCTGGTCGATGCCACGGATCAGGTCGTACGCCATCTTGTTGCGGAAGCGCAATCCCTCGCCCATGTGCTTGTTCAACGCGATGGTGCGCTGCCCGCGCCATTTGCCTTTGCCGCTTTTCAGCTCGATTTTGTAGTTCTTCTGCTTATTGAGACTGGACGACTGGCCACGCACCTGCACGGTGGCGTTCGGCGCGCTTTCGCCGTAGCCGAGTTCGCCGGATACCGGCCCCTGCTCGTCGCCGACCTGCAGCAGGCCGTTGACTTGGTAGCGTTTGGTATGCATGGCATCGTAATCGCTCACGGAATACTGGTTGATCTCGCTCCAGCTGTGGTCGGTGCCTTCCGATTTGTTGCCGCGCGAGACCGTCAGATACATGGTTTCCACGCCGCTGTCGTCATACACTTTGTACAGCGAGTCGTTGTCGCGCAAGTGCGCGCCGTCCAGCGTCTGCGTATCGCTTTTCTTGACTTTCTCATGCTTTCCCTGCGATTGCGCCGCCGGTTTGCCTGCCGTGGAACCGCTGTCCGTAACGTTTCCGCAGGCGACGCAGGAAAGCGTCGTCACAATCGCGGCGACGATCGCCACGCATCTGGATACGACATTGCGATTGCGCCGCTGATTTCCCATCGTCATTCGTCCGTTCCTTTCCATGCTTCTCACGTTTCCCTTACGCTTCCTTCCGTTCGGAAGCCCCATGCAGCCGTTCGTCGAATTCGTCCAGCGATTCGCCCAGTTTCGTGAACCATCCGCGCTTTTCGGTCGCCACGATCGGCTGCGCGCCGAGCACACGATACGGCAGATTGTCGGTGAACACCGCCAATCGCACGACCGCGGCCAGCAGGAACGCCGACGCGCCCAACAGGAAGCCGAATCCCATCAGCGTGACCGGAAGGAACTGCGCGATGACGGTCAGCACCGTGGCCGCGCCAGCAAAAATCGCGGCGCACAGCACCGCGCCGAAATAATCGGTGAAATACAGCAGAATCATCATCACGGTATTGCCGACCGCATACAGCGCGTATCCCACGCACAGCACACGGAAGTAGCCGTGCATCTCATCGTTGAAGCCGAGCGGCAACGCGCTCAACAGCATCTTTTCCAACGAGATGACCGCAGCGGTGACGAACAGCTGCTTCAACGCGGTGTAGTACAGCTCGCGATTGAGCACGGCGAGCATCTCTCGCTCGGCCACCACAATATCCTTCACCGTGCCGCCGTCGTTGAGCAACGCATAGTAGGCACGGTATTTCGGGTAGAAATTGACTTCCACCGACACCACGAAATTGATGGTGGTGATCAGGATGGTCAGGAACGCCAGCAATGCGGGCACGTCGTAGTAGGGGGCACCGTAGAACAGGCCTTTCACATGCACGCCGAGCGGACCGCACCACGTGATCACCAGATGGGAGAACAATCCGACGGTGGTCAGCAGTCCCGTCAGGGCGAGCGGTAGGAACCGGTCCACCCATGCGAGGAACATCCACGGACTTTCGCCGCCTTGCGGGAAATACCGGTGCAGCAACAGCACATCCCAAACCAGCATCACGCCGTAGCCGAACGCCACCGCGGCCAGCAGGCTTTCCACCTGCGGCAAGCCCAGCGCCATCATCGCGCATGCGGACAGGAACGCCACGACCACCGCCGCCATGAACGACCATAGGATGCCCTGGTAATCCTTGATGGCCGTCAGATAGCTCATCGCATTCCAGTTGACGATCATTTCCAGGAACAGCCATAGGCAGAGTAACCCCTGCATGAGGGTCGCGCCGGAAAACAGCAGGAACACCGCATACAGCACCGTACCCACCGCCAGCATGAGGGTCGTGGATCCCCAGAACGATGGAAGAATGGTCTCCTCATGATGTTCGAACAGCATGTCCGCAAGGAAACGCGTCACCGGCATGGACAGGAAGCTGGTCAACACCAATGAGGCGAGCAGCGTGTACGTGATCATGCAGACCAGCAGATTCTGGTCCGCGCGGGGCACGTGCCACCAACCGCTGACCGTCAGCACGCCGAACTGCAGCAGGATGCCCAGCAGCATCGGTCCGGTGCAGATCACACCGGCATAACCGTAGGCGCGCACCATGGCGACCAGGCCCTTGCGGTGGAACAGTTTCTTGAGTTCGAATCCGATTCCCGCCATATCAGTGCTCCAACCCGTAATGGTCGGCGGTATCGAGATACAGCGCACGGTATTCGTCAAGCATGCGCTCATGCCGATAGTAGGTTTTCACGCGTTCGCGTCCCACTTGGCCCATGGCTTCGCGCAGCTTGCGGCTCGCGCACATGCGTTCCATGGCACGCGCAAGTCCTTCGCGGTACATCGGAGGCACGTAGAAGCCGGCCACGCCGAGGTCGTCGCCTTCCTCGCCTTCCAGCAGTTCACGGCAGCAGCCCACGTCGGTGGTCACGCAAGGGCGGGCCGCCGCGAACGATTCCAACACCGACAGAGGCTGGCCTTCGGAGATGCTGGTCAGCACCGTGAAATCCAGTTTGCGCATGTATTCGACCACATTCACGCGTCCGGTGAATTCAAGGTTCTTCACTTCAAGCTGTTTCACCAGCTCATAGCATTCGTCGGCATAGTCCTGGTCGTCCACACCACCGAGGATGTGCAGCCTGACATTGTCCACGCGGTTCGACAGTTCGCTGAACGCGTGGATGAGGGTTTTCACGTCCTTGATGGGAGCCAGACGCACCACGGCGCCGATATCCACCCAACCGTCCTCAGGCTTGAGTGGAATGTCGCAGAACCGTTCGTATTGGATGCCGTTGGGAATGACCAGGCATTTGCTTGCCGGAGCGCCCATGTCGATCTGGGTCTGGCGAGCGCGGCCGAACAGGCTGGTCACACGCCATGTCCTACGGTAGATCTCCTGTGACAGCATGGCGAAGAAACGGATCCACCGTTGCCGGAACGCGGGCGCAACCCATTCGGCGGAAAGAATCTCCTCCTCGCGTTCGCGCGTGTAGATGCCATGTTCGGTTAGTAATACGGGTGCGTGGTGGATACTGCCGCCCAAGCAGGCCAGCAGGCCGCCGTAGCCGGTGGAGATGGCATGGTAGATCTGCGCTTTCGGCACTTCTCCCGTCATCAGGTACAGCACCGGCAGCAGCATGGATCGCACGGTGTGGAACGCATCCGCGTAGGCGACGTACGGGTATTCCTCCATGCAGATCTTCGTAAACAGGTCGATGAATTCGTTGCTTTGCAGGAACGACAGCGGATGCACGCCTTTGTTGTGGAACAGGTTGAACAGTACGTCCCAGTCGGGATCGCTCAGATTCACCAGCTCACGCAGGGCCTTGACCTCCTCGTCGGTGAAGCTCACCTTCGCATGCTCGCCACCCAGACGCAACGCGTCGTCGAGGAACACCTCATGCACTTCCACCACGTTTGAGGGCAGATCGTATACGAATTTGCCGCGGTCCTTGGCCTTAGCGCCGATCACCCACAGCACGAACTCGTGTTCCTTCATGGCGGTGATGTAGCTGTGCATCCATGTGGACACGCCTCCATGCACGTACGGGTAGCATCCTTCCAACACCAAGCAGATTCTCATGCCGCGCCTCCAGCCTTGCGTTCGACGTGCACTGTGGAGTCCGTGGCCTTGATGAGGTACAGATTCCCCGTCATCCGGATCATGCTTCCGCCTTGGATCCTGCCGGGCGTGCCATGGTTCGCGCGGAGCAGCAGCCAAGCCTGGTCCTTGAAATTGCCCAAGTCGAATTCCCACTCATTGGCGGATTCCCTCATCTTGACAGTCAATCCCGAGAAGCGTTGCACCGCGGACGCGCATTCCGTGCCTGTCTGCATGCGGATGGACGGTGCGGACGCTTCAAGCCAGTCGAGATAGTTCTCAAGGCCTTTTCTGTAGACCGCCCAGCCTTCTTTCGCGCCACGGTCAGGGTCGAGCATGTCGTCCGGATGCATGAAGTGGGTGCTGACGAAATGCATGTTCAGTTCGGATTCTGCGGCGAGCCGCATGTAATCGTCTCCCACCATGCCGCCGGAGACGATGCGCGGCGCCTCGACGATGCCGTCATCGGCCACACCGAATTCCTGCACGTAAGGCAGTTTGCTGTCGCTTGGCAGGTAGGTGCTGGCGATGGTGCGGATTTCGGGCACGTCTCGTCCGATTGTCTGCCGTCCTTCCTTGGACAGGATGTTGGACGGCGGCACATATACCGACGCTGTGGCCGCCGGCAGCACGGACTTTTGGAATGCGATCAGCTCGCGCAGCGAGGCGACGACAGCTTTGCGATTCGGCCACTGATGGTACGCGTATTCGTCGCCATAATCGGTGTTCGGCAGTACGAGCGGCTGATGGTTGTAGCCATGGTAGCCGATTTCGCCGTTCTGTTTGAGCAGCAGTCCGCCGAAATAGCTGAAACGCGATTCGTCCTTCTGCCGTACGGGAGCGTCTTTCGTATCGTCCCCGTAATTCTCGATCATCACGCTGGTAAACCGAATACCGTAGCGTTCCGCAAGTTTGGTCAGGTCCGGCCACCAGACCTTCGAATAGAAGTCGGCGATGCTCATGCCGTAGTCGCGTTTGATGTAGGTGGCGTCTCCGCTGGGGACCGGGGATGGAAAATCGTCCAGATAGAACGCGGCGCTGTTGATGACCGGATATGCCGTGGCGGAACCCAGCAGGCTGAACGCGGAGGCATAGAAGCCGCGCACCACCTTGCCATAGATGCCGATATTGCAGGTCACGGTTCGTCCGGAACGCACATCGGCACTCCAGATCAGTGGCGTATGGCCGTTGGCACTGACCGCTTCGACGGTGGCCTTCTCATTGAGGTTCAGACTCAACGACGATTTGAAGAACGGGCCACTGAACATGTAGGTGTGCCCGCCACCCAGCATAAAGTCCCTGGCAGGCTTGATGCCTTTGGTCATCACGTAGTCGTATGCGGAGGATTCGATGCCGATTTGAGGCCCGACCGCGTCCAGATAGCCTGTTTTTTCAGGCGTCATGGCAAGCATCATGTTGCCGCCGCCTTCAACCCATCTCATGATGGACACCAGCTCATCCCCCAGCGAATCAAGTTCCGGCATGACGATCAGCACGGTGCGGTACCGATTCAATGAGGGGATGTCGTCGGGATCGGTTTTGGCCAGATCCACGGTGGCGGTCGGCACTTTCATGTCGAGCAGCACCTGTTTCATCATGGCTTCGGCCTCGTCCACACCATCCTGGGAACTATCCACGAGCATCAGGTTCGTGGCGCGCTGCCCCATGATGGCGTTCTGGGCCGGAATGGCCTCGTTGCGAGCCATGTATTTCAAAGTGTATTTCGTCGCGCCGTAGTGGATGCCCAAGGTTTGCGCCAACAGCACCAAAGCAATGGCCATGAATACGGCCCACACGCGGACCAGGTTTTTCCAACGGAAGCGCTTCCATATGCGCCATGCGGAACGTATCATGCGCGCTCAGCCTCCTTGTCGCCGAGCCAGAATCGCAGGATGTCGTGGCCTTGGCCGCCAAGGTAGATGTGGTCGTCCTTGATGTGCCGGACAGTGCGTTGCACCGCCTCGCCATCGTGACGTGCGGCTTCCAATCGCAGTTTCATCAGCCAGACGTCACCTTGACGCGGCCATGCGGACAGCGCCGCTTCGATGGTGCGAGACGCGGCATCGAACGAACCGAGATCCATCTGCGTCTTCGCCAACGAGCATACGGTGCGGTAGTCGTTATGCCGTTTGAGCCGTTCGGCGAGCAGGTCGGCGTATCGGCGCATCTGCAACGTTCTGGCATACCCCTGTTCCATGGAGGATTTCAAGTAGTGTTCGAGCGCCTCACGGTACCGGTCGAGCGCCTCGTCCGAATCGCGGTTCCGCTCGTATTCCTCCATGCGTTGCTGCAACGCGATGTCTTCCTTCGCACTGATCTGCGCCATGGCCGTGGCCGCATAATGCACCACTTCCACGTCCTCGTTCAGACGGGCTTGGGAGAGCAGATTGGCGTATTGGCCGGGATTCTCGTTAAGAATGGACAGCATCAGATTACGACGCTGCCGTGGATTGTCCACGATCAGCGCCTCTTCCAACGGCACGGTGTTGGCGTAATCCGTACGGTCGTCCACAAGAATGTTGCGTTGTTCCTGATCCTCGACCTTCAGTTCCTGCAGACCGGCGGGAATCCGTCGTTCCCCACGAAGCACGGCACGCGAATGCATGAGCGCCACGCTCAACGGCCCCCATAGGGGAATCAACGCCATGAACGGGAGCAGCAGTCCATCGACTTTCAGCACTCCGACGTGGTGCAGCAGACACAGCGTCATGCAGACCAACAGATGCACGGCGATGATGATCAACGCGGCGATAGTCGTCGACCCCATCAGCTTTCACCCCCATCGTCGGCTTGCGCGATATGCGATTGGGCTTCGGAAAGCAGGGCATCCTCTTGGGTCTGCGGAACGCAGGAGCAGTGCAAGCCGGAACGGGTCAGACGTTTGAGGATGATCGGCAGTTCCTTCTCCCCCGCCTGGTTCATCAGCAGATACACGCCGTCATCCGTCAGTATGCCGGCCTCATCGGTCTGGCGGATGCTTTGCATCAGCAGGGAGTCCACGTCCTCAAGGTTTCCCTCGCATTCGACTTTGAGCAGCAGATGGTCGCCCATATGGTCGTGTTTGAGGTCGTTGGCAGCCAGCACCTTCGGCAGGAACGCTTCTGGCTTCAGCAGGTTCGTTCCCGGCACCAGCATGGACCGGCGCGCCACGTCCTCGTATTCGAAGGCCCTGATCATGGCCGATTCGACCAGACCGCACATGATGCTGAACAGATTCTGGAAGTACAGGTTCATCTGGTCCGGTTTGGCCTCTCCCATGGTGATGATCACGGCCAGTTCGCCACAGTCACGCACGCCGACGGCGTACATCGGGAATTTGTCCTTCAACGTCCGGTTCACCCATATGCCGTTGTGTTCCAGCGCGGTGATGATTTCACCGTAATCCGAAATGCGTACGGAGCGGAAGCTGCCGACGTCGAACCGTGGGCTCGCCGCCACAAGACGGGCGAACTGTCCGCCGTTGTCCACTCGGAAGATGGCGAGGCTGTCGCTATCGAGGCTTTCCTGCATGATGCGGATCGCCGTATGGTACAGCTTCTGCGGTTGCACTTCGTCCAATTCTCGGGTCACGGCGTACAGTTTGCCGAAACTGTCGCGTCTGCCGATGATCTGGTCGCGCAACTGTCTGCGGTCGTCGAGCACATCCTGATACAGCCCGCGCAGGAAGTCCAGACGATTGCGCAACAACCCGTTCTCGTCGTGCACGAACCTCACGCTCTCCTGGTTGCGCGACTGCACATAGCCGCATACCGATCCGGCCACGAAATAAATGACGAAGGCAAGCCAGTTCGATGTGTCGTAGAACAACGGGGCAAAGGACGCGCCCTGCGACGCGTAAGACATGGCCACGCCGGCGCAGGCCAGTACGGCTGCGAACACGCCGGCATGCAGCCCGTAGATGGTGCCGACGATCACCACGAACAGCAATCGCAGGTCCACGGTTTCCAGCTGGCTGTTGCCTTGTGTAAAAGTGCGGAGCCATTCCGTCAGCAGGAACGCGCCGATGATTTCCAGCACGGTCCACCATTTGTTGTGGCTGCGCAGGAAATCCCATACCGGATGCTTGTCGGTTTTGTTCTCGCGGAGCTTCAGCCAACCTTCGATGGCGTGCGGAAAATCCTCGCGAAGCGAGTATCGCGGCGAAAAGCCGTACCGCAATCGCAATTCGTGGTCGTCGGCGGGGTATGCCTGCGGACGGTCCTCGCCGTATACGACCTTCGTTCCCGGAAAATATCCCGCGATCAGCGTTCCCAAATCGCCGTAAGTGAAGTCGAACACGTTCGGAACGTGGAACAGCTCGCTGTCGGCGGTCCAGTCGTCAAATATGCGGTAGATAAGTTCGGCCAGATCGTCGGCGCATAGGAAGCAGGTGCGTTGTTCGGCGCGTTCATGGAAGCGCAGTTCTCCCGCTTGTGCCTGTTCGAACAAGCCGTTGAAATATGCGGTGACGCCATTGCGTTGCGGCGCGTACAGATAGGGGCAGCGCACGATCTTCACTTCCAGATCGTAGGTGCGCGCATAGTACAGGCCGAGCTCTTCGCCGGCACGCGACATCAGGCTTTTGCTGGTCTCGTGCACGTCCGTTTCCTGCGGATACGTGAATTCCGATTCCGGCCCGCTCACCATCAGCATCTGGACCTTGCGATTGCGGACGGTGTGCAGCAGTCGGCGCAGGTAGCCCAGGTCGCCGTCACGTTCGCTGCGGGGCGTCAGATCTTCGGAGAAGTAGACGATTCGATCGAATTCGTAGTTGGAGAACACTTCCGACACGGCGTCGCGGTCGGGCATGTCGATGATTTTGAGATCCTCGCCGCTGGATTCGGTTCCCTTGCGGAGGGCCACCACCACCTTGTCGTGGGGGAACGCGTGCTCAATCCACTGCTTCGTCACGAAGTCGGTGTTGCCGATTAACAGTATCTCCACTCGCCTCACCCCAGGGATACACCCGTTTAGAGGTCAACATCATGGAACAGTACAGCCGTCAACCCCTTGTCTACCTGCACCATAGTTTAGCAACGGAGGGGACAGAACATCCCCCTTCGTTGGGGGGTAACGGGCGTATATCTTTCGCCGATATGGTTCGGATGGCGCTTGTGCTGGAAAACGAGCGGAAATCACGCAGGTAAATCGGAAAAGATATGCGAGAAAACAAAACCCCGGATTGCTCCGGGGTGTATCTGGTGGCTCCGAGCGGCATCGATCCGCTGACCTAACGATTTTCAGTCGTTCGCTCTACCAACTGAGCTACAGAGCCATGAACAACTTGCGTTGTTCCAGCGACCACGGCCGGACTTGAACCGGTGACCTCCGCCGTGACAGGGCGGCGCTCTAACCAACTGAGCTACGCGGCC
>ERZ1034669.40-NODE-40-length-78892-cov-455.596839_pt1 | contig 78892 bp, 60 predicted proteins | sample MGYA00520705_ERZ1034669 | MGnify/ENA primary metagenome ERZ1034669 (study PRJEB33766, sample SAMN09781766) | gut metagenome | biome: gut microbiome | host: Homo sapiens | place: Madagascar | study: EMG produced TPA metagenomics assembly of the PRJNA485056 data set... | reverse complement strand
GACCCGGCAGCACTGAATCAGGCCCGTGCAGAGCTTGAGGCAGCAGGAAAACCGTACACGGAACAGGATGTGGCGCAGCGGGCCTACAATAACGGTATGGCGGCCTCAGGTTTTGGTACCGGTGGGAAATACCAGCAGGCGATACAGGCCGCGACCGCAGCGGTACAGGGGCTGGCCGGCGGTAATCTGAGTGCAGCCCTGGCAGGTGGTGCAGCGCCGTATCTGGCTGAAGTGGTGAAAACCATGACCACAGACCCGGTTACCGGTGAGGTGAATAAGGCTGCAAATGTGGCTGCTCATGCCGTGGTGAATGCCGCACTGGCTGTGGCACAGGGAAATAACGCTCTTGCCGGTGCTGCAGGTGCAGCCACCGGTGAGGTGGTGGGAATGATAGCCACACAGATGTACGGTAAGCCGGTGAATGAACTGAGCGAGACAGAGAAGCAGACTGTCTCGACACTGGCAACGGTTGCTGCCGGCCTGGCCGGTGGTCTGGTGGGAGACTCGGGGGCTTCAGCGGTAGCCGGCGCACAGTCAGGTAAGACAACGGTTGAGAATAACTACCTGAGTGCTGATCAGATCGATAACTTTGCGGCGAGGGCGAAAGGTTGTGAGGCCCGTGGTGACTGTGGTCAGATCGTGAAAGAAATGGAAGATCTGAGTCTCAAGCAGCGTAATGAACTGATCGCAACATGTGCTTCGAGCCCGACAGCCTGCAAAGAGAAGTACGGTGACATCCCTGCTAACAGTTTGTTGGTTCACGAAGCCATAGACAGGGCATTGGGTGAAGATATTCCGTGGGCAATGAAGAATGACTTATCCGTTCTGTTGATGCAGCAGATGGATGAGTCAGGGATAGTGAGCAGTACTGACTTTGCCCAACGGCTGGAAAAACAGTATGGTCTTGACAGTCAGAGAGCCGAAATTTTAGCGGGAGCGGCAATGGCAGCCGTGACCGGTGGGTTGGGTAAAGGCGGGAAGCCTGCGGCTGGAACCGCAGGGAAAAATATCGTTGTGGTTGACTCGGGCAAGAAAGGTGCCTGGAACAAGGCGATGAACAAGCCGGAGCCGAACACTATTTATAAAGTGGACGGGGATAAGACTTATCACACTGATAACCTGGCCAGACCCACTCAGGTTGAAGCAACTCTTAGCGCAAATGTGAAAGACCGGAATGGTTATCAGCAATGTAAGGCGGGTAGATGTGGTAATCTTGGAGATGAAGGTGGGCATTTAATAGCCAGTATATTTAATGGTCCTGGTGAAAAATTAAACCTGCTACCAATGGATGGAAACCTTAATAAAGGTGCCTGGAAAAGTATGGAAAACACTTGGGCTAAGGCATTAAGTGAAGGTAAAGATGTTAAAGTTAATATCCAGCCATCTTATACAGGTAACAGTGTAAGGCCGGATAAATTCTATGTTGAGTACTCTATAAATGGCGGAAGGCCGGTATCTGAAACGTTTAAAAATGTACCCGGAGGTAAGTAGTGAGGACTGCTCAAGAGATTTATAATGATATAGGTTCAGTATTGCTATCCATTGCGCCTGAAAATGCATCCAAAGTGATCATGAGAGCAGAACTGTCTCCTGAAAATGATCATTGTAAATGTGAATTTGACTATATAAATGCAGATACTGGCAATACTGATTGGTTTTCGGCAGGGGCACAAGCAAACGGTGATTTATTTGATTTTCTTGTGGAATTAAGAAATTATTTTCTAGATAACTTTAAATCTCAGGAAAAGCCATTCTGGCATGGCTGTGAAGTGACAGTAGATGTAGAGGCTTTAAAGATTAATATTGAATTTAAATACGAAAATTGATTGCTAACCCACCTCTTGATTGGCGGTTTTTTTGCTCCGCAATTTATTCGGTGATTACTGAATCCATCCCAGCAGGCTATTTTACGATAGCCTGCTTCTCACCTCAAAATCTCCACACCCCATGCAAAACCAAGTTTTTGCTGATAGGTATTTAAAATCATAAAGTTATAATTTCAGAATTACGTTATGATAATTTTTATTATGCCGATCCGACTCGCCGATGACTCTATGGCAAGTCATCGGCGAGTCGTCACAGAGTCAGTACTAACTATCTTTATATAAAACGTAAGCGTCAACGGAGCACCGTATTGACGCTTATTTATTGGTGAGTACTACGTTCCATGGCAGGAGTTCGCCAACTCGGTTGGAAGGCCATTCCGGCAGTACGCTCAGAATATGGCGCAGATACGCTTCCGGATCGATACTGTTCAGACGGCAGGTGCCGATCAGCCCGTACAGCAGTGCACCACGCTCGCCGCCGTGATCGCTACCGAAGAACACGTAATTTTTCTTTCCGAGACAGACTGCACGAAGCGCTCTTTCCGCTGTGTTATTGTCCGCCTCCGCCAGACCGTCATCACAGAAGTTGCACAACGCAACCCAGTGCTTCCTGATATACCGGAACGCATCTCTCAGACGGCATTTTTTCGATAACGTGTGTTCTTTCTCCTGCATCAGCTTATACAGGGAAGTCAGTAGCGGTTTACTCTGCATTTGCCTGACCGCCAGGCGTTCAGACACCGGCAACCCGCGTATTTCGTGCTCAATGGCGTACAGTTCACCGATTAGTTTCAGTGCTTCTTCCGCCGTCGCGCTTTTGGTACTGATATATACATCGTGGATTTTGCGCCGCGCATGAGCCCAGCATCCTGCTTCCGTCAACGCGCCGCCTTCACGTTCGGCACTGAACAGCCGATCGTAACCTGTGAACGCATCTGCCTGCAGGATACCCCGGAAGGGACGAAGGTGCTGCTCCGGATGTTTACCCTGATGGTCCGGTGAGTAGGCGAACCAGACCGCCGGAGGTTCTGGCGAACCAGCATTCCGGTCATCCCGGACATACGTCCAGATATATCCTGTTTTCGCCTTCTTCCTGCCCGGTGCCAGTACTTTTACTAGTGTGTCATCAGTGTGAACCTTGCGGGTGTTCATCACATAACTGTACAGGGCATCATTCAGCGGAGTCATTAACTGGCAGCACGCATCAGCCCAGTTGGAGAGTAAGGCCCGGCTCAGTTCGACACCCTGGCGGGCAAAGATTTCACTCTGACGATACAGTGGCAGATGTTCGCAGTATTTTCCCGTTAACACGCGGGCAAGTAATCCGGGGCCCGCGATACCACGCTCTATCGGGCGGGACGGCGCCGGTGCTTCAACAATACAGTCACATTTTGTACAGGCTTTTTTTACCCGTTCTGTGCGGATCACTTTCAGGGCACTGCTCACCAGTTCCAGCTGTTCAGCGCTGACTTCCCCCAGATAATCCAGCTCACCGCCACACTCCGGGCAACAGCTTTCTTCTGGCTCCAGGCGGTGTATTTCACGGGGAAGGTGTGCCGGTAACGGACGACGATGGCGCGACTGTCGCAACTGGCGGGGAACCTGAGGATCGTCTTCCCGCCCACTGTAACGATCGCTGTCCTGTTCACGTTGTTTCAGCAGAGCCTCAGCCAGTTCAACTTCACGACGCAGTTTTTCAGAACGGGTACCGAACAGCATCCGGCGCAGTTTTTCTATCTGAGCCCGCAGATGTTCTATTTCCCGTTCATCTTCTTCGATCTTTTCTTCGGCACGTGTCAGTGCAGAGCGCAGGAAGGCTTCCGTCTCTTCAACCAGACTCAGTTGCTGGTCTTTCTGACGGAGGACTTCAGCCTGCTCAGAGAGCAACCTTTCCAGCTCTGCAATGCGAATGAGGTATTTCTGACTCATGACCGTTTTTATAATGCGGTCAGGAGTTTTTTACAACATTGTCAGTGAGTTACGGCTGGATGTTTTTGGCTGACGCCAGTCCAGCTTATCGAGGAGCATTGCCAGTTGCGAGCGGGTAATGGATACCTTGCCGTCACGTACCGCAGGCCAGATAAACTGGCCTTCCTCCAGGCGTTTGGTGAACAGGCACAGACCATCAGCATCAGCCCAAAGAATTTTGACGGTGTCACCCCGTCGGCCACGGAAGATAAACAGGTGACCGGAGAAGGGATTATCATTCAGCACATGTTGTACCTGTTCTCCCAGTCCGTTGAAGGATTTACGCATATCGGTAACGCCGGCAACGAGCCAGATACGGGTACCTGATGGGAGTGAGATCATCTTCCCCTCCCGGTCAGTTCACGGATCAACACTGTGAGCAGCTCTGGCGATGGATTTTCCAGCGTCATGTTACCGTGACGGAATTCCACCTTGCAGGAACTGGCACTGACTCTGGTCTGAGTGGAAGTGGATAAAGACGGCGCGATGGCCGCCACAGGTTCTTTCTGCTCATCCGGCGTTATTTCTACAGGTAATAATTCAACGCCAGTGTCAGAAGAGGTCGTTACCGGAAGACGCCGCGAAACACGCCCTTCGTTCTGCCAGAGCCTGAGCCATTTGAAAATAACATTATCATTGACGCCATTTTCACGTGCAATCTGTGCAACACAAGCTCCAGGTTGTGATGCCAGTTCCACCATACGAAGTTTGAATTCATTCGAATAGTTTTTACGAGGTTCTTTTCGCCAGTCCTGTAATTCCATACTTAGATGTCCGTCTATATCAGATGGGCGTCTAAGTTACCAATTCTCGTCTGATGGCTACATACGGCGGTCAGTTTACGCTTACAAAATGTGAAGCTGAAAAACAGAACATTGACGTTATTATTCCTGAGCTTCCCTCCCCTGAATCCCCTGCACTATCGGAGTGGCTTGCTGTTTTGTGGGATTCCGTAGGCAAGATAGATAACAAGACATGGTTCGTCGCCCACAGCCTGGGATGTGTGACAATACTTCGGTTGTTAGCTCAACTAACGGTAAATGAGATGCCAGCGGGTATTATTCTTGTTTCCGGGTTCAATGAGACACTCCCGATATGGCGACAACACGGTCTTTCAGAAATGGATACATTCATCTATCCTCCGCTAGAAATGGGGCAGATAGTTAACGGAGTAAAACATCGCTATGTCATTGGCTCATTAAATGACACCATCGTGCCAACGGAACTAACGCTTAAACTAAGTCAGCAACTCAATGCCCCCTTCTATGCGCTTCCCGATTCAGGTCATTTTTTAGGTGACGATGGTATCAACGAATTACCACTGGTGTTGCAACTATTAATATAGCCATTGCAAGATAGGCCCGCCTTTACCTCATTAGATTGCAGTGGGCAGACGCTGTTCGAGCATAAAGATGTCGTCAGAAGAGACGTTGTTCATCGCCCGTCAGTTAAAAGGCCAATAGCCTCACATGCTTCAAGGAAAGGTTTTCTTAGAAAATTGCAGTCGGCGTATGGTCGACTCCGAGTCTGTCGCGCCAAAGTTGTAAGAAAATCAGTAGGATTTCGGCCATCCTCTCTCCATTCGTCGAGCACTTGCGTTAGCCAGTACTTACCATCATTTTCCCCACAGAATTTAGCTTTGTAGCGTTCTTCAATACCGTAAATGTCCTTCCACGTATCGATTTCTTCGGCAACAGCATCTGGGCCAAATTGTAAGGCAATATCGTTAGGTGTCAAATTTGCTATATCTGTAGTTTGCAGTGTAACTTGTAACTCGATGGAATGTGTCACAGGTTTATATGGGTAGAAAACCGCGCGACGATGAACTGCTCCTGCAGGGTCTTTTGGCGTGTAAGCTGGGTTCTTACTGGTCTTATAGCTACTATTGCAATAGTGGCAGGCAGGCACGAGGTTACGAAAGTTTATAGAATTAAAAGGATACAATGCCTTAGGCAGATAATGGTCGTAAGCTTCGCGTTTAGTATGATATTCGCTAAGTAAGTCGCTGATACCACAAAACGGGCATTTCCCAACTTTATTGATTTGCACGAAGTTCTTGTAATGATCGTCAATATCACCAATCTTGGCGCGCAGAGCAGCGAGATCCAGCAATGACTGCGAGTATAATCCTCTGAAAAACGTACCGAGCTGCTCTGACAGCTCTTTATGGTTCACCGCGATGTCAGCGTAGCGGGCTAGTCGTGTATTCGGCGCATTGGCACATGCCTTTTCCAGATTATTATTGCCTTGGTACCACCGTTTAAACTGAGCTGTTTGCTCTCGCGAGAGCTGGGCAAAACTTTGATAAATAGCTTGAACTTGGCTTGAAAAACGATCCCCTGCTGCAGTGTGGTCATAGGCAAAAGAGGTCATTATCTCTTTAAGAGGTGGATTAGCATCAAATAGAGTCAAGTCATACGGACCTAATTTCCTCGCTCTACACCACACTTGATAGAAAATGAAATTGATAAACCGCTGCATTCTCTCCATTTGATGTGGTACATAAGTGTAAGTAAACAGCATTAACTCTGCTCCTCTTCGCTGTCTTGTGCGTTCTGTCCAAGAATCGCATTGATCAGTAACAGTTTTTCCACCGAGTCGCCTAATTGCTGGTGAATTTCGGTAATAAGAGATTCCCTATCCTCTCCACCAGCCTCAAATCGTCTGCGTAAATCTTCCAGCAGGGTCTGTGCATAACCACCGATAGTTTCACGTTTGCCAAAAGTGTTCATAGTGATCTTGTTGATAGAAGCACCGAGTGTGTTGTAGTCCGGGTGGTTGATGCTGATAACGCCAGTTGTTTCATCTTTGCTGAATACTAAAACCTTGTCCGGCTTGCTATCTGAAATTAGAAACGGCGTATGAGTGGTAATTAACATTTCTTGCCCCACATCCTGTTGATCAGGTAAGCACTGACGCAGACGGGTGATGAAACTGGCTCGCCAATTTGGATTAAAGTGGGTTTCAGGCTCATCAAGCAGAAGCAGGCAGTTAGTGTCACGGAATAGCACACATAAACCAAGGCTATGCAATAACTGGTGTTCGCCATCCGATAGCTCTTTGAGAAGCATTGGCTTCTCGACCCCTCGCTTCCTGAAATAGAAATGTTTAAAGCGCATGATTCGCTCATCAGATGCTAGCGTCGGTACTGTTTCACTAACATAGTGACTGGTTGAAGAGTATAAATCCGACTTAAGCGAATCACTTACAACATACAGGTTAAGAGCTAACAACACCTGAAAGGCCTGGAATAGAGCCAATGGTGAACCGTCGAAATTTTCACGGAAGGCTTGCTTGGTTGCCTCATTAACCCGGTAATCTAAGATTAGCGTATCAGTAACTTCATCGACGTAACTCAAGGTAGCGCATCGCTGTAATGCATTAATCATTAATGAAGATCTTTCGTCGCCTTCCAGTAAATGGGTAATATTTAGACGATAATGGAGTAATCCCTGTTCATCGATATGGAGCTGTAGAGCGGGATTACTATTGACTATGTCTTCAGGTAACTGGTTTTGATTTTCATCTTCACTGGCAAAAGCAGTAAGTTGTTCTGGCCGAAGTCCAACACTACGACGAACGATAATGCGGAATTCCTGCAGTGAGTCAATCCCCACATCCTCGCGGAAAGGCCGCAAACTATCCTCATCGAGAAACAGCAGATTGCACAGCAGGATGGCCTGGCTGAATCCGTTATCAAGATATGCAAGTCTGGTTTCTGGGTGACCGGGATATGGAAGTTGCTGGGTAAGTGCGTTGTAGTACTCATCAAACTGTACAAAACGCATCTTAAAAAAAGGAAGACTAAGGATTTCGTTCTCGCCTGAAGAGTAACCAAGCACGTACTGAGGTAACAGCATGTCTATATGGCTACTAGTGAATGGTTCATTTATGTCAGTACCAAAGTCGCTTTGGTTTTCCCAAAGAAAGCGCACCGATTCACCAGAGTTTTTCCTAACATGCACTTTTGCCCATTCGGGACTGTTAGAGCTACGGTATTCAGGAAGGACTCGAATTAAATAGTCCAGCTCAAAGGAAATGGGTGAAAGATCCAGAGTCTCATCTTGCAATGCTTCAGGAAGAAAACTCCGGCGCACACGCAGAATTTCCAACTGAAAGAAGATTGCTGCGAGGACTTCAAGCAAGTTAGATTTGCCGCTGCCATTCGGTCCAGCGCAGACGAAGGGGGCAAAGTGGTCAGCTTTTGCGAGTTCATCCTGCAAGTTCCATTCGGTGCGAAAATGGTGCTCAAAACCGCAGGGTAAGCTGCGAAAGCCTGCCGGGTCGTTGATCTTCAGACGTAGTAGTTTCATGCTGGACTTTGCTCAATAGCGGCTTTGAGCTTGATGCAATTGCCAGCATCGTCAAACACCTGTGTCAATGTACCAGCAGCCAGAGCCTCGAACACCCATGTCTTGATGTGTTCGTAGTCACTAGCCCCTATTACTAACTCGTTGTCCGGGTGGAGCTCCGCCAGTCGGTTTTGTACCAGTTCAATAAATTGTTGTAACGAAAATGGTGTTTCAGCAAGTTGTACGCGATAGGCTTCCAGCCATTCTGTAACCAATGTCTTGCGAGCCTCGGAATTTTCCAATGCAGCCAGTAGATTACCTGTATCGGGTAAATGAATGGCAGGCACGGTTTGTACAACGGGGGCGGGCATGGTCGTTTGGGCTCCCAAGGAAACAGCGGTAATATCTCGAGTAGACGGTTTTGGCATCGGCACTCGTGATAGATCAAGTTCACCCTTGAATACCTTTTGGCCCAATGCGCCGTAGAGAGTCTCCAATTCAACGAGACTCCGCTGGTAATCAGATTTGAGGATTTCAATCTTTTCGGCAATGGCGACAAATTGATTTTGAAGGTCCTCAGGAGGTTTCGGTATAAATAGCTTTTCCATGGATACAGAATCGAATTTTCTAGTACCGTGCCCTGCCGTAGAGATGAGCTTTAATAGTTGACGCTTAAGGGAATTTAAGCAGTTCAATAAATAGACGACATTAATGTCTTTAACTGGTTTAATTGCCTTCATATCTTGATTGATGGCGATATCGACAGAATTGATTGCAACAGGAAAAGAATGAGCAAGTATCATTCCCCGAACAACTATCAGTAAGTGATTCGGAGCAATTCGTTTTAGGGATGTCTGCTCAAAAACCGTTTCAGAAATGTGGTCGATCGCATTGTCAATTTTTGTCGTCTTCATATCCTTCGGGCTAACCCAAGGAAAGTCTCCATTCCAGAAGTCGTCCCTACTCTTACTAGGTGTACCACCGCTGATAAATTTGCCTACTTTGTGAAACGGCACAATATCCCAGCCCTTATCATTCCGTACCGGATCGCCAAACAACTCCAGAAAAACGCTTTCGAGTAGGCTATCGAGTTGTTGCAGATGCTGTTTGCGCAGGGCGATCATGCCTTCTATTTTGCCAAGCAGGTAAACAACCCTAGTTTGATAGTCGAAATCAGGTTGCCCATCTTTGTAGGGTATTGGTATTTTAACCTCTTTGAGAAACTTGAAATGTCTACTATAACCTGCTTCTTTGATTGGGACTGAGCGTAAATAATAGTACACGTAGCGCGCATCAGCTATATTCGGATCTACCCAAAGAGCTTTGGCTCCATCAGCCCCGAGTGCTATAGGGTCATTTTCATATTTTAGAATCCGAGTATGGTCACCAAAAATCAATATTGGACGCAATTGTTCATTAATAATGACTATCATCGTCAGTATAGCCAGCGACAGGCTCTTTACTCTGGTCAATGATTTTGTATCTGCCACTAGTAAGATAATTGGATGCCTTAATTTTTCTGAACTTAGAAGTGGCATCGGTGATAACAGTAGAAAATTTATGCCACTTCATCCTAATATCCCTTTCAACTCTAGCAACTCCTTCACAATACCATTCTGCACAATGGCCAACTCTGCTTCGTCTATGTCGCCAACTTCAGCTTGAATCAGACGTTCCAGAATAATTCTAGGAGGCTCATAGCTCACTTCTTCAAATACATCTTCTTTATAACGTGAAAGGGAAAGATCGAAGTTATTCTTCTCATCCGCAATCTCGCTGTACGGTACCATAAAGTACTTCGCGGTTCGGTCGGTGTCGGTCCCCGGATTGCGGTTGTGGTACTTAGTGATGATGTCTTGCAGGTCACCATAACCTTCCTGCTTACTACGCTTATCGTCCAACGAGTAGCCATCAGCGGCCATTTCGTAAAACCAGACGTGTTCGGTAGCAGGTTTCGTAATCTTGTCTTTTGCTCCCCAGACCTTAGTGAACAGTAAAATGGCAGTGCTGACTCCGGCGTAGGGTTTGAACACGCCGCTAGGCAAGGTGATAACAGCTTTAAGATCACAGCGTTCCACTAGGGTTTGGCGCAAATCCCTGAAGGCTTTACCAGAGCCGAACAACACGCCCTGCGGCACGATCACGCAGGCGGTACCACCTTTTTTCAGCAATCGATAGATATTTTCGACAAACAGCAACTCGGTCTTAGTAGTGGCCAGTTGCAAGGCTTCGTTGATGTCGCCCTTGTCGATGCTACCGGTAAAGGGTGGGTTGGCTAGCACGATGTCGTAGGCGGATTCTTCGTTGTAGCTTTTGCTCAGAGTGTCCTGATAGTCAATGTTGGGTTCATCGATACCGTGCATCATCAAATTCATCAATCCCAAGCGCACCATAGTGGCATCGATATCGTAGCCGTACAGGCTTTCTTGCAAGACGAATTGGCGCTTTTCATCGAATGTTGCGGCAACTGAAGTACGGATAAAACCATCTTCATCGGGTACAAGGTTCTTGGTACCAGCGTTGATAGCCAACTGGGTAACGATGTATTGATAGGCACCCAGCAGAAAGCCGCCAGTGCCACAGGCTGGGTCGATAATGCGGTGACCCAGTTGCGGCTGCACCAGCTCGGCCATCATCTTGATGATGTGTCGAGGAGTGCGGAACTGACCGTTCTTGCCTGCGGTAGCGATTTCCGAAAGCAGCATTTCATAAACATCGCCCTGGATGTCCTGGAAGGCCTGCCCATGCTCTTGTGAGTCCTTTTCCATCACCGCAAAGATGTCGTCGATAGTCTTCACTGCCTCTACCAACAGCGCCGGTTTGGGGATGATGAACACGGCGTTTTTCATGTGGTGAGTGAAATTGGACTCCGCACCGTTCAGGCCTTTCAGGAAGGGAAATACCTTGCCCTGTACGTGCTGCAGCATCTCCTCTGCCTGCATACGCTTAAATTCGCTCCAACGCAGCGTACGTTTGTCAATGGGACGCTGTTCCGTCACAGGCCAGTTGCGCTCCTCAGGCGGAATCCAGGTACCTTCAAACCTGGAGGTGTATTCTTCATTCGTCCACTCAGCATCGGCCTGCCGCTTTTGATCCAACTCATCAAGCCGTTTCATGAACAGCAGGTAGGTAATTTGCTCTATGGCAGTAAGCGGATTGCTGATGCCACCGCTCCAAAATTTGTTCCAAAGCAGGTCGATTTTAGATTTTAGTTCAGGATTGTTTTGTAACATGGTATGGCCTGTTTTTAGGCAGCTAACCGTTCGGTAAGCTGTAAGATCTCTTGGATTTCAGCCGGGCTGAACACGCCGCGGATGCCTTTTGGATGGATGACCGTGAAGGGGGCGTTAATTAAGTCTTTCTTCTCCACCCTTTCGCGATCAACAATGAAGTTCTTCAATAGTTCAAGGAACTCCATCTGTCGGCTGCTGAGCGTAGTGTGGACACGGATAAACTGGTCGAAGGCTGCACTAACCTCATCAGGAAAGCTTTTGAGCACTTCGATGCCGAGGATATGGCGGATGAACTGAACGAAACGTGCCTTGCGGTTCTTATAGACTTGACGCAGCAGGTCTTCAGTAATGTGCGGATGCTCTTCATGCAGCAGCTCAGCCAGTTCATTGGCCTCCTGACTACTAACCGCATCACCGTTCTTGATTTTCTGTAGCACCGGATTGTGCTCAGTCAGCTCGGCAATCAAAGTTTCGACCATTTCACGGTAACGGGTAACGCTGACGGCTTCGTGCTGCGGCCCAAATTCCACCCATTCTTTCTTATAAAGCTCATCGGCCAAATCAAGCTGAGTTTGCTCCTCGCCTCTGGATTTTTCACGGAACTTCATCAAAGGACCGAGCCTGGCGACTATAACATCGAACGCATCTTCATCGGCTTTGACCCAATAGTGATTAGTTTGTGCCGTGCGGATCAGCGCTTCTTCTTGTTGCACAAAGCTGACTGATAGCGGTAATTCACTGATCTGCTCGACAATGCCTTCTTTGAGCATTTCGGCTTGTTCCTTGTTTTCATCGAGCACAGCCAGCGAATATTCGAGCAGGTCGCGCTCAAAGCGCATGGCCCTGAAGTCGACCTCAGAAACAGTACGAAACAGAGGTTTGATTTCAGCACGTAAGAATTCCAGTCGGTCGTGGCTGAGGTTAATCCAGAAATTGTCATCCTCCAGCCGCGCCAGAGCTGCGGTGGCTTCCTTGATTACGACCGACTCTTTGGGCAACGCTGCAATCTGCACGCGAAGCTTGGCAATTTCACGACTGGCAATATCTGCATGACTGCTATCATAAGCCTTCTCGATCTTGTCGAGTCTCAGACCGACCAGACGCACTGGCAATGGCAATTGCGGTTTGAGTTCTTTGCCTTTTGGGTTGAGCTTGAAGTATTCGAAGTTGTCCCAGCAGTCGAGGATCAGGAACATATCCTTTTCAAGGCACCAAGGCTTGAGTTTGCTGGTTTCCAGCAGGCGCGTGCCGCGCCCGACCATCTGCCAAAACTTGGTGTAGGAATAGACTGGCTTGGCGAACACAAGGTTGACGATTTCACGTACATCAATACCGGTGTCTAGCATATCCACGCTGATGGCAATGCGCGGCATATCATTGTTAGTGAACTGATCGAGAAGGCCACCTTTGCCATAGACACGTGGGTCTTCCGACACCAGCACCTTAGCCAGTTCTCCGTGGTATTGCGGATAGAGCTTATCGAAAATATCTTCCATACGCCGGGCGTGGGCCTTGGTGGCACAAAAAAAGATTGTTTTACCGGGCAGAACTCCGTTGGCATCTTTAATTGCCTCTTCCATGAACTCGCGGACGATCAGGGTATTGGTACCCTTATTAATCACCTGCTTTTCAAGCTGGGTTCCCTCAAAGTTGATGTCTTCGACATCCTTGCCTTGCAGGATCAGCTTTTTCTGGTCTTCCAACGAAATAGTGCGTTTGCTGATGCCTTCCATCTGGAATTTGGTCTGAATCTTCATAACCTGAAAATTGCAGAGATAAGGCGGCACGTGGTTTACAGCCTCTTCATAGGTATAAGCGAACGTGGGAATACCGTCTTCGCAGTGAAATAGCTGGAAGGTATTGTGGTCGATAATATCAGTTGGCGTGGCAGTCAGCCCCAATGTGATGGCTTTAAAATAATCGAGTACTTCGCCGAAGGTGTTATAGATCGAGCGATGGCTTTCATCAACGATGATGAAATCGAAGAAGTGCGGCGACAGGTGCTGCACATCATCCCGGATGATGTTGAGCATTGTCGGGTAGGTCGCGACATATATGCGACGGTCTGTAGCAATCAGCTTTTCACCCACATTTGGCCAGCGCGGTTCATTCGGCAAGTGCTCTTTGAAAGCTGCCAATGCTTGCTCACGCAAAGCGATGCGATCCACGAGAAATAATACCTTTTCAGCATGTCCGCCACGCATCAAAGCATCAACCATGGCAATGCAAGTGCGCGTTTTACCTGTGCCAGTGGCCATAACCAAAAGAAAGTCACGCCTTTTTTGTTCAATACCTTCAAGCACCGAACGAATAGCACGAATCTGGTAGTCACGACCAGCAATTGAGGTGTTAATGAATTCCTGCGTCAACGGCTTCCGATTGCGACGGATGTATGCAAAGCGTTCCAAATCGTCTCGCGTGGGGAAACCTAAAACCTGACGTGGCGGTGCGTTTTCTAGATCCCAGAAATAAAGTTCGTGCCCATTGGTGTAAAAGCAGAAGGGTAGCTCACCACCCAATTGCTTCTGGATGTTGTAGCAATACTGCTTCGCTTGCTCACGGCCCAGAGCTGCATCTTTACTAGTGCGCTTAGCTTCGACTACAGCAAGTGGTTTGCCATCTTTCCCTAAGAGCACATAGTCACTGTACTGGTGCCCACCATACTCCTGGTGAGGTTCAGCTACACCTTCTGATTGATTAGTGAGGATATCGAATTCTTGCACAACCTTGGTTGGATCTTGTACATCCCACCCAGCAATGCACAATTGATTATCGATAACAGCAATCCGAGTTTCTTTCTCAGAACTTTGCATATCTCTCACATCTCCATGAAGATCCCATATGAGCAGATTTTTTGCTCTAACGCTCTGTGCCAACTTATCGCATGAAAAATAATATTCAATTCAATTACATATGAAAACATTGGCATGTTAATATAAATTTATTTTTTTGATTGAGCTCTAAAAAAATACATTCAAAATTTAACAATCCACTTTATCACTCAGTAGAAACAAACTACCGATCAGTATGAATAGTACCTATCTTAACATTAACCCTTACTGAAGAACGATGTCTGATGCATAAAGATCGGTATGACATTTCCGCAAAAGCTCTATATGCCGTAGTCATGTTGAATAGACGATTGATCTTTCATCAAAGCATCTTCAGCTTCGTTAAGGGAAGGAACAAATGGCGGGAGTCTTACACCTTCAGACTGGCAATCTAAAAAGTGACAAATATTGATGCAACTTGAATCACACCAACACCTATCAATGTCCACAAACCGATAGGCAAAACGGTGATGCCAGTGGCATCAAAATTTCCGCCAAACAATCTTCCCAACTGTGTTTTCGTTTTCCCATTGCTCACAACCCCTCACGCCATCACTCTGCGCTGACACCCATCCGCAACAGGAAACACATATGTCGGACTACACTTTCAACATGGGTCCCCTGCGTAGTGCGATCCATATTCAGCTTCACACCCATAACGCCACCCGACTGTGGACCGGGCGGAGGGCGACCGAGAACGGCCCACGCCCGGTGTTTGACTGGCAGCAGGCCATTCGCCAGCGGGTGATTGTCTATGTCGGTCTGGATGCGCTGTCCGATGCAGAGATTGCCGCCGCTGTCGGCAACTCGATGTTTGCCGATCTGGTCAGCGTCGCCGGGCATATCTACAAGCACGGCGTGATGGATGGCCTACCGCAAACGGAAGAAAAAGCAGCCATCAACCTGCACTGCGATGAGTTCAGCGAACTGATGGGCGATGAATTTATTCCGCTGATAAACAAAGGCGGCGGCGCGGGCGTACAGGTCACGGCCTACACCCAGACGCTCTCCGATATCGAAGCCCGCATCGGCGACCGCGCCAAAGCGGGCCAGGTGGTCGGCAACTTCAACAGCCTGATCATGATGCGAGTACGGGAGACCGCCACCGCCGAATTGCTCACCAGACAACTGCCGCAGGTGGATGTGCTCAGCAACAGCGTCAGTTCCGGCGTCACCGACAGCGCCGACGCTCAGGGCAACATCGGGTTTTCCAGCAATACCCAGGAGCGGGTGAGCAGCGTACAGGTGCCGCTACTGGAATCCGCCTCACTGGTGCAACTCCCAAAAGGTCAGGCGTTTGCCCTGCTGGAAGGCGGTCAGCTCTGGAAACTACGCATTCCGTTACCAGATACCGCGCACGATCCGCTGATGCCGGAAAGCATCGCGCAAATCGCCCGCTATATGGAAAAACAGTACGACAGCGCGCCCGTATGGTGGAACCTCCCGGAGACCGTTGTAACGACGAAAAATGACCCTATTTTATGGCTGAACGACAGCGAAACCACGGAGAAACTGACCGATGACACCCCGGACACACCGCCAGCTCGTAAGCGTTGAAGTGATGTGGCCTGCACAAACGCTGCCTCTTCCCCTGCAACAGGCGGTGGAAGCGCTGACGCAGGGAGAAACGCCCGACCAGATTATCGCTCGCATGAATTTGCAGGGCTTTCAGGCATGGCGCGAACCAGCATCGCCACAGGATGAACACGACATATTTCAGATACGACTGGATGAGGCGCACGAAGCACGGTTTCTCTGTCGCTATATCACCCTGCCGCTGCACTGATGCCCGAACATGCACCGCCACAACCCGTGCGTCGCACCGGTCTGCTCGGCTGGATAGCATTACTTCCCGGCGTGCTGGTTGGCTTTTGCCTCGGCGCGTGGATGCTGGCGATAGCGCTGGAGTGGCTGGGCGACGCATTTTTCTGGCGGAACACCTGCGCCAGCCACAGTGAACAGGTATTACAGGCGACATGGCAGTGGTGGCGAGTTTCCGCTGGCGCACCAGTGTGGTTAGTAGAAGATCTGGCGATTGTCAGCGATACATTGCAAAAAGGGAGCGCGGCGCTGATTGCCTCGCTCAACGGGCAGAGCGGCTTATTCTGGACAGAGGCTGTTACCGCGGTAATCCGCTGCGCATTGCTGTCTTCGGAAAATATCACCCTCACCTTTCTGCTGCGTCTGACGATTCTGTTGCAGGTGCTACCGCTGTTTGTGCTCACCATTATTATTGGCCTTGTTGACGGGCTGGTACGCCGCGACTTACGACGATTCGGCGCAGGCCATGAGTCCGGGTTTGTTTATCATCATGCCAGGCGTATGATTGTCTCCAGCCTGGTGGCAACGGGGCTGGTGTGGCTGGCGGTACCGGTTTTTTTCGTACCTGTTTATATTTTGATATCAGGCGCGATAATTATTGGATCAGTAGTATGTATAACGACTGGAGCATTTAAGAAATATTTATGACTAAAGGAAACTGTCACAATGAATAAAATTTATTTAGACTACAATATTTTTCTAGATATTTTAGAGCGAGAAAGCAATGATTTCATTCTCCCTCTGAGAAATAAAGGTTTCGTTTTTGTATACTCACCAGCTCATATCGAAGAAATTGCTCGAGGGCTTGAGTGTGGGAAAGTAAGTAGAGAGCAGTCATTATCTAATTTAAATGGTATAGGGGAACTAACTGAAAATATAGAACTTCTACCTTACTACAGTCCCAAATTCAATGTAATTGAAAGTCCTTATGGAAATAATGGAATTCAGGTTGTCAAAGAAGAACCGAATTACTGCTATGAAAGAGTGTATGGCAGCATAAAATCGAACAGACATGCAAAAAACGCTCAAAAAACAGTTATTATGGAAGGACAGGGGAAATTCTCTCATCTTTCCGAGAGTGAGAGGCAGGATTCACTTGATAATATAAATAAATTGGACCCCATAGTTGACATTCTTAAAACGAATGAGTGTATTGATAAATTAATTAACGGTTTTATTACACTACAGGCAAAATCCGATACAATGATCGAATTAATTCAGAATGGCGTGATAAAACATCCATTAGACTCTACGGACATCGAGTTAATTGATTCTTATGCCTCCATGAAAATAACCAACTCTAATGGATATTACAATTCTCTCGCAACTAATCTTTTGACGCCCCCGTCTGAATGCTTTAACAAAATCAAAGGTAATTTCAGCTTTATCGAAAATATGATTGACATCGTAATGAGAGAATTACTAAGACATGGCTACAAGCTTGAAAAAATAAAAAAATCAGAATCAAGTCTTCACGATCATACACATGCAATATATGCGACCGCATGCGATTATTTTATATGCAGAGACAAACGACTACTTAGTAAGACAAAAGCTACCTATTCATATCTTGGAGTTAAAACAAAGGTCCTAGATGCTAACATCGAAGGCTGGTGGCAGAATATATAAAAAGACGATGGTTCCAAAGGCACATCCTTTTCAGAATTTTATTCATGTGAAGGATATGCCCCCTCAAAACGCTCATCACTTAAAAAATTTTACCGCTCCAATAAACATTTTTTTAGAGATCTCATTTTCCTATCCCCCTAGCCTACATACAAAATCAGCGCCCTGGAAACTCTCAATGAAATCTCAATATTTATTTTCTACGGTTATCCTCATGCTGTGCCCTGCGACGACAATTTTTGCAACCCCCTTAACCGAGCGCGAAGAGCTAACCCTGTCCCTAAACCAACTTAGCCAAATCGAAACCTCGCTCCACCGCGCCCAGCAGAGTGCCAGAACCGGCATCAACGAGCGCTACTACTTCGACTATCCACGTATCCTCGACGACATCACCACTCTGCGCAGCGGGATTGAAAATTACCTCACCCCCGCCCGTTCCCAACCGCGAGATACGGCGACATTGGTTGGGCAGTACCGTGAGGAGAAAACCTCGCCATGAGTCCCGAACAAATCAGCGCCTTCCAGGCCGCCTGTCTGGTAAAGCCCAATGCCGTCAACTTGGTGATACTCAGCCTGTTCAGCTCCTTCCTGCTGGCCGGATCGTCCGCCGCCGCGCAGGCGCTGGCGAACAACCAGACCACCTCCACCGTGGAGGATGGCTCCGTCACCACCGCGCTGACAGGCGACAGCGGGCAGTACGTGCTCGGCCAGGCGCTGGGCGGCGGCCTGAAGGAGAGCGCCGACTGGTTTAAACAGCGCTACGGCCAGATGTTCGACGCCATCTACGTACCGCCCGGCCAGGCCGTTGCCATCCATATCACCCGCCAGTTAGCTATCGACTACGAGCCTGACGGACGGCGGGTGAACTACCGCACGACGGGCGATCGCACTGGAGATCTGGACTGATGCGTATACTGATTTTGCTGTTATCACTGCTGCTGACCGCCTGTAGCACCGACCAGAAAACGCTACTGCCGGTGGATGAAAACACCACCATGCTGAACATCTGGGGCCGACAGAATAACGATGCACAGGCGCTGTACGACGCACGCTCAGTCCTGCGTCGCCCACTGGATGACGCCACGTTGACCGCGCAACAGCAGCAGGCGACACGCAGTGATGAAAATGCTGATAAGGCGCTGTTCCGGCGACTGCCGAATCCGGATCTGGAGATGTATATCTTTCCCCATCTGGCAGGCAGCGAAGGCGTCCCGGTGCCGGGCTATACCACCGTCTTCCCCTTCTATAACCGGGTGCAATACGCCCTCCCCGGCGAGAGGACCGATCCGCTGTGATGATGCGCAGCGGCACCCTGACCGAACAGACGGTGGACAGCCTGTACCAGAAAGGCGTGTCGTTCGTCGATTTTCTGCCGTGGGTGGAGTATCAGCCGGAAAGCAAAACGCTGCTGCTGGATGACGGGCGCTCGGTCGGCGCGGTGTATGACATCACACCGTTTGGCACCGAGGGCCGCTCTCCGGCAAGGCTGGAAGAGTTGCGCGATATCCTGAAGGACGCGCTCCAGGACAGCTTCACGGAATACGACCGCCATCCGTGGGTGGTGCAGTTTTACTGCCAGGATGAGGACGACACCGCAGAATGGCTGGCCGCACTGCGTGACTACGCCGTACCGGGAGCTCGTAACTCTGATTTTACCCGCGCCTGGCTGAACGAGATGGAGCGCCATCTGCACGCGGTTTCCCGCCCGGAAGGCTACTTCCTGGATGATACCGTCAGCCATACACGCTGGCGTGCTCAGCAGCGTCACACCCGAATGGTGGTCTACCGCTGGCTTCCCAATAAATCCCGCGATCCGCTGGAAGACTCGCCGGAAGAGGCGCTGAACACCGTTTGTGAACGGATGGTCTCCGCGCTGGCGGGCGCGGGTATACACGCCCGCAGACTGGAGTGTGAAGCCATTCGCCACTGGCTGCTGCGCTGGTTTAATCCCGCCCCGCAAATGGCCGACTCTCCCCGGCAGTTCTGGCAACAAATGGCGCAGCAGGATGACACGCCGGAGCTGTACGACTTTGCCGAGAGCCTGCTGTGCAGTGAACCCCGCTCGCAGGCCGCGCAGGGCACATGGCTGTTCGACCAGCGCCCACATAAGGTCATCGTGCTGGACAGGCTGCGCAAACCGCCCACCGTCGGTCATATGACCGGAGAATCCGCTCGCGGCGACGGCATTAACGCGCTGTTCGACCTGATGCCGGAAGGGGTGATTATGGCGCTGACCATCGTCGTCTGGCCGCAGGACCGTCTGGAGGAACATTTAAGCCGCCTCAGCGACCGCGCCATCGGCGAAAACGTCGAATCGGAGTACACCAAAAAAGACTGTCAGGAGGTGCGCCACTGGCTGAAGGACGGCCACAAACTCTACCGCAGCGCACTGGCGTTTTACCTCTCCGCCCCGGATAACGGCGAACTGACCCGACGCGTGCGCAGCCTGAACAGCCTGCTGCTGAATGCAGGTATGGTCCCGGTACAGGAGAATGACGAACTCGCCCCCCTCAGTTCGTGGCTGCGCTGGCTACCGATGTGCTTCGATCCGGCGCGAGACAAGCGCCAGCTCTACACCCGCTTCAGCTTTATGCAGCACCTCGCCAACCTGTTGCCCCTGTTTGGCCGCGAGAGCGGAACCGGGCATCCCGGCGTCAGCTACTTCAACCGGGGCGGAGGGATGTTGTGCTGGGACCCGCTCAACCGCGAGGGCCGCGCTCAGAACGGCCACCTGTTGCTGCTTGGCCCGACCGGTGCGGGCAACTCGTTCGGGCTGATGGCTGATTACGCTCGCGAGCATGGCCTGACGGTGAATAAAATCAGCCTTCAACCCAGTTCAGGTATCACGCTGCCGCTGTTTGCCGATGCGTGGAAGCTCGCCGAGAGCGATACATCTGCAACAGAACCGGATGATGACGATCCCGAAGACGCCGATAACGAACAGCGCGATCTGCTGGGCGAGATGGAGATTGCCGCCCGGCTGATGATCACTGGCGGCGAGCTGAAAGAAGACGCCCGCCTGACTCGCTCCGACCGGGCGCTGATCCGCGAAGCGATTCTGCACGCGGCCCGGCTCACTGCGCGCGAGAAAAGACAAACGCTGACCCAGGATATCCGCGATGCCCTGTTTACGCTGGCACAGGATGCCGCGCTACCGGAATCCCGCCGTAACCGGCTGTGGGAGATGGGCGAAGCGATGAATTTGTTTTGTTCCGGGTTTGAGGGCGAACTGTTTAACCGTGAAGGTGAGGCGTGGCCGGAAGCGGATATCACTCTGGTGGATCTGGCAATGTTTGCCCGCGAAGGATACGAAGCACAACTGGCGATCGCCTATATCTCGCTGATTAACCATATCAACAACCTTGGCGAGCGCGACCAGCACTTGGCGCGACCCATCGTTAATATTACCGACGAGGCTCATATCATCACCGTCAACCCGCTGCTGGCGCGGTTTCTGACCAAGGGGTCGAAGATGTGGCGCAAGCTGGGGGCCTGGCTGTGGCTGGCAACGCAGAACCTGAGCGACTTCCCGGATGATGCGAAGAAGCTACTCAATATGATCGAGTGGTGGGAGCTATTGGTGATGCCGCCCGAGGAAGTGGAACAGGTCAGCCGCTTTAAATCCCTGACGCCGGAGCAGCGCCAGCTCCTGCTCAGCGCGACTAAAGCGCCAGGAAAATATACCGAAGGCGTGGTGCTTTCGCCGCGTGTTGAGGCGCTGTTCCGCGTGGTATCCCCGAGTATTTACCTCGCGCTGGGGATGACGGAGAAGGAGGAGAAGGCGGAGCGCCGGGCGTTAATGAAAGCGCATCAGTGCAGCGAACTGGAAGCCGCATTTCATGTGGCCCGGAAGCTGGACAGGCTGCGTGGGCTGACTGACGGGGAGTAAGACGATGCTGTGTCTGAAATATCCGGAGCCGGAAGAGGTTTCACAGGGGCATCCTGCAGGAAGTGTGTTTGTGCTGCCGCCACAGGGGCAGCCCGGTGCCAGTCGTGCCACCCGGGATAATCTTGAGCGTCTGCGCGGGCATCTGCAGAAGCAACTGGGGCAGGTGACGCGTATCTGTTGCCAGCCTCAGCGTGTGGGGGTGAACAGCAGCGTGGCGGTGGCACTGGAAGGGCGGTCGGGTCAGCAGGTGCATCTTCTGCTGACGGTAAGTGGTCATGAGGGCTGGCCGTCGGAGGAGGAGTATGCACATCCCCGCTGGTATATCCCGGTGACCGATGCTGCTGATTTGTGTTATCTGCTGCTGTGGCTGGCAGAGTTAAAGTGAGGGGATATGTGTGCTGATTTTGATGCTGCACTAGGCTCGCACTGACCGGGGCAATCGTGATATATGGCAGAGTGTTGCCTTACACAGGGTGCCTCCATGCCCCTTCGGGGTATTCCGGAAATTCCTGCGCACTGCACGGTATTCTTAACCCGGATATTGAAGTTGTATTTTCGGTTACACCAGGGAACCACTTAACGACAATATTCTTTTCACCACCTGCCGGGATGCTGAATATGTCATTAATTAATTGCGCAATTATTCATGTTTTTCGATGTGTTTTGTTTTTTTGAATGCCCGCCAATCCTCTGTTTCATTACAATAACTAATTTTGTAAGATCTGTGATTGAATTATGCACAGAAGGAGCTAATCAAATGTTTAATATCAAATATCTGACATCATGTGTGGCTGTTGTCTGCTTATCAGGAAATGTGGCCCTGGCAAATGAAATTGATGTTATAGGTAAGGGAAAAGGAACATTTATCATAAATGATGGTGATAAAATTAAAAAGAGTGCAACATCATCAGTGACAGGGATTAGTGCAGGAAATAATGATAACTATTCCGTATCCGGAGATGGAAGTATTACCGTGGATATAAATACTTCCGGGGGGGGGGGCTGACGGGGATCTCCGCAGTGAATGGAGGAACCATTGACCTCGGCACCGGAACCCATGTATTGCTGAATAACTCAGGGCCGGGCCAGACTTCCGATTACGGTATAACCACAAACTCTGGCGGGTTGGTTACGGGAAAAGATATCAACCTGTCTGTTATTGCCGGAAGCCCGGTAACCGGGATTAACCTTGACAGCAACGGCACTGTAAGGTTTACCGGCAGTAATAACAAAATTACCGCTACCGGGAATGGGCGTGTGATGGGTATATCTGCGATGGGGCAGAGTGGTACGCTGGCAAAACTGGATGCAGAAAACCTGTCCATAGAAACCAACGGTACCGGTATTGAGGCACAGCCTAACAGTGCACTGACGCTGACTGGTTCCACCGTCATCAAATCCACCCAGGGCGGCATTGAGGCTAAAGGAGCCTACTACGCACCGGGCGCGGGAGGTGTGGTTAATGCTGAGAAGGTACATGTGTCCACAATCGGTTCAGGCGGAGCCGGGCTTTATTCATTGCTGGGGGGGCAAATTTCCGCCGGCGCGGGCAGTGTGGTGGAAACGGAAAATATGCACGGGCTGTACGTCACCAGTGACCCCGGTTTTTCCACTCCCCCGCAACTGACAAACATTAGTTTCACAGGAAGTGAAACACACCGGAATACCATTCAGGTTAACGGGCAGTCAGGCGTAACGTCAATGGGGGAAAGCGCCATTGTCATACTGGAAAATACAGACATTAAATCCCGCTCGCAGAATGCACCCACGGTCGGGCTTCGTGCCTTATCTGGCGGACACATTAATGCCCGTAATATATCTGTGACGTCAGAAGATGTGGGGGCCGGATATGCCAGTATTGCGGCTGTTCTTTCGCGAAACAGTGGTGCAAAAATAAACATTTCCGGTGACAGTTATATTGATGCCTCCCGGACGGATAATCAGGTGGCGCTCCTGGCTGATGGGACAGGCTCGGAAATAAACGTTGCTGACCGGGCGATAATTAATGGTCAGGTGATTTCAGGCGGCAATAATACGTCGGTGGCGATGGATCTGAGTTATGGTTCTGTTTTTTCAGGAACCACTAATATTGTAAAGGAAGACCACGGAAATACTTATTCCGGCGGCAGCATCCGGCTGAATCTGACTGACAGCATCTGGAATATGTCCGGTAGTTCGAACCTGACGTCGTTAACCCTGAATAGCGGTGGGGTGTTAAATCTTAACCTGCCTGCCGGTAAACAGGTTTCTGCCGGAAATGTTCTGACAATAGAGAATGATTATGTCGGCGCAGGCGGGACGATAAATTTTAATACCGTACTTGCCGGAGACAATTCCGTCACAGATAAACTGGTCATCCGGGGAGATACAAAGGGAATGACGTCTGTCCGCGTGAATAATGCCGGTGGTTCCGGCGCGCAGACGCTTAATGGCATTGAGTTAATTCATGTTGACGGCAAATCTGACGGTGAATTTATCCAGGATGGCCGTATTGTAGCGGGGGCGTATGATTACACGCTCGGACGTGGGCAGGGAAACGACAGCGGAAACTGGTACCTGAACAGCGGTAAAACTCCGACAGTACCGGGTCCTGCTCCCTCACCTGAACCCGTGCCACTACCAAAGCCTGAACCCGTTCCGGCTCAGGATAATGATGTGCGTCCGGAAGGGGGCAGCTATACGGCAAACATCGCTGCTGCAAACACCATGTTCGTGACCCGTCTTCATGAACGTCAGGGGAAAATGCAGTACACCGATGTGACTACCGGTGAGCAGAAAGAAACCAGTATGTGGATGCGCCATGAAGGGGGACATAACCGCTGGCGTGATGGCAGCGGTCAGCTGAAAACACAGGGCAACCGTTACGTCCTGCAGATGGGGGGAGACCTGGCGCAGTGGAGGCAGGGTGCCACCGACCGCTGGCATCTGGGCGTTATGGCCGGCTACGGTAACGACCACAACAGAACGGCCTCTGTGCGCACCGGATACCGTTCAGAAGGCAGTGTGAAGGGGTACAACACGGGTCTGTATGCCACCTGGTATGCTGATGATGAAACACATAACGGGGCTTATCTTGATACTTGGGCACAGTACAGCTGGTTTGATAACCATGTGAAAGGTGACAACCTGCCGGGTGAGTCCTGGAAATCAAAAGGACTTACCGCCTCTCTGGAAACCGGTTATACATGGAAAGCAGGAGAATTTACCGGCAGCAAAGGGAGTCTGAATGAATGGTATGTGCAACCTCAGGCACAGGTTGTCTGGATGGGTGTTAAAGCTGACGCACACCGGGAAAGCAACGGTACCCGTGTTGACAGTACCGGAGACGGTAACGTCCATACCCGTCTGGGTGTGAAAACCTGGATTAAGGGACATAACAAAACCGATGAAGGTAAATCCCGTGAGTTCAGCCCGTTCGTGGAGGTGAACTGGTTGCACAACACCCGTGATTTTGGTTCCCGGATGAACGGTGTGGCGGTACATCAGGAGGGGGCCCGTAATATCGGGGAAGTGAAAACCGGTGTTGAGGGGCTGATAGATGACCGCCTGAACCTGTGGGGGTATGTGGGGGAGCAGGTTGGTGATAAGGGGTATAGCGACCTCTCTGCCATGTTGGGTGTGAAATATGTTTTTTGATAAAATGTAAACGGCATCCGTAACATTTTAGCTGCGGGGCACGCCGTTATTACCTGTGGAGGGAAGGTGCACCCAGGCCGCCCGTTGAAGCAGACCCTGTCGAAATGCTTCAGGTTACAGCCTGAACGTAGCAGGCCTCCACGCCCTTCAGGGCGTGGAGGATGCGTTCGCCCGGCATGGGCGCGATCTTGGAGGTGAAAGTTCTCCCGCGGGTTGACTGCAGCGAGCGAAAGCAAGTGCAGCTGCGTAAGGACGACCGGGTGCGGGGAGGCAGCATGGAATGAACCCGCGAACTCAGTTTTTCAGGTGGCATGCCCGGGACTTATTCAGATATCTGGCGGACTGACAGGCAATAATAAAATAGCGGAAAAATTCCTGGTTTGATGTCGTTAATTTTCAGTTTCCGGTTTCTCAATAAATATCAATACGGTTCTGGCGAGCCGCTTACTTTTTTCTCGCCAATCGGGTTCATCCGGCATTAAGAGTAATCGTTGTCCTGGGGATGTTATTCCTGATGATAATGATTACGGGCGGTATGTGCCGTTCTCTTCTGTCACGAAAGAAAACATCATGACGTCCCTGTTTACGCCGCTACATTTGTGGTGGCTTTATGATTATTCAGAATAATGAATTCACCTGTCGCGGCATGTTCAGCGACCAGCGCCGGACAGAAATATCGCTTTTACTCAATTATTATGAAAATTAATCTTCCGTTCATACACTGGCCGCGGATTTGCAATGATAAGCGTCTCGTGTTATCTGTGGCTGCCTTTACCCTTTCTAATCTTCTTGTTTCCTCCGGCGCGCATCTGATCTACCGGGTGTTATTCTTTATCCTGGCACTTCTTATTATTAAGGCAATAAAATCGCTTACGCTGCGTTTTATTCTGGCCTTTCCGTTCACATTACTGACCGCGGCAGATATCAGTATCAGCCTGTATTCATGGTGTACATTTTGCACAACATTCAATGATGGTTTTGCAATCAGTATCCTACAGTCAGATCCTGATGAAGCAATAGAAATGTTCAGAGTGTATGTCGTTTATGTTATTGCGTTTATTATCCTTTTTTTATTGTTCTTCTGTTCAGCAATAAATAAAACGTCCTCATTGCCTTCGGGAAAGGTCACGATAATTACATTTTTATCGTTAATTACAGTAACGTTATATTCTTCCTTTCAGTTTGCGTTGAAGAAACAGTATCAAATAAATGAAGTTGATCCTTACATAGTCGCTTCCCGGTTTGCCACATATACCCTTTTCTTTAATCTGAACTATTTTGTACTGGCCGCAAAGGAGCATCAGAGATTAATGACGATTGCTGATACCATACCTCACTACGATCTGACGATTACAGACAATAATATTGATGAATTTGTACTGATCATCGGTGAATCAGCAAGGACTGATAACATGTTCATTTACGGGTATTCGCGCCCAACCACACCAGAGCTTCAGAAACAGAAATCACGACTGAAACTGTTCACTCAGGTAATCAGTGGCGCACCTTACACTGCGCTGGCTGTTCCTCTGGCGTTATCTGCCGATAGTATACAGCATCATGATATTCGTAATTACCCTGATAACATTATCAACATGGCGAATCAGGCGGGGTTCGATACCTGGTGGCTCAGTGCGCAGTCCGCTTTCCGGCAGAACGGAACGGCTGTGGCCAGTATCGCCATGCGGGCCAGAAACAGAATTTATGTCAGAGGCTATGATGGGTTACTGCTCCTACTCCTAGCTGAAGCACTGAACAGTAATCTGGGGAGCAGGAAACTGATTGTTCTGCATTTGACGGGCAGCCATGAACCGGTCTGCAGTAACTGGCCCAGAGATAAAGCCGTATTTAAATCGCTGGATACAGAAGAAGTCTGCTACGATAATTCCATTCATTATACCGACAGTTTGTTGGGACAGGTTTTCGCCATGCTGAAAACGCGTCGGGCATCAGTCATGTATTTTTCAGATCACGGTCTGGAGTATGACCCGACAAAAGAACATACCTATTTTCATGGTGGAATAAAACCCAGCCAGCAGGCTTATTATGTTCCGATATTTATCTGGTACAGCCAGGCACTGGGAGTGCATGTCGATCGCCAGACGGTGAACAGCGTTTTTTCCACTGCGTATAATGATTATCTGATTAATGCATGGATGGGATTAACCAGAGACGGACAGCCGGAAGAGGTAATTATCCGCTGGCAGGGAAAATCAGATGTTTTTGATGCAAACCATAACGTGTTTAACTACAAAGTATTACGAAAGAACTTTAATGAGCCCCTGGAATAATTCATTAAAGTAATTTACTTCGCTATCCTTTTTCCAGTTACTCACAAAGAAAAATATTAAGAAAATAATTCCCGAGCTGACAGCCCGGGATGATTACTATTTTAATGGATTGTTAATCTTTGCATATTCAAACGGGCTGATACATTGTTCTCTGTTCGCATCCAGAAAATCTGCCCACCACTGTAGCATCAGTCGCCGTTCTTCCAGATGTTCTGCTTTATGGATATACGCAGCCCTCACTGAATTTCGCTCCATGTGGCTCATCTGACGTTCAACAGCATCACGAGACCACAAACCTGATTCGATTAATGAACTACAGGCCATTGTTCGGAAGCCATGACCACAGACCTCAACTTTTGTATCATACCCCATGACCCGTAACGCACTATTTACTGTATTCTCACTCATGGGCTTGTGCGAATCGTGATCACCAATAAATATCAAGTCATGAGCCCCACAAAACTGTTTTATCTGCTTTAAAATTGCAAGGGCTTGCGTTGAAAGAGGCACTAGATGCGTTGTACGCATTTTTGAGCCTCTATGGGAATGCTTCACTCCAGGGATAGGCTCCCGCTCCGGTGGGATAGTCCATATAGACGCTTCGAAATCGATCTCTGACCAACGAGCAAAACGCAGCTCACTGGACCGAATAAAGATCAGCAAAGTGAGTTCTATCGCCCATCGGGTTAACGGCCTACCAGTATAGCTATCTATTTTTGTAAGCAACTCAGGGAGACGCTTTAATTCAAGCGCCGGACGATGCTGTCGATTATAGGAAGCAACCGCCCCAGCCATCTCTTGTGCCGGGTTATAATCAATTAACCCACTTTGCACTGCATAGCGCATGATGGCTGTAGTGCGCTGTTGAAGACGAGCAGCCACTTCAAGACGTCCAGAGATCTCCACGGCCTTAATGGGTGCTAATAAATCTCGAGTTTTTAACTCAGCGATATTACGTTCACCAAGCGCTGCAAAAAGATTATCTTCCAGACTTTTTAGTACACGATGGGCATGATCTTCAGACCACTTTTTATTGGAGCCATGCCACTCGATCGCGACTTCTTTAAAGGTTCGTGCTTTACTCTGTTCAACCTTATCATTTTTCTTTTTGTCTCCCGGATCGACGCCATTCGCAAGCAGCTTACGTGCTTCGTCGCGACGTACTCTGGCATCCGCTAGTGTGATTTCAGGATAAATCCCAAGTGCCAGCATCTTTTGCTTTCCCTCATAACGGTACTGCAAACGCCAGTATTTAGAACCATTTGGATGGACAAGCAGATGCATACCTCCACCATCAGTCAGCTTATATTGCTTATCCGTTGGTTTGGCTGTTCTGACTTTGATATCTGTTAATGCCATGCGTATTCCCTCCCTGTTGGTACAAGCATTATCGAACCGGAAATACCATCATTTGTACCAACATGTGTTGGTAGATGTACGTTGATATCGATTGACCTTGAGGGAGTTAATATAGCGGGAAAGGTAGATAAATACTGGATTTCAGGCATAAAAAAAGACCTCAATTGAGGTCTATTTACATACTTTTGGTGCCGAAGGCCGGACTCGAACCGGCACGTATTTCTACGGTTGATTTTGAATCAACTGCGTCTACCGATTTCGCCACTTCGGCACTGAAGAGGTATGCGGAAAACGTTGTGGATTATACCTGGCGCACGCCACCATGCAAGCGCCAGCTTGCTCCCACTTCGCTAAGTGCTGAAATTTTCAGCATTGCATACAGCGATGTGTAACCTTTGTCACACTCCAGGCACCCCGCCCTGCCATGCTCTACACTTCCCAGACAACACCAGAGAAGGATCAAAAAATGTCGATGATAAAATGCTATGCCGCAAAAGAAGCGGGCGGCGAACTGGAAGTTTATGAGTACGATCCCGGTGAACTGAAGCCACAAGATGTTGAAGTGCAGGTGGATTACTGCGGGATCTGCCATTCCGATCTGTCGATGATCGACAACGAATGGGGATTTTCACAGTATCCGCTGGTTGCCGGGCATGAGGTGATTGGTCGCGTGGTGGCGCTCGGGAGCGCCGCGCAGGATAAAGGTTTGCAGGTCGGTCAGCGTGTCGGGATTGGCTGGACGGCGCGTAGCTGCGGGCATTGCGACGCCTGTATTAGCGGTAATCAGATCAACTGCGAGCAAGGTGCGGTGCCAACAATTATGAATCGCGGTGGCTTTGCCGAGAAGTTGCGTGCAGACTGGCAATGGGTGATTCCACTGCCAGAAAATATTGATATCGAGTCCGCCGGGCCGCTGCTGTGTGGTGGTATCACGGTCTTTAAACCACTGTTGATGCACCATATCACAGCCACCAGCCGCGTTGGGGTAATTGGTATTGGCGGGCTGGGGCATATCGCTATAAAACTTCTGCACGCAATGGGATGCGAGGTGACAGCCTTTAGTTCGAATCCGGCGAAAGAGCAGGAAGTACTGGCGATGGGTGCCGATAAAGTGGTGAATAGCCGCGATCCGCAGGCACTGAAAGCACTGGCGGGGCAGTTTGATCTCATTATCAACACCGTCAACGTCAGCCTCGACTGGCAGCCTTATTTTGAGGCGCTGACCTATGGCGGTAATTTCCATACGGTCGGTGCGGTTCTCACGCCGCTGTCTGTTCCGGCCTTTACGTTAATTGCGGGCGACCGCAGCATCTCTGGTTCTGCTACCGGCACGCCTTATGAGCTGCGTAAGCTGATGCGCTTTGCCGCCCGCAGCAAGGTTGCACCGACCACCGAATTGTTCCCGATGTCGAAAATTAACGACGCCATCAAGCATGTGCGCGACGGTAAGGCGCGTTACCGCGTGGTTCTGAAAGCCGACTTCTGATCCCTTTGCCGGGTGCCTGTCGCCCGGCACTAAAATCTCTTTGGAAGGCATCTCGCAATCTGCTGAATTTAGCGGTGAAGAGTGCGCAGCCGTTGCCTATACTCCAGGCAGGAAACTGGAGGAAATCTCATGAGCGAACCCCTGTTAATTGCCCGCACGCCAGACACAGAACTGTTTTTACTGCCGGGAATGGCTAACCGTCACGGGCTGATTACTGGCGCAACGGGGACGGGTAAAACTGTCACGCTGCAAAAACTGGCGGAGTCTCTATCGGAAATCGGTGTTCCGGTGTTTATGGCCGATGTGAAAGGCGATCTGACCGGCGTCGCGCAGGCAGGAACGGCGTCGGAAAAACTGCTCGCAAGGCTTAAAAATATCGGCGTCAATGACTGGCAACCGCATGCTAATCCGGTGGTGGTGTGGGATATCTTTGGCGAGAAAGGCCATCCGGTGCGGGCGACGGTTTCGGATCTGGGGCCGCTGTTGCTGGCGCGGCTGTTGAATCTCAACGATGTGCAATCTGGCGTGCTGAATATCATCTTCCGTATTGCTGACGATCAGGGATTGTTGCTGCTCGACTTTAAAGATCTGCGGGCGATTACCCAGTACATCGGCGATAACGCCAAATCTTTCCAGAATCAGTACGGTAATATCAGTAGCGCATCGGTTGGTGCCATCCAGCGCGGACTGTTGTCGCTGGAACAGCAAGGCGCAGCACACTTCTTTGGCGAGCCGATGCTGGATATCAAAGACTGGATGCGCACCGATACCAACGGTAAAGGCGTTATCAATATCCTCAGCGCCGAGAAGCTTTATCAGATGCCGAAACTGTACGCCGCCAGCCTGCTGTGGATGCTTTCAGAGTTGTATGAACAATTGCCGGAAGCGGGCGATCTGGAGAAACCAAAACTGGTGTTTTTCTTCGACGAGGCACATCTGCTGTTTAACGATGCACCGCAGGTACTGCTGGATAAGATTGAGCAGGTGATACGGCTTATTCGCTCAAAAGGCGTAGGCGTCTGGTTCGTTTCGCAAAACCCGTCTGATATTCCGGATAATGTGCTCGGGCAGCTCGGTAATCGCGTTCAACACGCTTTGCGTGCTTTTACGCCCAAAGATCAGAAAGCGGTAAAAGCTGCGGCGCAAACCATGCGGGCCAATCCGGCATTTGATACCGAAAAGGCAATCCAGGAACTGGGGACCGGCGAGGCGTTAATCTCGTTTCTTGATGTGAAAGGAAGTCCTTCAGTGGTGGAACGGGCGATGGTGATTGCGCCTTGTTCGCGGATGGGACCGGTGACGGAAGATGAGCGTAATGGCTTGATTAATCACTCTCCGGTGTATGGCAAGTACGAGGATGAGGTGGACCGGGAATCCGCCTATGAGATGTTGCAAAAAGGCGTACAGGCAAGCGCCGAGCAGCAAAATAATCCCCCCGCGAAAGGGAAAGAGGTGGCGGTGGATGACGGCATTCTTGGTGGATTAAAGGATATTTTGTTTGGCACTACCGGACCACGCGGCGGGAAGAAAGATGGTGTGGTGCAAACAATGGCGAAAAGCGCCGCCCGCCAGGTGACGAATCAGATTGTACGCGGGATGTTGGGGAGTTTGCTGGGGGGAAGAAGAAGGTAAGTCAGGTGCGGTCTGTGCCCCTCACCCTAACCCTCTCCCCAAAGGGGCGAGGGGACCGATCGAACTCGTATTTGACTTTATCAACAATGTGAAAGGGAGCTTTCGCTCCCTTGCTTGGTTACGATTTTCTCATTAACAGCCACAGGCTGATTAAGAAGAAGCTGGCGCTTGGCAACAGTGCGCCGATGATCGGCGGGATGCCATAAACCAACGTCAACGGGCCGAAGATCTGGTCCAGTACGTAGAAGACAAAACCGAAGCTGATACCGGTGACCACACGCACGCCCATCGGTACGCTACGCAGTGGGCCAAAGATGAACGACAGCGCCATCAGCATCATCACCGCCACGGATAGCGGCTGGAAGATTTTGCTCCACATGTTGAGCTGATAACGTCCAGCGTCCTGACCGCTCGACTTCAGATACTTCACGTAGTTGTGCAAACCGCTGATTGAGAGTGCATCCGGGTCCAGCGCCACCACGCCCAGTTTGTCTGGCGTGAGGTTGGTTTTCCAGGTGCCGCTCACCGTCTGCGAACCGGTAATCTGTTTCGGATTGGTCAGATCAGATTCATCAACCTGCGACAGACGCCAGACTTTATGTTCCGGGTCAAACTTCGCAGTAGCGGCATAGCGTACGGATTGCAGACGACGATTCTCGTTAAAGGCATAAATGCTGATGCCACCTAACTCTTCGTCACCTTTAACCCGCTCAATGTAGACGAAGTTGTTGCCATCTTTCGCCCATAAGCCTTGCTGGGTAGAGAGCAACGAGCCGCCGTACATCGCCTGCGCACGGTAGTTACGCGCCATCTGCTCGCCCTGCGGCGCGACCCATTCGCCAATCGCCATCGTCAGCAAGACCAGCGGAATGGCGGTTTTCATCACCGACAGCGCCACCTGCATACGGGTAAAACCAGAAGCCTGCATCACCACCAGTTCGCTGCGCTGCGCCAGCATCCCAAGACCAAGCAACGCCCCAAGCAGAGCCGCCATCGGGAAGAAGATTTGCACATCTTTCGGCACGCTCAGCAAGGTATACATTCCTGCGCCTAACGCGTCGTAACTCCCCTGCCCGGCTTTTTTCAGCTGATCGACAAACTTGATAATGCCCGACAGCGACACCAGCATGAACAGCGTCATCATGATGGTGGTGAAAATAGTTTTACCGATATAGCGGTCAAGTACGCCAAAAGGTTGCATCACACCGCTCCTTTACGCGAAAAACTGGCGCGCAGGCGGCGGACCGGCACGGTGTCCCAAAGGTTGAGAACAATCGCCAAAGCCAGATAAATCAGGTTAACGGTCCACATCCACAGCGTCGGGTCCAGCTTACCTTTACCGCCGTTCGATTTCAGGGAGGTCTGGATCAGGAAGAACAACAGATACAGCAGCATGGCTGGCAGCATCGATAGTACGCGCCCCTGACGCGGGTTAACCACGCTCAGCGGTACGACCATAAGTGCCATCATAAACACGGTGAACACCAACGTGATACGCCAGTTCAGTTCTGCGCGAGCACGATCGGTGTCAGTGTTCCACAATGTGCGCATGTCCATCTGGTCGGTATCGTTCGGGTCGAGCGCCACCGCCTGGTGACCAATGATCGCCTGATAATCCTGGAAATCCGTAATGCGGAAATCACGTAACAGTGCAGTGCCTTCGAAGCGCGTTCCCTGGTTGAGAGTGACGACCTGGGAGCCGTCGCGCAGCTGGGTTAAATGTCCGGAATCGGCCACCACCACAGAAGGACGTGCATTACCTTTTGGTCGAATTTGCGCGAGGAACACATCTTTGAAATCGCTGCCGTCAACGCTTTCGATGAACAGCACCGAACTGCCATTAGTCGCTTGCTGGAATTGCCCTTGCGCCAGCGCCGCCATGCCAGGGTTCGCTTTCGCTTCTGCTAACACTTCATCCTGATGACGCGATGACCACGGTCCCGCCCACATCACGTTAACCGCCGCGACGATTGCCGTGAATACCGCAAGGATCATTGCCGCTTTCACCAGAACCGCTTTGCTCAGGCCGCAGGCATGCATTACCGTAATTTCACTTTCGGTATACAGTTTGCCCAGCGTCATCAGCAGCCCGAGGAACAGGCTTAATGGCAGGATAAGCTGCGCCATTTCCGGCACGCCCAACCCGAGAAGGGAGAGCACCAGATTCGCCGGAATATCGCCGTCAACCGCTGCGCCGAGGATCCTCACTAACTTTTGACAGAAGAAGATCAAAAGCAAGATGAAGAGTATCGCCAGCTGGCTTTTGAGCGTCTCCCGCACCAGATATCTTATGATTATCACTTTAAATACGCCCGTAAAAACTCGTCTTTTGCAGGATTTTAGCTTGTTTCATGGCTTAAACGTCATTTATTCTCTTGAGTCGTCGAAATCGTCGCTAAGATAATTATACTCAACGGATTCACCTCTCAGATTTTGTTCTGACGTGCCAATGCCGTAATAACGTTAAGATTAACACGAAGTCATCGCAACAGCGGACATGAGTTACGAAAGCTTGCAATTCTATCTGTAGCCACCGCCGTTGTCTTTAAGATTCAGGAGCGTAGTGCATGGAGTTTAGTGTAAAAAGCGGTAGCCCGGAGAAACAGCGGAGTGCCTGCATCGTCGTGGGCGTCTTCGAACCACGTCGCCTTTCTCCGATTGCAGAACAGCTCGATAAAATCAGCGATGGGTACATCAGCGCCCTGCTACGTCGGGGCGAACTGGAAGGAAAACCGGGGCAGACATTGTTGCTGCACCATGTTCCGAATGTACTTTCCGAGCGAATTCTCCTTATTGGTTGCGGCAAAGAACGTGAGCTGGATGAGCGTCAGTACAAGCAGGTTATTCAGAAAACCATTAATACGCTGAATGATACTGGCTCAATGGAAGCGGTCTGCTTTCTGACTGAACTGCACGTTAAAGGCCGTAACAACTACTGGAAAGTGCGTCAGGCTGTCGAGACGGCAAAAGAGACGCTCTACAGTTTCGATCAGCTGAAAACGAACAAGAGCGAACCGCGTCGTCCGCTGCGTAAAATGGTGTTCAACGTGCCGACCCGCCGTGAACTGACCAGCGGTGAGCGCGCGATCCAGCACGGTCTGGCGATTGCCGCCGGGATTAAAGCAGCAAAAGATCTCGGCAATATGCCGCCGAATATCTGTAACGCCGCTTACCTCGCCTCTCAGGCGCGCCAACTGGCTGACAGCTACAGCAAGAATGTCATTACCCGCGTTATCGGCGAACAACAGATGAAAGAGCTGGGGATGCATTCCTATCTGGCGGTCGGTCAGGGTTCGCAGAACGAATCGCTGATGTCGGTGATTGAGTACAAAGGCAACGCGTCGGAAGATGCACGCCCAATCGTGCTGGTGGGTAAAGGTTTAACCTTCGACTCCGGCGGTATCTCGATCAAGCCTTCAGAAGGCATGGATGAGATGAAGTACGATATGTGCGGTGCGGCAGCGGTTTACGGCGTGATGCGGATGGTCGCGGAGCTACAACTGCCGATTAACGTTATCGGCGTGCTGGCTGGCTGCGAAAACATGCCTGGCGGGCGTGCCTATCGTCCGGGCGATGTGTTAACCACCATGTCCGGTCAAACCGTTGAAGTGCTGAACACCGACGCTGAAGGCCGCCTGGTACTGTGCGACGTGTTAACTTACGTTGAGCGTTTTGAGCCGGAAGCGGTGATTGACGTGGCGACGCTGACCGGTGCCTGCGTGATCGCGCTGGGTCATCACATTACTGGTCTGATGGCGAACCACAATCCGCTGGCCCATGAACTGATTGCCGCGTCTGAACAATCCGGTGACCGCGCATGGCGCTTACCGCTGGGTGACGAGTATCAGGAACAACTGGAGTCCAATTTTGCCGATATGGCGAACATTGGCGGTCGTCCTGGTGGGGCGATTACCGCAGGTTGCTTCCTGTCACGCTTTACCCGTAAGTACAACTGGGCGCACCTGGATATCGCCGGTACCGCCTGGCGTTCTGGTAAAGCGAAAGGCGCAACCGGTCGTCCGGTAGCGTTGCTGGCACAGTTCCTGTTAAACCGCGCCGGGTTTAACGGCGAAGAGTAAGTTTGCGTTTTACCCTCACCCTAACCCTCTCCCTAAGGGAGAGGGAACCGATCGAGCGCAATAGAAATTCATTGCTCATCTTTTAGGGTGAGGAATGCAGCAATATTTAAATCCACCACAAGAAGCCCCATTTATGAAAAACGCGACGTTCTACCTTCTGGACAATGACACCACCGTCGATGGCTTAAGCGCCGTTGAGCAGCTGGTGTGTGAAATTGCCGCAGAACGTTGGCGCAGTGGTAAGCGCGTGCTCATCGCCTGTGAAGATGAAAAGCAGGCTTACCGGCTGGATGAAGCCCTGTGGGCGCGTCCGGCAGAAAGCTTTGTTCCGCATAATTTAGCGGGAGAAGGACCGCGCGGCGGTGCGCCGGTGGAGATCGCCTGGCCGCAAAAACGCAGCAGCAGCCCGCGCGATATATTGATTAGTCTGCGAACAAGCTTTGCAGATTTTGCCACCGCTTTCACAGAAGTGGTAGACTTCGTTCCTTATGAAGATTCTCTGAAACAACTGGCGCGCGAACGCTATAAAGCCTACCGCGTGGCTGGTTTCAACCTGAATACGGCAACCTGGAAATAATGGAAAAGACATATAACCCACAAGATATCGAACAGCCGCTTTACGAGCACTGGGAAAAGCAGGGCTACTTTAAGCCTAATGGCGATGAAAGCCAGGAAAGTTTCTGCATCATGATCCCGCCGCCGAACGTCACCGGCAGTTTGCATATGGGTCACGCCTTCCAGCAAACCATCATGGATACCATGATCCGCTATCAGCGCATGCAGGGCAAAAACACCCTGTGGCAGGTCGGTACTGACCACGCAGGGATCGCTACCCAGATGGTCGTTGAGCGCAAGATTGCCGCAGAAGAAGGTAAAACCCGTCACGACTACGGCCGCGAAGCTTTCATCGACAAAATCTGGGAATGGAAAGCGGAATCCGGCGGCACCATTACCCGTCAGATGCGCCGTCTCGGCAACTCCGTGGACTGGGAGCGTGAACGCTTCACCATGGACGAAGGCCTGTCCAATGCGGTGAAAGAAGTTTTCGTTCGTCTGTATAAAGAAGACCTGATTTACCGTGGCAAACGCCTGGTAAACTGGGATCCGAAACTGCGCACCGCTATCTCTGACCTGGAAGTGGAAAACCGCGAATCGAAAGGTTCGATGTGGCACATCCGCTATCCGCTGGCTGACGGCGCGAAAACCGCAGATGGTAAAGATTATCTGGTGGTTGCGACTACTCGTCCGGAAACCCTGCTGGGCGATACCGGCGTGGCCGTTAACCCGGAAGATCCGCGTTACAAAGATCTGATTGGCAAATATGTCATTCTGCCGCTGGTTAACCGTCGTATTCCGATCGTTGGCGACGAACACGCCGACATGGAAAAAGGCACCGGCTGCGTGAAGATCACCCCGGCGCACGACTTTAACGACTATGAAGTCGGTAAACGTCACGCCCTGCCGATGATCAACATCCTGACCTTTGACGGCGATATCCGTGAAAGTGCCCAGGTGTTCGATACCAAAGGTAACGAATCTGACGTTTATTCCAGCGAGATCCCCGCAGAATTCCAGAAACTGGAGCGTTTTGCTGCACGTAAAGCGGTCGTTGCTGCGGTTGACGCACTCGGCCTGCTGGAAGAAATTAAACCACATGACCTGACCGTTCCTTATGGCGACCGTGGTGGCGTGGTCATCGAACCGATGCTGACCGACCAGTGGTACGTGCGTGCCGATGTCCTGGCGAAACCGGCAGTTGAAGCGGTTGAGAACGGCGACATTCAGTTCGTACCGAAGCAGTACGAAAACATGTACTTCTCCTGGATGCGCGATATTCAGGACTGGTGTATCTCTCGTCAGTTGTGGTGGGGTCACCGTATCCCGGCATGGTATGACGAAGCGGGTAACGTTTATGTTGGCCGCAACGAAGACGAAGTGCGTAAAGAAAATAACCTCGGTGCTGATGTTGTCCTGCGTCAGGACGAAGACGTTCTCGACACCTGGTTCTCTTCTGCGCTGTGGACCTTCTCTACCCTTGGCTGGCCGGAAAATACCGACGCCCTGCGTCAGTTCCACCCAACCAGCGTGATGGTATCTGGTTTCGACATCATCTTCTTCTGGATTGCCCGCATGATCATGATGACCATGCACTTCATCAAAGATGAAAATGGCAAACCGCAGGTGCCGTTCCACACTGTTTACATGACCGGCCTGATTCGTGACGACGAAGGCCAGAAGATGTCCAAATCCAAGGGTAACGTTATTGACCCACTGGATATGGTTGACGGTATTTCGCTGCCAGAACTGCTGGAAAAACGCACCGGCAATATGATGCAGCCACAGCTGGCGGACAAAATCCGTAAGCGCACCGAGAAGCAGTTCCCGAACGGTATTGAACCGCACGGTACTGACGCGCTGCGCTTCACCCTGGCGGCGCTGGCTTCTACCGGTCGCGATATCAACTGGGATATGAAACGCCTGGAAGGTTACCGTAACTTCTGTAACAAGCTGTGGAACGCCAGCCGCTTTGTGCTGATGAACACAGAAGGTCAGGATTGCGGCTTCAACGGCGGCGAAATGACGCTGTCGCTGGCGGATCGCTGGATTCTGGCGGAGTTCAACCAGACCATCAAAGCGTACCGCGAAGCGCTGGACAGCTTCCGCTTCGATATCGCCGCAGGCATTCTGTATGAGTTCACCTGGAACCAGTTCTGTGACTGGTATCTGGAACTGACTAAGCCGGTAATGAACGGTGGCACCGAAGCCGAACTGCGCGGTACTCGCCATACGCTGGTGACCGTGCTGGAAGGTCTGCTGCGCCTCGCGCATCCGATCATTCCGTTCATCACCGAAACCATCTGGCAGCGTGTGAAAGTACTTTGCGGTATCACTGCCGACACCATCATGCTGCAGCCGTTCCCGCAGTACGATGCATCTCAGGTTGATGAAGCCGCACTGGCCGACACAGAGTGGCTGAAGCAGGCGATCGTTGCGGTACGTAACATCCGTGCAGAAATGAACATCGCGCCGGGCAAACCGCTGGAGCTGCTACTGCGTGGTTGCAGCGCGGATGCAGAACGTCGCGTAAATGAAAACCGTGGCTTCCTGCAAACGCTGGCGCGTCTGGAAAGCATCACCGTGCTGCCTGCCGATGACAAAGGTCCGGTTTCCGTTACTAAGATCATCGACGGCGCAGAGCTGCTGATCCCGATGGCTGGCCTCATCAACAAAGAAGATGAGCTGGCGCGTCTGGCGAAAGAAGTGGCGAAGATCGAAGGCGAAATCAGCCGTATCGAGAACAAGCTGGCGAATGAAGGCTTTGTCGCCCGCGCACCGGAAGCGGTCATCGCGAAAGAGCGTGAAAAGCTGGAAGGCTATGCAGAAGCGAAAGCGAAGCTGATTGAACAGCAGGCTGTTATCGCCGCGCTGTAATCAAAACACAGTAATGAAAACGAAGGCCGGAGCATGCTCCGGCCTTTTTATCTCTTACAGAAATGGTAAAGAAGGCATAATTCCCCGTGAAATCCTGGCTAAGAAGCCTTTATCTGGTTGTTCTTCTTTATTGATTAAAGGAAGGTCATCCAAATCGCCCAGCAAATACGTATTTTTTGCCTGCCAGTCAATCATCCATATTTTCAGCAGTGGATAAGCCAGACCGCCCGTAATCCCGGATATCACCACCAACGCACACATGCGATAAAGCATACCGTGGTACGTTAAAGTTGAGCGAAAACGAATACGCCCATCATTCAGTGACAGGTTGCTCATAAAATGATTTCGCAACGACACCGTTAAATAACTGGTGCTAACAGCAATCCCAAAATAATAGATTAACTGCGCGATTATCATTTTACGTTGCATTTCCATAAATTGCTGTAAATTCTCAATATCATCATTTGCATACACAGAACTATCATACGCATTTAATATTTGATCGATGATAATATAACCAGCAACAGCGAGAAAAGGTAATAAAGCTAAAAATGCGAGAATGGCATATTTTATACAATACGTAGTATCTAATTTCACCTTGAAACGATGTATACCGAAACTGGTATTGCTCCAGAGAAAACTCATTACCAGGCTATATAAAGTACCATTAAAAATACCAATGGAAACAATACCAACTATTGCTATCAGAACCACAGATATAATAACACTACTTGAACTATTGGCATGTAGCATCTTTGTCGAGATAAAGAAAACAGTCCCCATCCCAATGGCCATTAAAATCGGCAAGAAAAAGGTTACCCACCAGAACCCTTTCATAGAGCAATTAAAACTAAATCTTACGCCGTTGAGACTGGTCATCAAGGCCTGATAACGCAGTCCTTTTGCTGCCATAAATATAAGCAAAACCAACAGTAACAAAGTCAAAACACAGCCAACAAGTGGCATATCTGCTGACACTGTCATTAAGATTGCGAAATAGCAAAAAACAAAAACAAGACAACTAACAAAAACATTCCCACCAGTAATTCCATAAGAAAATCGTTGTCCGTTAACTTCCATATTAGCATAGAGATAACGCTTACATTTCATTAATGCCCATGGCAAATAGATACCTAGCGTTATAATCGTTAACAACACATTCACCACACAAATAAGAAAATATCTCTCACCTGTACCATGAAAAACAAACGAATGGGACGGAACATCCATTTCATTAATAACTTGAGCCATAAAAATTCCCTGAATTAAAAAATCCATTGATATAATTTATATATACAGACAGTAAAATGTTCTGCCACGTTACAATACTCTTATCAGTAATAGGCTGGCAAAAACTTTATTACTTTATAAGTCGCTTGCGCACGTAAGAAGAGAGTGGTATTAAACAAATGTATAATTACTTTATTTTTATTGGGTTAAACTATGAATAACATTGCGCCGCAATCACCTGTAATGCGTCGCCTGACGCAGCAGGATAATCCCGCCATCGCCCGCGTCATTCGTCAGGTATCCGCCGAATACGGTCTTACCGCTGATAAAGGCTACACCGTCGCCGATCCGAACCTGGACGAGTTGTATCAAGTGTATAGTCAGCCGGGTCATGCATATTGGGTGGTTGAGTACGATGGTGAAGTGGTCGGCGGCGGTGGGATTGCGCCATTAACCGGGAGTGAGTCGGACATTTGCGAACTGCAGAAGATGTATTTTCTTCCGGCTATTCGCGGTAAAGGGCTGGCGAAAAAACTGGCCTTAATGGCGATGGAGCAGGCACGAGAGATGGGCTTCAAACGCTGCTATCTGGAAACGACCGCTTTTTTGAAAGAAGCGATTGGTTTGTATGAACATTTAGGTTTTCAACATATCGACTATGCACTTGGCTGCACGGGCCATGTAGATTGTGAAGTGCGGATGCTACGCGAACTCTAAAAAAATGCCCGCTAGTGTGTGCTATCGGGCATTTTAATCAATTAATTAGTGGCGAACCCCGTCATCGTCTTCATCGACAAAATCTTCATCGTCGCCGTCTTCGCCATTGGGATCTTCAAAGTAAGTGCCCCAACCGTCGTACTCAACGTCAAATTTCTCCGCCAGCGTCATCAGTTGTTCAACCTGGGCATCGATCAGATCGGCATTCAACGCGCACTCGCTGAGGATGTCGCAGCAAATCACGATATCACCATCTTCAACTTCCAGCTCTTCTGGATCGGTCACTTCGTAACCGAGTTTAAACGCTTCAACTGCTGCTTTTTCCAGGGTTTCCAGATCGTCTGCGGAAAGATGGTGTTCGATGGTGTACAGCGCGTCCGGATCGCTGCCATCTTCCAGTAATTCTTCAATAATCAAACGTGTTTCTTCACGCTGTTCTTCCAGTTGTTCCGGGTTTGCCATGGCTCATTCCTCTTAATGTCCTGCCGATACTCTTATTGTCACACACCACTGACATTGCCTCCACCTTTGTGACAAAGATTTATGCTTTAGACTTGCAAATGAATAATCATCCATATAAATTGAATTTTAATTCATTAAGGCGTTAGCCACAGGAGGGATCTATGTCCGGGTTTTATCATAAGCATTTCCTGAAATTACTCGATTTCACGCCAGCTGAACTCAACAGCCTGCTGCAGTTAGCCGCGAAGCTGAAAGCCGATAAGAAAAGCGGCAAAGAAGAAGCCAAACTCACTGGTAAAAACATCGCGCTCATCTTCGAAAAAGACTCGACCCGTACCCGATGCTCTTTCGAAGTTGCCGCATATGACCAGGGTGCTCGCGTTACTTATCTCGGCCCAAGCGGCAGTCAGATTGGTCATAAAGAGTCGATTAAAGACACTGCCCGCGTGCTGGGTCGCATGTATGACGGTATTCAGTATCGCGGCTATGGTCAGGAGATTGTCGAAACACTGGCGGAATACGCTGGCGTGCCGGTATGGAACGGCCTGACCAATGAGTTTCACCCCACGCAGTTGCTGGCGGATCTCCTCACCATGCAAGAGCATTTGCCCGGTAAAGCGTTCAACGAAATGACGCTGGTCTATGCAGGTGACGCACGTAACAACATGGGCAATTCGATGCTCGAAGCTGCGGCGCTTACCGGTCTGGATTTGCGTCTGGTCGCGCCACAGGCATGCTGGCCGGAAGCTGCGCTGGTTACGGAATGCCGCACCCTGGCACAGCAAAATGGCGGGAATATTACGCTGACGGAAGATGTAGCCAAAGGAGTTGAAGGTGCTGACTTTATCTATACCGATGTATGGGTGTCGATGGGGGAAGCAAAAGAGAAATGGGCAGAACGGATTGCATTACTGCGTGATTATCAGGTGAACAGCAAGATGATGCAGTTGACCGGTAACCCGGAGGTCAAATTCCTCCACTGCCTGCCCGCGTTTCATGACGACCAGACGACGCTTGGTAAGAAAATGGCGGAAGAGTTTGGCCTACATGGCGGAATGGAAGTGACTGATGAGGTCTTCGAATCTGCCGCCAGCATTGTTTTTGATCAGGCGGAAAACCGCATGCATACCATCAAAGCGGTGATGGTCGCGACGCTCAGTAAATAATTGATATCGCTATAAAGATGCCGGGAAATACAAAAACATCCCGGCATCACATTATTTTATGCAGTAATAGTTCAATTATTCCATCCATATTTTTCTATTGCTATACGTAAATCTTCCGGAGGATTTTCATCATTCTTGTTCTAATTTTTAATTCATTAACCATCTTTTCTTCAAAAATCTTAACGACATAACCCGGATTGTTTTTTACAATTTCATTTGTTTTTTCTTCATTACCATAAACATATCCTAACTCATTAAGATACAGCTGTTCGCCCTCATAATCTTTAAGTAATTGATAGAAATACCACTTAGCAAAATCAGGTTGCTTCATGAAAAAATCCTTCAAAAAAAATATCATTTACTAAAATGCTGACAGGCACTTCATTAAATAGCAACTTAACATCATCAAATAACCTTAGTATTAAGCGTGATTTTTCTTGATTGCTTAAGTTAAAATCATTGACATATGCAACCAACTTATCCCAAATCAATTCCTGTAATTTACGGCTATTTTTATAGTGTTCTTTATCGAGATTGAAAAATAAGGTCTCAGCTATTTTAATTTTAGATTGATCGCAGCTAAAATCTTTAGATTGATCGCGGCTAAAATCAATATGATTTATCACGGAGCATGCATACTTTATCTTTTCAGAATCACCAAAATATTGCATTCTTTTATTAAAACACCAATCCAGTATTCTTACATCATTAATATATGGGAATTTTAAAAAAATCTCCAGAATCGAATCGATGACCGGTGTAAGGTTAACTTTTGCATCATCTAAGGAAGCAATAAGAATATGAGACAGGTTAACTTTGATGTCATTAATTTCATTGTCAGTAGCTTTCTTATTATTAAGAAGATAATTATTTACTGCGTTAAGGTCATCTATTTCTTTCAGTATCCCTTTTTCACCAAGCAAGTATGAAATCGATTCATTACATACATAAGGCATTAATAGCAGATGTTCTTTCCTTATTGCTAATAATGCATTATTCAATGGTTTTTCTAATAAATCCGTAATCGTAGAATCAACTGAATCTTTACAACTCACCTGCGAGTTATTCAAGTCCTGAGAATTATTTAACTCCTGCGAAATATTTAATAGACGAGCTATTTCCTTGTTAGCTTCGCGTTGGTAACACGCCAGAATCTTGTTAGTAATCAGGTGTAATGAACTCTCATCTTTTCTTTCAAAGGACTTCCCTTCATAACGATTAGTCGAACCATCAGGTTGTGGAAATATAATGACTGTATGTCCTTCACGAATCCCATTATTAAAAGCTGAGGCAAGTGTAATTTCTATTTCCACCTTAGATAAATCCGCTCGCTCCCCTTCAGGATTATTCATAACAAACTTCATTATCTCACTACCATCATTATTTTTGATATAAGATGAGGACTTAATATGAGCCATCATATTTCTACCCGCTTCGTTGGAGCGTTTGCTAAAATCCACATAACCCAGGGTAAACATCTTAGCCAAAAACTCCAAAAATGCTCTGGGAGAAAGAATATTGCTTCTGCTATTCTGCCCTCCGGCAATTCGGGCAAAATCATTCATTCCCACATACCAGGTATCTAAGTCTTCATTTTTTTGTTTACAATTGTCGGCTGATGTAATGTTTTGAGAAAAATTCCAACCTGATATTTTGCTCATGACGGACTCCTTGAGTTAATAAGAACGTCTAAGCATTACAAATTCTACTCACAAAAAAATATCAAAAAACGCTCTTTTCACAAACTCGCCGTAAACCTGGAGTTATTTACGGCGAAAAGTCATCACGCCATCAGCATCTTCACTACTGCTTTGCGAACCTGGGCTGGCGCGCCCACTGCGCACAGCGGTTTATGCACTTCCCCCGGATAAAACACAACAAAATCACCTTCATTAAGGATAACTGTTTTCTCATCAACGCCTTCCGGCAAAAATGCGATGTCTTTATCAGCTAACCAGTCGGTATCCGGCGTGCCTGCAGGTTGCGTGCTGAAGGTCATGCCTTCCTGACCTTTTAACACAATCTGAATGTCGAGATAGCGGGCATGATACTCCGCACGGCGAGCTTCGTACGGCTCGGTCATATCTTCCGAGATAAGATAAAACAGACGATTGCCTTCGATATCGTGCTTGCCCTTTGGCGTTTCTACCGTAACGTGTGCTTTGATATGCTCAATCGCCTGGCGTAACTCCTGGGGTAGCCACGGCTGAAGATTATGAATATTTCCGATGATCATCTTTTCCACTCCTTAATTAAAACAACGTTTCATTTCTATCGTTATACGAAAAGATGATCAATTCCGCTAGCCTTAACGCGTGAATTATTGTCTTATCACAACTTATCGGCAGGCGCGTTCCCGCCTTTCGGGTCAAGGCCCGCATCACTCCTTGAGAATAGTTTTTATCGCTCCCCCCGCCAGTGCAGCTGTTGCACAGAGTTGTTCGAGGGAGTGCCCCTCTCGTGCCTTCGCAGAAAGCCCTGACATCACGGTACTCATAAAATCAGTCACACATTGTGCGCTTTGTGGATGCCGCCTGGCGATATAGTCATAAATGGCCGTTTCTGCGGCGTGATAATATTGAACGGCAATATCACGCGCTTGTGGATCATGACTATGAATGCCTTCAAGAACCATACAGCCAGCGCAGCCGCCGTTTTGGCTATATCTGCGCGCCGCTTCTTTTAATACCTCAGCCAGGCACTCCCCTACTGGACGATCATCACGAAGAATATCGACAAGCGGAATAGCTTCCGTACCGACATATTCATTGAGTACACGGCTAAATAACCCAGCCTTACTGCCAAAAGCCGCGTAGAGGCTCGGGGGGTTAATACCAAGATAATCAGTAACTTCAGCAACACTGACAGCATCGAAACCTTTTTGGTGAAAAAGCACTTTTGCCGCAGAGACTGCCTGCTCAGGAGCGAAACGTCTGGGACGACCTGGAACGCGAGATTGTTTTTTAGTGACCATTACAAAACTTGTTGACAGAAAGTTAAAACAGTTTTGTAATGCATGTTACATAATAAATCAAGGAGTCCTTATGGGCGCTTTTACAGGTAAGACAGTTCTCATCCTCGGTGGTAGCCGTGGAATCGGTGCCGCTATCGTACGTCGTTTCGTCACCGATGGGGCCAATGTACGATTCACCTATGCGGGGTCGAAAGATGCCGCTGAACGCCTGGCACAAGAGACTGGAGCAACAGCAGTATTCACAGATAGTGCTGACAGAGACGCTGTTATTGATGTCGTTCGTAAGAGCGGCGCATTGGATATCCTCGTGGTAAATGCAGGTATTGGCGTCTTTGGCGATGCCCTGGAATTAAATGCCGACGATATTGATCGCCTTTTCAAAATCAATATTCATGCTCCTTACCATGCCTCCGTTGAAGCCGCCCGGCAGATGCCCGAAGGCGGGCGCATCTTAATCATCGGCTCCGTGAATGGCGATCGTATGCCTGTTGCAGGCATGGCTGCTTATGCCGCCAGCAAATCTGCCCTGCAAGGCATGGCGCGCGGGCTGGCCCGTGATTTTGGACCGCGTGGGATCACCATCAACGTCGTCCAGCCAGGGCCAATTGATACCGACGCTAATCCCGCCAACGGGCCAATGCGCGATATGTTGCATGGTTTTATGGCTATCAAAAGACATGGGCAACCGGAAGAGGTCGCTGGTATGGTCGCATGGTTAGCAGGGCCAGAAGCCAGCTTTGTTACCGGCGCGATGCATACCATTGATGGCGCGTTTGGCGCATAACCGACTACGCTCAATTAAGCCCAGCCATTTCCCATGATGTCTGGGTTTTGTTTACTCACGTCGTCCGCTAAAAGCGGCTCCTGGTAAATATAAATCTTCTGTTCATGTCGTAAATCTTGAGGATAACCAAATGGTAGAAAGAACCGCTGTTTTCCCTGCTGGCCGACATTCACTGTATGCTGAACATCGTTATTCTGCGGCTATTCGCTCCGGCGATTTGCTGTTTGTTTCCGGGCAAGTAGGAAGTCGAGAGGACGGAACACCAGAACCCGATTTTCAGCAACAAGTCAGACTGGCATTTGATAATTTGCATGCGACCCTGGCTGCTGCGGGATGCACTTTTGACGATATCATTGATGTTACGAGCTTTCATACCGATCCAGAAAAACAATTCGAAGACATCATGACGGTGAAAAATGAAATATTTAGCGCCCCACCTTATCCAAACTGGACGGCGGTAGGTGTTACATGGCTGGCAGGCTTTGATTTTGAAATTAAAGTGATAGCGCGCATCCCTGAGCAGTAAGCAATAGTGTTAGCCGTTCGTTTTCACACTCCGCCCTATAAGTCGGATGAATGGAATAAAATGCATATCTGATTGCGTGAAAGTGAAAAAGGAAAAAGCAGGGAATGTCTGCAATTATTGATACCGAAGGACAGTTCCCCTGCAGAATCACATCAAATAAAAATGCATATACCTTGACTTTTAATTCAAATAAACCGTTTGCGCTGACAAAATATTGCATCAAATGCTTGCACCGCTTCTGACGATGAGTATAATGCCGGACAATTTGCCGGGAGGATGTATGGTTCAGTGTGTTCGACATTTTGTCTTACCGCGTCTGAAAAAAGACGCTGGCCTGCCGTTTTTCTTCCCGTTGATCACCCATTCCCAGCCCCTCAATCGAGGGGCTTTTTTTTGCCCAGGCGTCAGGAGATAAAAGATGGCTAATCCGCTATATCAGAAACATATCATTTCCATAAACGACCTTAGTCGCGATGACCTTAATCTGGTGCTGGCGACAGCGGCGAAACTGAAAGCAAACCCGCAACCAGAGCTGTTGAAGCACAAAGTCATTGCCAGCTGTTTCTTCGAAGCCTCTCCCCGTACCCGCCTCTCTTTCGAAACATCTATGCACCGCCTGGGTGCCAGCGTGGTGGGCTTCTCCGACAGCGCCAATACATCACTGGGTAAAAAGGGCGAAACGCTGGCCGATACCATTTCGGTTATCAGCACTTACGTCGATGCGATAGTGATGCGTCATCCGCAGGAAGGTGCGGCGCGCCTGGCCACCGAGTTTTCCGGCAATGTACCGGTACTGAATGCCGGTGATGGCTCCAACCAACATCCGACGCAAACCTTGCTGGACTTATTCACTATTCAGGAAACCCAGGGGCGTCTGGACAATCTCCACGTCGCAATGGTTGGTGACCTGAAATATGGCCGCACCGTTCACTCCCTGACTCAGGCGTTAGCGAAGTTCGACGGCAACCGTTTTTACTTCATCGCGCCGGACGCGCTGGCAATGCCGCAATACATTCTGGATATGCTCGATGAAAAAGGGATCGCATGGAGTCTGCACAGCTCTATTGAAGAAGTGATGGCGGAAGTAGACATCCTGTACATGACCCGCGTGCAAAAAGAGCGTCTGGACCCGTCCGAGTACGCCAACGTGAAAGCGCAGTTTGTTCTTCGCGCCAGCGATCTCCACAACGCCAAAGCCAATATGAAAGTGCTGCATCCGCTGCCGCGTGTTGATGAGATTGCGACGGATGTTGATAAAACGCCACACGCCTGGTACTTCCAGCAGGCAGGCAACGGGATTTTCGCTCGCCAGGCGTTACTGGCACTGGTTCTGAATCGCGATCTGGTACTGTAAGGGGAAATAGAGATGACACACGATAATAAATTGCAGGTTGAAGCTATTAAACGCGGCACGGTAATTGACCATATCCCCGCCCAGATCGGTTTTAAGCTGTTGAGTCTGTTCAAGCTGACCGAAACGGATCAGCGCATCACCATCGGTCTGAACTTGCCTTCTGGCGAGATGGGCCGCAAAGATCTGATCAAAATCGAAAATACCTTTTTGAGTGAAGATCAGGTAGATCAACTGGCATTGTATGCGCCGCAAGCCACGGTTAACCGTATCGACAACTATGAAGTGGTGGGTAAATCGCGCCCCAGTCTGCCAGAGCGCATCGACAATGTGCTGGTCTGCCCGAACAGCAACTGTATCAGCCATGCCGAACCGGTTTCTTCCAGCTTTGCCGTGCGAAAACGCGCCAATGACATCGCGCTCAAATGCAAATACTGTGAAAAAGAGTTTTCCCATAATGTGGTGCTGGCCAATTAATTGCGGTTGGTAATAAAAGTCTGGCTCCCTATAATGAGCCAGACTTTTTACCGCTGTAATAAAGGAGAAATCATGAGCAAAACTATCGCGACGGAAAATGCACCGGCAGCTATCGGTCCTTACGTACAGGGCGTTGATCTGGGTAATATGATCATCACCTCCGGCCAGATCCCGGTAAATCCGAAAACGGGCGAAGTACCGGCAGACGTCGCTGCACAGGCACGTCAGTCGCTGGATAACGTAAAAGCGATCGTCGAAGCCGCAGGCCTGAAAGTGGGCGACATCGTTAAAACCACCGTGTTTGTGAAAGATCTGAACGACTTCGCAACCGTTAATGCTACCTACGAAGCCTTCTTCACCGAACACAATGCCACCTTCCCGGCACGTTCTTGCGTTGAAGTTGCCCGTCTGCCGAAAGACGTGAAAATTGAGATCGAAGCGATCGCTGTTCGTCGCTAATCTTGATGGAAATCCGGGCTATCATGCCCGGATTAAGTCTGATGACAAACACAAAATCGCCTGATGCGCTACGCTTATCAGGCCTACGTGATTCCTGCAATTTATTGAATTTGTTGGCCGGATAAGGCATTTACGCCGCATCCGGCATGAACAAAACTCACTTTGTCTGCAATTCGAATCCAGGCCACCATGCCCAGTTGATTCTTTATTGCCAGCCGTAACGACGGCTATAAAATCCTTTCACCAACTGGGTTAATGTCATATACCCTGCCAGAATCGCAACCAGCCACGGGAAATAGCTTAACGGCAGCGCCTGCAGTTGCAGATAACTGGCCAGCGGTGAAAACGGCAATGCGATCCCGACAATCATCACGATCACGGTCATGATCATTAACGGCCACGATGCACAGCTCTGAATAAACGGCACACGGCGGGTGCGGATCATATGCACAATCAGCGTTTGCGACAGTAAGCCCACCACAAACCATCCCGACTGGAACAGCGTTTGCGTTTCCGGCGTGTTGGCATGGAATACCCACCACATCAGGCAAAACGTCAGAATATCGAAGATCGAGCTGATCGGTCCGAAGAAGATCATAAAGCGCCCCAGATCCGCCGGATTCCAACGCTGCGGCTTTTGAATTTGCTCGTCGTCGACGTTATCAAACGGGATCGCCACCTGTGACACATCATACAGCAGGTTCTGAATAAGCAAGTGTAACGGCAACATCGGCAGGAAGGGCAAGAAAGCACTCGCCACCAGCACGCTGAACACATTACCGAAGTTGGAGCTCGCCGTCATTTTGATGTATTTCAGCATGTTGGCGAAAGTGCGACGTCCTTCAATAACCCCCTCTTCCAGCACCATCAGGCTTTTTTCCAGCAGGATGATATCAGCCGCTTCACGGGCAATATCTACCGCGCCGTCCACAGAAATGCCGATATCCGCAGCGCGTAAGGCGGGCGCATCATTAATACCATCGCCCATAAAGCCAACCACATGCCCTTCGCGCTTCAGTAAGGTCACAATGCGTTCTTTATGCATCGGCGTCAGGCGGGCAAACAGCGTGGTGCGCTGTGCGAGATTTGCCAGTTCGTCGTCAGATAGCGTTTCAATATCACTACCAATGACCACCTCTCCCGCGTCCAGCCCCACTTCATGGCACACTTTCGCTGCAACTAACTCACTGTCGCCAGTAAGGATTTTTACGGTGATTCCACTCGCTTTTAATGCCTTCAGTGCCGGAGCGGTTGTCTCTTTTGGCGGATCAAGGAAAGCAATATATCCTTCGAGGATCAGGTCGGATTCATCCGCCCGCTGGTAATCTCCTTCACGCGCTGGCAGGTATTTCGTCGCCACCGCAACCACGCGCAGCCCCTGACGATTAAGCGTATCAGTAACCCGCTTAATCTTACGCAGCATGATGTCATCGAGCGGTACAATCTCGCCATTGTGACGCACCTGCGAACACACATTGAGGATTTCCTGCAATGCACCTTTGCAAACCAGCTGATGGTGCTCGGTATTTTCTGCCACTACCACCGACATCCGGCGACGCTCGAAATCAAACGGAATCTCATCAATTTTTTGCCAACGACTGGCCAGCGAGCGCGCTGACTCTTCATCCGTACCTTCGAGCACCGCTGTATCGAGCAGGTTTTTAAGTCCGGTCTGATAATGACTGTTCAACCACGCGCTATGCAGCACGCGTTCGCTGGTTTTACCGGAGATATCGGTATGATTCTCCAGCACAATTTTGTCCTGTGTCAGGGTGCCAGTTTTATCAGTGCACAGAATATCCATTGCGCCAAAGTTCTGAATAGCATCCAGATGTTTGACGATCACTTTCTGTTTCGACAGCTTTACTGCGCCGCGCGCCAGCGTCGAGGTAACAATCATCGGCAACATTTCCGGCGTTAAGCCTACCGCGACCGAAAGCGCAAACAGTGCCGCTTCCCACCAGTCGCCTTTGGTGTAACCGTTGATAAGCAACACCACCGGAGCCATCACCAGCATAAAGCGAATCAGCAGCATACTGACGCGGCTGATCCCCTGCTGAAAGGCATTCGGCTCGCTTTCCTGCTCACTAACACGCCCCGCCAGTTGACCAAACCAGGTATTGGCACCTGTAGCAATCACCATTGCTTGTGCCGTGCCGCTCACCACGGTGGTGCCCATAAAACACAGCGTGTCGCACTCCAGCGGATTGCTGTGCTCCGGCTGGCGAGTGGTAGCGGCTTTTTCCACGGGCAGAGACTCACCGGTTAACGACGCCTGAGCGACGAACAGATCCCGCGCCTGCAAGATACGTAAATCTGCCGGGATCATATCTCCCGCCGCCAGTTTTATAATATCGCCGGGCACCAGCTGGTCGATCGGGATCTCCAGCCAGCCATTTTCGCCTTTGTCGTTAATTACGCGCAGCACCGTCGCGGTATTGCTGACCATCGCTTTCAGGGCATCTGCCGCTTTAGTGGAACGTGCTTCCTGAATAAAGTTCAGTAACGTTGAAATAGCGACCATTAGCGCAATAACGCCCGCGGCAAATAAATCTTCCGTGGCGTAAGAAATAGCGCCGAGAATGGTGAGTAAAATATTAAATGGGTTGCGATAGCAGACCCATAAATGTACCCACCACGGCGACGGTTGTTGTGCGGGTAATTTATTTTCACCATGTTGTTCGCGGGCAGATTCCACTTCCGCCTGATTTAACCCTTCCGGATGGGTGTCGAACGTTTTCCATAATTCTTCTTCGGGCATCACCGCCATTTTCAGGCAATGCGCACTTAAGGACGGCGGGACCACCGTATTCACTGTCTGCTGCGCGCCAGGCAATGGATCACGATGAACCAGACGGGAAGGTAAATGGCGAATGAGCCGGGTAAAGATTTCTTTAAACATAAGGAGTCCCTCCGCACTGTCTGAAACAGTACAGAAATGTCTTCAGGCGTGGCGAAGCCTTACCTGAAGGTAATAAAGCTGAGCAGGGACGTTAAAACGTCACGGCCTTACGCATCCGGTAACGCCGTGAAAAGACGGGCTTACCGGAAAAGTTTTAATCTCCGTCGAGGGAGAGGCGTGGGATCAGGTTCCATATAACCTCCGGTAAGTGAATAAAGCGCCGCAAATAATAAGGAGAATCCAATAATATTCGTAGCATCTATGGCGATATAATACCTGCTGGCAACTAAACCAACGATAAACCAGACTTTACCCATTGCTGAATGCACGGGTAAAGTTAGGCTCAAATAATTAAACAACACGTTACAGGACAACAGGATGCAAAATCGGCTGACCATCAAAGACATCGCACGCTTAAGCGGCGTGGGGAAATCTACAGTTTCCCGGGTGCTGAATAACGAAAGCGGCGTGAGCCAGCGCACCCGCGAGCGTGTTGAAGCAGTGATGAATCAGCATGGATTTTCCCCTTCCCGCTCTGCGCGCGCTATGCGTGGGCAAAGCGATAAAGTGGTCGCCATCATTGTTACCCGCCTGGATTCGTTGTCAGAAAATCTCGCCGTTCAAACCATGCTGCCAGCGTTCTATGAACAAGGTTACGACCCAATCATGATGGAAAGTCAGTTTTCCCCGCAATTAGTTGCCGAACATTTGGGGGTGCTGAAACGGCGTAATATCGACGGCGTAGTGCTGTTCGGTTTTACTGGCATAACAGAAGAAATGTTAGCCCACTGGCAGTCATCGCTGGTTCTGCTGGCGCGTGACGCAAAAGGTTTTGCTTCGGTCTGTTATGACGACGAAGGGGCAATCAAGATCCTGATGCAACGGCTGTATGACCAGGGGCATCGTAATATCAGTTATCTCGGCGTGCCGCATAGTGACGTGACGACCGGGAAGCGACGTCACGAAGCCTACCTGGCGTTCTGCAAAGCGCATAAACTGCATCCCGTTGCCGCTCTGCCAGGCCTTGCTATGAAGCAAGGCTATGAGAACGTAGCAAAAGTGATTACGCCTGAAACTACCGCCTTACTGTGCGCAACCGACACGCTGGCACTTGGCGCAAGTAAATACCTGCAAGAGCAACGCATCGACACCTTGCAACTGGCGAGCGTCGGTAATACGCCATTAATGAAATTCCTCCATCCGGAGATCGTCACCGTAGATCCTGGTTACGCCGAAGCTGGACGCCAGGCGGCCTGCCAATTGATCGCACAGGTAACCGGGCGCAGCGAACCGCAACAAATCATCATCCCCGCCACCCTGTCCTGATCGTTTCCTGAACGATAAATTGTGATCTTCGCTGCGTTTCGGGAACGTTCCCGTTTTTAAATTTTTCCGCGCAATATATTCTGCAGCCAACCAAAAATGTCATCTGCCATGGGGCTTTATGATGAGCAAAATAAACCAAACGGATATCGATCGGTTGATTGAACTGGTCGGCGGGCGCGGTAATATTGCGACGGTGAGCCACTGTATTACTCGCCTGCGCTTTGTCCTCAACCAACCGGCCAATGCCAGACCGAAAGAAATTGAGCAACTCCCCATGGTGAAAGGCTGTTTCACCAATGCCGGGCAATTTCAGGTGGTGATTGGCACCAATGTGGGTGATTACTATCAAGCACTGATTGCGTCAACCGGACAGGCGCAGGTTGATAAAGAGCAGGTAAAAAAAGCCGCCCGGCAGAATATGAAATGGCATGAGCAATTGATCTCTCATTTCGCGGAGATCTTCTTCCCGCTGCTGCCCGCGTTGATTAGCGGCGGTTTGATCCTCGGTTTTCGCAATGTGATCGGCGATTTGCCCATGAGCAACGGTCAGACGCTGGCGCAAATGTACCCTTCCCTGCAAACGATCTACGATTTTCTGTGGTTGATCGGTGAAGCGATCTTCTTCTACCTGCCGGTCGGTATTTGCTGGTCAGCGGTGAAAAAAATGGGCGGCACGCCGATCCTTGGTATCGTGCTTGGCGTGACACTGGTTTCTCCCCAGCTGATGAACGCTTATCTGCTCGGGCAGCAGCTGCCGGAAGTGTGGGACTTTGGCATGTTCAGCATCGCCAAAGTAGGCTATCAGGCGCAGGTGATCCCGGCACTGTTAGCCGGGCTGGCGCTGGGCGTTATTGAAACTCGCCTTAAACGCATCGTGCCGGATTACCTCTATCTGGTGGTGGTGCCCGTCTGTTCGCTGATCCTCGCGGTGTTCCTCGCCCATGCGCTGATTGGTCCGTTTGGTCGCATGATTGGCGATGGCGTTGCCTTTGCGGTACGTCACCTGATGACCGGCAGCTTTGCTCCGATTGGCGCAGCATTGTTTGGCTTCCTGTACGCCCCGCTGGTGATCACCGGTGTACACCAGACCACGCTTGCTATTGATTTGCAGATGATTCAAAGCATGGGTGGCACGCCAGTGTGGCCGCTGATTGCGCTGTCGAATATCGCTCAGGGCTCCGCCGTGATAGGCATTATCATTTCCAGCCGCAAGCACAATGAACGCGAGATCTCCGTGCCTGCCGCTATCTCCGCCTGGCTTGGGGTCACTGAGCCTGCAATGTACGGCATCAACCTGAAATATCGCTTCCCGATGCTGTGCGCGATGATTGGTTCTGGTCTGGCAGGATTACTATGCGGCCTGAACGGCGTTATGGCGAATGGTATCGGCGTAGGGGGCCTGCCGGGAATTCTCTCGATTCAACCGAGCTACTGGCAGGTATTTGCGCTGGCAATGGCTATCGCCATCATCATCCCGATTGTACTCACCTCGTTTATCTATCAGCGGAAATACCGCCTGGGCACGCTGGACATTGTTTAATTTTCTTCGGGGCGCAATTGCGCCCCCTCGCATTTGCAGGAATAACGTAATGACTAATCTTCCCCACTGGTGGCAAAACGGCGTTATCTACCAGATTTATCCAAAGAGTTTTCAGGACACCACGGGTAGCGGCACCGGCGATTTACGTGGCGTTATCCAACGCCTGGACTATCTGCATAAACTGGGCGTTGATGCCATCTGGCTAACCCCCTTTTATGTCTCTCCCCAGGTCGATAACGGTTACGATGTAGCGAACTATACGGCGATTGATCCCACCTACGGCACGCTGGACGATTTTGACGAACTGGTGACGCAGGCAAAATCGCGCGGGATTCGTATCATTCTCGATATGGTGTTTAACCATACCTCTACCCAACATGCCTGGTTTCGCGAGGCGCTGAACAAAGAAAGCCCTTACCGCCAGTTTTATATCTGGCGCGATGGCGAACCAGAAACGCCACCGAACAACTGGCGTTCAAAATTTGGCGGTAGTGCGTGGCGCTGGCATGCGGAAAGCGAACAGTACTATTTGCATCTCTTTGCACCAGAACAGGCGGATCTCAACTGGGAGAATCCAGCGGTACGCGCAGAGCTGAAAAAAGTCTGTGAATTCTGGGCCGATCGTGGGGTCGACGGGTTGCGCCTGGATGTGGTGAATCTGATCTCCAAAGACCCGCGTTTCCCTGAAGACCTGGATGGCGACGGGCGTCGCTTCTACACCGACGGGCCACGAGCACACGAGTTTTTGCACGAGATGAACCGCGATGTGTTTACGCCACGCGGGTTAATGACCGTAGGTGAAATGTCCTCCACCAGCCTTGAGCATTGCCAGCGATACGCGGCACTGACAGGCAGTGAATTGTCGATGACCTTTAATTTTCATCACCTGAAGGTCGATTATCCCGGTGGTGAAAAATGGACGCTGGCTAAACCTGACTTTGTGGCGTTGAAAACATTGTTCCGCCACTGGCAACAAGGAATGCACAACGTGGCATGGAATGCCTTGTTCTGGTGTAACCACGATCAGCCGCGCATTGTTTCTCGCTTTGGTGATGAAGGTGAATACCGCGTGCCTGCGGCAAAAATGCTGGCGATGGTGCTGCATGGCATGCAGGGAACGCCGTATATCTACCAGGGCGAAGAGATTGGCATGACCAACCCGCATTTCACGCGCATTACTGACTATCGCGACGTGGAGAGCCTAAATATGTTTGCCGAGCTGCGCAACGATGGTCGTGATGCCGACGAGTTATTGGCAATCCTCGCCAGTAAATCCCGTGACAACAGCCGCACGCCCATGCAATGGAGCAACGGCGATAATGCCGGGTTTACGGCTGGCGAACCGTGGATTGGCCTGGGCGATAACTATCAAAAAATCAACGTAGAAGCCGCGCTGGCCGATGAGTCCTCGGTGTTTTACACCTACCAAAAGTTAATCGCACTGCGTAAGCAAGAAGCCATCCTGACATGGGGCAATTACCAGGATCTGCTGCCAAACAGCCCTGTATTGTGGTGCTATCGCCGTGAATGGAAGGGGCAAACCTTGCTGGTCATTGCCAACCTTAGCCGTGAGATCCAACCCTGGCAGCCAGGGCAAATGCGCGGCAACTGGCAGCTTGTGATGCATAACTACGAAGAAGCCTCACCACAACCCTGTGCCATGAATTTACGGCCTTTTGAGGCTGTCTGGTGGTTACAGAAGTAAATCTTCCCTAAGCCCCGGTAATGCCGGTCATTCCGGGGTTTTGTCTGTCAGCATGTTGTTTTTGTTGATTTTTCAACCAGCAAATTCATTAAAAAATTTACATAACGCTGTAGCGCCCGTCATCCGTACGCTCTGCTTTTTACTTTGAGCTACATCAAAAAAAGTTAAAACATCCTTGATGCAAAGCACTATATATAGACTTTAAAATGCGTCCAAACCCAATATGTTGTATTAATCGACTATAATTGCTACTACAGCTCCCCACGAAAAAGGTGCGGCGTTGTGGATAAGCGGATGGCGATTGCGGAAAGCACCGGAAAACGAAACGAAAAAACCGGAAAACGCCTTTCCCAATTTCTGTGGATAACCTGTTCTTAAAAATATGGAGCGATCATGACACCGCATGTGATGAAACGAGACGGCTGCAAAGTGCCGTTTAAATCAGAGCGCATCAAAGAAGCGATTCTGCGTGCAGCTAAAGCAGCGGAAGTCGATGATGCCGATTATTGCGCCACTGTTGCCGCGGTTGTCAGCGAGCAGATGCAGGGCCGCAACCAGGTGGATATCAATGAGATCCAGACCGCAGTTGAAAATCAGCTGATGTCAGGTCCATACAAACAACTGGCTCGTGCTTACATCGAGTACCGTCACGATCGCGACATTGAACGTGAAAAACGCGGTCGCCTGAACCAGGAGATCCGTGGTCTGGTCGAGCAGACCAACTCCTCGTTACTCAACGAAAACGCCAACAAAGACAGCAAGGTGATTCCAACCCAGCGCGACCTGCTGGCCGGGATCGTGGCTAAACACTATGCACGCCAGCACCTGCTGCCGCGTGACGTGGTGAAGGCACATGAGCGTGGCGATATTCACTATCACGATCTCGATTACTCGCCGTTTTTCCCGATGTTCAACTGCATGTTGATCGACCTGAAAGGCATGCTGACCCAGGGCTTTAAGATGGGGAACGCCGAGATTGAACCGCCGAAGTCGATCTCTACGGCAACCGCGGTAACTGCGCAGATTATTGCTCAGGTCGCCAGCCATATTTATGGCGGCACCACCATTAACCGTATCGATGAAGTGCTGGCGCCGTTTGTTACCGCCAGCTACAACAAACATCGCAAGACCGCAGAAGAGTGGAACATCCCGGACGCCGAAGGCTACGCAAACTCTCGTACCATCAAAGAGTGCTACGATGCCTTCCAGTCGCTGGAGTACGAAGTAAACACCCTGCACACCGCCAACGGTCAGACGCCGTTTGTAACCTTTGGTTTTGGTCTGGGCACCAGCTGGGAATCGCGCCTGATTCAGGAATCGATCCTGCGTAACCGTATCGCAGGCCTCGGTAAAAACCGTAAAACTGCGGTGTTCCCGAAACTGGTGTTTGCGATTCGCGATGGTCTGAACCATAAAAAAGGCGATCCGAACTACGACATCAAACAGCTGGCGCTGGAGTGCGCAAGCAAGCGCATGTATCCGGATATCCTGAACTACGATCAGGTAGTGAAAGTCACCGGTTCGTTTAAAACCCCGATGGGCTGCCGCAGCTTCCTCGGCGTGTGGGAAAATGAAAACGGCGAGCAGATCCACGATGGTCGTAACAACCTCGGCGTGATCAGCCTGAACCTGCCGCGTATTGCTCTGGAAGCAAAAGGCGATGAAGCCACCTTCTGGAAGCTGCTGGATGAACGTCTGGTGCTGGCACGTAAGGCGCTGATGACCCGTATCGCTCGTCTCGAAGGCGTGAAAGCGCGCGTCGCCCCGATCCTCTATATGGAAGGTGCTTGTGGCGTACGTCTGAATGCTGACGATGATGTTTCTGAAATCTTCAAAAACGGTCGTGCGTCTATTTCGCTGGGTTACATCGGCATCCACGAAACCATTAACGCGCTGTTCGGCGGCGAGCATGTTTACGACAACGAGCAGCTTCGCGCGAAAGGTATCGCCATTGTTGAACGTCTGCGTCAGGCAGTGGATCAGTGGAAAGAAGAAACGGGTTATGGTTTCAGTCTCTACAGCACGCCGAGTGAAAACCTGTGCGACCGCTTCTGCCGTCTCGATACTGCTGAGTTTGGCGTGGTGCCGGGCGTGACCGATAAAGGTTACTACACCAACAGTTTCCACCTCGATGTGGAGAAGAAGGTGAACCCGTACGACAAGATCGACTTTGAAGCGCCTTACCCGCCGCTGGCGAACGGTGGTTTCATTTGCTACGGCGAGTATCCAAACATTCAGCACAACCTGAAGGCGCTGGAAGATGTCTGGGATTACAGCTATCAGCATGTACCGTATTACGGCACCAATACACCGATTGATGAGTGCTACGAGTGTGGCTTTACCGGTGAGTTCGAGTGCACCAGCAAAGGCTTCACTTGCCCGAAATGTGGTAACCATGACGCCTCCCGTGTGTCGGTAACTCGCCGCGTGTGCGGATATTTAGGTAGCCCGGATGCACGTCCGTTTAACGCTGGTAAGCAGGAAGAAGTTAAGCGCCGCGTTAAACATTTGGGGAATGGGCAGATAGGTTAATCTTCACTCTGCGCTAAGCAAATGCCGGATGCGGCGTAAACGCCTTATCCGGTCTACATTTGGCAACGGCTCCAGGCCTGATAAGACGCGACAGCGTCGCATCAGGCATTGATTACCGGATGCAGCCTACACGCGGACTGATAAGCCAGGCGAAATAATGAATTATCATCAGTACTATCCTGTCGACATCGTCAACGGCCCCGGCACTCGCTGCACCCTGTTTGTCTCCGGGTGTGTTCATGAATGCCCCGGTTGCTATAACAAAAGCACATGGCGGGTAAATTCTGGTCAGCCATTTACCAAAGCAATGGAAGACCAGATCATTAACGATCTGAATGACACTCGTATCAAACGCCAGGGTATTTCCCTCTCCGGCGGCGATCCGCTGCATCCGCAAAACGTGCCGGATATTCTGAAACTGGTACAACGCATCCGCGCCGAGTGTCCGGGTAAAGACATCTGGGTGTGGACAGGCTATAAACTCGACGAACTCAACGCTACGCAAATGCAGGTTGTTGATTTGATTAACGTGCTGGTCGACGGCAAGTTTGTGCAGGATTTAAAAGACCCTTCCCTGATCTGGCGCGGCAGCAGCAATCAGGTGGTGCATCATTTGCGATGATAAGTTCCCTGTTACCTGAGTGCAGGCAACAGGGAAATGAGGAATTAACGATACTTCTGGTGATAGGCGTTGCGGGTCGTTTTCAGTTGCTCTGCGGCGGCCTGCGCTTCTTTTACTTTACCTTCATTTGCCAGCTTCAGCGCGTCGTCAATCTGACCGACCAGAATGTCGAAACCGTGGCGGAAATCTTTCATTTCCGGGCTGTCCGGTGATTTATCTTCGAGCTTCGGCGGCGTTGCTTTTTGCGCATCCAGCGCTGCGGCGCGCATCATCGTTAACGCGTCTTTGACTTGCGCCGCGTTATCCGCTTTTTCGATCACTTTTAAATTGTCGTTGAGGGTTTCCATATTGTCTTCAAGATCAGCGGCAAACGACGCAGAACTGAATACCAACGAGGAGACTGCAAGAATAGCTAACAGGCTTTTACGCATTGCTCACTTCCTTTTTTATTTACACTTCATCCTTCACACTGCCTCATCGACGGCTACGCTCATTCGCCCGGGTCACGTACTGCGAGTACGCTCCCCGGCCCTCATTCACTTTCCGTCTCGATGCAGTGCGAATGATTTTGTGTAATTTTTTAGTTTATAGCGCGGCAGGTCGCGCCAGTTTTTTACTGCCCGGCGATTTTCATCTCCGGCAACAGCACAGAACCACACTGTATATTACTGCGTGTTTCAATATCGTTACCGACGGTGACAATATTGCGCCACATATCTTTTAAATTACCTGCGATGGTGATTTCACTAACGGGATACTGAATTTCGCCATTCTCTACCCAGAAGCCCGCTGCACCACGGGAATAATCACCGGTAATGGCACTCACGCCCTGGCCCATCAGCTCCGTCACCACCAGCCCGGTGCCCATCTCTTTGAGCATTTGTTCGAAGCTTAGCCCTTGTCCGGCAATCCGCCAGTTGTGAATACCGCCCGCATGTCCGGTGCTTTTCAGCCCCAGTTTCCGCGCCGAGTAGCTGGTCAGCAGCCACTGAGTCAGGATGCCATCTTTAATAATATCGCGACGCTCGGTGCGCACACCTTCGCTGTCGAATGGCGTCGACGCCAGCCCTTTCAGCAGATGCGGATGCTCTTCAATGGTCAGCCAGTCCGGCAGAATTTGTTTACCCAGCGAATCCAGCAGAAAGGTAGATTTACGGTAAACCGAGCCACCCGCTATCGCCCCCACCAGATGGCCAAAAAGCCCGGTTGCCACTTCATTGGCAAAAATGACTGGCGCTTTCATGGTGGAGAGTTTACGCGGTGACAGGCGCGATAAAGTACGGCGAGCACAGTCGGCCCCAACCCACTCTGGCGTTTGCAGATCGCTCATCGCACGACCAATGGTGTAGGCGTAATCACGCTCCATATCGCCATTTTCTTCGGCAATTACACAGCTGGAGAGTGAATGACGCGTAGAGCAGTAACCCTGCAACATGCCGTGGCTGTTGCCAAAAACTTTGACACCGTAGTGGCTGTTAAAACTGCCGCCTTCGGTATTGGTAATGCGTTTGTCCGCCTGCAATGCCGCCTGTTCTGCGCGGGCCGCCAGTTCAATGGCTTCATCCGGGGAAACTTCCGCAGGGTGGAACAAGTCGAGATCTGGTGCGTCAAAGGCCAGCAGCTCTTTGTCTGCCACGCCGGCACAGGGATCTGGCGAGGTATAACGGGCAATATCCAGCGCCGCCTGTACGGTGCGGGCAATGGCCTGCGGGCTTAAATCGGTGGATGATGCGCTACCTTTGCGGTTCTGGTGATAAACAGTGATCCCCAGCGCGCCATCGCTATTGAATTCAACATTCTCCACTTCACCATAACGCGTGCTTACGCTAATGCCGGTGGTCTTGCTGACGGCAACTTCCGCACCGTCCGATTTGCCTGAGGCCAACTCCAGCGCAGTGGAAACTGCTTCTTCCAGAATCTTGCGCTGCGCTTCAACTTGAGAGATTACTTTCATTGCAAGTGCCATAATGTAGAGAGTTTCTCTGAAGTCTAACAGAGAACCGTTTTTCAGTGCGCATCTTAACTGGTAACATTAGCCTCTTTTTTTAAGGAGCCTGAGATGACTAAGCAGCCCGAAGACTGGCTCGACGACGTTCCCGGTGATGACATCGAAGACGAAGACGATGAAATTATCTGGGTCAGTAAAAGTGAAATTAAACGTGATGCCGAGGAGCTAAAACGCCTTGGCGCGGAAATTGTTGATCTGGGGAAAAACGCGCTGGATAAGATCCCGTTAGATGCGGATCTGCGCGCGGCTATTGAGCTCGCCCAGCGTATTAAGATGGAAGGTCGCCGCCGCCAGTTGCAGCTCATCGGTAAGATGCTGCGCCAGCGCGACGTAGAGCCTATTCGTCAGGCGCTGGATAAGCTGAAAAACCGTCACAACCAGCAGGTGGTGCTGTTCCATAAACTGGAAAACCTGCGCGATCGTCTGATCGATCAAGGTGATGACGCCATCGCTGAAGTATTGAATCTGTGGCCCGATGCCGATCGTCAGCAGCTGCGTACTCTGATCCGTAACGCGAAGAAAGAGAAAGAAGGGAATAAGCCGCCGAAATCCGCACGCCAGATTTTCCAGTATCTGCGCGAACTGGCGGAGAATGAAGGGTAATTTTCGTTGTTGATGTGAGTATGGTTTGCCGGATGCGGTGCACCTGTAGGCCGGATAAGACGCATCAAGCGTCGCATCAGGCACTATGCTCAAATGCCGGATGCGGCGTAAACGCCTTATCCGGCAATGCTATCTCAGGCTGAGGCCGAATTACTGCGCAGCTTCCGCCTTCTTCGCCAGACCATCCAGCAGTTTCTGATGGATCCCACCAAAACCGCCGTTGCTCATGACCAGAATATGGTCGCCAGGCTGAGCGGTTTTCACCACCATATCTGCCAGCGTATCCACATCGCCACTCCAGTGTGCAGGCTGAACGCAGGCTTCTGCCACTTCTGCCACCTGCCACGGAATATGCGCCGGTTGCAGCAGGAAGACTTCATCGGCACGACCTAATGAAGGTGCCAGATCGTCTTTGCAGATCCCCATTTTCATGGTATTCGAGCGCGGCTCCAGCACAGCAATAATGCGCGCCGTACCACCAACTTTGCCACGCAGCGCCGCAAGCGTTGCCAGAATTGCCGTCGGGTGATGGGCAAAATCGTCATATACCGTCACGCCATTCGCTTCACCACGCAACTCCAGACGGCGACGAGCGTTAATAAACGAACCCAGCGCGTTAGCGGCATCTGCAGGCGCTACACCAACATGGCGAGCCGCCGCAATCGCCATCAGGCCATTGTGCATATTATGTTCGCCCACCAGCGACCATTTCACTTCGCCCACTTTTTCGCCATCCAGCAAGACTTCCCATTCAGAAGCGTCAGTGGTCAGCTTTTTCGCCTGCCAGTGACCCTGCTCACCCACCAGCTCCTGCTCGCTCCAGCAGCCCATCGCCATGGTCTGTTTCAGGTTGATGTCATTTTCCGGCCAGATAATACGGCCCTGCCCCGGAACGATACGCACCAGATGGTGGAACTGTTTCTGGATCGCTTTCAGGTCGTCAAAGATATCGGCGTGATCGAACTCAAGGTTGTTGAGGATCAGCGTACGCGGGCAGTAATGGACAAATTTAGAGCGTTTGTCGAAGAAGGCGCAGTCATACTCATCCGCTTCGATAACAAAGAAGTCGCTTTCGCCCAGACGCGCCGAAACCTCAAAGTTCCCCGGCACACCGCCGATCACAAATCCCGGTTTGTAACCGCACTGTTCCAGAATCCAGGTCGCCATTCCCGCGGTGGTAGTTTTGCCGTGTGTACCGGCAACGGCCAGCACCCAGCGGTCGCGCAGCACAAAATCGTGCAGCCACTGTGGACCTGACATATAAGGGATGTTTTTTTCCAGTACCGCTTCCACACACGGATTTCCACGGGTCATGGCGTTGCCAATAATCACCAGATCCGGCTGCGGATCGAGCTGGCTGGCATCGTAACCCTGAATCAGCTCAATGCCTTGCTTCTCAAGTAAGGTGCTCATCGGCGGATACACATTGGCGTCCGAACCCGTTACTTCATGGCCTAACTGGCGCGCCAGCATCGCCAGACCGCCCATAAATGTGCCACAAATTCCTAAAATATGAATGCGCATACGTCACTATCCTTTTTTAATCTGCCGCTCATTTTACGCATATGTCGGGCAAGTGAGAAACGCATTTCAGGATAATCCGCAATTTGCTGGCGCGATTCACCTGAGCGCAACATTGAGATTATTTGTTAAGATTGTTGCGGTCGCTTTACTCCATAAACATTGCAGGGAAAGTTTTATGAAAACGTTAGGTGAATTTATTGTCGAAAAGCAGCACGAGTTTTCTCATGCTACCGGTGAGCTCACTGCTTTGCTGTCGGCAATAAAACTGGGCGCCAAGATTATCCATCGCGATATCAACAAAGCAGGACTGGTTGATATCCTGGGTGCCAGCGGTGCTGAGAACGTGCAGGGCGAGGTTCAGCAGAAACTCGACTTGTTCGCTAATGAAAAACTGAAAGCCGCACTGAAAGCACGCGATATCGTTGCGGGCATTGCCTCTGAAGAAGAAGATGAGATTGTCGTCTTTGAAGGCTGTGAACACGCAAAATACGTGGTGCTGATGGACCCCCTGGATGGCTCGTCCAACATCGATGTTAACGTCTCTGTCGGTACCATTTTCTCCATCTACCGCCGCGTTACGCCTGTTGGCACGCCGGTAACGGAAGAAGATTTCCTCCAGCCTGGTAACAAACAGGTTGCGGCAGGTTACGTGGTATACGGCTCCTCTACCATGCTGGTTTACACCACCGGATGCGGTGTTCACGCCTTTACTTACGATCCTTCGCTGGGCGTTTTCTGCCTGTGCCAGGAACGGATGCGCTTCCCGGAGAAAGGCAAAACCTACTCCATCAACGAAGGAAACTACATTAAGTTTCCGAACGGGGTGAAGAAGTACATTAAATTCTGCCAGGAAGAAGATAAATCCACCAACCGCCCGTATACCTCACGTTATATCGGTTCACTGGTCGCGGATTTCCACCGTAACCTGCTGAAAGGCGGTATTTATCTCTACCCAAGCACCGCCAGCCACCCGGACGGCAAACTGCGTTTGCTGTATGAGTGCAACCCGATGGCATTCCTGGCGGAACAAGCGGGCGGTAAAGCGAGCGATGGCAAAGAGCGTATTCTGGATATCATCCCGGAAACTCTGCACCAGCGCCGTTCGTTCTTTGTCGGCAACGACCATATGGTTGAAGATGTCGAACGCTTTATCCGTGAATTCCCGGACGCGTAATCTCCTGCGCCTCTCCACACGGAGAGGCGTTTTTATCGCTGCGCAATATTGACTCTTGTCACTGGCGAACTCTGACGATTCTCCCACAGCACCGTTAATCCACGCTGTAAGGCAATAAAAATGAACAGCAAAATGCCGATGGCGATTTTCGTCCACCAGGAACTCAGCGTACCGTCAAAGTTGATATAAGTCTGAATTAGCCCCTGAATCGCCACGCCAAAAAGCGTCCCTAATACCGTTCCAACGCCACCGCTCAAAAGCGTACCGCCAATTACCACTGAGGCGATAGCATCCAGTTCCACACCTACGCCCGCCAGCGCATATCCGGCCTGGGTATAAATCGAGAAGACAATCCCCGCCAGCGTTGCCAGTCCGGTGGAGAGCATATAAATGCGAATAGTGGTGCTGCGGGTAGAAATCCCCATCAGGTTTGCCGACGTTGCGTTGCCGCCAATGGCGTATACCTGATTACCAAAACGGGTACGATGCGCGAGGAATATGCCGATAACCACCACCGCCAGCATCAGCAGTCCCATCGCACTTAAGCGACCGCCGCCAGGGATTTTCCACGCAAGGCTTGAGAGCGTGTCATAAATGGGATGGTTTATCGGGATCGACTCTTCTGAAACGAGATAGCTGACGCCGCGCAAAAAGAACATTCCTGCCAGGGTAATGATAAATGCCGGGATCTTCAGGGCGTCGATCAAAAGCCCCATAAATGCGCCAAAGGCACAGCCCATCACCAGCACTAGCGGAAACGCCAGCAGCGGCGAGAGGCCGAAATCGCCAATCACTTTTGCCAGAAACACGCCAGTAAAGGCGATCACCGAACCGACGGAGAGATCGATACCGCCAGAGAGGATCACAAAGGTCATGCCAACGGCGATTATCCCAAGAAAGGCGTTATCGGTCAGGATATTGCAGATCACTCTTGTGGAAGCAAAACCGGGAAACTGGGTCAGGCAGTAGAGATAGCCCAGCACAAAGACGCCGATGGTGATCATCAGCGGCAAGTTACGTTTTATCATGGCTACGTACTCCTTTAATCAGACTGATAAAGCGTTGCGACTGAACAATCAGCACACAAAGCACCACCACCGCTTTTACGACCTGGTTCATCTCCGGCGGAAAGCCAGAAAGTAAAATTCCGGTGTTCATCCCCTGAATAATCAGCGCCCCCACGACTGAGAGCAGCAGGTTAAAGCGCCCGCCCATCAGCGATCCGCCGCCAATCACCACCGCAAGAATGGCGTCCAGCTCCAGCCATAACCCGGCGTTATTGGCATCGGCACCGCGAATATCCGCCGCCACGATAATGCCCGCAATCGCCGCACACAGCCCGCTCAACACGTAGGTGAGCATGACGATGATCCGCGTGTTTACCCCGGCATTTTTTGCCGCCCGAATGTTGATACCAACGGCTTCGATAAACATCCCCAGCGCCGTTTTGCGGGTCAACAGCCAGAACAGGAGAAGCGTCAGCACCGCGATAATGACCGGCGTTGGCAGGAACAACAGCGATCCGCTGCCAAACCATGAGAGATCCGGCGAGTTAAACGTGACGATCTGCCCGGCGGTGATCAGTTGCGCCACGCCGCGCCCGGCGACCATCAGGATCAGGGTGGCGACAAACGGCTGAATTTTGAGGATCGCTACCAGTATGCCGTTCCACAATCCCGCCAGGATGCCGGTGCCCAGGGCGCTTAACAAAACAATCGGCAGGCTGAATCCCGCGACCGTCATCGCAGCCGTTGTGGCTCCGGCGATAGCCATCACCGCCCCTACGGAGAGATCAATCCCACCGGTGGCGATCACCAGCGTCATACCAATCGCCAGTAACGCAACGGGAGCTGCACGGTTAAGAATGTCGATAGGGCTACCGAACAAACGCCCATCCTGAAGCACCACCTGCCAGAAATGCGGGGCTACCAGGCTATCGACCAGCAGCACCAGCAATAGCGCCGCCAGCTGCGGCATTCCCGTTGGCCAGCGAAAGCGCCTTTTCGGCGGCGTAGTGTCCGGGAGAGATTGAGGCATCACACTGTTCTCCTTACGCCGCAATGGCGTTCATGATCGCCGGAACGGAAAGCTCTGCCAGCGGGATCTCCGCCACCTGTTTGCGATCGCGCATGATAATCACCCGATCGGCATAGCCCACCAGCTCTTCCAGTTCGGAGGAGATCACCAACAGCGCCAGACCGTCAGCACACAGCGTTTCAATCAGGCGGATGATCTCGGCGTGGGCACCAACATCAATGCCGCGGGTTGGCTCGTCGAGGATCAGAAATTGCGGTCGGGTCAGTAGCCAACGTGAAAGCAACACTTTTTGCTGATTGCCGCCAGAGAGAAATTCAATCGGTTGTTCAGTTGAAGGTGTGCGAATGCCAAGCTGGCGGATAAAGCGTTCGGCAATCTCTTGCTGCTCTTTGCGGGAAATGGGTCGTAGCCAGCCGCGCTGGGCCTGGAGAGCGAGGATGATATTTTCCCGTACCGAGGCGGCGGCGATGATGCCATCGGTTTTCCTGTCTTCCGGGCAGAAGCCGATGCCCAGTACCGAAGCCTGATGTGGCGATCGCAGGTTTTGCTGTTTGCCTTTGATCAACGCCGTGCCGCTGTCAGCAGGTTTGATACCGAAGATCACTTCGGCGGTTTCGGTACGTCCGGATCCCAGCAAGCCTGCCAGGCCGACGATCTCGCCGGGGCGTACTTCGAGATCAAACGGTGCGATCGTTCCTTTTTTGCCGTAATTTTTGAACGCGGCAACGGGTTTGTCGCTCAACAATGTTCGCCCGGCACGCTGTAGCGCGTGGGTATCCAGCTCGCGCCCCAGCATCATTTTTACCAGTTCGATCTGCGGTAGCTCGCGCGTTTCCCGACAGCCTACGAAACTGCCGTTGCGTAAGACGGTGATCCGATCGCTGACCTGATAGACCTGATCGAGAAAGTGAGTGACAAAGATCAGGCTGACGCCGCGATCGCGCAACTGACGCATCAGGCCAAACAGTAACTCTACTTCCTGGGTGTCGAGGCTGGCGGTGGGTTCATCGAGGATCAGCACTTTGGCGGAGAGATCGATAGCCCGGCAAATGGCGACGATTTGCTGCATCGCCACCGAAAAACGGTTAAGCGGTTCACGCACGTCGAGGGAGAAACCGTAAGATGTCATCAGTTCGGTGGCACGCTTTTCCATCTCTTTGCGGCGTAGAAAGCCGAAACGTTTGGGTTCGCGACCTATGAATAGATTATCAGCGACCGACATATTGGGTAGCAGGTTGACTTCCTGATAAACGGTTCCGATGCCGAGTTGTTGTGCATGGGCGGTATTTTTCGGTGAGATAGCCTGGCCTTCCAGCCAGATGGTGCCGCGATCGGCGTGGTATACACCGGTTAATGCTTTGATTAGCGTCGATTTTCCCGCCCCGTTTTCACCGAGCAGCGCCATGATTTCGCCACGGCGCAGGCTGAAATCAACGTTGTCTAACGCTTTGACGCCGGGGAAAAATTTACTTAATCCTTCGGTGCGGAGGATTTCCTGGTGTTGGTCGGTCGTCATGGTTTCCCCCTTAGCCACGCTCTAAAAGTCTGGGAATAGATCGTGCCTGATGTTAAGAGCTGCGCCGTTTGTCCCCCTCACCCTAACCCTCTCCCCGAAGGGGCGAGGGGACAGATTGTGCACGGTGTTAAGTCCGGTGTTGCACCACTGCCGGATGCGGCGTGAACGCCTTATCCGGCCTACACAGAGCACCGAACTCGTAGGCATGATAAGACGCGGTAAGCGTCGCATCAGGCTTCAGCGCACCACCGCCGGATGCGGCGCGAGCGCCTTATCCGGCCTACGAATCGGCATCAGGCATTGATACCCTCAATACCCCATATTTTTCTTCTTCTCTAACTCTTCTTTTGCGGTATCAGGCAGATAAAGGGTGGATTTGGTCAGCGTTAGCTTTTCAGGCATGGTGCCGTCTTTTTTGTATTTCTCCAGCGCGTCGAAGGCGGGACCTGCCATATTCGGCGTCAGTTCAACACTGGCGTTCGCTTCGCCATCAATCATCGCTTTGTAGATATCCGGTACGCCATCAATGGAACCCGTGAGGATATCTTTACCCGGCTTCAGGCCCGCTTCTTTAATTGCCTGAATTGCACCAATCACCATGTCATCGTTATGGGCGTAAACCATGCAGATGTTTTTGCCGTTGTTTTCCGCTTTGATAAAGCTCTCCATGACTTCTTTGCCTTTACTGCGGGTGAAGTCACCTGACTGCGAGCGGATAATTTTGATATTTGGCGCATTCTTAATGGCTTCGGCAAAGCCTTTCTTACGGTCAATGGCGACGCTGGCCCCAACGGTGCCCTGCAGCTCCACCACGTTGCATGGTTTGCCATTCACTTCTTTTACCAGCCAGTCACCAATCAACTTGCCTTCGAGGATGTTGTCGGCGGTGACAGTGGTCATATAGAGAGATTTGTCTTTCACATCGATGGAACGGTCAAGCAAGAAGACCGGGATTTCGGCATCTTTCGCCTCTTTTAATACCGGCTCCCAACCCGTCGCTACCACTGGAGCGATAAAGATCGCATCCACCCCTTGTGCAACGAAGGAACGTACCGCTTTAATCTGGTTTTCCTGCTTTTGTTGACCATCGGCAATTTTCAACGTAATTCCGCGTTTTTCGGCCTCACTTTTCGCCACATTGGTTTCAGCGGCACGCCAGCCGGATTCCGATCCGACCTGCGAAAATCCTACGGTTAACGGAGCGGCCAACGCCATAGACGACATGGCTGCCGAGACTGCAGAGACTACAAGTAAGCGTTTCCACATAGGGTTGTCCTCGTCGGGGTAATTATTATTGGTGAAAAGATGTTCGCGAAAAAACTATAGACAATTCGTTATGTAACGGATTGCGTTACATCACACTTCAAAAAAGTAAATAAAACGTTAATCACAAGTTTGTAATCGCTTTCATCTCACTATGAAAAATGCGGCTACGGTTATGGATTTTCCTGCTCTGCATACCGTCTTAAAACTGGCGAAAAAGGAAAATGAAGACGAAAACAAGCGAAGACATTCGGCGCGAGTTGGCTATAATACTCGGCACTTGTTTGCCACATATTTTTAAAGGAAACAGACATGAGCTTACTCAACGTCCCTGCGGGTAAAGATCTGCCGGAAGACATCTACGTGGTTATTGAGATCCCGGCTAACGCAGATCCGATCAAATACGAAATCGACAAAGAGAGCGGCGCACTGTTCGTTGACCGCTTCATGTCCACCGCGATGTTCTATCCGTGCAACTACGGTTACATCAACCACACCCTGTCTCTGGACGGTGACCCGGTTGACGTACTGGTCCCGACTCCGTACCCGCTGCAGCCGGGTTCTGTGATCCGTTGCCGTCCGGTTGGCGTTCTGAAAATGACCGACGAAGCCGGTGAAGATGCGAAACTGATTGCTGTTCCGCACACCAAGCTGAGCAAAGAATACGATCACATTAAAGACGTTAACGATCTGCCAGAGCTGCTGAAAGCGCAGATCGCTCACTTCTTCGAGCACTACAAAGACCTCGAAAAAGGCAAGTGGGTGAAAGTTGAAGGTTGGGAAAACGCAGAAGCCGCTAAAGCTGAAATCGTTGCCTCCTTCGAGCGCGCAAAGAATAAATAAGTTCTTCTGGCGCAATAACCCTGAACACCGGGCTTCGGTTAGTAAGGGTTTTTTTATGCCCGCGATAAATAAACACACCTTATTCCACCACCGCCTGCAAGCGTAATAACGCCTCTTCCACCACCTCATCCGCAGCCAGACCAATACGCTTTGCCAGCCGGGCGCGTAGATCCATCATCCGCACCTGATTCACCAGCACCACGCCGTGCACATCGCCTTCTTCGCAATGTAAAGGAACGCTAAATCCGGCATAACGGGCAAAATTTCCGCCCTGCGTAATGGGGGCCACCAGCGTCATTCCCAGTTGATTAAAGGCTTGAACGGAGAGCACAAGCGCAGGTCGACCAGCACCTTGCTGTTCATGGCCGCTTGCTGGATCAAAGCCAACCAGCACAATGTCTCCCCGTTCAAATTCACTTTTCTTTACCATATTTCGTCACCCGCAGGGGTGGATTTACCCCAGACATCCTGCTCGCTAAGTTCCGCGGCGTTCATGTCACACTGTGCCAGCAGTTCATCAAGCGAGTAGCGCCTGGAGATGGGTGTCAGAATCAGTTGATTGTTGCTCACTTGCGCCTCCACGCTCTGCCCCGGCTGTAAGTTAAGTTCTTTCATTACGATATTGGGAATGACCATACCTGCACTGTTCCCCCATCTTTTTATGGTAATACGCATCTGCACCTCCTTAAGTTATACAAAGTATAACTCACGGTGCTACAGGAAACGTTTTACCCCTGCGCATTTGTGAACGCCAGCAGAGTTTTTTATGCGTTAACAGATATGGAAAGCGGCTCGGAGAGAAAAGCAAAGGGTGAGGGAATTACAAAACAGAATGCGAGTCGTCTCGCAAAAAACAACGCCACCCGAAGGTGGCGTATGCATATGGTTACTTATCCCTGTCTAACCAGTCGCCGCTTTCAATTAGCTTTAATCCATCGACGGGTCGTTGATAAACGTACATCCATGCACTCCCGTACGGCGTCTGAATCAACTGGCGCGCGTATTCACCGCCCCTGGTGCGCAAGGCATCAAGTTCGGCCAGCGTGGCGTTGTCAATACGATAAACTTCACCGTGTACTGTTCCGTTCCCCGGAACTGCGCCTGGATAGTGGCCCAGGCTATACAACTGGTAGTTATCGATACTGAAATCGCCCAGTAACTGGGCATTGGTCATCCAGTGACTGTTGCCTTGTTTGTGGCGTAAACTGCCGTAGACAAATATTCGCATTGCTAAAACTCGAACTGATAGAGCAAATCCAGTGCCTGGTCTACACCAGACACGGCTTCCAGATATAGCTTAGGCATCAGGCGATAACGTAACGTGAGTGTTGCTATAGAGTCAAATATACCCACGCCGTATTTCACTTGCAGACCTGGCAATACATAGCCGCTGACTACTACCTGGGAGGAGTCGCCTACTCCCTGGGTGTCGAGCGCTAAATTGCTTACGCCAAACGTCTCGCCGATTTTACCCACAATCTGGCCACTTTGCGCAACCCCCAGACCAATCAGCATCGAGGTCATTGCCGCACTGTCGCTCTGATCGCTCTCCAGCCCTTGTCCACGTAGCAAATAAGACAATGCAGCTTGTTGCGACATCGCCGGGTCAGAGAAGATCTCCGCTTTCGGTTCGTCCGCCAGACCAGTGACGCGAACTCCGGCGATTACGTCGTCTTCTGTAGCATCCGGGTTACGAATAGCTTCAATATTAAGATACGGTTGATCCGGCGGACCAGAGAACAGTAACTCACCCTTACGCACAATCAGATCCTGACCATAGGCATGGAAGCGCCCTTCAGGGATGTTGATCTGCCCGTTCAGGCCCAGCCCTTGTTTGTCCTGTACGACGTTAAGATCGCCCGTCAGCCGCGCTTTCAGGCCAAAGGCGTCAATGCGCACATTGTTGCCAACGTGGACAATCAGGTTACTGTTAATCGGAATCGACGCCGTTTTCGGCTCTTCCGGTTGCAGGTTATCGTTAAGCATCACCACATCGCTGGAGACGCCTACTGCGCTTTCCGGCAGATCGTGCACCACGATGCGCGCCCACGGGACATCCACGCGACCATCGAGGGTAAACAGGTTTGGTGTAGCCTCGAATACAACATCTGGCGATACATCCATTCGTACCATCGGCGGCACGGTGATCCGCACTTTACTGCCTTTCGCCGTTACTCGTGCCCGCCAGTTTTCAATTTGGCTCCAGTCGGCATCACCGTTCAGGTAGATTTCACCCTGCTGGGTCCGTACTGTACCGGCAAGCGTCGAGCGCATACCGTTAAAGTTGACCGCAAGCTGGCTCGGCTGCATATCAAACGGCATAAAGTTGCCGTCGATATCCACACCCGTAACCTGAAGCTGACCAAACAACTGCGGGCTTTGCACATCACCACCCAGACGCAAGTTGGCACTCACCATCCCCGCTGCTTTTTCCCCACGGGTAAAGATGGGGTTTATCATCGCAAGGTTGAAGTTACGGATATTGACGTTGCCACCAAGATTACGGCGGCCTTGCGGATCGGTCACCTGCACCTGTCCATCAAACTGGCCGTTATTGGTCAGGCGGATGGTCCAGCCCAATTCGGCACGGTTGTTACGCAATTCCGCCGTCAGATTCAGTGTCTGAAACGCCACCGGCAGCGCCGCATCGTTGACGGTTTGCGTTACCTGCACGTTACGCCCCGAAAGGGTGATACTGCCCTGCGGCAGCCCCTCTTTCGTGGTGTCCCAGGCAACATCCGCTTTACCCGTGAAGATACCGCTGGCCTGAGTGGTTTGCGGCATAAACGGTTTCAGCATGGCGAGGTCGAAGCGGTTGAGATTCACCACCGCACGCCCTTCGGCCCCCGCATCGATAGTTTGCGGCACACACAGCTCCGCATTCGGGTTAAGCCAACAGTGTGGCCCGATGCTGATTTTTTGCTCCTTATTGCGGTAATCCAGCGCAATATCGCGGGTCAGCGACCACGGGCCGACCGGCGTCTGGAAGCGGGTATTGCTAAGAATTCCCTTCCAGCGTTCTTCTTTGCGATCAAAACTTCCTGCCAGATTAAGCTGCCCGGAGACAGGCTCGCCCTGAATCCGCAACTGTAGCTCGTGCTGCTTTTCGCTGCCTTTGGCATTCAGGGTGACGAGGTTGATATTTACATCCGGCTGCGAAATTTGCTCAACGCGTACGTCGAGTTTCCCGGCGATCTGATCGGTGGATTTAATGTCGCCTTCCACGCGAACCTGCGCCACGGAAAGTTCCTGCCAGCGCAGGCCGCGCGCGGTGATATCTGCCAGTAGTTGTGGCGCTTCCACCGTGCCGCGTACTTTCACCAGCCCTTTCGCTGTACCGCCAAGCCCCGGCAGCGCGTTATCCAGCCCCGGCGCGTTGATGGTGGCATCAAGATTGAGATCTTTTACCCCCAGCTCGCCTTTCACTTCGGCACTGTTTGGCCCCAGTTCCAGATGAAGCCCTGGGATCATCCACTGCATATAACTGTTGCCTTTCAGCGTGCCGTCAACGTTCACTTTGTTCTGTTTGACGTTACCGGTCAGCTTCAGTTCTGGCACCTCCATCTGCCAGGTGCCGCCGTACAGGCTACCGCGGGTTTTAATCAAGCCATTGAGTTTCGACGGCCACTCCGGGAACTCTTTGGCGGTGTTAATGCCATTAAGCGTTAGCTCACCGCGCCAACTAATGGCCTGTTGCCAGTCGAGCAACGCCTTGAGTTCAGTTTTGCCTTCCAGCGCCGCAACGGTGAGTTTGTCGAGATTGACCTGCTGTTCATTACCTTTCGCGTCGAGGGTAATAGTCGCGGGCGGGATCTCCTGTCCCTTCACTGCCGTACGCATAGAGAGCGTGTAATCGGTCATTTTGCCGGTAAGTTTCAGTTTCAGATCATCCGCCTGATACTGCTTCTCACCAGTGAACGGCCAGTAAAGCTGTTTGCTGTTCACTTCCACGTTGAGCGGCAATCCAGCTTCCGCCAGTCGCGTCTGGGCGCGTAAATCCATATCCACCGGACCGGAAAGGTTAACGCCAATCTCCAGCTGTTCGCGCAGCGCGCCGCCCACTTTCAGCTTCACTTTTTCACCTTTCAACGGCTCCACGTTTAGTGTGCTGTTGAGGGTGATATCCACCGGCCAGTTGTCTGACAGCTGTGCCGTGCCGCTGGCGTTGACGATCCCTTGATTGGAATCGATATCCAGGGCGTCCAGTTTAGTATTACCGTCGATGCTGCTTACTTTCAGCAGCATGGTGTTCACGGTGATGTCCGTGTCGCCCGTCACGCGCAGCTGCTCGCCCTTAAACTCTTCAATGTTCAGGTTAAGCGGCAAATGCACGTCGGTCATTTCCGGCAATACCGGACGAGAAAAGAGATCTTTCAACGTTTCGCCGAGCGGCTTTTCATCCGGCTGCGGATTTTCAATTTTCGGTTCGACCACTTCTTCCTGCGCCACTTCCGCCACTTTCGGCAGGGCAATCAACAGGCCTTTCAGCGACGTCGGTTTCAGGGTCAGGGTTTTCTCCTGCCAGTTCAGGCCGGAGGTGAAGTCCATCACCGATACCGTGGTGTCATCAATCTTGATGTTGACGTTATCCAGCGCCACCCGTGTCAGGGTGATGGGATACGGCGTGGAGAGATCCAGCGGACCGCTATCTTCCTCTTCTTCAACCTGTTCAGAAGGGGGCATTTTTTTACTGTCGATGTTGACCTGAATGTCTTTCAGCGCCAGGTCATTAATACAAACGCTACTGTTCCACAGGCACTCAAGACCGACCGCCAGATGCAGATTACCCGCTTTTACCGCCACGCCTGGCTGCTCATAACGAACGTCAGACAAGGTGAGATCGCGCCAGCCGCCGGTGACCTTGCCAATATCCAGTCCTGGCACCCAGCGATCCGCCGCTTTAAATACAAGATGCAGGCCGCTGGTGGTGCCCACCAGAAACGCCACCGATCCCAGCAACAGTAAGATAACGATAACCACGCCGAGGCTGATTTTTTTCCATAAACTCATAATTCTGGCCCCAGACCGATGTAAAACTGTAACCCGTGCTCGTCTTTATCCGCGACCGGTACGGCAAAATCGAGTTTGATTGGCCCGACCGGCGATTCCCAGCGTACGCCGACCCCGGTACCGGTTTTAAAGTCGCTGCGGCGAATATCGCTTACCGCTTCGCCACTATCGACAAACACCGCGCCCCACCATTTTCCGGTCACGTTGTACTGGTATTCCAGCGATCCGGTTATCAGCTTCGAGGCCCCTTTCAGGTCACCGTTGGCGTATTTCGGGGCGATAGATTTGTATTTGTAGCCGCGAATACTGCGATCGCCCCCGGCGAAGAAACGCAGATCCGGCGGTACTTTGTCGAAATCACCCGTTTCAATCCAGCCCAGCGTGCCGCGTGTCACAAAACGATGGCGATCGTACAGTGTGCGGATCCAGACGTTCTGCGCCTGGAAAACGGAGAAATCGACATCTGAGCCCCAGGCCGTGTTGGAGTAGTCGATAGAGTAACGTTGCGAGTCGCCCCAGGTTGGCATCAGGCCACCACGAGAACGCGTGCGGCTAATCATCACCCCAGGATAAAACAGCATCGTGGTGTTGGTAATTTCACCCTGGGTAAAGTGGTCGAGGCTCCAGCGCAGGTTAATGGCACGCTGCCAGCCGCTGGAGAGATCCCAGTAGCGAGAAGCCACCAGCGTAGTGGAGTCAGATTCGGTATCGTTCAGGTCAGTGCGCTTAAAACCGCCCTGCACCAAATAATATTGTTCCAGTGGATTCTTCAGCAGCGGCATTTTATAGCTGAAGTCGAGGGTCTGTTCCGGCGCGGAAATACTGGTACTGGTGGTCAGACTGTGACCATAAGAGTTCATCCACGGCTTTTTCCACGTCGCTTTCACGCGCGGTCCCACGTCCGTAGAGTAACCGACCCCGGTTTCGATGGTGTTTTCAGTTCGCGGCGAAACCACGCCCGTCAAGGGTAATACTTTCGTTTCGCGCGCTTTATCAAATTGTGGAGCCACCACCACCGAGTTAAACCAGCCGGTAGCAGAAAGTCGGCGGTTCAGTTCCGCCAGATCTTTCGATTCGTACTCATCGCCCTCTTTAAACGGCACCAGATTTTGCAGGTATTCATCGCGGATTTGTGATCCTTCAAAGGTCACATGCCCAAAGCGGTAACGTTCGCCACTGTTATAATCAATATCCCAGAAGGCTTTATGCAGGCCGAGCGCAATGCCCAGCTGCGCTTTGGTAAATTCGCTATCGAAATAACCTTTACGCAACGCAATGCTGGTTAAGGACTTTTTGAAATTTTCATAATCGCCCTGGTTCAGCACCGTGCCAATAGCCGGGCGAGTATCGAGCAATTTCAAATAGTCTTTATCGGTCCGCGCGCCGCCGCGCAATACCACATCGGTGCCGCCAATTAACACCGGCACACCTGGCGTGACTTTGGCGATCAATACCTGCCGCCCTTTCTTTGGCGGTGGACGGAGATCAAATTCAATGGTCGGCTGGTAATAACCCAGCGCTTTCAGACCTTCACGGATGGCATCATCGACGCGTGCGCGAAAGCGACGGTCTGGCGTCACTTCATCACTTTCAATCGTAGAAAGCTGCGCACGAACGTTCTTTTCCAGCTGTCCCGATAACCCCTCGACCTGTAGACGGACGTTCGCGGCGACGGCAGATCCGCTTAAGCAGAGTAAGCTTACACAGCATAACTGTCGGATATAGCGCACATTTTCTCCTGAATATCCTTTTTTCCTGCCCCTGGAACGCCGTTAAACGGCTTAACAAAAATCCAGTAATATGGATTAAAAAGCAGACTAAACCCCAAATATTTCTTATGTTTTACTTTAGACCTATTCACGGTGGTTATTGTGTGCAAATACGCCTCTTGTTACAACCTTAACCCCAATGACCGATTTTCGGGAGAGCGACACCATGAGTTTATTTGATAAAAAGCATCTGGTTTCCCCCGCCGATGCCCTGCCTGGACGTAACACCCCGATGCCCGTAGCCACGCTGCATGCGGTCAACGGTCACTCAATGACCAATGTACCTGACGGAATGGAGATTGCCATTTTTGCGATGGGTTGTTTCTGGGGTGTGGAGCGTCTGTTCTGGCAGTTACCCGGCGTTTACAGCACCGCCGCAGGCTATACCGGAGGCTATACGCCAAATCCGACTTATCGGGAAGTGTGCTCCGGTGATACGGGTCATGCCGAAGCGGTACGCATTGTTTACGATCCTTCCGTCATCAGCTATGAGCAGTTGCTACAGGTATTTTGGGAGAATCACGATCCCGCCCAGGGAATGCGTCAGGGCAATGACCACGGCACGCAGTATCGTTCAGCGATTTATCCGCTGACCCCAGAACAGGATGCCGCAGCTCGCGCCAGTCTGGAACGTTTTCAGGCGGCGATGCTTGCCGCCGATGATGATCGTCACATCACCACGGAAATCGCTAACGCCACACCGTTTTATTATGCCGAAGATGACCACCAGCAATATCTGCATAAAAACCCGTATGGTTACTGTGGAATTGGCGGAATTGGCGTCTGTCTGCCACCGGAAGCATAGCGTTACGGGTACAAATGTAGATTGTTGATAAAGTGCGCTTTATTTATGCCAGATGCGGCGTAAACGCCTTACCAGGCCTACAAAATCGTCCAAATTCAATATATTGCAAGGACTGCGTAGATACTGTTATGGCCTGCAAGTTTTTTCCTGGTCCGGTTTCCCGGAT
>ERZ1034669.39-NODE-39-length-81691-cov-31.091626_pt1 | contig 81691 bp, 66 predicted proteins | sample MGYA00520705_ERZ1034669 | MGnify/ENA primary metagenome ERZ1034669 (study PRJEB33766, sample SAMN09781766) | gut metagenome | biome: gut microbiome | host: Homo sapiens | place: Madagascar | study: EMG produced TPA metagenomics assembly of the PRJNA485056 data set... | reverse complement strand
GCGCGTTCTTCGACCGTCTGGACTCGCTCATCACCCTTCATCAGCGTAAGTATGACAAGCTCTGCGTACTGAAAAAATCCATGCTCGACAAGATGTTCCCTAAGGGGGGTTCCCTGTATCCGGAGATTCGTTTTGCTGGTTTCACTGACCCTTGGGAACAGCGTAAGCTGGGGGAACTGATTCAACTTGGCGGTTCAGGCGGAACGCCTTCAGCGACTAACCCCAGTTACTATGGGGGAGAAATTCCTTTTCTCAGTATTGCTGATATTGAGGAAAGGGATATTACCCACACGGCTAAAACGTTAACCGAGGAAGGTCTGAAAAATAGCGCAGCATGGATTGTTCCAGCTGGAGCTGTAAGCCTTGCAATGTATGCGAGTGTTGGCAAGGTTGGCATCATTAGGCAAAACACCGCTACAAGTCAAGCTTTTTACAACATGGTCTTTGACAATGCTGCCATTAGAGACTTTGTCTTCACTCGGCTCGAAAAGGCTGACATGGACTCCGAATGGGAACCTTACATTTCTACAGGAACACAAAGGAACTTAAACGCCGACAAAGTCAAGGCATTCGCCCTGCTGATTCCGGAAGTTAATGAAGCTGCTAATATAAGTCGCTATTTTCGGCAATTGGACTCGCTCATCACCCTTCATCAGCGTAAGCTCGAATTACTCCGGAACATTAAGAAATCCATGCTTGACAAGATGTTCGTATAGGGGTGATCATGGCAACAATCACGTTATTTCACGGTTCCCCATACAAATCCGTGACCCCCGAATACGGTTTAGGCAACGACAAACACGACTACGGCCGTGGTTTCTATCTGACCGCGAATGTGGAACTGGCCAAGGAGTGGGCCGTGTGCCGGCCGGATGAGTCCAATGGCTGGGTCCACCAGTACGAACTGGACACGAATGGGCTGCGCATCCTGGATTTTCAGGAGCATAGCGTGCTTACTTGGCTGGCTGAGCTGATGAAGCATCGTGATGCCGCTGATTCCAAGCGCTATCGTGTGCTTGCTGCGAAGTTCATCGCTGAATATGGCATTGACACCAGTGGGTATGATGTCATCAAAGGCTGGCGTGCGAACGCCTCGTATTTTTATATCGCCAAAGAATTCGTCCGCGACAATGTGGACGTCGATATCTTGGAGGAACTGCTGTCGCTTGGAGGTCTGGGCATCCAGTATTGCGTCAAGACCGCAAAGGCGTACAGGCAACTGCGCGAAGTCCCGAACGGCCTGCTTTCCGTCAGCTACAGCGAATTCAACGACAAATACAATCAGAGGGATGTTGAGGCACGGCAGAACATGCGCGACCTCATCGATTCCGATGCCAATACGGTGACCAACGTGTTCAGCACGTTGCTCTAGGGGTGATGACAATGCGGGCATATCCAGAGGTCTACCGGGATGATGTGGTGGAAACTCAAGGCAAGCTTTTCGACTACGTGGCACAGTCGTTCCCTAACAAGAGCACGGAGGATTTCATCGCCACGTATATGACGAGCACAACACGCAAAAGCATTGATGAGGCCAAAGCCTACGTCAACACGATGGATGCGAAAGAGCTGTGGAAGTATTTCACCGAGACCGAGCACTACCAGTTGAAGGACGGCAGGGCACTCGAAGGATTCATGCCTGATTGGATTGGCGAATTCTACGCCTACTACCAATGGTTCTACGCCATTCCCAGTGCTGAAGTGATCGCCAAGGTGCCGCTGGACTTCCTGAAGAAAGCCTATTTCGGGCTTCATGATCTCGATCTGGAGCTTGCGGTGCGGAAAGTCGGCGAAGAATGACGGACATCATCTGCTTCCATAATCCTGATGAGGAGAACGGATACCTGAGCAACTGGTATCCGTCGCGCTTCGTTGTGGATGATGTTGAGTTTTCCTCGATGGAACAGTACATGATGTACCGCAAAGCCTGCTGTTTCAACGATGCCGAAACAGCTGCGCGGATTCTTCGAACCAGCGACGTGGCCGAGATCAAACGCCTTGGCCGACTGGTGGCCGGTTATGACGATCACGTATGGAACGGCGTTCGCCAAATCGAGGTCTATGAAGGGTTGCTTGCCAAATTCAGTCAGAACGCCGAACTCGGGGCGCAACTCGTAGCGACCGGCAATGCGATATTGGCGGAATGCGCCGTCAAAGACCGTATTTGGGGCATCGGCTTGTCAATGCATGACCCAGCTAGGCTCGATCCAGCCCAATGGCGCGGTCAGAACCTGCTCGGATACGCTCTAATGCTCACAAGAAAGAAGCTCAATCGCGTAGATGAGCGATAATACGGCCGTTTTCCCGTATCAATCGCCCCCGCTTGGGAACAGCGTAAGCTGGATGATGAGCTTGAATTTCTTCGAAACAATACTTTGTCCCGAGCTGAATTGAGTGAGAGCGAAGGCACGGCATTTGACATTCATTACGGTGATGTCCTAATAAAGTACGGTTCTGTTCTCAATCTCGAAAAGGCAGAAGTTCCAAGAATTGTGGACAGTGCCATTGCGGATAGACAAACCTGCGATCGCTTACAGGACGGTGACGTTATCATTGCCGATACAGCTGAAGATTCAGCCGTGGGAAAATGTACTGAGCTTTGCAATTCCAAGGGAAAGATGGTGTTTTCCGGATTGCATACGATGCCTTTGCGACCAATGGGGGAATACGCTAGTGGATATCTTGGGCATTATCTGAACAGCTCGGCATTTCATAGTCAGCTGCTCCCTCTGATGCAGGGAATCAAAGTGATTTCCATTTCGCGTTCAGCCATGGCAGATACCACTATGACTGTCCCTTCTGTCGACGAGCAGCGCAGAATCGGCGCGTTCTTCGACCGTCTGGACTCGCTCATCACCCTTCATCAGCGTAAGTATTGTGGTGTTGTTTCTTGGATGTTAGGGGTTGCGCTCGTAAGATTGAGCTCGGAAAAGTGATGGTGCGTTCGGGGAGATGGAACATGTTCTACGATAAGGAATCGGATTTCGAAGACGATCTGGTTGCGGTGCTGAAACGCCACGGGTGGACCGATGGTGTGTTGGAATATCCAACCGAACAGGATCTCATCGACAACTGGGCTAACATCCTATTCGACAACAACAAAGGCATCGATCGCCTGAACGGGCAGCGCCTTACCAAGGGTGAGATGGCGCAGATCCTCGAACAGATCGAAACATTGCGCACGCCATTGGCGTTGAATTCCTTCATCAACGGCAAGACCGTGTCCATCAAACGTGACAATCCCGCAGACACAGCACATTTCGGTAAGGAAATCAGCCTGAAGATCTACGATCGCCAGGAAATCGCCGCTGGGCAAAGCCGGTACCAAATCGCAAGACAGCCGATGTATCCGGCAAAAAACAAAATGCTGAACGATCGTAGAGGAGACGTCTGCCTGCTCATCAACGGCATGCCGGTCATCCATATCGAACTGAAGAAAAGCGGCATTCCCATAAGCCAGGCCACCAATCAAATCGCCAAATACGCGCATGAAGGCGTGTTCACCGGGCTGTTCAGACTCGTGCAGGTCTTCGTGGCCATGAATCCGGATGATGCCGTGTACTTCGCCAATCCCGGTGAAGGCGATTTCAACAGCAACTACTTCTTCCACTGGGCTGACTTCAACAATGAGCCCATAGCGGCGAACAACCATGTCGGGCAGGATGAATGGAAGCGTTTCACATCTGATCTGCTATCCATTCCCATGGCACACCAGCTCATCGGGTTCTATACGGTCGCCGATTCCGCAGACGGATGCCTCAAAGTGCTACGCAGCTACCAATACCAGGCGGTGAACGCCATTTCCGACCGTGTACGCACCTGCAAATGGGATGAGCCGGTGCCAAGCGGCACGCCGGGCCGTCCGGGCGGTTATGTGTGGCACACCACTGGCTCGGGCAAAACCATGACCAGCTTCAAGGCTGCGCAGCTCATCGCTGGCTCGAAAGATGCCGACAAGGTGGTCTTCCTCATGGACCGTGTCGAATTGGGCACGCAGTCGCTGCTGGAATACCGGTCGTTCGCGGATGATGCCGATGATGTGCAGGGCACGGAAAACACGGATGTGCTCAAATCGAAACTGGCAAGCATCGACCCCAAAGACACGCTCATCGTCACCTCCATCCAGAAAATGAGCAACATCAAAGCGGGCGAGGGGCATATCACCGAAGAGGAAGTGAAGAAGCTCGCCGGCAAACGCATCGTATTCATTATCGACGAATGCCATCGTTCCACGTTCGGCGAAATGCTGCAGGATATTCGCCATTCCTTCCCGAACGCATTGTATTTCGGTTTCACGGGCACTCCGATTCATGAGGAGAACCGTAAGAAGGGCGCGACCACATCAATGGTGTTCGGCGATTGCCTTCACCGATACAGCATCGCCGACGGCATCCGCGATGGCAATGTGCTCGGATTCGACCCGTACATGGTGTTGACCTACCGAGACAAGGATGTTCGTCAAGCGGTCGCATTGGAGAAAGCGAAAGCCGCGACGGTTGAGGAAGCCCAGGCAGATCCGGCGAAAGCTGAGGTGTTCTACCATTACATGGATCCGAAGCAAATGCCGATGGGACCCATGGAAACGCAGGCCGGAGAACATGTCAAAGGCATTGAGGACTATCTGACCGCAGCGCAGTATGCGCAAGGCACGCCACATGAAGACAAGGTCGTGGAGGATATTCTCGACCAATTCCCATTGCTGAGCAGAGGCAACAAATTCCATGCGATGCTGGCCACGAGTTCCATTCCCGAGGCGATCAGCTATTACCATCTGTTCAAGGAACGTGCTCCGCAGATGCACGTGACCGCGCTGTTCGACCCCAACGTCGACAATTCCGACGGCGCAATCCTCAAGGAGGATGCGCTTAAGGAAATCATCGGCGATTACAACGAACTGTTCGACAAGGATTTCATCATCCCCACATGGCCGAAGATGAAGAAAGACATCACCGCGCGGCTTTCCCACAAGCGTCCATACCTGACGGTCGACCAGCACCGTGAGAAACGGCTGGATCTGCTGATTGTGGTTGATCAGATGCTGACAGGTTTCGATTCCAAGTGGGTCAACACGCTGTACCTCGACAAAATCATCGACTATGAGAACATCATCCAGGCGTTCAGTCGCACGAATCGACTGTTCGGTCCCGATAAGCCTTTCGGAACTATCCGCTACTACCGCAAGCCACACACCATGAAGGGGTATATCGAAGCGGCGGTAAAACTGTATTCCGGAGACAAGCCGCTCGATCTGTTCGTGCAGAAACTGCCGGAAAACGTGCGCCTGATGGATGCGCGTTTCGAAGAAATCGCCTCCGTGTTCAGTGCCGGAGGCGTGGAAGATTTCATGCGACTGCCGGAATCGGTGGAGGCGTGCCGCAAGTTCGCAAAACTGTTCGTGGAACTCAATGATTTCCTGGAATCCGCCAAAGTGCAAGGTTTCACTTGGGGGCGGCAGGAATACTCCGTCACCCATGACGATGGATCCGTGGAGGTTGTGCGGCCGAAGTTCGATGAACGGACATATCTGATTCTTGTACAGCGGTATAAGGAAATGTTCAGCAGCGGCGAAGGTTCCGGCAGCGGTCCGGAAGCGCCATATGAACTTGACGGCCATATCACTGAGATAGATACAGGATTGATTGATACGGATTATATGAACGCCAACTTCACCAAATGGCTCAAGGCGCTTGGCGGAGGCGATCCGGCCCTGTTGACATCAGCCGAGGAGGAATTGCATAAGTCGTTTGCTTCGCTCAGTCAAGAGGAACAACGGTATGCCGAACTGTTCATGCATGATGTGGAACGTGGCGAAATCGAGTTGGAGGAAGGCAAGACGCTGCGCGACTACATCACGTATTACGCGAACAGCGCCAAAAACAGCCAAGTGGAGCAAATCACCAAGGCGTTTGACGTGGATGGGGCGTTGCTCAACGAGATGATGCGGCTTGACCTTACAGAGACAACCCTGAACGAATTCGGACGATTCGACCGGTTGAAAGCGTCGGTTAACAGGTCTTTGGCAAAGGCGTTTTTCGATAAGCCGGATAGTCCGGTCTCCCAATTCACGGCGAATCTTCTCGCCACGAAGCTGCTGAAGAGCTTTATCCTTGAGGGAGGATTCGATTTGGACGATCGGAAATAGCGGGGAGAAGCATGGCTGTTGTTGACGAAGCGAAGCTGAGATACCTGGACTTTCTTTCCAGGGAGGACCGCGTCCGGCACCACCGGTACGTCGAGGAAATGAAGCAATACGACATGATGCGTTCCGGCGACATCAACGCCATCGCCGAAAGCACACGTCTGTGGGACTCCGGACTGTACGGCTACCTGTCGGACGATCCGCTCAAAAACGCGAAATACCGGTTCGTCACCACCATCACGCTCGCCACACGTTTCGCCATCGAAGGCGGTATGGACGAGGAGGACGCCTACAACGCCTCCGACCTGTACATCCAGAACCTGGAAAACTGCAAAACGCCCGACGACGTGCGCCGCCTGCACACCGACATGATGACATTCTTCACATGGGCCATGGCCGACATGCAGAAGGCGGAAACACATTCCAAAGCCGTCAACGAATGCCTGGACTACATCCACTACCATCTGCATGAGAAAATCACCGTGCCCATCCTCGCCGAGCATGTGCATCTGAATCCCACGTATCTGTCGGAGCTGTTCAAACGCGAAACGGGCACGGCCATATCGCAATACATCACCGACAAGCGTATGGAAGCGGCCGAGAACATGCTCAAATACTCGGAATACAGCTTCGACGAGATCGCCCAGATCCTCGCATACCGGTCGCAAAGCCACTTCTCGAAGGTGTTCAAAAAACATTCCGGCATGACGCCGGGGGAGTACCGCACCAAGTACGCGCAGAACGGCATCTGGCCGGAGTGATTGCGATCACGGCGTCTACCACGCCGGTTGCGGTGAACCGCCGGTGACGGCACCGCGAAATTCGGGTGTGCCAATCGTGAAATCGACGTGTCCGCGCGTGCGAAACACGCGCGAATCAGCTACGGTGGAAGCATTCAATGATGATGCGCGCCACCGGCCGAATGAACGGCGGAACAAGGAACGTGCGCGCAGGATGTGGATGAAAGCGAAGGAATAAACGAATATGGGAATGCCCCTTGATCTGTATGTGATCCGACATGGCGAGTCGGAGGCGAACGTCATCATCAGCGCCGGCGAACAGGGTGACAACTCGCTGTATACGCAGGACAATGTCACCGTGCCGGACCGTTCGTGGAGGCTCACCGCCACCGGACGCAAGCAGGCCGACTGCATCGGCCGTTGGCTCGTCGCGCAGCAGCCGCTGTTCGACCGCTACCTCGTTTCGCCGTACGTGCGTACGCGTGAGACGGCGGCCACGATGGCCCTGCCGAAAGCGAAATGGGAGGAGACTCGCGTGCTGCGCGAACGCTCCTGGGGTGAGATCAACACCATCACGAAGGACGATTTCAAAACCAACTACGCGCGCAACTGGATGTTCAAGAACACCGATCCGCTGTACTGGCGTCCGCCGGCGGGCGAGTCCATCGCCGACGTGGCCGAGAACCGCGTGCACAACCTGCTCACGTCCCTGAACCGCAAATCGGACGCCGAATCCGTGGTGATGGTCAGCCACGGCGATCTCATGCTCGCATTGATGCTCACGTTGGAGGATCTGTCCGACGAGGAGTTCATGCATCGCGCCGCCGCTGACGAATGGAAGATCACCAACTGCACGTGCTTACACTATTCCCGTCGCGATCCGGCCACCGGCCGCACGCACAAGCGGTTCCGTTGGGAGCAGACGGCGCGTCCGGTGCTTGACGAGACGGATGGGCGCTGGGTGGTGAAAGTGGACGAATGGCGTGAATTCAAACGTCCCGTTCTGTCGAACGGCGATCTGGTGGACGTTGTGCACGCCGTTGACCGTCACCTGTGACATACCACGGATATACGATTCATCTGTCTTGTCTGCTTGCGATTGGTGCCCCCTACTTGCGTTGATGCCTCTCGTATCTGCGGTGCCATTACAATGGCGTGTGATTGTACGGCACGACCGTTGTATTTCGTGCCGTAAGAGAGTTAGGAGACAATCACATGTCCAATCCAATCGCGGGCCTGTTCACGTGGAAGCTCCACGGCGACGGCAAAACGCTGAAGCCCGGCGAGGTCGTCGAACCTGACGAGAGGCTGACCTGGCCGCGCACCGCGGAAATCGGCGCGCAGCACGTCATCGCCATGTTCGGTGCCACCTTCCTGGTGCCGATTTTGACCGGTTTCGACCCGTCCACCACCCTGTTCTTCACGGCCATGTCGACCGCACTGTTCCTGCTGATCAACAAGAACGTGCTGCCGAGCTACTTGGGTTCGTCCTTCGGCTTCATCGCGCCGATCGCCGCCGTGGCCAGCGCCCACAAGGGTCTTGAGGTCGCATCCTTCGGCATCATGGTCACCGGTATTCTGCTGGCCCTGATCGGCGTGCTCGTGCACTATGCGGGCGCCAAGTGGATCGATATCATCATGCCGCCGGTCGTCAACGGCGCCATTGTGGCCATCATCGGCTTCAATCTGGCTCCGAGCGTGTGGAACAACTTCAAGGTGGCGCCCGACACCGCCATCGTCACCCTCGTGGCGGTGCTGCTGGTGGCCGTGCTGTTCAAGGGTCTGCTCGGTCGACTCAATATCCTGATCGGCGTGCTCATCGGCTATGCGTATGCCTGCTTCCGTGGCCAGGTCGATTTCTCCGCCATCGGCAAGGCCGCGTGGATCGGTCTGCCGGAATTCCGTCTGCCGCAGGCTGATCTCACCATTCTGCCGATGTTCATTCCGGTGGTGCTCGTGCTCGTCGCCGAGAACGTCGGCCACGTCAAGTCCGTGTCTCAGATGACCGGACGCGATTACGATGACCAGATTGGTACCGCGCTGTTCGCCGACGGCCTCGGCACCACCATCGCCGGTTTCGGCGGCGGCTCTGGCACCACCACCTACGGCGAGAACATCGGCGTGATGGCCGCCACCAAGGTGTATTCCACCGCGGCATACTGGTGCGCCGCCGCGTTTGCACTGATCCTGTCGCTGTGCCCGAAGTTCGGCGCCATCATCAACACCATTCCTGCCGGCGTGCTCGGTGGCGTGACCACCTTGCTGTACGGCATGATCGGCATGGTCGGCATCCGCATCTGGGTCGAGAACAAGGTCAACTTCGACAAGCCGGTCAACGTCATGGTGGCCGCCATCACCATGATCATCGCCATCGGCCAGTTCGAGTTCGCCATCAACGGCATCTCGTTCAACGGCATCGCTATCGGCACCGTCGTGATTCTTGTCGCCTACCACGGCCTCAAGGCCATCGGCAAGGCGACCGGCACCATCGCCAAGGATGATCCGGACATACTGTGACGCAAGACGCGTCCAGACAGTCCAAATGGACCACGAAGCGCCCGTCGACAAGCAGCCGACGGGCGCTTCGCCGTATCTGCTGCATCCACATATCGCATGAATGATGGCATGCGGCGATTCGGATCGGCGAATTCCTCCACCCTCCCATACCAAGAAAGTATCGGGTGTGGGCTATTGTTAATAGGTTTGCGCAACGTGCGCAATGTTTGACATGAAAGGCCATTGTGCCCGATACCGCTGTTATTGAAAATGAAGATGCCCTCGCCTCCGATTTCGATGAGACCGGCGAGGAGGAACGTCCACTGACGTTCGCCGAACTTGGTGTTCCCGGTCCGCTGGTCCGCGTGCTCGCGGCCGACGGCAAGAAAACCGCTTTCCCGATCCAGGCCGACACGCTTCCCGATTCCCTGGCTGGACGCGACGTCCTTGGCCGTGGCCGTACAGGCTCCGGCAAGACCTTGGCGTTCTCGATTCCGCTGGTCGCCCGTCTGGGCGAGGTGGACGCCGACGACTATGAGAGCATGAGCCAGTTCCGCCATGAGGTGGAGCAGGTGCGCAAAGGCCATGCCGAGGAGCGTCGCGCCGATGATTTCCTGCCGCATCCCCGCGGCCTGGTTCTGGCGCCGACTCGTGAGCTGGCCAACCAGATCAACGATGTGCTGATGCCGCTCGCCCAGATCTACGGCATGACCACCACCACGGTGTACGGTGGCGTGCGCTATGCCCGTCAGATCCGCGATCTGCGGGCCGGCGCCGACATCGTGGTCGCATGTCCTGGACGTCTCGAGGATTTGCTCGAGCAGCATGCGCTGACGTTGGAGAAGGTCGAGGTCGCCGTCATCGACGAGGCTGACGAGATGGCCGACATGGGCTTCCTGCCGCCGGTCAAGCGGCTGCTGGGGCAGGTGTCGTTCGATGCTCAGATCATGCTGTTTTCCGCCACGCTCGATCACGGTGTGGACGAGGTCGTGAACACGTTCCTCACCGATCCGAAGGTGCACAGCGTCGACTCCGCCACCGCGGCGGTCGACGAGATGACCCATCATGTGTTCGAGACCACGCAGGGCGATCGGCATGAGTTGGTGCGTACCCTCGCATCCGGCAAGGGGCGTCGCATTCTGTTCACCCGCACCAAATTCCAGACGCAGAAGCTCGCCAAGGATCTGACGAAGAACGGCATTCCAGCCGCCGAGTTGCACGGCAATCTGAGCCAGAACCAGCGTGACCGCAATCTTGCGGCTTTTGAGTCCGGAGATGTGAACGTCATGGTCGCTACTGATGTGGCAGCCCGTGGCATTGATGTTTCGGGAGTGGAACTGGTGGTCCAGGTGGAGCCTCCTGAGGATCCGAAATCCTTCCTGCACCGTTCCGGACGAACCGCCCGTGCCGGTCATTCCGGCGATGTGGTGACCATCGTGCTGCCCAACCAGCGCCGCCGCACCCGTCGCATGTTGCATGAGGCGGGATTGAAGATTAAACCGATCGAAGTGACCCACGATTCCCCGGAAGTGTTGGAATTGGTGGGTGAACCGGCCGAACCGCGATTCGGATGGACACTCGAGCAGTCCCAGCCGGCCGGAAATCCCCGTCGTAGAAAGAATGGCAAGGGAGGCAACGGTTCCGCGGAAGGCGGCGAATGTTCCGGACACGCCAACCGTTCCGGCGGGCGCAACAAGGACCGGGGCAAGGACAAGGGCGGCAAGCCGTTCAAGTCCGAACGTAAGAACCGCGACGATCGTAAGGGACGCGATCGCGAGGAACGTGAACAGCGTTTCGAACCGAAGCAGAACCGTGCCGAACGCCGCGCAGCTAAGTTCGAAGGTCGTGACAACCGCGAATACGAGGCTCGCGAGCATCGTTGGGAGCATCCTGAAATTCAGGAGGAGAAGCGCGAGAGGCACGAGGAGAAGCGCAACGACAAGCGTCGCGAAAAGTATGCGCGATTGCATGAGCAGCAGCGTACCGAAGCGGCCATGCAACGCGAATCCGACGATCGGCGGCATCGTTCCGAAGATCGTTCCGGCCAGCGCGGCAAGGATAACGAAAAACAGTTCTCCAAAAAGCAGGGGGCGCCCACTAAGAAGCAGCGCAAGGCCGAAGCGCGCAGCGAACGTCGTTTCGAAGACGATCGCCGATCCTCCCGTAGTGGACGTGCGGGACGTGATGACCGCCAGGCAGGGGGTAAGCGCATTCATCGCAAGCCGATCCGCGTGATTCAGGACGAGCGCGGCGAGGATGCGAAGCGTCATGATCGTCGAATGGAAGCCAAATACGGCAACCATGACGATTCCGGCCGTCGCGGTGGCCATGGCGAGCGCCACGACAAGCATTCCGGCGAGCGTCAGGGCAGGTCGTACCGTCGCCACGCGAACATCCGCAAGGCGCCGTTCCGCACACGCTGAGCGTTGACCTCCGTATAACGAAAGGGGTGGCTTGTCACATCGTAGATCCGATGTGACAAGCCACCCCTTTCGTCTGTTATCCGCGAAACCGGGACTACCGAAACTGGGACTACTTCTTCTTCGGCGTATAGATCACGGTGTCGATCAGCGTGCGGTAGTGGGCTACGATTTGCGCCCTGCGTGTCTTGAGACTCGCGGTGAGCATGCCGTTCTCTTGGGTGAAGCGGTCCGGCAGGATTTCGAATTTACGGATCGATTCGGCTCGGGAGACGTTTTCGTTCGCCTGATTGACCGCACGTTCCACTTCGGCGTGGACGATCGGATTCGCGGCCAGATCCGACAGCGATTCGGCTGGTTCCGCTCCGCGCGCCTTCAGCCAGGTGTTCGCGTCGGCGAGGTCAAGTGTCACTAATGCCGCTACGAATGGTTTGCGGTCGCCGATCACCAGACACTGATCGACGACTGGGGAGGTCATGACGGATGCCTCGAGCTGGCCGGGGGAGACATTCTTGCCGCCGGCGGTGATGATCAGATCCTTCTTTCGGCCGGTGATATGCACGAATCCATCCTCGTCGATATCGCCCAGATCGCCGGTGTGCAGCCACCCGTCGGTGATCTGCTGGGCGGTGATATCGGGATTGTTGTGGTATCCCATGCATACGCTGCCGCCCTTGACGCACAGTTCCCCATCATCGGCGATTCCGGCGGTCACGCCGCACAAAGGCTGTCCTATGGTGCCGATGCGGTTGTTCTCCGGCAGGCTCACGCAGACCGGACCGCAGGTTTCGGTCATGCCGTAGCCCTCAAGCAGTGGCATGCCAATGCCATTGAAGAAATGCGAAAGCTCAGGGTCCATCGGAGCGCCACCGGTGATGGCGAAGTCGGCATTGGGGCCGAAGATGGTGCGGATCTTCCGATAGACGATGCGCTCGTAGAACGCGTGGGCCATGCGGGTCGACACCGACGGTTTGCGTCCCTCCTGCTGGGCCCGGGACCAGTCCTTCGCCGTCTTCGTGGCGCGGACGAACAGTTTGCCCGCCAAACCGCCGCCTGCGCGCTGCGAAGCGGCGTTGTACACCTTTTCGAACACGCGGGGGACCGCCAGCAGCAGAGTCGGGCCGAAGGATTCGAAATCCTTCACGATGGTCTTCATATTGCCGCTGAGACCCAGCTGGAGCGTGCCGGCGAAGCTCAGCAGCGCCATGAAGCGCGCGAACACATGGGACAACGGCAGGAACAGCAACAGACGGCGATTGGGGATATTGCAGGCTCGTGGCATATACTGTTTCGCCGATTCGCACAGATACGCCATGTTGCCATGCGAGATTTCGATGCCCTTCGGGGCTCCCGTGGAGCCGGAGGTGTAGACGATGGTCGCAAGGTCGTCGCCGTGGGTGGCGTTCTTACGGTTCCAGAACTCCTCGTCGGAGACACCTTTGCCGAATTCGATGATGGTGTCCAGTGCGTCGGCGTCGAACATGAGCACATCACGGAGCGTAGGCGCCTCATGACGGATCGATTCGACCTTGTCGCGTTGCGCGTCGTCTTCGGCGACGGCGAGCACCACATTGGAATTGTTGAAGATGGTGCGAATCTGCGTGGCGGAATTCGTCTCATACACAGGGACGGTGAGGGCTCCGACAGCCATGACGGCCATATCCAAAGCCGTCCACTGCCAGCTGGTGTGCGCGATGATGGCCACGCCCTCGCCTTTGCGCACACCCCAGCCGATCAGTCCCTTGGCGATGTCGATGACCTTCCGGCGGAACTCCTCCGCGCTGAAGGAATGCCATGTGCCGTCGTCCCCCTTGTACTCGACCATCGAACCGTTCGGATTCGAAGTAGCGCGCCGGTCGAGGAAGTCGAACAGGTTGATGTCCTGATCGATCGGCTGCTTCAACGGCGTCGTATATTGCTTGGAGATGATGGTTTCTGCTTGTTCTACCATACCCGCCACTGTACGCTCGCCACTCGTCACCAAATCAGGGAATGGCGGAAGGTTCGAAGGGTGCGTGTCCGGCGCTACTGTTCCATCGGACGATACTGGTCAATCGCGGTGAAACAGCGTTTGTAGACGATCAGCATGATGATGCTGTCGGCGATCAAGGTGAGCGCCGCGATGCTTGCGAGGACCATGAACTGGTATTTCGCCGCGTCGACGGGATTTCCTCCGGCGATGATCTGACCAGCCATCATGCCCGGCACCGTCACGATTCCGGCTGAGGCGAGCGACGCGGTAGTGGGCATAAGACCCAGACGAATGGATGAGACGACGCTTGGACGAGAGGCCTCCCATGTGGTGGCTCCCAAGGCAAGCAGTGTGTCCACTTCGTCACGGCGCTCCCGCATGCTTTCGAAGAACCGACTCAGTCCCACGGCAAGAGCCGAGACGGTGTTGCCCAGCAGCATGCCGGTCAGTGGCACCACCAGCTGTGGCGCATACCATGGTTGCGGCCGGATGATGAGTTCCGTGACCAATGAGATCATGATGAGCATGGTCACGACCAGGCTCAGAAACACTGGACCGGCAAGGCCTTTCGGCACGCCCTTCGCACGGGAGAGGGTGATTTGCACGGCCGCGATGAGCATGAACGCCACGAGCAGCAGCACCAGCCAAGGGTTGCCCGAACGTATGACGTATTCCATGATGAAGCCCATCGCACACAACTGCAGCAGCGCGCGGCAGGCTGACCACAGCAGTGTGCGGCCGATGCCCATACGCATGACTTCGGATATGCCGGCGGCGATGGCCACCATGACGAGTGCCGCGATGAGACCCCAGATGTCGATCGCATAGTAATTGCCGTTCATGCCACACTCCCTTCCGAATCGTCGTTGCCGGCATTGGTTTTGACTTGCGTGAGCGTGCCGTCGGAAAGACGCATGATACGTGACGCGCGTCCATCCGGCTGCCGGTGCCGGATGCGGACGATCGCCATGCCGTCCGCGGCTGCTTTGGCAAGAATCGACGCCACCTTCTCGGCGTTCTCGTCATCCAACCCGGCATCCACCTCATCGGCGAGCAGCACCTTGGGATTCGTCAGCAGCGTCCGTGCAAGACTCACCCTTGCCGCTTGGCCGCCCGACAGATCATGCGGCGGACGATCCAGATCGACGTCCCCGCATCCCATGTCATCCAGCGTCTTTCGAATTCTGGAGTCTGGCAGAACATCGTTGGAGGATGTCTTGCGTGGACCTGATTTCGACGGCTGCCGTACGGCAAGCGTGAATGGAAGCCGAATCGCCTGTGCCACGGTTTCGCCGAGCAGCACCGGATTCTGCGGCAGATACGCGACCTGTGTGCGCCACTGCTGCGGTGTGAAATCGTCGACGGAACGGCCTGAAAGACGGTACTCGCCATCCGCGCGAGGATTGAGCCGTGCGAAGGCGGTGAGCAATGAGCTTTTCCCGACGCCCGACGGTCCCACCAGATCCACGATCTCACCTGCATCGATGTCGAACGACAGTCCGGAGAAAATAGTACGGCGCTCGCCGTCTACCATGATCGAACAACGCACGTTCGAGGCTTCGAATAAATGTGTCATGGTTAAAACCATACGCTGATGGCGAACGGTTCCCGGCGGTTTCAGGGTTTTCCCTGAACCCCTGCGCGAAATCAGCCTCAGGAACGACCCACATCCGATGATTCACGTACTACAACTGTCGGCTTGTAGGAAAAATTGCAAGAAAACCAATGTGTTGGGGATGAAACATATGCGTCAGTGGCTTATGGATGTGAGCCTGATCGATGGATGGCTGCCGGTGACAGTGTTCGTCATCGCCGTGGCGTCAGCCGTGGCGTTGCTGATCGGCGCGATCGGCGGCGGGCGAAACGGACAAGGCAAACAGGACGGACACGTTCGGCTGATTGTACTGCCGCTGGTCGTGGCTGCGATTTCCGGAGCGGCCGGTTACACGCTCACATGGCTGCTGTCCGACGTGTTCGTGGTTTTTGGCGTCGGATTGGGACCGCGTGTCATGGCATGGGTGGCGGTCGGCTTTGCCGCGGTCGGATACGCGGTCGCGCATATCGCTCTGCGCAACGGGGTGATGCGCGCGATCGCGGCCCTGCTTGTCGTGTCTGCCATATTGGCGACGGCGATTGGCATCGACCAATCGTACGGCGAATACGCCACCATCGGATCGTTGTTCGGCGACGATTCCTACAGTCAGGCCAATCTGACCGGACTGGTCAAACGCAAGGACCTCATCTCCGTATCCCAATGGCGCGGACAGGTGGCCGACGGCACCATCCGGAACATTCCATCGAACGGAACGGTGAGCAAAATCGACATTCCAGCCACGGAATCGCATTTCAAGGCGCGCAAGGCGCTCGTCTACCTGCCGCCGGCGGCGCTCGCCGAAGGGAAACGCAAGCCGGCTCTGCCGGTCATTCTGATGATGAGCGGCCAGCCGGGCAGTCCGGGCCGCGCCTTCCAGGCAGGCGGCATCCAAACCATGATGGACGGATACGCGAAGAGCCATGACGGGCTTGCCCCCATCGTCATCGCGGCGGACCAGCTCGGAGACGACTCACACAACACGCTGTGCGTGGATTCAAAGGTGTACGGCAACGCGTTCACCTATCTGACCCGGGATGTGATTGATTGGGCGAAAAACAACCTTCCGGCCGCTCAGGACGCCAAGGATTGGGCTATCGCGGGATTCTCACAAGGCGCCACATGCTCCCTGCAGATCGGCGTGAACCATCCGGAGTTGTTTGGCACCATGATCCCCACCGACAGTGAGATCGGCCCGACCAACGGCACCAGACAGGAGATGATCGACCGTTTCTTCGACGGCGACGTCGAAGCCTACGAGAGCCAAGTGCCGATCAACGCCATCCGCAATCGCGCACCCACCCATCAGACGCTCATCATGGGTGCGGGCGAGGAGGACGCCGCCTCCGCGCGCAACATCAGAACAATCGCTCCGGTGGCGGTCAAGGCCGGCATGCATGTCACCGCCGTCGAATCGATCGGCAACGCGCACGACTGGCATGCCGTGCAGGACGTGCTGCGTTACGGGCTCGCCGTATTCGGTTACGATACCGGACTTTCCGATGTGAGACCAAACCTGTCCGATTACCCGAACCTCAAACGTGTCGCGGTCTGACTGACGGCCGTACAAGACAAACCGCGGAACCGCTGAACGCAAACATAAGGAACATCATGACGCAATCGCAAAGCAAGCCGGCAAAGCCGGTCAAACCATCCATGGAATCCTCCGTAAAACAATCCGTGAAACCGTTGTTCGGTTTCCATGCGCTGCTGGCCGACCTGGCCGCATGGCTTAGACGGCACATGCTCACCGTCTGCTTCGTTCTCGCAGTCACGCTCGTCAACGTGACCACGCGGATCTTATGCGCGTTCATCCGGCAACCGTTCCCGCCTCGCCTCGCCAGAGTCAGCTTCGAAGCGCTCGCACGCGGACGCTGGTATACCGCGCCGATATCCATGCTGTACGTGCCAGATTTGGGTCGTCTGTTCATCGATATTCCACTCATCTTGGTCGCGTTCGGCTTGGCGGAATCGGTGATAGGCAAAGCCAAAACCGTATGGGTCTCCCTTATCACCACCTTGGGCGGCATGGCGCTGGGCATGGGATTGTGCTCCCTGTCCGACGGGCACAGCCCGCAATGGCATGCGATCTCACATGACGGTGCCGTCCTCGGGCCGCTGATTCTTGTCGCCGGAACGCTCATGTGCGCCAGCGCGTTCACGGCCATGCTGTGGCGCCGACGTATCCGTGTGATCGGCTACGCGGTCGTGCTCATCATGTTTCTCTACCGTGGCGAGGCGAGCGACTACTGCCTGCTCGCCGCAGCCATGATCGGCCATGTGCTCGGCTATCTGATGTCCTCGGCCACGCATGGCGACGAATACCGGCACGGTGCCATCTACGAAATGCGTCGACTGGTCGGCGTGGCCGCGGGAGTGCAGGCCATCGGCTCGCTCGTCGCCGTCTCGTCACGCCAATCGTTCGGCCTGTTGTCCACGTTCGGCCTGCTAACCGGTTCCACCGACTTCGACACCGGACGTGTGGTCGACTGTCTCAACGGAGCGTCGCATACGGACTGCTTCACGCAATACCGCATGATGCGTTTCACCATGCCCGGCAACTGGCTGGTATCCATCATGCCGACGCTGATGTTGCTGCTCATTGCTTGGGGTCTGTACCGCGGCCGTCATCTCGCCGCCACGCTCAGCATCGTGTTCAACGCATGCACCATTGCGCTATCGACGGTGTTCTATGTGGCTATTCCGCTGTCCTACGTGGACGGCCCCGACGCCGGTGCATACATGGATGCGATATCCGCATTGCAACGGCACGGCGCATTCCACGCGATGCTGGCCACGATGGCGTTGCCGCTGCTGTGCATCGTCATCATCATCCTGTTCCGCGCATGTTTCACCATTCGCACGAAAAGCGAGACCGTGCTGCGCGGTATCGCCATCACGTTCGCCGCATTCGTATTACTGGGATTGCTGTACGTCGGCTACGGCCTGTCCATGCCGTCCGGCTTCAACGAAACGCCGCTGCTGGTCGATCTGATCGCAGACTACGTGCAGCGTTTGCTGCCGATTGGCCTGCTAAGTGGCGTGGAACCGGCGTTCGTGCCGGTCGGATTGCTTTCCGAAATCGTCTACCAGTGCGTCGGACCGATGTTTTGGCTGGTCGCGCTGTGCTGCGCATGGGATGGCCTGCGTGACCGTTCCATGATCAACGACGCGTACCGCCACCGCGTGGACGAGATCATCGGACTCGGCGGCGAATCCATGTCGTTCATGGCCACTTGGAAAGGCAACGATTACTGGTTCTCCGCCACCGGCCGTTCCGCCATCGCCTACCGCGTGTCGTATGGCATCGCGTTGACCGTCACCGGACCTTTCGGCGACCCCGACGAATATGAGGACGATTTGCGTGCGTTCGCCGGCTTCTGCACCCAACGTTCCCTGACGCCGGTGTTCTACAGCGTGCACGCCGAACAACGTGACGAGTTGGTCTCCGCCGGTTGGAACGCGCTCGACGTCGGCACCGAAATGGTGATCGACCCGGCCGCATGGCAGACGCGCGGCAAGAAATGGCAGGACGTACGCACCGCCATCAACAAAGCCAAGCGCGACGGCATCACCGACGTGCTCACCACATTCAAGGAATCGCCGTTCTCCGTGCAGACGCAGATCCGTGAGATTTCCGCGCAATGGGCCGGCGAGAAGGCCCTGCCTGAAATGGGCTTCACCCTGGGTGGCGTGGACGAGCTGGTCGATCCACGCGTCAAACTGCTGTACGCGGTGGACGCGGACGGTAAGGTGCTGGGCGTCACCAGCTGGCTGCCGACCTATGAGAACGGCAAAGTGGTCGGATGGACGCTCGACTTCATGCGTCACCGCACCGACAGCGTCAACGGCATCATGGAATTCCTCATCGCCCGCATGGCCGAACGGCTGCGCGACGAAGGAAAGGTCCGCTTCATGAGTCTATCCGCCGCGCCGCTCGCTGGAATGGGCGGTGACGGCATGGAGCAAAGCGCCGTGCTCGACCATGTGCTGCAGATGGTGGCCGACATCATGGAACCGGCGTATGGCTTCCATTCCCTGTTTCGTTTCAAGCTCAAGTTCCACCCCGAAGAGTCCAAGGTCTACATCTGCTATCCGGACGCGGCCAAGCTGCCGCAGATCTCGCTGGCGGTGGCGCAGGCCTACGTGCCTTCGCTCACACCGGCCGAGGCGATGCGTTTCGTCCGAACCATCATGCCAGCCAAAAACGCATGATCCGCGGAGCCGATGGGACCGGGATGACCTCATCGCAATACGGCCATCTCTTTGTGCAAGACAACCGAAAACGGCTCCCGTGATGGTCCTCGCACGCCGATGGTCCGCTGCCGGACCCGGACTTGAGATGTGCATCCGTTTTGGACGCGCTCGGCGCTACACTTGGGAAGGTTCATAAAGAAAACACTACGTTTCTGCATGAAAGGTAACGCATGTCAGCTGAAGCAAACGTCGGCGTCGTCGGCCTGGCCGCAATGGGCGGCAGCCTCGCACGTAATCTCGCACACCACGGCAACAAGGTCGCCGTGTTCAACCGCACCTACGCCCGTACCGAAAAGCTCATGAACGAGCACGGCACCGAAGGCGAGTTCTTCCCGGCCAAGACGCTCGAAGAGTTCGTCGACAGCCTCTCCAAGCCGCGCACCGCCATCATCATGGTCAAGGCCGGCGAACCCACCGACGCCATGATCAACGCGCTCGCCGACCTGATGGAACCGGGCGACATCATCGTAGACGCCGGTAACTCCTACTTCCCGGACACCATCCGCCGTGAGAAGGAAATCAGTGCGCGTGGCCTGCACTTCGTGGGCTGCGGCGTCTCCGGCGGCGAAGAGGGTGCCCTCCTCGGCCCGTCCATGATGCCTGGCGGTTCCGAAGAATCCTGGAAGACCCTGAAGCCTATCTTCGAATCCATCGCGGCCAAGGCCGAAGGCGAACCGTGTGTGACCCACATCGGTCTCAACGGCGCCGGCCACTTCGTCAAGATGGTGCACAACGGCATCGAATACTCCGATATGCAGCTCATCGCCGAAAGCTACGACCTCATGCGCCGTGGCCTGGGCATGACCCCGGCCGAAATCGGCGACGTGTTCGAGGAATGGAACAAGACCGAACTCGACTCCTACCTCATCGAGATCACCGCCGAGGTGCTGCACCAGGTCGACAAGAAGACCGGCAAGCCGCTGGTTGATGTCATCGTGGATCACGCCGGCATGAAGGGCACCGGCACCTGGACCGTGCAGACCGCGCTGTCCCTGGCCGTGCCGGTCACCGGCATCGCCGAAGCCGTGTTCGCACGTGGCCTGTCTTCCGAGGCAGACCTGCGCGAGGAAGCCCAGAAGCAGGGCTTCGCCGGCCCGAGCGGCGAACTGAACCTGAACGACGAGGAGAAGAAGGCCTTCATCGAAGACATCCGCCAGGCCCTCTACGCCTCCAAGATCGTCGCCTACGCTCAAGGCTTCAACGAGATCACCACCGCCGCCAAGGAACACGGCTGGGACATCGACCTGGCCGCAGTGGCACGCATCTGGCGCGGCGGCTGCATCATCCGCGCGAAGTTCCTCAACCGCATCTCCGAAGCGTTCGAATCCGGTGAGGCCAACGTGTCCCTGCTGTTCGCCCCGTACTTCAAGAACGCCATCGAAACCGCCGAGAAGTCCTGGCGCAACGTGGTGGCCCAGGCCGCCATCAACGGCCTGCCGACTCCGGCATTCGCTTCGTCCCTGTCGTACTTCGACGGCCTGCGCTCCAAGCGTCTTCCCGCCGCCCTGATCCAAGGCCAGCGTGACTACTTCGGTGCCCACACCTACCAGCGTGTGGACCAGCCGGGCGCGTTCCACACGCTGTGGGCCGAGCCGGGTCGTGAAGAGATCGAAGCCTGATCTCTCCGCAGCAAAAGAGTAAAAGCTAGGAAGCTTTAGCCAAAAGGCCTCGTGATGCCTTGCGGCCGTACCCCGACCACTGAACCGAAGCGATTCCGGTTCGATGGCCGGCACGGCCAGTACTTGCATCACGGGGTCTTTTTGCATTTCTGTGCGTGTGCGCATATTCCGTAGGCGGTTATTGGCTTCCGTAGGTGGTTGGGCCTGGATACCCTCCGAGGAAAAAGCCGGAATCCGGCCTTTTCACGGGCTTGATACTTGGCATAACCACCTACGGAAACGCCAAACCACCTACGGAAGCAGCGTCCAGCGGAACATCATGTGTCGGAACAGCCGACAACAATCGAAAATGGGGTGTCCCCACGGCGTATGCCGTGGGGACACCCCATTTGTCGTTTCGGATGAACCTCGGATGAGCTTCACAGCTTGGAAGCGGCACCCTCGTCAATGAGCCAGAGCAGTTCCTCGCCATCAGCGTAGGAGCTCGGCGCATGCGGGTTGTTCCGCTGGGCGAACGCGGCCTTGACCGCGCCGGCCTTGCGTTCTTCGGAGGTGAACACCCACGTGTGCTTCGAACGGGCGATCATCGGCACGGTCAGCGTCAGGCGCAGCGGTGGCGGCTTCGGCGAATCGCGCACTCCCGCGACCAGTACGTGTGGGTCGCTGATCTCGGCCTCGCCATGGTCGGGGAACAGGGAGGCGAAATGCGCGTCCGGGCCCATGCCGAACATGGCGATGTCCAATGCCGGTTCGTCGCCCAGTTGTTCGATGAGCTCGCGCTGGTATTCCGCGGCGGCCTGGGCCAGCACCGCATCGGTCTGTTCGGGGGAGGCGGCGGCTACCAGATCGGCGCTACGCGTGTCCGCCGGCATCGCATGGATGTTCCCAGCTGGCATACGGCCGCTCTCCACGAGCGCGCCATACCAGGCTTCACATGCCTGCTTTGCATTGCGGTCGTCATCGTCGGCCGCCACGAAGCGTTCGTCGCCCCACCATACGTGCACGCGGCTCCAGTCCACGGCATCGTTCAGTGGACTCGCGTTCATTGCAGCGAACACGCGGTTGCCGTCGGTGCCTCCGGTCACGGCGATATCCACGCGGGTGCGTCCCGGTTCGGCCAGCAGGTCGATGATGGTCAGTAGGGTGCGGGCAGCCACGGCCTCGGCCAGCACCTGCGGGTTCGGATAGACAATGGTCTTGCGTTCTGTCACGTTCATTCCTTTGATAAGCGTTCTTTTCCGAACGGTGGTAGCGATTTCCGCCGCGCCGATGGCTATTGCCTCGGTTTGACCAGTTCCAGACCGCGGGACACGACCTCGTTGTAGATTTCGTCCGGATACAGGCGGCCAAGTTCCTCGCTCAGACATTCCTCAAGCGTTCGCGCTGGCACGCTGATGGTCTGCGGCGATTGCCCGGGCACGCTGATCACGGCGAATCCATCGTCGGTGGAGGGGCGTTCCAGACTCAGCACACCGTCGCCACGTGTCAGGTACACGCCGGTGACGGCCGTGGCGTCCGGATCCTCCTCGATCATCACCGGCACGTTCAGACGCAGGCGCAGCCATGCGGCCAGCAGATCCAACGGCAGGTAATCCTTCTGCCCGGTCACGCGCACATTGCTCACTGGCAGGTGCGGCGGCTGGTCGAGCATGGAGGCGATCATCGCACGCCACACGGTCAGCCGCGTCCACGACATGTCCACGTCCTTGGAGGAACGGTTGCGACGAAGGTCGTCCATCGTGCGCTGCGGGTTCGAGGAATGCATCGCGTCGGTGATGCGGCTGCTGGCCATGGAGCCAAGCAGATCCTTCGACAGGTTCGCGGGCGCCTCGTTCGGCCACCATGCCACGACAGGGGTGTCGGGGACGAGCAGCGGAATCACCAAGGTGTCGGCATGACGAATCAGACCGCCACGCGGGCGCAACACGATGATTTCGCCGGCCCCGGCGTCCGATCCGAAGCGGATTTCGGCGTCGAGGAAAGTGGGATGCTCCTCATCTTCCGGATTGGCCTTGCGGCTGCTTGGCGCGATCGCGATCACGCGGCAGGGATGCTCGCGGCTTGCGTTGTTGGCGATTTCGAGATCATGCTCGAGTTCGGTCTCGTTGGTGGAGATGAGCAGGGTGAGCACGCGTCCCAATGCCGCCTCGCCGCGCTCCTCGTGCAGTTCGTCGATTTTCGCCGAGATTTCGCGGGTCTCGGTGTCTTTCATGGTAATGATCACGGCATCCTCCAACGGTGTCCATCGCGGGCAAGCATTTCAACGGCCTCTTCCGGTCCCCACGTGCCGGAACGGTACGGCTGTGGCTGGCCAAGTGTCGACCAGAACTCCTCAATCGGATCGAGGATCTTCCACGAGAGGTTGACCTCCTCAGTGGTCGGGAACAGCGGCGGATCGCCCAGCAGCACGTCGAGTATCAGACGTTCATAGGCTTCGGGGGAGGATTCGGTGAACGAACGGCCATAACCGAAGTCCATTGACACATCGCGTACCTCCATCGAGGTGCCGCCCGGCACTTTCGCGCCGAAGCGCATGGTCACGCCCTCGTCGGGCTGTACGCGGATCACGATGGCGTTCTTACCGAGCTCCTTGGTGGCTGTCGATTCGAATGGCAGGTGGGGTGCGCGCTTGAATACCACGGCAATCTCCGTGACGCGCTTACCCAGACGCTTGCCTGTGCGCAGATAGAATGGCACGCCGGCCCAACGGCGGGTGTCGATATCCAGGCGAATTGCCGCATAGGTCTCGGTGGTGGAATTGGGGTCGATGCCCTTCTCGTCCAGATATCCGACGACCTCATGCGAACCCTGCCATCCGGCGGCGTACTGGCCTCGCGCGGTATGCGCCGCCAGATCCTTCGGCAGACGCACCGCGGAGAGCACCTTCGTCTTCTCTGCGGTCAGATCGGCCGCGGAGAAGGAGACGGGCTCCTCCATGGCGGTCAACGCCATGAGCTGCAGCAGATGGTTTTGAATGATGTCCCTCGCGGCGCCGATGCCGTCATAATATCCGGCGCGTCCGGCCACGCCGATGTCCTCGGCCATGGTGATCTGCACATGGTCCACGTAATTGTTGTTCCAGATCGGCTCGTACATGGCGTTGGCGAAACGCAACGCCAGAATGTTCTGCACGGTCTCCTTGCCGAGGTAATGGTCGATGCGGAACACACTCGACGGGTCGAACACCTCGGAGACCACGCGGTCGAGCTCCTTGGCGCTGGCCAGATCATGGCCGAACGGCTTCTCGATGATCACGCGGCGCCATGCGCCTTTATCGGATTTCGCCAAACCGCAGTCGGCCAACTGACGGGAGACCTGCGGGAAGGCGCGCGGCGGCACGGACATATAGAACGCGTGGTTGCCGCGCGTGCCACGGTCGCGGTCAAGCTCCGCGACGGTTTCGGACAGACGCTCAAATGCCTTCGGATCGTCGAAGGTGCCTTGGACGAAGCGGATGCCCGCGGCGAGCTGTTTCCAGGTCGATTCCTTGAATGGCGTGCGGCAGTGCTCCTGCACGTTCTCCTTGACGAAGTCCTTGAAGTGGTCCTCGGTCCAGTCGCGGCGGGCGAATCCCGTCAGGCCGAAGCTCGGCGGCAGCAAACCGCGGTTGGCCAGATCGTAGATGGCGGGAAGCAGCTTCTTGCGGGACAAATCTCCGGTCACGCCGAAGATCACGATGCTGCACGGACCGGCAATACGGGGAAGTCTCAGATCGCGCGGGTCGCGCAGTGGATTCGTCCACGCGCCGGCCGCGTTGGATGCGGTTGAAACGGTTTCACTCATGTGTTTCATACTAGCCCCATAGCCGCACAGCACGGCGGTGCGTATCCATTCTCCCGTTTCGATTCTGCTTATAGCCGGTTCCTATGCCGGGTAGTTTGCCGTCTTACCGGTTGAATGAATAGCGCAGCCAGACGGTGTCATCCTCGTACGAGGTGGCGGATTCGAGTTTCAGGGCAACGGGCCTGTGATCCATCGGCAGGCGTCGATCGACATCATCATGTGGCATATGATATGGGGTTCGCTCATGGTTTTGCATTTCTCTCCTGCATGTACACCGCGAGCCTATGCCGAAACGCTTTGCATATCCAATGCCGATGGAACATGGAAACGCATGCAGGAATGTGCGGTAATTCCGATGTGGGTGGTCGAACGGCGGATGAGTGGTTCTCAGACGGAGTAGGTCATGGCCTGTTCGAGGAAGGAGTGCACCGCCTCGCCGGTGTCGCGCGGCGAGAAGCAGGTGCGCCCGGTATCGAGCGTGGCGATGGCGGCCATCTCGTCGTCGGACAGCGCGAAGTCGAAGATGGCGAGGTTCTGCCGCATGCGTTCCGGATTCGCCGACTTGACGACCGGCACGACGCCGCGCTGCGTGAGCCAGCGCAGCACGATTTGCGGTACCGATTTGTCGTGGACGCCCGCGATATGGGAGAGCAGGTCATTATCCAGCAGTTCCGCATGTCCTGCGGCCAGCGGCGACCATGCCTGCATGACGATGCCATGTTCGTGTAGGTAGCGTCTGTCGTATTCGCGCTGATAAAAGGCGTTGCACTCGACCATGTTGACGGCGGGCTTGCGGTCGTTGAAGAACAGAAAGTCGGCCATGCGATCCGGGGTGAAGTTGTCCACGCCGATGGAACGTGCCAGTCCTTCATCCTGCATTTCGCCGAGTGCGCGCCACGCGCCGTAGTAGTCGTTGTACGGCTGGTGGATGAGCAGCAGATCCACGTAGTCCATGCCGAGCCGTTCCAAGGAACGTTCCACCCCTTTGCGTGCGCCGTCGTAGCTAGTGTCGGTGATCCACAGCTTGGTGGTGACGAAGATCTCGTTTCGTGCCACGCCGCTGCCGCGTACGGCGGCCCCTACCGCACGCTCGTTGCCGTAGGCGGCGGCCGTGTCGATGAGACGGTAGCCGGCCTTGATCGCCTCGGCCACCGCGTGCTCGCATACGGCCGGATCGGTCATGCGGAACACCCCGTAGCCGATGCGTGGTATGCGGTTCCCGTCGTTCAGTGTCAGATAGCGGTCATTCGTATCCATTGGTGCTCCTTGACTTGTCGTGCTTGATTGCGATGTGTTGCCGGGTATTGTATGGACGCTGCCATGGTAATGGCAAATAGCTATGGTTCATCGGTTGCTAGAGTTGATGGGAATAGTATGCAGAAGGAGTTGATGATGGATGTTCGCGTATTGAGATATTTCCTTGCCATCGCCAGGGAGGAGAGTTTCACCGGCGCCGCCGAGGCGCTGATGATGTCGCAGCCGACGCTGTCCAAGCAGATTGCGCAGCTCGAACACGAGCTGGGCAAGAAGCTGTTCGAACGCGGAGGCCGACGCGTCGCACTGACGGAGGATGGCATGCTGCTCTACCGACGCGCGGAGGAGATCGTCACGTTGGTCGACAGGACCGAGCGTGAGTTCAAATCCGACGAGCATGATGTGGCGGGGGAAGTGGCGGTCGGCGGTCATATCCCCAGATTCCTGCTCAAGGCAGCGGCGCGAACCCACGAAGCGCACCGGGGCATCCGCTTCTACTGGCACAACGGGGACGCCACCGACGTGTCGGAACGGCTGCAGCATGGAACGCTCGACTTCGCGGTGCTGCTCCAACCGGTGGACGTGGTGCGCTATGACTTCGTGTCGTTGCCGGACGTGGCGCGGTGGGGCGCCCTGGTGCCAGTCGGCGGCGAATTTGCAGGGAGGAACGTCCTGACCGCGGATGACCTAAAGCGTGTGCCGTTGGCCATACACCACCGCGAGGGGCTGCAAAGGGAATTCAGCCTGTGGGCGGGCTCGGATACGGATGAGTTCGACGTCTCCGCCACCTACAACGTGCTCAACGGCAGTCCCACACCCTTCGTGACCAGCGGCTTGGGATGTGTGGTCACCACGGATGACCACCTCGACGGCGACGAGTCCGCCGACGTGCGTTTCCTGCCGCTTGACCCGCCTCTGGAGACGCGATGCGCATTGGTGTATCGGCGGCATGCTGCACTGTCGAAATCCGCGGCAATATTTCTGGAACAGGTGAACCGATCACTGCAATCCATGCACGAAGGCAATGGGAAGGAATAACGCATAGCTATTTGCTATTGCATGGCCGTAATCCTACAATTCCCATTCGGGCCGGTACCGTGGGCGCGGTGCGGCAGGCCCGGAACACGGCATGTCATGCCGCGACGCAACGTGAGACGTGGGACGCCGGAGTGCAAGACGCGCAAAGCCGCACGGAAAACAGGGAACAAGGATAAGGGAACAGCAGAGGAACATGACAAGGGGTAAGGCGACAAACAAACAGGAAATAGACATGCTGCACGGCCGTATCTGGACCAAGATCCTGCGCTACGCGCTGCCTGTGGCCGCAACCGGTATCTTGGAACAGCTCTTCAACGCATCCGGCATCATGATCGTCGGCAACTTCTCCCAGTCCGACGGCACCGCGGCGGTCGCCGCCGTCGGTTCCAACGCGCCGGTCACCGGACTCATCCTCAACCTGTTCATCGGCATCGCGCTTGGCGCGAACGTCGTCATCGCCAACGCCATCGGACGCGGCAGCCGTGACGCCGTGCGCAAGGCCGTGCACACGTCCATCGTCACAGCCTTGATTGGCGGCATAATCGTCGCTATCATAGGTGAGCTGCTTGCCGGTCCGCTCCTCGGCATGCTTAACGTGACTGATGAAGTGTTCCCGTTGGCGCTCACTTACCTTCGCATCTACCTGCTCGGCATGCCCGTCATCCTGCTTTACAACTTCGAGGCTGCCATTTTCCGCAGCATCGGCGACACCCAGGCACCGCTCGCCGTGCTCGCCATCTCCGGCGTGCTCAACGTGACCATGGGGCTGATCTTCGTCATGCTGTTTCATCTGGGCGTGGCCGGCGTCGCGACAGCCACCGTCATCGCCAACATCACCAGCTCCATGATCCTGCTGTACCGGCTGACGCGCACGGACGCCGCCATCCACGTGAACCTGCGCGAGCTCGGCATCGACCCGCTCACCCTGCGCCAGATCATGCGCATCGGCCTGCCCGCCGGCGTGCAAAGCGCCGTGTTCGCCGTGGCCAACATCATCATCCAGGCCGCCATCAACAGCCTCGGCACCGTCGTCATGGCCGCGTCCAGCGCCGCGTTCAACATCGAGATTATTGCTTACTACGTGCTCAACTCCTTCAGCCAGGCCTGCGCCACCTTCACCGGGCAGAACTACGGCGCTAGGCAGATCGGACGCTGCAAGCGCGTGCTTGGCATCTGCATCCTGGAGGATTTCATCGCCACCGCCTCCACCATCGCCGTCGTGCTGCTCTTCGGCCACCGTCTGCTCGCCCTGTTCGACGCCACCCCCGAAGTTATCGCCGTCGGCTACACCAGACTCGTTATGGTTTTCTCCGCCTACACGTTCAGCATGCTGTACGAGGTCATGTCCGGCTATCTGCGCGGCTTCGGCATCTCGCTGGTGCCGGCGCTGCTCACCGTAATCGGCGTGGTCGGCGTGCGCATCACCTGGATCGCGTTCGTGTTCCCCGCGCATCGCACGTTCGAGGCCATCATGATCGTCTACCCGATCAGCCTCGCCGCCACCGCCGTACTCATCGGCATCGCACTGCTCTGCTACCGTCCGTCCAAGCGATTCGCCGTTAAACCTTAAGCGTGTGCGGCTTGCCGCCGTTCATGAACGCGGCGATTCGCCGGGTCAGAGCGCGGGGAAGAACCCGTTCCGCGAGCGCGCCCGCCTTGGTGAGCGGACCATGGTAGGCGAGGGTTGAGCCGCGCATCATCCTGCGGTAGGCGTACGTGGCAAGCTGACGTGCGGTGGCCGGTTTGGTCATGGTGAAGAAGTTGCGGCCACTCATATTCGCAGCCTTCTGAAAGCCGGTCGTGGTCGGACCGGGACATACGCAGGTCACCGTCACGCCCGTGCCGCGCAATTCGTGGGCCACGGCCTCGGATAGCGAGCGCACGAATGCCTTCGACGCGAAATACATCGCCATGTATGGGCCTGCCATCATCGAGGCGACGGACGAAATATTCAAAATCCTGCCATGCCCGTTGGCGCGCATGTCTCGGCCATACCGATATGTCAACTCAGCGAGCGCATGCATGTTGAGCTGCATCATCTCGTTTTGCCGGTTCCAGTCGGCGTCGAGAAAATCCGTCCAGTCAGCGAAGCCTGCGTTATTAACGAGATGGTCGACCGCAATACCTTGTGATGTGGTGAAATCATGGAGTTTCTTCGGTGCGTTGGCTTCGCTCAGATCTATGGCGAACGTCACCACATGCACGCCAAAACGCTGCTCGAGCTTGGTTTTTACCATGTCAAGCCGTTCTTGGCTGCGGGCGGTGATCACCAGGTCATGTCCGTCCGCTGCGAACAGCGCCGCCAGTTCGCGTCCGATGCCGCCGGACGCTCCCGTGATGAGTGCGTATCCCATGCCAACTCCTTCGTTTTGGTCCTATCTCGCCTATGAATGGCGGATTTGCGGGTCTGCCTGATGCTATCTCCACTATAGATGGCGGATGTTTTTCGACTTATACCCCCTGAGATAGCGTATGGGGGTAAAAAGCGCGGCTTTTCACTTTGCCGTCCGCCATCTATAAGCGAGATAACATGTGTCGAAAGACGAAATCCGCCATCCATAGGCGAGATAGGTGTTTTGTGGAGGGATGGAGGACAGTGGTGAAAACAAAGTCGCATTACGATTCGCCGCTTGGCGGCATCACGCTGATCACCGACGAAACGGCATTGCTCGGCCTGTGGTTCGATTGGCAGCCAGGCTATGCGGACGATGATTCCGCGGTTTTGGGTGATTCGCCGACGATTGGCGCCGCGAAACGATGGCTGGACGAATACTTTGCAGGTTGCATACCTCGGACCGAAGTGCCGTTGCGGCTGGAAGGCACGCCGTTCCGCAAGGAAGCATGGGCATTGCTGAGGAAAGTGCCATACGGCGAAACGGTTTCATACGGCGGACTCGCACGTCGATTGGAGTTGAAACGTGCGGACGGGCGTAGGGTATCCGCACGCGCCATCGGGGGAGCGGTGCACCGCAATCCGATCGCGCTTATCGTGCCCTGCCATCGGGTCGTCGGCGCTGACGGCAGTCTCACCGGTTATGCGGGAGGCATTGAAACCAAAATCCGTCTGCTCCAACTCGAAGGCGTGCTGAAGCAGACGGAACGGATGGATGTGGATTGCGAATCTATAGACCGGATTTGGCGATCCACCCGCTGACGGCTTCGGCGGCTTTACTTGCGTTGTTCTGTGCGTCGGTCCCCATGACCGCAAGCCCCGGCTTCACCGTCGTCTTGGTGATTGCGGCGATACGTTCCGGAGTCCGTCCAAGCCCGCTGCCGCCGTGCGTGCAGAACGGATAAATGGTCTTTCCGGACCAGTCGCGGCTTTCCAGAAAAGCGTACACGGGCATCGGCATATCGCCGCACCAAATCGGATAGCCGAGGAACACGGTATCGGACGAGTCGAGCGCATCGACATCGCCGCTGAGCGTGAACGGCAGACGCACGTTGACACGCTGCTCCTCCTGCACCATTTCTGAGGTCGCGACGTACCGTTCCGGATAAGGCTCGGTACGTGCGATTTCAATCATCGGCGAATCGGTCCACCGGGCCACCTCTTGGGCAAGCTTCGCGGTATTGCCGACCGTCACCTCGCCCACTTCGTAGTTTTCGCCGGCGCGGGAGAAAAACACCACCACCATGTTGCGTCCTTTCATAGTCCTTGAAGAGGCCGTTGCCGCATCCGTCATGCGTCAGTCCAAGGGTTTATCAGTCCATCTTTGGAAACGATTGTGCTCGATACGCGAGCAGACCGTCGATGAACCGTGCAAGACCCTCGATCATGCGTGCACGCGGACAGGCCACGTTGATACGCACGAAATCATGACCGTTGCCACCATATTCGGAACCCTCGGAGAACATCACCTTATGCTCGCGCTTGAGATAATCGCACAACGCATCCGTGTCATGCGTGATGGCCGAACAGTCGACCCACAACAGGTAGGTGGCATGTCCTTCGACCATGATGATGCGCCGGTCGGCCGGCACCGAAGCGTTGTATTTGTCGAACATCGCACGCGCGGTCGCCTTGTTGCCGGCCAGATAGGCTCGTAATTCGTTCAGCCACGGTTCGCCCTCATTGAACGCGGCTAGGGTGGCGTCCATGGCGAAGGCGTTCGGCTCCGCCACCTCATCGGTGTTCAAAGCTCGCCACACCTTATGACGCAGCACCGGATTCGGAATCATCACGGCCGCGGAATTCAGTCCTGCGATGTTGAACGTTTTGGTCGGAGCCATGCAGGTCACCGAATTCATCGCGCAATGCTCGCCCACCGAGGCGAACGGCACGTAATCGAAACCCGGATCGGTCAGATCGCAGTGGATCTCATCGCTGACCACCGTCACATGATGCTTCCAGCACAGTTCGCCGATACGTTCCAAAGTCTCACAATCCCAAATACGGTCGATCGGATTATGCGGGTTGCACAGAATCATCAGCGTGGTCTGCGGGTCGGCGAGTTTCGTTTCGAAATCAGCCCAATCGATCTCGTAATGTCCTTCGCCGTCATAGGCGAGCGGCGATTCAAGCACACGGCAGCCATTGTTGAGAATCGAATTGAAGAAGATGTTGTAGACCGGCGTCATGATCACGACGTTCTCGTTCGGCGTGGTGAGTTTCCTGACCATGCTGGAGATCGCCGGCACCACACCGGTGCAGAACACCAGCGAGTCCGGGTCGATGGCAAGCCCATGACGGCGTCCCCACCAATCCACGTACGCCTGATTCCATTCTGGCGGCACGATCGAATAGCCGAAAACGCCATGCTCGACGCGCCGACGCAACGCCTCGCGGATTACGGGCGCGGTCTGGAAATCCATATCCGCCACCCACATGGGCAGCGCGTCGCCAGCCTCCTCCCATTTGAGCGAGTACGTGCCGGAACGGTCGATCGGAGTATCGAAATCGTAAGTCATACCGCCAATCCTACCTACTGTTATGCGGCGTCGGCTGTCACGATCGTCGTGGCCGTCGGATCGATTTTCGCCGGATCGAGCGTCATCTCGTTGATATGGTCGGCGCGAATCGTGCCGGACGAAGGATTGAACACGCTGTCGATCGTGCCGCGCACGTCGGCATCGACGGAGGAATATTCGAACGCGAGCGTCGTATTGACGAGCCGGCAGTCACGCAACACCAGATGGTCCACGTAGCACAGGCCCTGCAGGCTTTCGATCGTACAGTTCTCGAACGTCACGTTACGCGAGTTCCACGCTAGATACTCGCCGGAAATGAACGAATCGCGCACCGTCACGTTCTCACAGTTCCAGAAACAATCCTTCGAAATCAGACGGGAATTGGAAATCTCCACGTTCCTTGCGCCATCGAACGGATAATTGCCCACCAAACGTAGGTTGTCGGCTTTCACATCCGCGCAATTCATCGCCAGATAGTCGCCATGCGCGCTCACATTGTCCAACGTCACGCCGGAACAGGCCCACAATGTCTCCTCGGCGTTGACGAAATCCACGTTGCGTAACGTCACGTCATGGCAGCGGCGGAAATTCTTCGGCGCCTCGATCGTTGAATCCTCCACCGTGATATGGTCCGTGTACCATACGCCCGCACGTGCCATCTCAAACCACGTGCAGCCCTTCGCATCGATATCCGAGCAATACCACAGCGGATACTTCCATTTGAACGAGCTCGACCTCAGTTCGATGTCATGGGCATGCTTCAACGGCGATTCGCCATCGTCGAAAATCGTATCGATGTACCGGCGGTCATGCGCGAAGAACTCCGCGCGCTCGCCGGTGAGGAACGCCTGGCGGGTTTCGGACATGTCCTGCTCCGCAGCGGATGTAAATGTATCTGGAGTGTTATTCACCGTATGCTCCTTCATGCTCTGTTGGAAGAGACTAGGAACTTCAAGTACTTGAAGTCAAACAGGGAGCCACGTTCGTCTGGAACGAACACGGCTCCCTGCGGAAAATCGGGAAATGCGCGCCGAAACAGGCAGAGGAATCAGCCGATCAGCGCTGCCGGATACTTCGCCACGGCGGCGTCGATCTGCTCATCGGTGGACGTGGCGACGCCTTGGATGAGGAACGGCTTCAGATATGTGGCATGCGTATGACGGAACGTGGTCTCGAACGGGGAAAGCAGCTCCTCCATGGTGCGCACATGGCTGCCTTCACGCGTGTAGGAGTCCGCCGGAGAGCCGGTGGACACGGCCAACATGAACTCCTTGCCTTCGAGCGCCCGCCCGCCGCCGTAGGCCCAGCCGGCCTTGATCACGTCATCCTCCCACTGCTTGAGCAGCGCGGGGGAGCTGTACCAGTAGAACGGGAACTGCAGCACGATGCGGTCATGCGTTTCGATGAGCTCCTGCTCATGTTCGACGTTGATTTTGAAGTCGGGATATGCGGCGTACTCGTCCATCACGGTCACGTCGCCGGTCTCGTTGGCCGCGTCCATGAGCTTGCGGTTGACCTGCGATTTTTCCAGATGCGGGTGGAATACCAGTACCAGTGTCTTCATTCATGCTCCTTGTCCAAAGGTTTTTCGTTACGTTCCAGTATGCAGCATGATAATCTCGTCGCGCATGCTTTGTACGTAATTCGTCGATGTCCACGCGTCGATACGGTTGCGCATGGTTTGTCGGGGTCGGCGATAGTATGTTGGCCGTCGTTGTGGCGCGTCGGGGTATATCAGGGCGCGGCAAGAGAAGGCATGAGAAGAGAAGCATGGGAGCGGACGGAAGAAGGGCTGATATTTAATGGTGCGGACGCAGAACAGGAACGCCGTCATGGGCAAGGCGTTCAGAACGGCATTGCCGCGGACGTCGCCGGTCTGCATCAGCTTTTTCCTTCTGGCGTTGTCGTACGGCGTGCTGATGGGCACGCGCGGCTTTTCGTTCCTGTGGCCCATGTGCATGAGCGCGTTCATCTTCACCGGTTCCATGGAATTCGTCACCGTGAATCTGCTGGTGTCCGCGTTCAACCCGTTCGTCACGTTCATGCTGGCCGGCATGCTCGGCACCCGTCATCTGTTCTACGGCATCTCCATGCTCGGCCGGTTCAAGAACATGGGCGCCAAAAAGCCGTATCTCATTTTCTCGTTGTGCGACGAGACCTTCGCCATCGACAACGGCACCATCATTGCGGCCGACGTCGATCGCGGATGGTTCTACTTCTTCGTCGGCCTGCTCAACCAGTCATCATGGGTGGCCGGCGCCACGCTTGGCGGCCTTCTCGGAGAACGCATCACCTTCAACACCTCCGGTCTCGACTTCATCATGACCGCCATGTTCGCCGTCATTTTCGTGGATCAATGGCTGACCACGAAACGCAAAAGCCACATGGCCGCGCTTACCGGCATAGCGGTGCCCGCGATCTGTCTGGGGGTGTTCGGCGCCGACAATTTCATGATCCCATCCCTGGTCGCCATGCTCGTCATGTTCATTCTGCTGCGGCCATACCTGGACGACCTGAAGATCGACAAGACGGACGGGGAGAACGAAACGAACAATGCGGACAAGGAGACGAACGCATGATGATCATGACCACGTGGCAAGGCGTCATCACCATCATCATGGCGATGCTCGGCACCATGCTGACACGTTTCCTGCCGTTCCTGCTGTTCCCCGAATCGAAGGAACCGCCGCGTTTCATCACCTACCTGGGCACCGTCCTGCCGTATGCCATGACAGGCCTGCTCGTCGTGTACTCGCTCAAAGGAGTGCACCTGACGTCAGGCAGCCACGGCATTCCCGAATTGTTGGCGATTATCGCAATCGCCCTGCTGCACATATGGAAAAGGAACATGCTGCTGTCGATCGCCGGCGGCACCGCCGTCTATATGCTGCTGGTACAGCTGGTTTTCTCTTAAGACGCTTCCGCCTGTGCTTGGCATTGCGATTACCTGGCGAGCCCCATCTCGTATTTGAGCGTCATCACACGAATGGCGGATTGCTGCACCTTCCGCGCGAACGTCGCATCGCCGGCCGCTTTGGCGTTCAATCCGTCCAACACCGGCTGCACGTAGGAAGAGGCGCCGATACATGCCAAATCGCCGCCGGCTTCGACCAGCCGCACACCCAAATCACTCGGCTGCACGCCACTCAAAGCCGTTGCGGACAGGGAATCGGAGGTGACGACGCCTTGGAAGCCAATGGTACCGCGCAGATAGTCGGTGATCAGCGAATGGGAGAACACGGCCGGATTGTCCGGGTCGATTTGCTGGTAGGTCGCCAGGGACATCATCACCATCGATGGATTAGCATCGAGCGTGGTGTTGAACGCGTTGATTTCCGGACCATCCAATGTCGTGGTGGTGTCAAGTATGCCGCTGGCGGTGAAGTCGGTGTTGCCGGTCACTGAGCCCAATCCCGGATAGTGCTTGACGGCACTGCCCACACCGGAATCGGACATGCCTTCGATAAACGCCTTCGCGTGCTTTGCGTTGCCGGCTGCGTCGAGGCCGAAATCGCGGTTCAGCGCACCGATCGGGGCATTCGATGAACGGTCCACGGTCACCGTGCCGACGACCGGCGCCAGATCCACATTGATGCCTGCGGATTTGAGCTGTGCGCCCCAGGTCGCGGCCGATTGGCGCAGTTGGGCGGTGTCCATCGTTCCCTGATCGGTGGCTGACGGCATGGTGTCGAAACCGTTTCCGCTCAGATGCTGCACTGAACCGCCCTCCTGGTCGGTAGTCATCAGCAGCCGATTATTGGAAGGGGCATATGATTGCAATTCGGACGTCGCGGCTGAAACCCCGGTTGTGCCGGAATTCCAATTGCCGATGATCAACACCGAGCCGACATGCTGGTCGACGATGAGGTCGCGCAATGTGGATGGGTCGGATCCGGCTGGCAACGGTGCCATCACCAGCTGGCCTATCCGCTCGTCGAGAGTCATGGCATCGACGGCGCGTACCGCCTTACCGTGCGGAGAATCGTCCGTAACGGATGGAACCGCGGATTTTCCAAGGGGGCTATGCGTGATTTCCGTATCGGGCATGGAAGTGGGGAAGTCGGAACCGACATCGCCGGAACATGCCGACAACGTCAGTGGGAGCGCCATGACGCACCCGATTGCCACGAAGCGTCTGAAAGGAATGCGGAACCTCTTCTTCACGCGGCCATTATCACATATGAGGTCGTCCATATGCGGTCGTCGAGGGTGCCGGTACGGTGCCGGCCATCCTGTCCGCGTCTCTGCTTGGAAAATCCGGAGAATGAAGGATTCAGCCTACGGATGGATTCGTTCGGCTGCCGGCATAACGGCGTTCCCCGCCTGTCGCTAGGCTGTTAGCATGTCTTTCTTTGATATGTTTGGCTCCATGTTCGATCCCGAGGACGGCTCGGATCGTGCCGGCGGACAGCGCTCCCGTAGGCGCGACAACGACGATCCGATCATTCTGAACGTCGAGACGGACGGCGGGGACGATCCTCGCCGATCGGCGAATGTTCCCCCGAAAAAACCTTCGGGTCCCCGCATCACCAGCAGACCGGATCGGCCGCGGAAGCCGTCGAACGGCAGCAGGATCCTCATCGGCGTGGTGCTGACGCTCGCCATCGTCATTGGACTGTTCTTCGCGCTTGCGCAATTCATCACCGATGTCATGTGGTACGGCCAGCTCGGCTTCCAGAGTGTCATCTGGACGCAGCTCGGCACCAGGGTCGGTCTGTGGCTGGCCTACGCGGTGCTGCTTGCGGCGGTCGGATATGTTTCCGCCACGCTGGCGATCCGCGCCCGTCCTGATGCCGCCGACGGCTCCACCATTCGTGTGAACGGCGACACCATCGAAATCGGCAAAAGTGTGAGCTCCAAGCGCGCCCGTCGCATCGCCGTGGTCATTTCCCTGATCGTCGGACTGGTGTTCGGCTCCCAGTTCAATGCCAACTGGTCCGAGATCCTGCTCATGTTCAACGCGCAGAGTTTTGGCACCAAGGATCCGCAGTTCGGCATCGACAACGGTTTCTATGTGTTCGTGCTTCCTGGTCTGAGGCTCATCATGTCGGCGGTTTCGCTGCTGCTGCTTGCGGGCATTATCTTCTCCGTCGTCACCCACGTGCTTATGGGCGGCATTCGTTTCACCATGCCGGTACACGGCCGCGGCCTGTTCCATATCACGAAGCGCGCCCGTCGCCAGATCGGCATCTGGCTGATGCTCAACATGTTCGCGTGGGCGGCCAACCAAGTACTGGGAGTGTTCTCCCATCTGACCGAACAGGGCAGCCGCATCACCGGTGCCACCTACACCACAGTGAACGCCACCATCCCTGTCACGTTCATCATGGCCGCCATCACCGCGCTGCTTGGCGTCGTGCTGGGCGTGTGGATCATGAAGTCGCATGCGTTGGAGGGCTCCGCACCTATCGCGGCCCGCGCCTCCGAGGCGTTCAAGGCGTGGAAGGTACCGACCGTGGCCATTGCCTCCGCCATCGTGGTGAGCTTGGTACTTACCGTGGCCTGGCCTGTTCTACTCCAACGTTTCCGTGTCAATCCGAACGCGCAGGAGATGGAATCCCCCTACATCCAGCGCAATATCGATGCCACCCGCGCGGCGTATGGTCTGGACAAGATTAAGACCGAACAGTACAAGGCCACCACCGAAGGCGAGGAAGGCGCGTTGGCCGATTCCGCCGAATCGACCGCGCAGATCCGTCTGCTCGACCCGCAGATCGTTTCCCCGACGTTCAAGCAGTTGCAGCAGTCGAAGCAGTACTACACGTTCGCCGACACAGTCGCGGTCGACAAGTACGACATCGACGGCGTCAGCCAGGATACGGTGATTGCCGCCCGCGAACTTGATCTGGACGGTCTCGACAACCGCAACTGGGTCAATGACCATACCGTGTACACGCATGGCTACGGAGTGGTCGCGGCTTACGGCAACAAAGTGACAGCCGACGGCCAGCCGAAGTTCTTCGAAGCCGGCATCCCCACCCAAGGCAAGCTTACGGACAGCGAGAAGTACGAGCCGCGCATCTACTTCTCCCCGAACGCCACGGAGTATTCAATCGTCGGCGCTCCGGAAGGCACCAAATCATGGGAGTTTGATTACCCGACCGGTTCGGAGGGAGCCACCAACACCTTCGATGGCGACGGCGGTCCGAAGATTGGCAACATCTTCTCGCGCCTGTTGTATGCCATCCGCTTCGGTTCCGATCAGATCTTGTTCTCCAATCGAGTGAACGCCGATTCGCAGATCCTGTACGATCGTTCCCCGAAGGAGCGCGTGGCCAAGGTGGCGCCGTATCTGACGCTTGACGGACGCGTGTATCCAGCGGTGGTGGACGGTCGCGTCAAGTGGATCGTCGACGGCTACACCACGTCGGACGCTTATCCGTATTCGCAGATGACCGATCTGGGCGAGGCCACCAAGGACTCCACGACGGAATCCTCCGCTACGGTAAGCAGCCTGAGCTCGAAGAACGCCAACTACATCCGAAATTCCGTGAAGGCCACCGTGGACGCATACGACGGCTCCGTCGACCTGTACGTATGGGACCAGTCCGATCCGGTCATCAAAGCCTGGGAGAAGATCTTCCCCGACCAGTACCACCAGCTGTCGGAGATCTCCGGTGACCTGATGAGCCACATGCGATATCCGGAAAGCCTGTTCAAGGTGCAGCGTGAGCTGCTGGCCAAATATCACGTTTCCAGCGCTAACCAGTTCTTCTCCGGCGAGGATTTCTGGCAGACGCCGGTCGACCCGACCGAATCGCAGCAGGCCCAGCAGCGTGACATCCTGCAGCCGCCGTACTACCTGACATTGCAGACCGGAGGCTCAAGCGAACCCGTGTTCTCGCTGACGTCGTCGTACATCCCCGCCGGCACGTCCACCAGGGAGATCCTGACCGGATTCCTGTCGGTCGATTCCGACGCCGGGCACGACAAGGGAAAGATCGGCTCGAACTACGGCACCATACGATTGCAGGAGCTGCCGAAGGATTCCAACGTGCCGGGGCCGGGCCAGGCGCAGAATAACTTCAACGCGTCCGCCGACGTGTCCAAGGAGCTCAACCTGCTCGAATCCGGTTCCACCAACGTGCAACGCGGTAATCTGCTCACCCTGCCTCTCGGTGGTGGTCTGGTTTACGTGCAGCCGGTCTACGTCAAATCGTCCGGTTCCACCAGCTTCCCGCTACTTAAGAAGGTGCTGGTGGCCTTCGGCGACCAGGTCGGTTTCGCCGACACCTTGGATGAGGCACTGGACCAAGTGTTCGGAGGCGATTCCGGAGCATCGGCCGGCGATGCCGAGAACGCTGGGGATTCCGACAGTAAGTCGGGCGACGGGAAGAACGATTCCTCCGGCGGCAAGACGGCCGACGGCAAATCGAACGACTCTTCCTCTACGGGTGACGATACGGCCGGTGATGACGGCAATTCGTCCTCCACTATGAGCACTGACCTGAAGAACGCGCTCAACGACGCCTCACAAGCCATGAAGGATTCCGACGCGGCCATGAGAAAGGGCGACTGGTCCGCCTATGGCGAAGCACAGAAGAAGCTTCAGGAGGCATTGGACAAGGCCATCGAACTCGAACAGTGATCCTCCGTTCGACATATAACGGCTAGACAGGGCCGGCTTCCCCAGGCAACAGGGAAGCCGGCCCTTGTCGTTCGCGGACGCGTATGCTGGAGCACATGGCCGAATACTCTTTCCGCATTGCGACACAGACCGACATCCAAGCGATCACCGACATCTACAACGCCGCCGTCATCCGCGGAGGCTCGTCCGCGGACATCACGCCACGCACCTTCGAACAGCGCAAGGCATGGGTCGAATCGCACCATGATCCGTACGCGGTGTTCGTCACCACCACGCCGAAGCCGGATGGTGGCGAAGAGGTCATCGGGTTCTCCGCTCTCTCCGTGTTCTACGACCGCGCCGGATACGATGGTGTCACCGACCTCGCCTACTACATCGCGCCTGAATGGCAAGGCAGGGGAGCTGGCGTCTTCACGCTGTCCGGACTGCTCGACGAATGCCGAAACCGGCACATGCGCAAGGCCTGTGGCATCATCTTTGCCGACAACAAGGGATCCATCGCGTTGATGAGGCGCTTCGGCTTCACGCAATTCGGACTCATGCCCCAGGCGGCTACGGATTCCACCGGCACCATGCGGGATATGAGCTACTGGTATCTCGACCTGTAAGCACCTGTCAGTAGAATTTTCGCGGTTATCAAGACGAAGGCATTGAGCGCCGTGCGAGAATGCGGAATAAAAACGCATAGAACACGAACAGAGGAATGGACGATTTCGATGGCATCTGATTTCTGGCTGATAGCAGGATTGGGCAATCCGGGCTCCAAGTATGAAGGCACCCGTCACAACATGGGTTTCATGGCCGCCGACGTGCTGGCGGAACGTTGGTCGGTCAACTTTTCCGACCATAAGGGTCTTGCCATGCTCGGCAAGGGCGTGATGAGCCTGTCCGGACGCAATATCAAGTTCTTCCTGGCCAAACCGCTCACCTACATGAACGAATCCGGCAGCGCCGTCGCCTCCATCAGCGCGTACTACCATATCGAACCGGACCATATCGTCGTGATCCACGACGACATGGATCTCGATTTCGGCCGTATCAAAGTCAAGGCCGGCGGTTCGGCAGGCGGGCACAATGGCATCAAATCCATCGACCGTTCGTTGGGCACGCCGAAATACGCGCGCGTGAGAATGGGCGTGGGACACGCGCAGCGTGGCGCGCACGCGCACGACAACACCGTGAACTGGGTGTTGGGTGGTTTCGGGCCGGACCAGCGCAAGCAGCTTCCCGAATTCTTGGCTGACGGCGCCGACGCGGCCGAGACCATCATCTTCGACGGCCTCGCCAAGGCACAGGAACGTTTCAATGGCCGCTGAGCAGACGGGACGGCCAACCCAGCCGCCGACCGTGGGATCACTTGCCGGCATCCTCGATGTGCTGGAAACCGATGACGATTTCCGCGCGCTGATTTCAGGCGAGATCGACGAGCCGGAATCCGATATCGATCCGAGCATCACCGTCGGCGTGCCGGAAGGACTGCGCCCGGCGCTCGCCGCGGGGGCGGCCGGAAACCGGCCTGTCGTGCTTGTCGTGGCTTCCAGTCGCGAAGCCGAGGAAACCGTGGAATCCATCCGCTCTTGGTATGGCGGCAATCCGAACGATGTGGCTCAACTCGAAGCGTGGGAGACCCTTCCCCACGAGCGTCTCTCCCCACGTGCGGATACCGTGGCGAGCCGCATGGCGGTTTTCCGTAGGCTGAAGCATCCCGAAGAGGGCAGCACGTTATTCGGTCCCATCCGCATCCTGGTCATGCCGGTACGTTCCCTGATCCAGCCGGTGGTTGCGGGACTTGGCGACGTCGAACCACTGGTGTTCTCCCAAGGCGAGGAGCTGCCGCTCGATGAGGCTTCCCACAAATTGGTCGAGAACGCATACACCCGCGTCGACCTCGTGATGGATCGTGGCGAATTCGCCGTCCGTGGCGGCATCATCGACGTGTTTCCACCCACGCTGCCTCATCCGGTGCGTATCGAGTACTTCGGTGACGAAATCGACACCATCAGGGAATTCCATGCGTCCGATCAGCGCACCTACGGCGAAGCCATCCCCACCGTATGGGCCACTCCCTGCCGGGAATTGCAGTTGACGGAACAGATCCGTCAACGTGCGAAATCGCTTATCGGTTCCATCCCCAATGCCGAGGACATGCTTGAATCCATAGCCAACGCCATCCCCGTCGAAGGCATGGAATCGTTGCTGCCTGCCTTGGTGGACGACATGGAACCAGTGCAGGGCATGCTCCCCAAGAGTGCGCTGATCATGCTGTCCGATCCGGAAAAGCTTCGTCGTGCAGCCGACGATCTGGCCAAAACGGCCAATGAATTCCTTGCCGCCAGCTGGCATGTCGCAGCTTCCGGACATGGTGCCGGCGCTCCGATCACCTTCGATCAAGCGAACTTCTACGATTTCGAGGAGACGATTTCCTCGCTTGTCTTCTCCAGACACGATGTGTGGAAGCTCACCAGCTTCGGTGTGGATTCCACGCGGGAGGGGCATATTCAGCTTGACGCGACCAAGCCGGATGAATACCGTGGCGACGAGACCAAGGCGGCGACAGGCATTGAAGGTCTGCTCGACGCCGGTTACGCGGTGACCGTCACGGCTGCTGCGCAAGGCACGTTGACACGTTTGAAGCGAGCCATCAACGAAACAGGCATAGCGAATTTCGATTGCGTCCGATCGCGTGCCGTCGACGGTTTCGTGGACAACGCCGCGAAAATCGCGTTGCTCACCGAACGTGACATCACGGGTCGCACGTCCGCCGCGGGGCAGGCGAAGACTCCCAAGCGCCGCCGCAAGGCCATCGATCTGATGGAGCTCAAACCCGGCGATTACGTCGTGCATGAGCAGCATGGCATTGGCCGTTTCGTGGAGATGCGCCAACGCACCATCGGCAAGGGCGAGAACAGGACCACCCGCGAATATCTGGTCATCGAATACGCGCCCAGCAAACGTGGCGCGCCGGCCGACAAACTGTTCATTCCCACCGACCAGCTCGACCAGGTCAGCAAATACATCGGTGCAGAGACGCCGAAACTCAACAAATTGGGCGGTTCCGACTGGGCCGCCACCAAGGCCAAGGCGCGCAAGCATGTGCATGAGATTGCCGAGGACCTGGTCAAGCTTTATTCTGCGCGTCAACGTACGAAGGGTTACGCCTTCAGCAAGGACACGCCGTGGCAGAAGGAGCTGGAGGACGCCTTCCCGTATCAGGAGACTGCCGATCAGCTCACCACCATCGATGAGGTTAAGTCGGATATGGAGAAGCCCGTTCCGATGGATCGGCTGATCTGCGGCGATGTGGGCTTCGGCAAAACCGAGATCGCGGTGCGCGCCGCGTTCAAGGCGGTGCAGGATTCCAAGCAGGTGGCCGTGCTGGTGCCGACCACTTTGCTGGTGCAGCAGCATTTCGAGACCTTCACCGAACGCTATGAGGGCTTCCCGGTGAATGTGGCGGCCATGAGCCGTTTCCAGACCACCAAGGAGATCAACGACACCATCAAAGGTCTCGAGGACGGTTCCGTGGATGTGGTCATCGGCACGCATAAGCTGCTCAATCCGAAAATCAAGTTCAAGGATCTGGGGCTCGTCATCATCGACGAGGAGCAGCGTTTCGGCGTCGAGCATAAAGAGACGCTCAAGGCGCTACGGACCAATGTGGACGTGCTGAGCCTGTCGGCTACGCCTATTCCGCGCACGTTGGAGATGGCCGTCACCGGCATCCGCGAGATGTCCACGTTGGCCACTCCGCCGGAGGACCGTTTGCCGGTGCTCACCTATGTGGGCGCCTATGAGGACGCGCAGGTCACCGCGGCCATCCGACGCGAGCTGCTGCGCGGCGGTCAGGTGTTCTACGTGCACAACCGGGTTCATGACATCTCCTCCGTCGCCGCGAAGATCCATGAGCTGGTGCCCGAATCGCATGTCGGCATCGCTCACGGCAAGATGGGGGAGAAGCAGCTCGATGGCGTGATCCGCGACTTCTGGCATCGTGACATCGACGTGCTGGTCTGCACCACCATCATCGAGACCGGTCTTGATATATCCAATGCGAACACGTTGATCGTCGATCACGCCGACCGGTTCGGCCTGAGCCAGCTGCACCAGTTGCGCGGACGTGTCGGACGAGGACGGGAGCGCGCGTACGCGTATTTCCTGTACGATCCGACCAGGCCCATGACCCAGCAGTCGCATGACAGGCTTGCCACCATCGCGCAGAACACCGCGCTTGGATCGGGCTTCGACGTGGCAATGAAAGATCTCGAGCTGCGCGGCACCGGCAATCTGCTGGGCGATGAGCAGAGCGGCCACATCGAGGGCGTCGGTTTCGACCTGTATGTGCGCATGGTCTCCGAGGCCGTCGAACAGTATAAGGAGCCGGAGCGCAAGGAACCGGTCGCGGTCACCATCGACCTGCCGGTGGAGGCATCCATCCCCGTCGATTACATCGATTCGGACAAATTGCGATTGGAAGCCTATCAGAAACTCGCTTCAGCCCGCACCGAAGAGGATCTCGACGAATTGCGCGACGAGCTCACCGACCGTTACGGCAAGCCGCCGGTCGATTTCGAGGCGTTGTTCGACGTGGCGAGGCTGCGTTTCAAAGCGAGGAAACTCGGTATCTCCGAAATCATCGCGCAGGGACGCAACGTGCGCGTGTCGAAATTCGAGCCGCGCGAATCCGTGCAGATGCGTATGGCGAGGATCTACAAGGGCATCCAGTATCGGCCTTTGACCAAGACGTACATCGTGCCAACTCCGTTCGCGGGCTTGCTCGGATCCAAGCCGATGAGTTCGGACGAAGTGGTTGGCTGGACCAGCCAGTTGCTCGACGATTTGGATTGGAAACCGACGCCGCGCCGATGACGCTGCCGTCCCGATAAGGATGTGAGCGTTCCCATAAAACATGTCGGTGGAGTTTGGCATACGTCCATAAATCGCACTATTCTTGGCAATGTCATCACAACCTAACGTTTATAAGGAGTAGTTGTGGCAGTAATTGAAAGCGTTTACGCGCGTCAGATTCTCGATTCCCGCGGCAACCCGACCGTTGAGGTCGTTCTGGACACCGATGACGGCGCTCAGGGCCTGGGCCTCGTTCCGTCCGGTGCTTCCACCGGCGAGGCCGAAGCTTGGGAGCGTCGCGATGGCGACAAGTCCGTCTATCAGGGCAAGGGCGTTCTCAACGCCGTCAAGGCCGTGAACGAGGAGATTGCTCCGAAGGTCATCGGCATGGACGCTTCCGACCAGCGCGCTCTCGATGAGACCATGATCGAGCTCGACGGCACTCCGAACAAGGGTCGTCTGGGCGCCAACGCCATCCTCGGCGTGTCCCTGGCCGCTCTGTACGCTTCCGCCGAATCCGCGGACCAGCCGCTGTACCGTTACATCGGCGGCACCAACGGCCACATCCTGCCGGTTCCGAACATGAACATCATGAATGGTGGCGCTCATGCTGACTTCGCCACCGATATCCAGGAGTACATGATCTCCCCGTATGGCTTCAACACCTACAGCGAGGCTCTGCAGGCCGGCGTCGAGGTCTACCACACCCTGAAGAACGTCCTGAAGAAGGAAGGCCTGGCCACCGGTCTGGGCGACGAGGGCGGCTTCGCTCCGAAGATGAAGTCCAACAAGGACTCCCTGAACTACATCATGGACGCCATCTCCGCTGCCGGCTACGAGCCGGGCAAGCAGATCGGCATCTCCCTGGATGTCGCCTCCTCCGAGTTCTACAACAAGGAGACCGGCAAGTATCACTTCGAGGGTGACGACCGTGAGGCCGGCTACATGCTCGACTTCTACGAGAACTTGATCAACGAGTACCCGATCGTCTCCATCGAGGATCCGTTCCAGGAAGAAGGCTGGCAGGACTGGGCCGATATCACCGCCAAGCTCGGTGATCGTCTGCAGTTCGTCGGCGACGACCTCCTGGTCACCAACCCGAAGCGCCTGCAGAAAGCCATCGACATGGGCGCCGCCAACTCCCTGCTGGTCAAGCTGAACCAGATCGGCACCGTCACCGAGACCCTGGACGCCATCGAACTGGCCACCGCCAATGGCTACACCTCCATGGTCTCACACCGTTCCGGCGAGACCCCGGACACCACCATCTCCGACCTGGCCGTTGCTAAGAACACTCGCCAGATCAAGACCGGTGCTCCGGCTCGTGGCGAGCGCATTGCCAAGTACAACCGCCTGCTCGAGATCGAGGAGGAGCTCGGCTCCACCGCTCAGTACGCCGGCTACAGCGCTTTCAAGGCCTGCAAGAAGTACATCGCCAAGTGAGCGTAGGCAGCGCATCGCGCATGCGCTGACGTAAGAATGCCCGTCGTGTTCCAAGTCGAATGCGGCGGGTATTTTCGTTGCTATGAGTTCAAAGGCACGAAAGCAATCATCGAAAAAGGGCGGCGCCGGTCCGGTAGCGTTCTTCGTGTCGCTGTTCATCGTGGCGTTGGGCACCATACAACTGGCATCGACGTTCCATACCTATGCGTTGAATCTGGCTGAATTGAACGGCCTGAAAAAGCAGGAGGCCGCATTGGTCGCCCAGAAGCGCGAATTGGAGAACGACATCGCCAGATGGAATGACAAGGCGTATGTCACCGCGCAGGCAAGGGACCGTCTGGGCTTTGTCTTTCCTGGCGAACAGGCGATTCGCGTCGAACATCCCGAGGCGGTGACCGGCAAAGAGGAGTCGGACAAGGGAACGTCGTACGAGGAATCGACGAAGACGGTTCTGCCATGGTACAAGGAACTTGAGTATTCCTTCAAACAGGCGGACCAGTCGGATCCGGTGAAAACCGGTAAGACGGCGAAAACCACGCAAGATACCGGAAAGAAGGACCAGCAAAACGGTCAAAACGACCAGCAACAGGCCGACACCGGGCGGCAGTCAGGAGACCAACAACAGTGACACAGGATATGACGATTATCGAACAGGCCAAGGCGCTGGCGGCCAAGGTGCTCGCCCAGCCAGCCACCGAGCAGGACATCGCAGTGGTGGAACGTCAACTCGGTCGTTATCCACGCGGCATGGTCGCCGTAGGAGCGCGTTGCGTATGCGGCCGTCCTCTGGCCGTGGTCACCCGACCATTGCTTCCGGGAGGTGTTCCGTTCCCAACGACATGCTATCTGACCAGTCCCGAGGCGGTGAAGGCGATCTCCCATATCGAGGCCGAAGGCAGAATGAAGGAATACAACGACAGGCTTGCTGAGGATGCGGACCTGCGTTCCGGATACGAACGTGCGCACGAGCTCTATCTGGCGTTCCGCCATGAGATAGCATCGGCCATGAAGGACAGCGAGGCCCACATCGAAGGCACCAGCGCGGGCGGCATGCCGGTGCGTGTCAAGTGCCTTCATGCGCTGCTGGCGCAGACGCTGGTGATGGGCGAGGGCGCCAATCCGATCGGAGACATGGCTTTGACCGCCATCAAGCATGAATTCGACCCGGCGGTATGCCGTTGCGCCGTGGACAATGAAGAGTGAGAGGTTGGAAACAATGGTGAAGTCTGTAACCGTCGCCGGTATCGATTGCGGCACGAATTCGATTCGTCTGAAGGTGTCCCGGGTGGATGAGAACGGTGTGGAGGACATAGTTCCTCGCATCCTTCGTGTGGTTCGGCTCGGCCAGGATGTGGACAAGACGCGCCGTTTCGCCGACGAGGCGTTGGAGCGTGCCTATGGGGCGGCCCGTGAGTTCGCCGACGTACTCGCCGAGCATCCGGTGGACGGCATCCGTTTCGTGGCCACATCAGCCACCCGAGACGCGGAGAACCGTGAGGAGTTCGAGAACGGCATCGAGAAGATCCTGGGTGTGCGTCCCGAAGTCATCCCGGGCACCGAGGAAGCCGACCTGAGTTTTCTGGGCGCCACCAGCATCGTCCATCGTGAAGTCGAAGCGCCGTATCTGGTGGTCGATCTGGGCGGAGGCTCCACGGAACTGGTTCTTGGCGGCGACGGCGTCACCCACCCGAGCACACAGGTCGAGGCGGCGTTCTCCATGAACATCGGATCGGTGCGTATGACCGAACGTCATCTGAAAAACGATCCGCCGACGGAAGCGCAGATCGCCGAAGCCGTAGCCGACATCGATGCACATATCGACGAGGCATTCGGAACGGTGCCCGCAGGCAAGGCCAGAACCATCATCGGCGTGTCCGGAACAGTCACGACCATGACCGCATTGGCCATGGGTCTGACGGAATACGACCATACCGCCGTGGACGGCGCGCGTTGCACTTTGAAGGACGCCTACGCCGTTGACGACCGTTTCCTGCGCATGCCCCGCGAGGAGCGTTTGACCTATAAGACCATCCACCCCGGACGCGTTGACGTGGTGGGTGGCGGCGCGCTGGTGTGGAACCGCGTGCTCGCCAAGGTGTCCGAAGCCGCATACGCGGATCACGGGCAACGCATCGATTCCTTCATGGCCAGCGAACACGGCTTGCTGGATGGCATCGTGCTGGATTATGGCAGAAGATTGCTTGCCGCGCGCTGACGTGGCATAATAGCTTGGCGTCGGCCTTTCGGCTGGCGCGAAGCCTCCATGGCGAAATTGGTATACGCAGTCGACTTAAAATCGACCTCTTCGGATTGCGGGTTCGAGTCCCGCTGGAGGCACTTTCGCGATTGACGTTCTCGTGCACGGATTATACGTCCGGCATAGCGTTCCCGAAACAATCCGTGGGTACACTGTCGGGCATCGACAATTTATACGAACTGGAACGGATAGCGCATGACTTCGAACGACACCAGACCCGTGATTGAACAGCCAGATACTGAAATTCCTCTGATGCTCGCGCAGGCGATCATCGTCGCAGGAGTGCTCGCCGTCGGCGAGATAGCGTGCTCGCCGCTGTACTTCACATTGATGGATCATTCGCTGGCGCTCGTTCCATGGGCGTTAGAAGCGGTGTTCTTGGCTGTGGCGTTCAGCTTCGTCGTGGGATTCGCCATTCTGTGGTGCGCCGAATCCTTCACCTTCAAACTCAAGGAGAAGTTCCGCCCGTTCGGCTATGCGGTGACCGGACTGATCGGCTACGGCGTATGGAGTCTTCTGGTGTTCACTGCCACCATCAACTCGGTGCTCACCAAAGTGGGGGAGAACGTGCTTTCCAATGGGCAGATCGGTGCGATCACGCTCAACGGAGCCGCGTTGGGCTTCATCGCCTTCTTCTTCTCGAAACTGTTTGATGTCAAACTTGGCAATCGCAAGGGAATGGCAATCGCCATGCTTGTAGCGGAAGTCATCGTCGCCGTCCTGGGACTGCTCATCATGATCCGCATGTTCAGTGTGCTCTACGCCGCATAGCCGGGTGTGGCCTTTCGGGGAAGGGGAATATGTTCAGCATTTTGGAGATGTTCACCATCGGCGTCGGCCCGAGTTCGTCGCATACCGTCGGACCGATGGTCGCGGCAAGCGGTTTCGCGGATTCCCTCAAACGCAATGGCGTGCTGGACCGGGTCGGTCGTGTGAGGACGGTGTTGTACGGTTCGCTCGCCCTGACGGGTCTGGGACATGGCACCGACCGTGCCGTGCTGGCGGGGATGGAAGGTAATGTCCCGAAAACTGTCGATACCGAGCATATGAGCGTCATCCGCGACGAATGCGAGAAGAATGGCGAATTGATGCTCGCCGGAACCCATCGCATCGGTTTCGATTATGACCGCGATGTGGTGATGGACGCGTGGCACCGTATGGCGGCTCATCCCAATGGAATGCGGTTCCAGGCATTCGATCGGCAGAACAATCTCGTCGACGAGCAGGTCTGGTATTCGGTCGGAGGCGGTTTCGTAAGGCGGGGATCCGCCGATGATCCGATGATCGGCATTCATGAGAAAACGCTCGAGGGGACCGCGTTCGTCGACCGGGATGACGATTCCCTGACCGAAACGGATGCTCCCTATCCGTTCTCCACATGCGATGAGCTGATTTCGCTGTGCGATGAACATCATATGAGCATCGCCGATGTGGTGTGGGCGAATGAGACGTCCATGCGCTCGGCCGTGCAGGTGCGTAGCGAACTGGACAACGTCTGGCGTGTGATGCGCCGTTGCGTGCGGCACGGTTGCTGCTCGAGCAGGAAGGTCCTTCCCGGCGGTTTGGACGTGCCACGTAGAGCGCCCAGGATGTACGCCCGGCTCGCATCCAATAGCGATGTGCTCAAAAGCGACAGGAAACGCGCGGACGCTGTGCTTGAATCGTCGGATGCCGCATGGGTCGACCTGTTCGCTCTGGCGGTATCCGAGGAAAACGCGGCCGGCGGACGCATCGTCACAGCACCGACCAATGGCGCCGCGGGAGTCATTCCCGCGGTCCTCCACTACTACTGGCATTTCGTGGATCATGCGAGTGAGGATGGCGTGGTGAAATTCCTGCTGACGGCGGGGGCGGTCGGATATCTGTTCAAACGCAACGCGTCGATCTCCGGCGCGGAGGTCGGATGCCAAGGCGAGGTCGGCACAGCCTGTTCCATGGCGGCTGCGGGACTGTGCGCGGTGATGGGCGGCACTCCGCATCAGGTGGAGAATGCCGCGGAGATTGGCATCGAACACAATCTTGGCCTGACCTGCGATCCGGTCGGTGGCCTGGTGCAGATCCCATGCATCGAACGCAACGCCATGGCCGCCAACACCGCCATCAATGCGGTGCGCATGGCCATGCTGGGCGACGGCACGCATATCGTGAGCCTGGATCAGGCCATCAAAACCATGAAGGACACCGGCGAGGACATGATGGCCAAGTACAAGGAGACGTCAAAGGGAGGCCTTGCTGTCAACGTTGTTGAATGCTAGCGGTGGGTGGTGCTAATCTTGGTGGCATTGTGTTTTTCCAAGGAGGTTCACCATGGCATCCGAAATGCCCACTGTCAATGCCGAATTCGGCGATCGCCCGACCCTCGAATTCCCGACCGAAAATGCCCCCGCGGGGCTGAAAGTCGTGGAGCTGCTTGAGGGCAACGGTCCGATGGTCCGCCGTGGGGACACCGTCACCGTCAACTACCATGGTGTGGTCTGGGGCAAGGACACCCCGTTCGACTCCAGTTTTGATCGCCACCAGCCTGCCACGTTCGGCATCGGCGTCGGCCAAGTCATCAAGGGTTGGGATCAGACCGTTCCGGGACACAATGTCGGTTCGCGTCTGGTGGTGTCCATCCCGCCGGAATACGGCTATGGCTCCCGCGGAGTCCCGCAGGCCGGCATCGGCGGCGATGACACTCTGGTGTTCGTGATCGACATCATCTCCACCCGCTGAACGACGGGTAATATTCTTCCAAGGTCAAGGAGGATAACATGGCCGAAGAAAAGACGATTCTGCTGACGCAGGAAGCGTACGACAAGATGAAGCAGGAGCTCGCCTGGCGTGAGGGCGAGTACCGCGACGAGATTCTGTCCAAGGTCTCCGCGGCGCGTGCCGAAGGCGATTTGAGCGAGAATGGCGGCTACCAGGCCGCCCGTGAGGCACAGCGTGTGAACCAGGGGCGCATCGACGAATTGACCGTCAAGCTGCGTAACGCGAAGATTCTGACCGCGCCTAAGGCGGGCGAGGTCGGTGACGGTTCCCTGGTGACGCTCGAGGTCAATGGCCGCGAAATGGTGTACGTGCTTGGCACCCGCGATCTGGCCATCGCCACAGATTACAGCATCATCAGCCCGGAATCCCCGATTGGCGCTGCCATCAACGGCGCCCATGCGGGCGATACGGTGACCTACACCGCTCCGAACGGACGCGAGATTTCCGTGACCATCAAGGAAGCCAAGCCGCTCGCCTGACCTTCCGGTCGTTGATGGAAGAGCCCGTTCCCATCGCATTCATATCGATGGGAACGGGCTCTTCGTGATTTCGGCGGACCATGCCGTCGATCATGCCCACAGTTGCACGATCACCATGTAGATGGCTACCATATGGCAGGCGTATCCCGCCACGGTTCCGGTGTGGAAAATCTCATGGAATCCGAACACCTTCGGCCATGGATCCGGCTTGCGCAGGGCGTATACGATGGCGCCGGCGATATAGCATGCGCCACCCGCGCAAAGCAGCACCACCACGGCCGGTCCCGCGTAAGGAGACATCCAGAACAATCCCATGAATGCCACTCCGGACACTCCGAAGATGATGTAGACGAGGACGTAAAGCCAACGGGGCGCGCTGATCCAGATGACATGGATGATGAGCGCTATGGTGGTGCACGTCCACATGCCGGCGATGATGGAGTTGCGCCAGAACGGCGTGAGCGCGAAGGACACGGGCGTGTAGGTGCCCGCGATCAACAGAAAGATGTTCATATGGTCGATGCGCCTCAGCACGTCGGTGACGCGGGGAGACCAGTCTCCCAAGTGATAGCAGGCGGAGTTGCCGAACAGCACCAGCGAGCAGGTCATGAACACGGCGCATGCCCATTTGAGTCCCGTGCCATGTGCCAGACAGATCAGCACGATTCCCGCGGCGAGGGCCAGGGGAGTGGCTACGGCGTGTATCCAGCCGCGCAGAAGTGGTTTCGGCCTGCCATGTACGTCGAGTCGGATCTTGCGTTCGATCTCGGCGGGAACGATGCCTTCGATCTTCGCCGCATGTGCCTCGCCTTTGGCTATGGCGCGCTTGGCTTTCGCATCCGCCTTGCGTCGGATGTTGTCTGCCTTGTTATGGGCCTTCACCCGGATGGTCTCTGCCTTCGCCTGCAAGGCCTGTTCGCGCGCCTCGGCGATGACCGCGCGCTTGGCCTCTATCTCTTTGTCTGTGGGTTTTGCCATCGCATGCCTCCACGATAAGTTACGGAACCGTAACCTACGTTATCGTAATAGCCGGATATGTCAATCGGCGATTCCATATTGTACGTGGATATATGGTGTGCGAACCTCCTGTTTGGTGCGTATGATGGAGTGCATGGCTGATTTCTCACATATCCTGATGACTCGACCGGATTTAGGCGATGACGACCGCGAATGGTTGCATCAGCTAGTGGCCGATTGGCAGGTCATAGCCGATTTGAGCTTCGCCGACCTGCTGCTGATTCTGCAGAACGGCGATGGCGAATATATCATCGCCGAGCAGTGCCGGCCGTCCACGGTGATGAGCCTGAGGTCCGACGACGTGGTCGGCAGCGTCGCTCCAGATTCCATGCGCGCCGAACTCGATGCGGCCATGGATTCCGAATCAGTGTTCCGTTCGACGCAGCTGCGTAGCGTAGGCAAGGCCAAAGTGTGTAATGTGTACGCTCCGGTGCGGCATAATGGCAAGACTCTGGGATTGGTGGTCCGTGAGACCAACATGGCCACCCGCGAATCGAACGGTCGATATGAATCCGAAAGCATTGGCGCGGGCAAGCAACTGTATGAGATGATTCCAAGAGGCCAGTTCCCATACCGCAATCCGATCATGAACCAGCGTCACAACGCGCGTGTGTCGGATGGATTCATCGTGCTCACCGTCGACGGCATCGTCCGGTACGCTTCCCCTAATGCCATCAGCTGTTTCCGCCGTCTGGGATCGGTCAGCACCATGCAGGGGGAGTATCTGAGCGAGATCGGCACCAGTCTGTTGCGTGAGAATGATCCCGTGCTGGAGACCCTTCCGCTGGTGCTCAGCGGAAAGGCCGCCGCGGATTCCGAGCTGGATGCCAACAAGTCCGCCGTCTCCATGCGTTCGTTGCCGTTGATGGATGCCAATGGACGTGTGGGAGGCATCGTGCTGTGCCGTGACGTCACCGAGCTGCGTCGCCGGGAAAAGGAACTGCAGACCAAGGACGCCACCATTTCCGAGATTCACCATCGAGTGAAGAACAATCTGCAGGCGGTGTCAGCGTTGCTGCGCCTGCAGGCACGCAAGACCAAATCCGAAGAGGTCAAGAAGGAACTCAAGGAGGCCCAGCGCCGTGTGCAGACCATCGCGATGGTGCATGAGGGGTTGAGCCAGACCGCCGATGAGATCGTCGACTATGACAAGGTCATTTCCAACCTGCTGAAGATGGCCGTCGATCTGGCCACCATGCGGGACCAGCATATCGGCATCGACTTCATTGGTAAGTTCGGCATGATGCCGGCACAGGATGCCACGCCATTGTCGTTGGTGCTTACCGAGCTGATCACCAATTCCGTGGAACACGGTTTTGAAGGACGCAAGGACGGCCATATCACGATTTCCGTCGGGCGTGGTGGCAACAACCTCAATGTCGTGGTAGAAGATGATGGAACCGGTCTGGCAGACGAGGAACACGACGGTATGGCGCGTTCCTCCGGTTCGGGACTTGGCACCCAGATCATCAACACATTCGTCACCAACGATTTCGGTGGAACGGTGCATTGGGAGCCGCGTCGCGGCGGAGGCACTCGAGTGGTGCTCGACATGAAGCTGCGTGCTGCACAGGATAGCTGACGGTTCGAACGGATATGAGAAAAGGCGGCTGGGTCTGTTCCCTAGAGGGAACAGACCCAGCCGCCTTTGCACGCTCTGAAAATCGAATCTCAGACCTGCATCTGCATGGCCTGGGAACGGCGGGCGCGCATTGCGCGACGCTTGAGCGCGCGACGCTCGTCTTCGCTCAGGCCTCCCCAGACGCCGTAATCCTGATTGGTGTCCAGCGCGCATTTCAGGCATGCGTCAATCACCTTGCAGGTGCGGCAAACCGCTTTGGCCTCCTCGATTTGCTGATAGGCGGCGCCGGTGTTGCCGACGGGGAAAAACAGCTCCGGATCCTTGTCCCGGCATGCGGCCTTGGCTCGCCAATCAAAAGCACTGCTCATGTAATCGCCTTCCTCTTGCCTTAATCGGCATGTTATCCGTTACTTAGATAACCACGAATCGGAGTATTTTTCAAGAGTCTGGGCCAAAGAATTCAGGGAATTCCTAAAAGCCCGTGAATTCCACACATTGCACGGGATATGCCTTTGCCTGCTGGATGAAGGCTCCCCGCCCGGGAATGGCGTAGTCGTCGACTCCGAAACCATCCAGAATGGAGCCGGGAATTCCCAGCATCAGATCATTGGATCGTTCGCCACTAGGGAAAACTATACGTGTGAGGCATCGTTCGAGCAGGTTGTTTCGTGGTTGTTCTGCTGCCGCGATCACGGTGATGGAGGGATCGGCTAGCGCTTGCTTGAGCTCTTCGGCCTGTTCCGATTGGCTGAAGGGGTCGAGCAGTTCATCGGCATCATCCACGAACCAGATGATGCGTTCGTGTCTGGGTGAGGTTCTGCTGTCGTCCGTGACCGGTCCGGCATCGGTCCTTCGCGTGAACCGTATGCCGCATCGGCCTGTGTCGTACAGCCAGCTGGCGCAATGCAGCATCAGATTGGTTTTGCCGCTGCCGTATGCCCCGATTATGGCGATGTTGCCCTGGCTCACGTCGAGGAAGGCGGTGGAGACGAGCACTCCGTCATCGCCTAGGGCGAAGGGGACATGCTGCCATGTGTTATCCGCAGGGATTGTGAGGTCGCGTAGGGAGGATCGTTTGGTAAGCGGATTGGAGAAAAGCGGCTTTGGATTGTCTATTCCGTTGAACTCAGAGGCGGTATTGACGGCTTTGACCAGTTCATCGATGCCGTGCACCGCGCTGCAAAGGAATGGCGTCGTGCGTTGTCCGTCATGGCAGTATGCGGCACCGGGAAAGGTGGCTGGAATCAGCGCCGCGTCTTTGGTGCCGATAAGCTCGTTCGATTGTATCTGGTCGGTGACGCGCAGACAAATACTCAAGGATATATTGGCTTTCATATCGGCATGGACCTGTCCCATGGGGTTTTGCGTGCAGACGATGAGATGCATGCCGAGTGATCGGCCAAGGGATGCAAGACGATTCAGACGTTGCATGTAATCGGGCAGACGGTCGCGCAATGCATGGAATTCGTCGATGACGACCACGAGCCGCGCGGGGGGATGAGCGAGCTGGTCGAAGCGTGCGACGCGTTCGGCTCCTACCAGCGCTTCACGCCGTATCAATTCCTGCTCTATGGCGTTCAACGCGCGTACCGCGTGCGCGAGGTCGAGATCGCAGACATTGCCCACGGTATGCGGCAGATGTTCCAAAGCGTTGAATGTGGAGCCGCCTTTGAAATCGAGAAAAACAAAATGGAGGGTTTTGGGGCTGTGCTGGACTGCCAATGCCATGCACCAGCTGATGAGCAGCTCCGATTTGCCTGATCCCGTGGTGCCCGCGACTATGGCATGCGGTCCCGAGGCGGACAGATTGACATGGAACGCGCCAAGCTCAGATACGCCGATGGCGCTTTCCGGCGAGGAAATCAGCCAATTGCGCGCGATGGAGCGCCATGGGAGGATGTCCGTGTGCAGCCCATACAGCTCTTCGAAGCTTGTGCGCGTCAAGTCATCGAATGCGAAAACGGGACATGTCTGATCCTGACGGCATGCCGCATTGCCGACATTTAATTCCGCGTTGCCGTCGGAGGACTCCGCATGCTTGGCGCGCATGGCCATCGTAACCAGCATGAGCGCGCTGCCGAGCATGCCCGGAGCCAACATAGCCACATACATCCATTGGCGTTGCGCGCACATGATGGACAGCATGATGAGTTGTGCCAGCAACGGCGCGCTCCAACTGAGTAGCGTGAGACGCTGTTCGTTCAGGCGTGGGGAACGTTTTTTGTTGCTCATGGTGCCAGACTGGACGCCTTCGACTGTCTGACGCAAGTCGAAACGTGGGTTGTGGTCGGAGAACGTGGGTTATCCACATTCTCCGGTGTGTCGTCAGTTCTCTTGGCTTTCAGACAGTGTTCCCACCGTCCCAGGCGAGTGCGTCCCGTTCGCCAGTTCGGAGAAAAGCTGGATGTTCCGCTCGTTGTCCAGCAGAACGCTCGATCCCACGCCATCGACGTAATAATCGGGGTCGGTCCAATACACGCTTCCCGAGATGCCGTTCTTGCCGGAGGCGCTTTTGAAGGCAAGGGCCATGCTCAACAGTGATGAGGTCGATGCCTTTTCGTCCACCGTCACCGAATCCAGCGCGGCGGTGGCGACCTTCTTGGTTTTGCCGAAGTCTGTCAGCGTCTGTCGTGACGCTCCTTTTTTGACGATGGCGTTGATGACCTGCCGTTGCCGGGCGGCGCGCCCGAAGTCGCCTTGTGCGTCCGCGTAGCGCATACGGGAGAACGCGAGTGCTGTGGTGCCGTCCACGGTATGGCATCCCGAAGTCCAATTCAATCCCGAGTAGGGGTCGTTGACCGTCTGGTCATAGCATAGGTCGATTCCTCCTAGAGCATCGACGACTTTGACCAGACCGCCGAATCGGACCATCGCCACATGGTTGATTTTCTGGCCGGTGATGTCCTCCACTTCGTTGACGAGCTGTTTGCGGCTGTACAGCTGCGCCACGGCATTGATCTTCATATAGCTTCCATCGATTTCCACAAGCGAGTCTCGTGGGATGGAGATCAACGAGGACGGTCCGTTCTTCGGTTTGGTGAGCACGAGGATCGTGTCGGTTCGGAAGCCTTCTACGTCGCCGGCGTCTCCTATGGTGCCTTCTCTTTCATCGGAACCGAGAATCAGCCAGCTTTCGCCGGCGGTGTCCGTTTTGGAGGTCAGCCATTCCTGTTTGTTGAGCTGCCCGTCGACCCAATTCCATGCGGCGAGGATTCCGATCCCAAGCGTGAGGGCGATCACAAGGAACACGATGAGAACGATGCGACCGATGTGGACTTTTCTTGTGGAGACGGCCGATGTCGTCGCGGGAATGGATGGTTCCCCCGAACGTGGTGCCGTTCCTTGCGCCGCGGTGAACGTGGAGGAGGATCCTCGAACCTGCTGCGCCTGCGAGGTGTTGCGGGAGGATGCCGTCGGAGCGAATGAGGCGGGTGATTGTTCCCGGCGCCGTGTCCTTTCTGATGACGCTGCGGCAGGCGTGAAGCTCTGTGGTGCCGATGCTTGGGATGTCCGAGCCGTGCGCTTCGTGGTTTTCGCGGTTGCGGTGCGATTATGATGTGCCGCTGGAGCAAAGCTCGCCGGCTGGCCTGCCACGGCATCCTGCCTATGGGACGAGTTCATGAGTGAGGAATCCGTCTGCCTTCTGCGTCCCGATGCCGGAATGAAGCTCGGTGGCGTGCCTGCAGGCTCCTTCGTTCCGTTGTCTTCGTTCATGGTTCCTCCCAGAATAGAATCGTCCCTACACATATGCGCCGTGCAGGGACGTGATTGCGTGACTATGCATCAGTTCTTTGCCGGAACGGCACATACCGTCGCATTGAGGTACCGGTCGGCAAGGCCGATGTACTGCCCCGTGACCGCGTCATGGATGGAGCCATCCTCCGGGTCGACGGTTCCTCCGGTGCTTGGATCGACCAGCGTGCCATCGGCCTTGGTGATCAGTCCGGTGGTTGGATCGGGGGCTTCGTTGGAGGAGTCATCCGTAGTTCCATCCGACTGGTCGCCATTTGCGTCGTTCGAATCGTCGTTGGAGTCAGTGGAATCAGTGGCGGCGTCGGAGGAGGAGTCATCCGACGCGAAGATCGGCTTGCCGTCGCGCATCTTTTCCCACAGCGTATCGGCCTCATCTGTCCACACGGAACGGTTCGGGTCGGAAGGGGCTTGGACCACGGGAACGGTCTGAGTCTGCAGATTGGTCATCGAAAAATCCTTCAGGCTCATGGCGAGTCCGGCCAGCGCGGCCGTGTCTGCCATGCCTTGGGAGATATTGAGCGATTTGAGCGCTGATTTCGCCAGTTGGTACAGCTGCGCGGTGTCGGTGAACAGGTTCTTGCTGAGCGCCTCGCTCAGCAGCTGCTTGATGAGGTATTGCTGACGGGTGGTTCGAGACGTGTCGGAACCGTCTCCCAGGCCGTGGCGCGTGCGGGCGTACTGGGTCGCGGCCACGCCATCGAGATGGTGCATTCCCTTGTCGAGCTTGAGTCCGGTATACGGGTCATCGACGTTTTGCGGAATGCACAGATCCACACCGCCGACCGCATCGATCATTTTGACCAATCCGGCGAAATCCACGACGATGAAGTTCTGGATGTTCAATCCGGTAAGGCTGTTCACCGCATTCAGGGTGCAGCTCGCCGCCGAGGCGAGGTCGCCTCCGGTTTGGTATGCGCCCGCGAATATGGAGTTGAACATGACGTTGTATTGGGCGGGGATTTTGCCCTTCGAGGTCTCGCATTGGGGCACATCCACGAGGGAATCGCGCGGAATAGAGACCAGATTGATTTCCTTACGATCGGCGGAGATCTGCGCGATCATGGTGGTGTCGGCCTGATGGTTGCCTACGACGTCGTCGAAACTGCCTCCGATGGCTTGGTTCTCCGCACCGTCGCGCGAATCCTGTCCGATCAGCACGAATTCGATCGGCTGTCCGGAATTGGGGTCAATGATGGAGGTGTCGGCATCCAACGATCCCTGTCCGATCACGTTGACGGAATTGTTTCTGATGATGCCATCGACGTCCAGCCAAGTCGCGACCGCGGCGGTGCCGGCGAACATCAGCATGGCCGCAAGCGTCAGGGCGATTGCTGTCCGGACCCGGTGCCGTACCGTGTAGCCGAGGCTATGCCGTGGCTTCATGTCCTGGAAGCCGTTGATGTTAGGAAGCTTGTTGCCGGCTGGGGATGTTGTCACGGTGTTGCCTTCCTGATTGACGAGATGTATGACGCGGAGCGATTGAGAACCTGCCGCCACCCAAAAACCCTATTATAAAGGTGATGACTGATTTTTGTCGTTGCTATGGCTCCAGATCATGTCAATGACACCTCATATATCACATTTTTTCTGATATATGACCATTGACACGTTGGAATTTGACAAACTTACGTGTGGTGTGTGTATCCTGAACCAGTGCGCAGTATGCGCGGACAAAATGTGAATGTTATGGGGAGGGCTCATGTGGGGCGTGGTCGATGAGTCTTCCGACAATCCGCTTGCGGAGCTGTGGGGTCTGTTCAAGCGGGACGATGACGTGTCATGGCAGCATAAGGCGTTATGCTCGCAGACCGATCCCGAGGCGTTTTTCCCTGAAAAAGGCGGTTCCACCAGAGATGCGAAGAGGGTGTGCGCCCAATGCGAGGTGCGGGAGCAATGCCTGAAATGGGCGATTGACCATGATGAGCGCTTCGGTATTTGGGGCGGCATGAGCGAGCGTGAGCGTCGTCGGTACAAAAAAGAGCATAAGGAGCGGGCATAACGCACGGCACGTCCCATGCGTACACTTGAAATCATGAATTCTAACGCCAGCAGCGATATCCAGGCAATCGTGGCGGATCTGCTCAAGAGCAGGCCGTATACGCACCGACAGGACGTCGATATGTCCGTGGCCGCGGTGATCACCGCACAATATGACCTACGGTTTCTTGGGGTCACTATCGGCGCGGTGCTTGCCCAGCGCGTGCTTCCCGCGATGATCGTCATAGCCGATTGCGCAGGGCGGGTCGAGCAGCCCATGCAGATGACATTCGACGTCATCCACTCATCGGAGGATGTGCTTACCGAGGTTCCTGAGGCCAAGACGGTGCGTGTCATCCTGGTCGGCGTGCAGGATGCTGACTCCTTCATGGATGCGGTGACGCAGGCGGTGAACCAGATCGATGTGGATGCCGGCATCCGTGCGCTATGGACGCTTCATGACGATTCCAGGCCGGCCGATGGCCGGTGTCTCGAAACGCTCCTCGATGCTTGGAGAAACAACCCGACCGCGTCGTTGCTTGGTTCCAAGCAGTTGGATTGGCAGGCGGAGAACCTTCACAATGTCGGTCTGTATGCGGGACACCACGATGTGGTCTCCTTGGTGGTTGACGGCGAGCCCGATCAGGAACAGTACGATGGACGTCAGGATGTGCTGGCGGTTTCCCTGTCCGGAGCGTTGGTGCCATTGTCCACCCTGCGCATGTTCGGAGGGGCCGATCCGTGGTTCGGCACATTCGCCGAGTCCAAGGATCTGTGCCGGCGCATCTGCCTTGGTGGCGGGCGTGTCGTAGTAGTTCCCCAGGCGCGTATCGCCCATAGGAGGGCGCGCTTCGAAGGCATCCGTTCCAGAAACGGGCGTCCTGTGGAGGATGAGGACGGACGTATCGATCCATATCTTGCCATACGTGAGGCTAACGCCAAATACGCGTATACCGACATGCACCGTTCGTGGTGGCCATTGCTCTGGCTATGGTCCATCATCCAATCGTTGGGATTGGCGGTGCTGTGCCTGACCCGCAAGCAGCCATATCACGCTTGCTGCGAGTTGGCGATTCCCTGGCGCGCGATACTGCGTTTTCCCGGCGCATGGCGGGCGCGTGCCCGGCTGCGTGAACAGAGCAAGGTCACGATCAAGGCTTTGTCCACGCTCGCCGCGAACCGTCAGCAGATCAGGGAATGGCGGGATCGTCGCGGCGCTTTCCACGATCAGCAGGGAACTGTTCTGCTCAGTCCTCTTGGCAAGGCGCATCTACGCAAGCGTCTTCTACGTCGAGGGGGTTTTGCGATCGGCTCGGCCTTGATCGCCGCCATCTGGATCGTTGCGATGTTCTGGGATGTCTTCCGCGCCATATGTTCCGGCGCCTCGATGTATTCTCCGTCGTTGTTGCCTACGGACGCGGATTTCACCCAGCTGGCCCATGCCGCGACCACATCGTGGGCTTATGCTTCCGGTACCGGCATCAGCGCCCCAAGCGCGCCATGGCTATTGGTGCTGATGGCGTTCTCAGTGCTTTCCTGCGGACATGTCGCCACGGCGGTCGGTCTGATATTTTTCCTCTCCGCGCCGATCATGGTGCTTTCGTTCTGGGCTTTGGCCGGCGTCTTCACCCGTTCGGACGCGGTGCGTTGCGTGATGGCGCTGCTGTGGTTTGCGATGGCGTTGTCCATGGATGTTTATGCCGAGGCCGATGTGGCTATGCTGACGGTCATGATGTTCCTTCCTGCTGCCTTCGCGTTCTCGTTCCGCGCGGTCGGCATGTACCGAACGGAGGATCTGGTAAAGTCGCGCGCATCGGTGCAATCCGCGGCTCTTGCCGCATTGTGCTTCATTCCGGTGGTCGCGGCCGAACCGCAGCTGCTGCTGCCTTTGCTGTTGACCTTCCTGACGTTCCTGTTTCTTGTCCGGGCCCATAAGCCCACGCTGTTGCTGATTCCCCTTCCCTCCGCGTTCGTCTGCGCGCCGACGCTGGTCAATGTGGCCCGTTTCGCCAAAGACGGCACGTGGCGTCAGCTTTTCGGCAGTGTCATGCTGCCTTCCGTCCGCCGTGATGGCAACCCGGTCATTGCGAATCTGTCCGACCTGTTGTCCCGGGTGCTTGGCATCGGCGCCGGACATGAGTGGTGGGAATATGCGATCGTGGCCATTCTGGGAATGATCGTGGTGTTTGCTGCGGTGTCGCTGGTGCTGCCTTTCGTATTGCGCGCCTCTCGTATGATGTGGATTGCCATCGTCACGGGATTCGCGACGGCCATGCTTTCCGCGGCTGTCGCGGTAGCCGTGGATGTGAATGGACCGGTTGCAGGTTCCATGCTGCCCGGAACCGCGTATGCGATGCTGGGACTGCTTGCCTGCATCTGCATGGTGGCGGGCGGCGCGGTACAGCGATTCGTCATGCTGCGTCAGAAAGAAAACTCCAATGCCGTTGAAATCGAAGGACGCGCCACAAAGCTGATGCCAGCCGCCGCACGTGCGGGGCGTATTGTGCTGGTCTGTCTGCTGGCTGTCTCCGTTGTGGCATGCGCCGTATTCGACTATACCGAGCATGATCATGGACAGGTGCGGGCCAGTGATTCCGGTCTGCCGATGGTATCGACCGATTTCCTTGATCAGGACGACGCGCGTCGTGTGCTCGCCTTGCGTGCCGACAGCGCCGGATCGGTCAGTTACAATGTCATGCGCACCGGCCGAGGCGACCTGATAGACAGTTCTCCCGCACAGCGTGTCGAAGTGGTTGCCGGCCGTTTAGATGGTGATAGCAGAACCATAGCGCAGGATTGCGCCCAGCTTCTGGCGAATGCGGATTCCGATGCCATCGCGGAATTGGGCAAGCTTGGATTTGGCGGCATCTATGTCGTCAAGCAGAACGGCAGCAAGGCGCAACGGGAGGCATCGAGCCAGTTGAGTTCGAACATCGGAGCCTCGGACGGGACGCAGAACGTCGTCAGTTCCGATAACGGAACCTATTATCGTCTGGTGATTCAGGATTTGTCCAAGCAGCATATCGACCGCAGTGGATTCGATAAGGCCGACGCGAGCCCATGGCGTCGCGCATGGCTGTGGTGCATGGGCTTTGTCCTTGTGGTGTATTGCCTGGTGGCGCTTCCACGGATTCGTCGTCATGGTCAGGAGGAAGCATGAGCAGACATTCCCGTCCCAATAAGCCCCTGCGCGTTGTTCTTGCCGTTGTTTCGGTGCTGGCCATCATCGTTCTGATCGCAGCGTCCCTTGTCTATCGACCGTCATGGCTGCGTGCCGATTCCCCTTCGGTGGATCGTTCCTCCATCGGACGCTCCGTCAGTCCAAGACAACTGCAGACGTATTGTCCGTCGCGCATGACCATCGCCGACACCGGCTCCTACGGCGACAGCGAGTATCAGGCTTCCAACGGCGATATCGCATCTTCCGCGCGGTATTCCGCGTTCGGTTCCGTGTTCCATTCGTCGGTCGCATCGTTGGGCTCTGATTCGATGTCCTCCTCGTTGACGCTCGACAAGAAAAGCGTGGATTCCTCCGAAGACGTGTTCGTGGCCTCCGGCAACGTCGATGATGGCGCGCAGCTGCAGGATACGCGCCTGCTGACGGCTTCCGATGGCACCGGCGCCGCTTCGTCCGTGATGTCATGGGCCACCGATGGGGATCTTAAAGGCGTATCGGCAGCATCCTGTGTAGCTCCGACGCTTAAGCAGACCTTCCTGGTGCCGGGGACGAAGACCGGTATGACCCAGCAGCTGGTCGTGGCCAATCCATCGGCCAAAGCCGCATCGGTCAACGTTAAGGTCTGGGGTGCAGACAAGAGCGGTTCGCTGGCGCTTTCCACAGGATCGACGATGACGGTTGGTGCCGGCGAGGAATCGGTACTGAATCTTGCCGCGGCCGCTTCCGGACAGGAGGCGCTGTATGTCACCGTTTCCGGTGTCGATACTCCGGTCGCCGCGATAGTGCGCTCCGTTGCCATGGATGGTTTGGTTTCGAAAGGATCGGATTACATCGTTCCCAACAATGTCTCCTCCAAGGTTCTGGCTTTGGATGGGCTTTCCTATGGCGACAATATGACCCTGTATCTGTATGCCGCTCATAGAACCGATGTCACCGTATCTTGGGTGGATGCCAAGGGGGTGGATCCGGTCAATCAGCAGACCTTGGAGGCGGATCGGGCTTCCAGCATCGAATTGGGCGATGTTCCCAAGAATGCGGCGGGTGTCATTATCAGTGCTTCCAAGCCGATTTCGGCCGCTGCGAAGGTTGTGCAGGACGGTACTGACGGACAGTCCGACTTCGCTTTAGCCAATGCGTCGGTGCCGGCGAAGATCTCCGCCATCGCGGTTCCGGACAGGTCCACCGCGCAGATTGGCCTGCTCAACATCTCGAACGAGGAGCGTACCGCGACGATGACCTCATATGACGCGGATGGCAGTCTGGTGGACAAGCGCCAGATAACCTTGGGGCCATCCGCTTCGATGTCGGTGGATGTGGACGACATCAACGATGGTGACGTCGCGGCCATCAGGCTTAAGGATTCCTCGGCCAGCATGGTCTGGAACCTTCGCATCGGGCAGCAGGATGTTTCCGACGCGAAACTCGCTGGGCTTTCCGTCATCGGTGCCGCCGATTTGAAGGAGGCCAGGGAACAGGTCTGGGCCAATCAGGACATGACCGTCGTTCGCTGACGGTCACAGACCCCAGTCGGGATCGATCTCCTCCGGGCGACGCCCATAGAGTTCCGCTAGACGCGAAACCACCTCATCGCGAATCGAGAATTGCAGATCCATACGGCTGCGCGCATGCGATTGCAAGGGCATACGATACAGCACGATGCGCGGAGGAATCCCATGCCCGGCCGGAAAGGACTGCGATCCGAGATGCGGAACGGCTTCCCAAGGAGCGGGATCCGATGGAGGAACGTCTTCCACCGCGAATTGGACAGGGCCGACGAGTTCCGGCCAGGCTTCGTTGAGTCTGCGTATCTGCGCCACCAGCATATCGTCGAACATGCCGCTTCGGGTGCGGTATTGCGGCAATCTGGTGCCGAACATGGGTGTGCGCATGCCGCGGCCATGACGATTGCGGTATATCGGAGCTTCCCAAGGCATTTGATGCATGTTTCCTACCATATCAGGGTTTGCACGGAGAACATGCGATACCATGGTAGGCATTGGCTCAACGAAGGGAAGGACAATCATGGCGGATGTTTCCGTACCTTGCTGGGATGCCGTGGACGTCGAAGAGCTTTGCGAGGAAGCGGAGTTGATCGCCTTCGATTTGGACAGCACGTTGGCGCGTTCCAAAAAGCCAATGAAGAACGATATGGCCAACATCTTTTCCATTTTGACCTCGCTGATCGATGTCGCGGTGATAACCGGTGGAAAATACGCGTTGCTGCAAAGCCAGGTCGTGGACAGGCTGACCGGTCAGGCCAATCGTTCGAAACTTCATCTCATGCCCACCAGCGGAACCCGCTACTATCGTTGGGATGGTCGGCGGTGGACGTTGGTATTCGCGCATGATCTGAGCGATGAGGAGCGTGCCAAAGCCAAGGAATCGTTGGAGCGCAACGCCCGCGAACAGGGCATCTGGAGCGATTATGCGTGGGGCGAACGCATCGAGGACAGGGGCAGTCAGATCACCTTCTCCGCTCTGGGACAGTCCGCGCCGATTGAGGCCAAGGAGGCATGGGACCCCACGGATGAGAAAAAACGCAGACTGGCTCGTGCGGTTGCGGCCGAACTGCCGGAATTGGAGGTCAGACCTGGTGGAGCCAGCAGTGTCGACATCTCCCAGCGTGGCGTTGATAAATCCTTCGCCGTCCGCGAACTCGCCGACATCCTCGGGATGGAAGTCGGCCGAATCGTCTTCATCGGCGATCGAATGGAACCAGGAGGCAATGATTATCCGGCTGCCATGGCGGGCACCAGAGCGGTCAAGGTGACTGGCCCCGCGGATACCGTGAGACTATGCGATGAAATCGTCGCCTGTCTATCCCGGTGAGGAGGACAGCTATGGGGCCGGTGGCGCGTGCGTTCGCGCATGTGGCGAATATGTTGTTCCCCCGTGGCTGCGCGGGATGCGATAGACCGGATGAGGTACTGTGCCCTGAATGCCATGCGTTGTTCGATGGTTGTCTCGCACAGACGCTCGGTACTGCCGAGATGGGGCGTTGGTTCGCGTGCGGATGGTATCGCGGTGCGGTCAGGCAGGCGATTCTTTCATGGAAGGACCATGGGGATGAGGAATGCGATCGACCGTTTTCCGAAGTGCTTTGTTCGCTTGCTGAGCAGGCTGGATTGCCGGATCATCTGGGTAATGTGTCTCGCGAGCAGGTACTGATCGTGCCCGCTCCCTCATCGCTTGCGTCCATGCGACAGCGTGGGCGACGCCATATGATGCCTTTGGCGACGGGACTCGCATCGTACCTATGCGCCCGTACCGGAATGCATGTGCGGGCGTGTGAGGCTTTGGAGAATAGGGGCACAGCGGGAAGATCCGTTGAGACCGGAGGAACGGCGCAGCGCTCACAACGTCTGAAAGGTCGCATCACAACCCGCGGAAATATCCTCCTGAAGAATAAGGCGGTGATTCTGGTGGATGACATCGTCACCTCCGGCACCACCATGCGCCGCTGCGTCGATGTCCTGTCCTCACAAGGCGCTGAAGTCGTCACGGTGCTTTCGTTGGCTCACACGCCTGCGGGCAAGCCAACGAAAGCAGGGCGTCACTTTTCGTCGGAAATATGATATTTCGGCAGTGTTATCTCAAAATCCGCACCACGCGGATCATCTACGACGCGTACCGTTCCACCATGCAATTGCGCGGCCCAACGGGCGATTGACAGTCCCAGTCCGGTGCCTCCCGACTCGGTACCCGGGCCGGTTTTGCCTTTGACGAATCGACGGAAGATATCGGAACGCGCCTCTTGGGGAATCTGGGAACCGAAGTTGACGACGTTCGTCACGATCGTGCAGTAGCCCCTGTCCTCATGTGCCTCGATGAGCACCGAGGTGTTGTCCGCGGAATGTTTGAGCGCGTTGGCGATGATATTGGTGAACAGCTGGCGTAATCTGTCCTGATCGCCCTCCATTTCGATGTCGTCGGGTACACGGACTTCGATATTGTGGGCGTGGCCGGCATCGGCGATTTCCAACGGTTCCACGGTTTCGTCGATGAAATCCGCGAAATTGAATTTATCGATTCTCAGACTTGCCGCGCCGGCTTCCATACGGGACAGGTCAAGCAGGAAGGCGATGAGATCCGAGAGACGGTGTGTCTGGTTGAGAATGCTTTCCAAATTCGACGGGGTCGGTTCCACCACGCCGTCGGCCATGTTCTCCACCATGGCCTGCAATGCAGAGACCGGTGTGCGCAGCTCGTGGCTTACATTGGCCACCATATCCCGACGCATCTGGTCGGCATGCTGGAGTTCTTCGGCCATCTCGTTGAAGGACATGGCCAACTGACCGACTTCGTCGCGGTTGTTCTCATCGACATGCACGCGTACGGTGTAGTCGCCGTCCGCCATGGCCTCGGCCGCATCCCTCATTTCACGCAGGGGAGAGGTCAGTCCTCTGGAGAAGAAATAGGTGATGCTCAATGCCACTGCAAGGGTGATCGGCATGGCAATCCAGATGCTCAGCTCCACTTTGAGCAGAAACCAAGCCATGATGAAGGCGATGAGGGTGGAGATGGTGATCAGCACGCACAATTCGACCTTGAGCGATGAAAACGAACCAATAGGGCGTTCGGTATCCAAAGCATTGACCGAACGCCCTGGTTTCGAATTGGTAGTATGCATACCACCAAATACTAGCGCATCACTTCTGCGGCTCCGGCGGTTCGAACGCGTATCCGACGCCATGCACGGTCCGGATGGTCTTCGAACCCAGCTTATGTCGTAGCGCCTTGACATGCGAGTCCACGGTGCGGGTGCCGGAGGCGTCCACCCAGTCCCATACCTCTTCGAGCAGCTTCTCGCGGGTGAGCACGGACTTCGGCTTGCGGGCCAGTGTGGCGAGCAGGTCGAATTCCGTCGGGGTCAGATGAACCTGCTTGCCGTCTACGGTGACGATGCGTTGGGCCGGATCGATCACTAACGAGCCGAAATTGAGCAGCTTCTCGTTTTCGGAGTTCTTGGCGATGATCTTGGCGCGATCCACACGACGGAGCAAAGCCTTGCAGCGGGCGATGAGTTCGCGCATGGAGAACGGTTTGGTCATATAGTCATCGGCTCCGGCTCCAAGACCGATGACCTTGTCGGCCTCGTCATCTCGTGCCGTGAGAATCAGCACAGGCACAGGACGTTCCGCCACGATGCGCTTAGTGGCCTCAAGACCGTCCATCACGGGCAGCATGATGTCCATGATGACCAGGTCCGGACGAAGAGTGGACGCGGCCTGCACCGCGCTCGCGCCGTCGGAGGCCACGCGCGCGGTCCAGCCTTCCGCCGTGATGCGCTGCGCGATGGCCGTGGCCAGCGTCGGTTCGTCTTCGACCACCAGAACGGTATGCGGTTCCGTCGCTGTGGACTGTGCTGATGAGTTGAGCATGAAGTATTCCGCCTTTCTCAGTGTTCTGGCTTCAAGAATACTGCGCCCAATGCCGGGATGGTGATTTTCGCAGACCAGTCACGGGAATGGTATTCCCCTTCGACCGCCTCGAAAGTGCCATTGTGGATGTCGGATCCACCGTACTTCTTGTCGTCGGTGGTCAGCACTTCGGTCCATCGACCGCCCTTGGTGAGCGGAACCTGATAGTCCTCCCATGCCTCGCCGGAGAAGTTTACGACGACGACCATCTGCTCCCCATCCTTGCCGATACGCACGAAGCTGAGCGTGTTGTGATCGGCGTCATCGCTGGTGAGCCACTGGAAGCCCGCGGGGTCGAAATCCTGACTCCACAATGCGGGGGACGCCTTGTACAATGCGTTCAAATCGGCAACGAGCCTCTGCACGCCACGATGGTCTGGCCAGTTGAGCGCGTCCCAATCGATCGAACCGTCGTGGTCCCATTCGCCGTACTGCGCCACCTCATTGCCCATGAAGGAGAGCTTTTTGCCAGGGTGAGCCCATTGGTAGGCGAACAGTGCGCGTACTCCGGCGTAACGCTGCCAATCATCGCCTGGCATCTTGCCGAACAACGACCCCTTGCCGTACACGACCTCGTCGTGGCTGATCGGCAGCACGTAATGCTCGGAATAGGCGTACACCATGGAGAAGGTGATCTCGTTGTGATGCCACTTGCGGTTGATCGGCTCCTCATGCAGGTATTCCAAGGTGTCGTGCATCCAACCCATGTTCCACTTGAGTCCGAAGCCAAGGCCACCCGCGTCGGTCGGCGCGGTGACACCGGGGTACGCGGTGGATTCTTCGGCGATCATCATGATGCCCGGATTGTTCTTGTATGCGGTAGCCGTGGCCTCTTTGAGGAAGTCGATGGCTTCGAGGTTCTCACGTCCGCCATAGATGTTCGGATGCCACTGGCCCGGCTTGCGGCTGTAATCGAGGTAGAGCATGGAGGACACCGCATCCACACGCAAAGCATCGATATGATATTCATCCAGCCAGAAGCAGGCATTGGCGACCAGGAAGTTGCGTACTTCGCGGCGTCCGAAGTTGAACACGTAGGTGCCCCAATCAGGATGCTCGCCGCGGGTCGGGTCGGGATCCTCGTACAACGGGGTGCCATCGAATCTGCCGAGGGCGAACGCATCCTTCGGGAAGTGCGCGGGAACCCAGTCCATGATCACGCCGATGCCGGCGTCATGCATCTTCTCTACCAGATACTTGAAATCGTCGGGGCCGCCGAGTCTGGAATCAATCGCGTAATAGCCGGTCACCTGATATCCCCACGAGCCAGAGAAGGGGTGCTCGGCCAGCGGCATGAATTCCACATGGGTGAAGCCTTCCTTCTGGATGTAGGGAACCAACTTGTCGGCGAGCTCGCGGTAGTTGCTCACGTCTTTGCGCCAGCTGGAGGCATGCACCTCGTAGATGCTGACCGGTCCGTTGTGCGGATTGGTGGCGGCGCGCTTGTCCATCCACGCCTTGTCGCGCCATGTGTGGGTGGATTCCACGACGATGGAGCCGGTATGCGGCGGAATCTCGTGCGAGCGTTCCATCGGATCGGCCTTCATGACCCATTCGTTGTTGGCGTTGAGGATTTCGTATTTGTAGATGGTTCCGGCCTCGACGCCTGGCACGAACAGCTCCCAGACTCCGGAGGAGCCGAGCTCCCTCATGGCATGGGTGCGTCCGTTCCATTCGTTGAAGTCGCCGACCACGCGAACCGCATGGGCGTTCGGAGCCCATACTGTGAATGCGGTGCCGACCAGTTGCTCTCCCTTGGTCGCGTCGTTGGAGCCAAGGGAATCGTCATAACGCATCACGCGCGCGCCCAGCGCCTCCCAGAGACGCTCGTGTCGTCCCTCTCCGAAGAGATACATGTCCAGATCCCCGATGGTGGGCAGGTGCCGATATGGATCGTCGGACACCACGACGGAGCCATCCTCGTATTCTGCCTTCACACGATAATCAGGGACGCCGAAACCATCGTCGGTGGCGATGGCCGGGACAAGTGCCATGAAAACGCCGTTGAATTCATGTACCGCCTGAGTCTGTCCTTTCTCGGTGATGATCGTCACGGTTTTTGCCAATGGACGTAGCACTCGGATCGTGACGACATCTTCGTGCCCGTCCGCGCCGAGATGCCCGCCGAGCACCTCGTGCGGATTGTAGAACGTACCGTTGCTCACCGCATCCAGGTCGCCCTGTGCAACAGGAACGGCAACGCTATCTTCTTTGATCTTGGATTCTGTAGCCATGAAAAAAGTGTAAGCATGAAACGCTTGAAAAATGGCTCGTGTCGCGGTTTTTTTTGAAATTCCGGCGATTTTTGGGCAAGTCCAGACCTGATGGCACAATAATTCGGGTTTTGTGTAAGCATTTCACGGAGGATTCATGGGTTATAAGGTCGGCGACATGGTCGTCTATCCACGTCATGGCGCTGCGAAGGTGGAGGCCATTACCGAGCGGACAGTCAAGGGCGTGACCCGTGAGTATCTGCAACTGTCGGTGCTTTCATCCGATGGGCTGGTCATCAATGTGCCGGTGGACAACGCCAAGAAGGTCGGTGTCCGGGATATCGTCGGCGCCAAGGAGGTGGCGAAGGTCTTCGAGATCCTGCGCACTCCGATCATCGAGAAGGAGATGAACTGGTCGCGCCGGTACAAGCTGAACGTGGAGAAGATCGCCACGGGCGACGTCAATAAGATCGCCGAGGTGGTGCGTGATCTTTCCCAGCGTGATGTCGACGAGCACGGATTGTCCGCGGGCGAGAAGCGCATGTTGACCAAGGCCCGCAGTATTCTGACCTCGGAGATCGCGCTGTCCGAACATCTTGATGAATCCGAGGCTCAGCGTCTGCTTGATGTGAATCTTGGGTACGAGCCGCCGCGGCCGGGTGATGAGCAGCATCACACCGAGGCTCCGAAGGAGGCGGCCATGGACACCTTGGCGCGTGTTGAGGCGGAAAACAAGAAGTCCAAAAAGAAGTAGGGACATTCATGCGCATCGGTCAGGGATTTGACGCCCATCGGTTCGCATCCCATGACGCAGGCAAGCCTCTTTGGCTTGCCTGTTTGCTTTGGGACGGCGATGGCATCGAAGGCGATTCGGACGGTGATGTGGCGGCTCACGCGCTGATCGACGCGTTGCTTTCCGCGGCTTCGTTGGGCGATATCGGCATGCTGTTCGGTGTTGGGGCCGATTCGGCCGGCGCGGGTGCCCATGGGGACGAGATGCTTCGAAAGACGGTCGATCATCTGCATGATCATGGTATGCGGCCGGTAAGCGCCAGCGTGGTCGTCATAGCGAACCGCCCGAAAATCGGCAGACGCCGTGAGGAGGCCCGGCAGGCATTGAGCCGGGCGGTCGGTTGCGACGTCTCCCTGACCGCCACCACCACGGACGGCATGGGATTCACCGGCGACGGTCAGGGCATAGCGGCCATCGCCAACGCGCTTGTGGAACCGATTATCTAATTCCTCATCCCGTCTTAGCGGCGTCGTACTGTTTCCGCTACTTTGGCGATGATCCAGAATATTGTGGAAATCGTCACGATGACGAAGCTCGGGGGAGCGGGGAACATGGCGGAAACCACCAGTCCGCCCCAGATTGAGACCAGACAGATTATCGTGGCGGCTACCATCGCGGAGAATGGCGAACGCGCGATGATATTGGCCGTCGCCGCTGGTGTGACCACCAGTGCGAAGACCAGCAGTGTGCCGACGGCGGGGACGGCGATGGTGATCACTCCCGCCATGATTGCCATGAAGCATATGTTCATAAGTCCTACGGGCACGCCTTTCGCCTGCGCCACCTGCTCGTCCAGCGAGCTGAACAGCAACGGGCGGTAGATGACGGCCAATACGGCCAGCAGCAGAACGTCGAATATGGCGAATCCGACGATTTGCCCAGTCGTGATTGTCAGAATGGATCCGAACAATATCGACTGCATTTGTTGGGATGCGGAACTGGACAACCGCGCGAAGAACAGACCCATGCCAGTGGCAAAGGCCAAGACGGTGCCCGTGGCAATCTCACGTTGCGAGGCCTTCTTTCCCAACGCGCCGATCACCAGGGCTCCGCCTAGGGCGAACGCGCCGAGACCGGCGCTGACCGGCAGTCCCAGCAATACCGCGCCCGTGGCGCCTGGCAACCCGATGTGCGCCAATGCGTGTGCGGCGAATGTGGAATGACGGGCGATGGTGAAGTATCCCATAATTCCGGCCGCAAACGCGATGCATAATCCGGCGAGGAATGCGTTCGTCATGAATGGCGCGGTCAGTGTGCTCGCCCAGTCGGGGTCGAAGGAGAAAGCGGTTCCGTTCATGATTATGCCTCTTGTGTTTCGTGGTTGTGGTGGTGGAATTGGGCGATCTCCTCAGGCGCGTGGGCGTCGACGGTCATATCGTCCGGCTCGTCCTCGCTTGGGGTCACGAACATGTCGCCTTGAGGAGTGGTGACCACTTGTACCGTAGTGCCGTACAGATGGGTGAGCAGTTTCGAATCCAGCACTTCGTTCATGCTCGCATAGTGGGGGTGTCCGTCAAGCAGATACACGGCTCCGGTGAGAATTGGCAGTAGCATGTTCAAATCGTGGGCCACGACCTGGATCGTCATGCCGAGTTCATGGTTGAGTTTGGCGAGCACGTGCACGGTCGCGCGTTGACTGGCCAGATCAAGGTTGGCGAGTGGCTCGTCCAGCATAAGCAGTTGCGGGTCGGACACCAGCGCCTGCGCGATGGCGACGCGTTGACGCAGACCTCCCGAGAGCTCGGACAGGCGGTATGAAGCCTTGTCCCGCATACCGACGAAGGTCAACGCGTCGCGGACCTTGTCCTTTTGCCTGCGGGTGGTGGGGTGGATGCCGAATCTGGCTCCCGTCAATCCCAGCATCACCGACTGCTCGGCGGTGATGTTCGATTCGATGTCGGAGGCGTAGCTTTGCGGCACGTATCCGATGCGATGATTCATGGTACCGGCTGGTTGGCCGAGCACGGTGATGCTGCCCTGCGCGATGGGAACCAGGCCGAGTTCGGCCTTCATCATGGTTGTCTTGCCGGCTCCGTTGGTGCCGACGATGGCGGTCACCGAGCCCTGTGGGATCCGGAAGGTTCCATGTTGCCAGATGGTGTTCCCGCCACGTGTCACGCCCGCGTCTTTGAATTCGATGCAGGTGGCTGCTTCGTCATGCATGGTCCGCTCCTTGGTCGTTTGCTGAAGCAATTGTTCCAAATGGTGTTGACAATCATTCTCAATAAGCATATGTTCCGCATGCTTCCGGGAATTGCGAAGTCAGATCGCGAAAAAAGAAACCGCCGACGAAGTATGTTTCGTCGGCGGTTTCATGGAATTCCCAGTGATGGATACTGTGAACGATTCACTTTCCCGGATCCGTCTGACCCGTGTTGTCCGGAGAGGTTCCGTCAGTCGTGGATTCGGAGCTCGATTTCGAACCGGAATCGGATTTGGCGTCGGATGGCTGTGTGTCGGAACCGGTTTCATCGGTCCCATCCGTGGCCTTGTCTTTCTCCTTGGCAATCTCCTCGTCCAGCGTCGTGATGAGATGGGTGGTCCATTCGATCAGATCTTTGCAGTCACTCGGCATCTGTTCCGAGATATCGATAACCGGCAGATCGGATTTGTGTGCGGTTCCGGTGATGATATTCGTGGCGTCACTGGTCTCCTGTGTGTTGTTGATCAGGAAGTCGGTGCCATGGTCTTCCAGCAGTTTTTGGAATTCCTGCAGATTCTCGGAAGAGGGCTGCGAGCCGTCCGCAGTGGATTGGGAGTATCCCTCAGGTGTTTTATCGGTGAGACCTATGTCGCTGAAAAGATAGTATGCGACAGGTTCAGTGGAAGCATAGGAGATGCCTTTGAGCGATTTGGAGGATTTCTCCATATCTTTTTCGAGTTTCAACTCCCGTTTGTTCCAAGCTTTGAGGCGAGCCGAGAAGTATTTCCGCTGTTTTGGCATGATGCGACTGTAGGTGTCGGCGAGTTCCTTCGCCATGGCGTTGCGCGCATCGCTCGAGAACCATAGATGGGGGTTGTCTCCCTCGACCGCGCCGACCATCTGCGCCGCGGATACAGAAACAGCATCCTTCCGTGGGGTCTTCGTAGCCCATGAATCATATCCGGCTCCGTTGGCCACGATGACCTGAGCTTTGTCCAATACGTCCACATCCTTGGTTTTGGGTTCGAAGTCGTGGGCGTCTGTGGTGGTGGAGGAGAGGATGGATGTGACTTTGACGTGTGATCCCCCGATCTGCTCCGCCACGGAACCCCACTGGTTGATCGAGGCTACCACCTCGATCGGAGTGGTCTGCTCGGTCTTGGTCTCAGCTGGCTGCTGGTTCGGTTCCGTCTCGCCATTGGAGCATGATGCGGTGCCGAACGCCATGCATAGGGCGATTCCCGCGGCAAAGGCGTGAAGGAATGGACGCTGGTGCGAATGCATGTGGTTGTGCCTTCTTCCTGTGACGTCTCGGTCGTGTCCATCTCGTAAACACGTGCGCGACTTATGACTTGAAACCAAGATAGTCTACGTTACTTGTAAACGCCAATACGACGAACACGGGAACGAGAGGTGTGACCCATCATGGCAGTGAGGATCGATGGCAGGGCGGTGTCCGCGGAAATCAAGAAGGATCTCGCCACGAGGGTCGAGACGCTGAAGGCGCGGGGAATCGAGCCGGGCTTGGGCACCATTCTGGTCGGCTCCGATCCGGGGTCGGTGAAGTACGTCGCAGGCAAACACGCCGATTGCGCCGAAATCGGCGTGAATTCGATCAAACGTGAGCTGCCCGAGGACGCGACCTTCGAGCAGATCGCCGAAACCGTCCGCGAACTCAATGCTGATCCAGCCTGCACCGGTTATATCGTGCAGCTTCCACTTCCGAAAGGCGTCGACGAGAACGCGATCATCGATCTGATCGATCCGAGGAAGGATGCGGACGGCATGCATCCGTACAATCTCGGAGAGCTGGTCCTGCATGCGAAGGGTGATATAACCACGCCTTTGCCCTGCACGCCCCGGGGCGTGATCGAACTGCTTCGGGCCTATGACGTCGATCTGAATGGCAAGGAGGTGTGTGTGCTGGGACGAGGCATCACCATCGGACGCACCATCGGGCTGTTGCTCACGCGCAAATCCGTCAACGCCACCGTCACGTTGTGCCATACGGGGACGAAAGACGTGCGCGACCATATGCGACGCGCCGACGTGATCGTCGCGGCCATGGGAACCGCCGGCTTCGTCAAACCGGACGACATCAAGGAGGGCGCGGTCCTCGTCGATGTCGGCGTGTCCCGGGTGTTCGACGAGGAAGCCGGACGGTATCGGGTTAAAGGGGATGTTGACAAAGCATGCTACGAGAAGGCTTCGGCATACACGCCGAATCCCGGGGGAGTGGGACCGATGACCCGCGCGATGCTGCTGCAGAACGTCGTGGAGATGGCCGAACGTCGGGCTTGAATTTCCGGGATATGGTTTTCGGGCGTGTCGCATAGGGCGGCCCGCCCGTTTTTTGTGCAGGGTCCGCTGTAAGCTTGCGCAATGTGCGCGTATTCGCGCGCACGTATAACTGAAGAACGATTTTATCCACCAACTATTTTGTAAGAAACCACATTAATGGCAGAGAACAATAACGAAGTCGCCAAGGTCGCCATCAACGACATCGGCACCGAAGAGGACTTCATCAAGGCAGTCGATTCCACCATCAAGAACTTCGATGATGGTGATCTGGTCGAAGGTACCGTCGTCAAGGTCGATCACGACGAGGTCCTGCTCGACATCGGCTACAAGACCGAGGGCGTCATCCCCTCCCGCGAGCTTTCCATCAAGAAGGACGTCGATCCTGACGAGGTCGTCGAGGTCGGCGACACCATCGAGGCCCTCGTCGTCACCAAGGAAGACAAGGAAGGCCGTCTGATTCTGTCCAAGAAGCGTGCACAGTACGAGCGCGCTTGGGGCGACATCGAGAAGATCAAGGAAGCCGACGGCGTCGTCGAGGGCACCGTCATCGAAGCCGTCAAGGGTGGCCTCATCGTCGACATTGGTCTGCGTGGCTTCCTGCCGGCATCCCTCGTCGAGATGCGTCGTGTCCGCGATCTGTCCCCGTACATCGGCCAGAAGATCAAGGCCAAGATCCTCGAGCTCGACAAGAACCGCAACAACGTGGTCCTCTCCCGTCGCCAGTACCTCGAGGAGACCCAGTCCGAAGTGCGCGAGACCTTCCTGTCCCAGCTTAAGAAGGGCCAGATCCGTGAAGGCGTCGTGTCCTCCATCGTCAACTTCGGCGCATTCGTCGATCTCGGTGGTGTTGACGGCCTGATCCACGTTTCCGAGCTGTCCTGGAAGCACATCGACCATCCGTCCGAGGTCGTCAAGGTCGGCGACAAGGTCACCGTCGAGGTGCTCGACGTGGATCTCGACCGCGAGCGCATCTCCCTGTCCCTGAAGGCCACCCAGGAAGATCCGTGGCAGCGTTTCGCACGCACCCACGTTCCCGGCCAGATCGTCAAGGGCAAGGTCACTAAGATCGTTCAGTTCGGTGTCTTCATCTCCGTCGAAGACGGCATCGAAGGCCTCGTGCACATCTCCGAGCTGGCCAACCGCCACGTGGAGAACCCGGAGACCGTCGTCAAGCCGGGCGAGGAAGTGTTCGTCAAGGTGATCGACGTCGATCTCGACCGTCGCCGCATCTCCCTGTCCCTCAAGCAGGCCAACGACTCCGTCGATCCGGCTTCCGAGGACTTCGATCCGGCTCTGTACGGTATGCCGGCAGAGTACGACGAGCAGGGCAACTACAAGTATCCGGAAGGCTTCGATCCGGCAACTAACGAGTGGATCGCTGGTTACGAGAAGCAGCGTGAGGAGTGGGAAGCCCAGTACGCCGCCGCTCACGATCTGTGGGAGCAGCACAAGGAGTTCGTCGCCAAGGAACTGGAGAACGCCGAGGCTTCCGCAGCCGAGGACGGCCAAGCTCCGAAGGAAGCGAAGGTCGAAGAGGTGTCCAACTACTCCTCCGAGAGCACTTCCAACGGCACCCTCGCCGATTCCGATCAGCTCGCCGCTCTGCGCGACCAGCTGCTCGGCAAGTGATTTCCACTGAATCGGCTATAAGCCGTTTCAGGTGAATTCCTGATCAAAGACCCCATGTCTAATGGCATGGGGTCTTTGCGTATGCGCCGGCGTATCGGACATACAATGTCGACTATGATTCGAATTGGTCTGACCGGAGGCATCGCTGCCGGCAAAAGCACCGTCGCCACGCATTTGCGTGAACTGGGCGCAGTGCTCATCGATTATGATGCGTTGGCGCGCAAGGCTGTGGAACCCGGAAGCGTTGGCCTACGACGGATCGTGGATCGCTTTGGGCCTGACGCGTTGGACAAGCAAGGCGGCCTCAACCGCCAGTGGATCGCCAGGCACGTGTTTTCCGGGCCGAATGCCGAATCCGAGAGAAAGGCTCTTGACGACATCGAGCATCCCCTGATTTATGAACTCGCTTCTGCAGCCGAGCGGCATGCCCTTGCAATCAATCCCGATGCGGTCGTGGTGCATGACATCCCACTGCTGGCGGAAGTGATGGACGATCTGCCATTCCGTTTCGACCATATAATCACCGTCGAAGCTCCGGAAGACGTGCGGGTGGAACGCATGATGCGCACCCGCGGCATGAGCGAGCGCCAGGCGTTGGATCGGATCGCTCACCAGCCGTCCCGAAAAAAACGTGAGGAGATCTCGGATACGGTGGTCGATTCATCGCAATCCATGGAACGTATGTTCGAGTATGTTGATACGCTGATGCGGCAGTGGCTTTTGAATACGAGGTAGATTATGGGATTCAACATTGAACGTGTGAACAAACCGTTTGTGGTCAAATCGCCATACAAACCGTCTGGTGACCAGCCGAGGGCCATTGAAGAGCTGGCCACGCGCATCGAGAACGGCGAGAACGACGTGGTGCTCATGGGCGCCACAGGCACCGGCAAAACGGCCACCACCGCATGGCTGATCGAACGACTGCAACGTCCGACGCTCATCATCGAACCAAACAAGACGCTCGCCGCCCAGCTGTGCGCAGAATTCCGCGAGCTCATGCCCGACAACGCGGTGAGCTATTTCGTCTCCTACTACGACTACTACCAGCCGGAAGCGTATATTCCGCAAACCGACACCTATATCGAGAAGGACTCCAACATCAACGACGATGTGGAACGTCTGCGCCATGCGGCCACGGCGAACCTTCTGACCCGGCGTGACTGTGTGGTGGTGGCGACGGTCTCCTGCATCTACGGCCTAGGCACGCCGGAGGAGTATGCCGGCCGTATGCTGCTGCTCAAGGAAGGCCAGCAGATCGACCGCGACGACCTGCTGCGCAAGTTCGTGGCCATGCAATACAAGCGCAACGACATCGCCTTCACGCGGGGAACGTTCCGGGTGCGTGGAGACACGGTCGAGATCATCCCCGTCTATGAGGAGCTGGCCATCCGCATCGAATTCTTCGGCGACGAGATCGACCGCATCTCCACGCTGCATCCCCTGACCGGCGATGTGATCGGCCATGAGACGCAGGTGCATATCTTCCCGGCGTCGCATTACGTCGCCGGACCCGAACGCATGGAACATGCCCTGAAGACCATCCAGCAGGAACTGGATGAGCGCACGGCCGAATTGCGCAAGCAGGGCAAGGAACTTGAGGCGCAGCGTCTCACCATGCGCACCACGTATGACTTGGAAATGCTTTCCCAGGTAGGCGTGTGCTCCGGAGTGGAAAACTATTCGAGGCATTTCGATGGCCGGGCTCCGGGCACCCCTCCGCATACGCTGCTCGACTTCTTCCCCGACGATTTCCTGCTTGTCATCGACGAATCGCATGTCACCGTGCCGCAGATCGGCGCGATGTACGAAGGCGACGCCAGCCGCAAACGCACGTTGGTGGAACATGGCTTCCGCCTGCCGTCGGCCATGGACAACCGTCCGCTCAAATGGCCGGAATTCCAGGAGAGGGTCGGCCAGACGGTTTACCTGTCCGCGACTCCGGGCGATTACGAGCTCGGCTTGAGCGACGGCGTGGTCGAGCAGATCATCCGCCCGACCGGACTGGTCGATCCGCAGATCGACGTGCGTCCGGTGGAAGGCCAGGTCGATGACCTGCTTGCCGAGATCAAGGACCGGGTGGCAAGGAACGAACGTGCGCTGGTCACCACACTCACCAAGAAGATGGCCGAGGACCTGACCGACTATCTTCTCGAACGGGGCATCAAGGTGGAGTATCTGCATTCCGATGTGGACACGCTGCGCCGTGTCGAGCTGCTGCGGGAGCTGCGCGAAGGCAAGATCGACGTCATCGTCGGCATCAACCTGCTGCGTGAGGGACTCGACCTGCCGGAGGTGTCGTTGGTGGCGATCCTCGATGCGGACAAGGAAGGCTTCCTGCGCTCGTACCGTTCCCTCATCCAGACCATCGGTCGTGCCGCGCGAAACGTATCGGGCAAGGTCATCATGTATGCGGATGACATCACCGACGCCATGCACAAGGCCATCGATGAGACCAACCGCCGCCGCGACATCCAGATCGCCTACAACAAGAAGCATGGCATCGACCCGAAGCCGCTCATCAAGAAAATCTCCGACGTCAACGACATGCTCGCCAAGGAGGACGTCGACACCCAGACCCTGCTTGGCACCGGCTACCGCAATGCGGACAAGGCCGGCAATTCGCATCTTGGCGTTCCGTCCACCAGCAAGGAGGAGAAGGACAGGCGCCACGAGGAGATCCTCAAGGCCGGCCTGCCGGCGCAGGACCTGGCCGATCTGATCAGACAGCTGTCCGAACAGATGCACACGGCCGCCGAGCAGTTGCAGTTCGAGCTCGCCGCGCGTCTGCGCGATGAGATCCGCGATCTGAAGAAGGAGCTCCGGCAGATGACCGAAGCCAGCAAATGACGGGGTTTCTTGTCTCCGGGGCTTCACTTTGGAAACCATCCGGTCAGCCGGCATACGTACCATGGTGAACCATGGCTGAAACACCACTTGCTTTTGAAATCGCCACATTCGCGGTGCTCGCCGTCTTCTTCGTGGTCGATCTGTTCGTCATCGGACGCAAACCCCATGTGCCATCCACCAAGGAATGCGTGCAGCATATCGCGTTCTTCGTGGTCATGGCATTGATCTTCGGCGGGCTCATGTGGTTCTTCGCCGGCTCGAAGCCGGCCATCGAATTCTATTCGGGCTGGCTCACCGAATACTCACTGAGCATCGACAACCTGTTCGTGTTCGTCATCATCATGTCGAATTTCGCGGTTCCCAAGGAACTGCAGAAATTCGTGCTCTCGGTCGGCATCACCGTCGCATTGGTGCTCCGAGGCCTTTTCATCCTGGTGGGCGCGGCCATCATCTCGCGTTTCACATGGGTGTTCTTCCTGTTCGGCGCGTTCCTCATCGTCACGGCCGTCAAGCTCGTCACCGGCGGGGAAGAGGACGAGGAATACCACGAGAACGCGCTGATCCATGCGCTGCGCAAGGTCATCAAGATCACCGACGAATACGACGGTGAGAAGCTGCGCACGGTGAAGAATGGGGTCAAGCACTGGACGCCGATGCTCATCGTCTTCCTGACCATCGGAACGACCGACGTGATGTTCGCCTTCGATTCGATTCCCGCGATCTTCGGCCTCACCAAAGATCCCTTCATCGTGTTCACTTCCAATGTATTCGCATTGCTCGGATTGCAGCAGCTGTATTTCCTGCTGGGCGAGCTGCTCGACAAGCTCGTCTATCTGCCGTTGGGTCTGTCCGTGGTGTTGGGATTCATCGGCGTCAAGCTCATCATGGAAGCCTTGCATGGCAATTCCCTTCCGTTCCTCAACGGCGGACGGCCGATTTCCTGGGTGCCGGAAGTGCCCACATGGCTGTCCCTTATTGTGATCGTCCTTGCGATCGGAGGCGCGGCCCTGGCCAGCGTCATCAAGATGCGTGCCGTGGAGAAGAACGGAAAATGATGGTTCGTTGAACCTTGGGAAAATAGCGGCATATGTTTTCCCAAAAATAATGTGAGCGCTCACAACACACCTCGCCCAGAGGTGGAAGTGGGCGCTTTTTGCTAGTAAACTATGCCACTGGAAACAGGGTCGTCAGATCCCAAAATCAATATCAACAAGAATAGGCAGGCATTCATGCGTAAAGCCAAGATCGT
>ERZ1034669.38-NODE-38-length-84384-cov-27.472329_pt1 | contig 84384 bp, 73 predicted proteins | sample MGYA00520705_ERZ1034669 | MGnify/ENA primary metagenome ERZ1034669 (study PRJEB33766, sample SAMN09781766) | gut metagenome | biome: gut microbiome | host: Homo sapiens | place: Madagascar | study: EMG produced TPA metagenomics assembly of the PRJNA485056 data set... | reverse complement strand
AACCTATAATTCAAAGTGCCGTAAACCAAGGTAGAAGGAAACCACTGTCATGGCATCATCGGATATCACTGTCTCGGGTTTGAGCAAGGTCGGAGCCGAAGACGCAGCATATCTTATATCGAAAATACGCACTATTCCGGGCTTTCCGAAGGAAGGCATTCTGTTCCGCGATTTCATGCCGGCATTGGCTGATGCGCGGGCATTCGGCATTCTGATGGATGCGCTCGAGGCCGCGCTTCCCGTCTCCGCTGATGATTTCGACGTGGTGGCTGGTTTGGAGGCACGAGGATTTCTGTTCGGTCCCGCGCTGGCCGCTCGCCTTGGCAAAGGATTCATCGCGGTTCGCAAAGCGGGTAAATTGCCGCCGGAAACCGTGTCCCAAAGCTACGACCTTGAATACGGACAGGCGTCTGTGGAAATCGAAACCAACGCGATTCATGAGGGAGTGCGGGTACTGATCGTCGATGATCTGATCGCCACCGGCGGAACCGCCAATGCCGCGCGCAGCCTGATCGAGAAATGCGGGGGCACGGTTGCGGGCTTCAGCTTCGTCATGGAGCTTATCGGTATCAACGGCATGGAATCACTGGGCTCCTATCCGTCAAGCTCACTGGTCCGCATGCCGGCCTGACCGATGGCTTCGTCAACAACAAAACACAAACAAAGGGAATAATGATCCATGGATCTCTATGAGTACCAGGCCAGGGAGCTGCTCGAGGAGCAGGGCATTCCGACGCCGAAGGCAATATTCGCCCAGAACTCCCATGAAGTGGCCGAGGCGGCCGACCAGATTGGTTACCCCAATGTGATCAAGGCGCAGGTGAAGATCGGACATCGTGGCCAGGCTGGCGGCGTCAAACTCGCCAAGAACCGCGACGAATCCATCCTCGCGTCCGAGGACATCCTGCCGATGACCATTCACAAGCACAAAGTCAGTGGTGTGCTGGTAGCCGAGGCCAAGAACATTCTCCACGAGTATTATGTCTCCATTTCCGTGGATCGGTCGTCACGAGACTTCGATGTTCTGGCCACCGCCAATGGCGGCACGGAGGTCGAGGAGATTGCCAGGGAGCATCCGGAATCCGTCAAACGTCTTCATATCAGCGCGCTTGAGGATTTCGACCTCGAAGCGGCCACCAAGATGGCCGCAAGCATCGGCTTCTACCATGCAGATGTCGATCAGGCCGCGCAGATTCTGCTGAAAATGTGGCGATGCTTCAAGGAGAACGACGCCACATTGGTGGAGATCAACCCGCTTGCCAAGATCGGCGACCCGGATGATGAATCCTCCAAGTCTCTGTGCGCGCTGGACGCCAAGATCTCCCTCGATGACAATGCGGCATTCCGCCATGACGGTTGGAAGCGTTTCGCGGATTCGGTTCACACCGATCCGTTCGAGCAGAAGGCGCGCGAGCATGGTCTGCATTACGTGCACCTCAACGGCTCCGTCGGCGTGATCGGCAATGGAGCCGGTCTCGTCATGAGCTCCTTGGATGCTGTCTCCGGGGCGGGAGAGGATCAGGGCACGAATGTCAAGCCGGCCAACTTCCTCGACATCGGAGGCGGCGCCTCCGCGGAAGTCATGTCGAACAGCCTTGAGATCGTGCTGTCCGACCCACAGGTCGAATCCGTGTTCATCAACGTGTATGGAGGCATCACCTCCTGCGAGCAGGTGGCGAAGGGCATCCTTGAAGCTCTTGATGAGCTTGGCAGCAGCAAGCCTATCGTCGTGCGGTTCGACGGCAACGCGGCTGCGGAAGGCCTGCGCATCCTGTCCCAGGCCGACCGTGGCAATCTGCACGTCGCGCAAACCATGGAAGAAGCCGCACAACAGGCTGCGCGTTTCGCGGCCAACGGCAAGGAGGTTCGCTGAACATGGTACTTTTCATTGAAGATGGCGCTCCCGTCATCGTGCAGGGTATGACCGGGCATCAGGGTATGACTCATACCGCGCGTATGCTCAAGGCGGGCACCAATATCGTCGGCGGCGTCAACGCCCGCAAAGCGGGATTGGATGTCACGTTCCCTAAGGCCAAGGATGGCCAAGACGCCACCATCCATGTGTTCGCCGACTGTTCGGAAGCCATCGCCGCTACCGGTGCCAAGGCGAGCGTCGTGTTTGTGCCGCCGCGTTTCGCCAAAGACGCTGTCGTCGAGGCTATCGAAGCAGGCATCGAACTGATCGTGGTCATCACCGAAGGTGTTCCGGTCGCGGACAGCGCGTATTTCGTCGAACTCGCACTGCGCAAGGGAGTGCGCATCATCGGACCGAACTGTCCAGGTCTGCTGACCTTGCCGTCCTCCGCGGAAGCGCACGGATGCAATCTCGGCATCATTCCAGATGGCATCGTATCCCGCGGCCCGCTGGGTCTGGTATCCAAGTCCGGCACGCTGACTTATCAGCTGATGGGGGAATTGTCCGATATCGGATTCACCGCATGCTTGGGCGCAGGTGGCGATCCCATCGTTGGAACGACGCTGCAGGAGGCTCTGGAAGCCTTTGAAAACGACGAAGCGACCAAGGCCGTCGTCATGATCGGTGAAATCGGAGGAAACGCCGAACAGGACGCCGCGAAATGGGCTTCCGAACATATGACCAAGCCGGTCGTGGCGTACATCGCGGGCTTCACCGCGCCGGAAGGCAAGCAGATGGGTCATGCGGGTGCCATCGTCTCCGGAGGCAAAGGCACCGCGCAGGACAAGAAGGAAGCTCTGGAGGCCGTCGGTATCAGAGTCGGACGCACGCCAGGACAGACCGCTGAGATCATGCGAGAGGTGCTCGCTTCCCATTCGCTATGATGACGAACCTGAAGTATTGGCTGAAGGGGCTTGCCGTAGCGGCAACGTCCATGATTATCTATGCCGTTGCCCTCGGTTGCTATATGGCATTGATGCTTCTGGTCATTTCCATGGAAGAGGGCGGGGACAATCTTTCCACCCTCTCCATTTCCCTGACTGAGGCATTGATTCTGCTCAGCCAGGGAACCGGTTTCAAGTCCGGCGCCATCACACTGACGATCATTCCATTGCTGCTCACGTTGCTGCTTATCGCACTAGTCAGGCAAGTGGCGGGGCGTTTCGGCACGAACTGGCGTGGTTTTGTCTCTGGACTGGTGCTTTGGGAGCTGATGAACGTCTTCTTCGTGAGAAGCGTCGATGTCGGTCTTGTCGATTTGATGGCGATGATTCTCCTCAAAGACGCCATCGTCTTCGCTATTGGTTATGCCATTGCGGCTATTCCGCAGTCTGAAAGAACAAGGGATTGCATGGCATGGCTCACCCGGCATGTCTCATCGCCCGTCCGCAGAACCGTGGTCATCGGGGTCGTATTGGGATTGCTGCTTGTCGCAGTGTATCTGGTCGTTGGACTGATTGCAGTCAGCTTTTGGGCGGTCAGCAACCAGTCGGCCGTGGCAAGGCTCTATGAGCTGTCCGGCATGCAGAACGGATCGCGTATCCTCACCACCATCAGCATGCTTGCATGGCTTCCCAATCTGATGATTTGGGCTGTGTCCTGGGCCTTCGGCGCGGGCTTCTCCATCGGCGACTTGGCGGAGTTCACATTATGGAGTGGCCAAGGTACCGGCCTTCCCGCGTTGCCGATATTCGGCTTGTTTCCGCAGACGGTCGAGACGAATTGGGTGAGGATCGCTCTGATGTGCATCCCTGTGGCGGCTGCGTTCGTGATGGGCATGGTCGTCATGCTGTTCAATAAGGGTTTCCACATCAGGATAGGTGGTTCCGAACAGGACATCGATGTCAGGCACGTCGTGATGAGCTTCGCATATCCCATCGCGGCCTTCTCAATAGCAAGCGCCGTGGTGTCCGTGACTTCCAGTCTATTGTTCTCCTTGAGCAATGGAGGACTGGGTACGAAGCATCTTGCGCATGTGGGTGTCGACGTGATCGCATCGACACGCAAAGTGGGACAGCCAACCGCCGTCGGTCTGTTTTCCGCATGGCTCCTGACTTTGGTGGCCGTATCCATATTTTTCGCCGTACGCTGGATGATAAGGCGTATTCGCGAACAAGGAAGGGGAGACGTAGTTTCCGCTTCCACGAAAACCAGTCGTGAGGAAACACGTGCGTCACGCACGGTCTCCTCGAAAAACAACAACAAGGAGGATCAGGGTGACAACAACGAATCGACCGATACGAAGGGCTCTGGTGTCAGTCTTCCATAAGGAAGGCATCGAGGTTCTCGCCAAGGCGTTCATCAAAGCGGGCACCGAGGTGGTCTCCACCGGTTCCACCGCGAAACGTCTGGCTGAGTTGGGGGTCAAGGTGACTGAGGTCTCCGAGGTCACCGGTTTCCCGGAATGCCTTGATGGCCGCGTCAAGACGCTCGACCCGCATATCCACGCGGGCATCCTCGCCGACATGACCAATCCCGATCATGCCGCGCAGCTCGAGAAGTTCGGCATCAAGCCGTTCGACCTAGTGGTCGTCAACCTGTATCCGTTCGCGGACACGGTTCGATCCGGAGCCGACGAGGCCGCCACCATCGAGAAGATCGATATCGGCGGTCCGTCCATGGTGCGTGGCGCGGCGAAGAACAGCGCCACCGTCGCCATCATCACCGATCCGAACGATTATGCGCTTGTCGCCTCCCGCATCGAGAGCGGTGAGGGCTTCTCTCTCGAGGAACGTCGCTGGCTTGCCGGGAAGGCGTTCGCCCATACTGCGGCGTATGACGCCACCATCAACGAATGGACCTCGAAGCATTGGACGAAGCCGGCTTCCATCCAGGAGACGGCCACTGAGGGCGAGAGCGAAGTGAACGAAGCCAAGTTCCCGGCCACGTTCACCCGCACTTGGGATCGAGCGCATGTGCTGCGCTACGGCGAGAATCCCCATCAGCAGGCTTCGCTGTACTTGGATCCGCTCGACCAGAACGGTTTCGCCCATGCCGAGCAGCTGGGCGGCAAGCCGATGAGCTACAACAACTACGTCGATGCCGACGCTGCATGGCGTGCGGTGTGGGATTTCGCCCCGCAGATCGCGGTCGCCGTCGTCAAGCACAACAACCCGTGCGGTCTGGCCATCGGAGCGACCGTCGCCGAGGCGCATAAGAAGGCGCATGCCTGCGATCCGATGAGCGCATACGGTGGCGTGATCGCCGCCAACAGCAAGGTCACCATGGAAATGGCCGAAAGTGTCCGTCCGATCTTCACCGAAGTCATCGTCGCACCTGACTATGATGCGGACGCGCTCGAGCTGCTGAAGACCAAGAAGAAGAATCTGCGTATCCTGAAGGTGTCCGAGCCGCCGAAGACCAAGACCCAGTTCCGTCAGATCGACGGCGGCCTGCTGGTGCAGTCCACCGATCTGATCGATGCTCCGGGCGATGATCCGAACGCGTGGAAGCTGGTGTCCGGCGAACCCGCCGATGCCGAAACCGTCAAGGATCTGGTATTCGCATGGCGCGCTATCCGTTGCGTCAAATCCAACGCCATCCTCATCGCACATGACCAGGCGACTGTCGGCATCGGCATGGGCCAGGTCAACCGAGTGGATTCCGCGAACCTGTCCGTCGAACGTGCCAACACGCTGGCTGACGGCGCCAACCGCACCAAGGGCGCGGTGGCGGCGTCCGATGCCTTCTTCCCATTCGCCGATGGCGCCGAGATTCTGATCAACGCCGGTGTCAAGGCCATTGTGCAGCCTGGCGGATCCATTCGTGACGAGGAAGTGTTCGAGGCGGCCCGCAAGGCCGGCGTCACCATGTACGTGACCGGCACGCGCCACTTCTTCCACTGAGTCAGTCATATGTCCATTGCCTAATGTCAGTGGACATATGATGTTGTAAATAATGTGGCGTCCGAAACCATGTGTTGGTTTCGGACGCCACATTTCACTATTATGATTACGTTTGTTTTTTATGTCTGGGCACACGTCCACACGTCGATATACAGCGAAAGGCCTGAGATATGAGTCATCCCTATGTTTCCGAAGACCATGAGGGCAAGCCTTGGTTCGAATGGATCGTCGCGTCGATGGTGGTTGTGGCCGCGGTGCTGGCGATCATCGGATACACGAAGGCCGCCACCGTGGTGATTGCGGTGACGGCCATCGTTACGGGACTGGTTCGACTTGTATTGCGTGAACGAAGTCCTTGGAAGGTGCGCTCAGTCGGCTTCGACGCTTTCATCGGCATCGGCCTGGGCGTCGGACTGTTCATCCTGCTCGCCCTCGTGCCCGTCGGCATCGCCTGATGCGTCGTCGTCCATGGCGTTTTCAATCGCTTCGAAATCCTGCTCGGATTTCGAAGCGATTTTCTTTGCGCCGATGATAGACACGACGATGGCGGCCAGAGCGACGACGGCGGCTGCGAGAATCGGGCAGATCCAGAAGACCCACAGCTGCTGGAGCGGCTCTTGGGAAAGACCCTGGTTCTGGGCGAAGATGGCGATGCCGGTGGCGCGCGCCGGATTCAGCGCGGCTCCGGTGACCGGGTAGGTGATCGCGGCGCCAACACCGTAGGCGAATCCCATGGCGATGGCGTGCTGGGTGTTTGACTTTCCGTCCGTGCCGGTGGTGTTCAGTGCGGTCGCGACGATGATGATGCCGGCGATAAGCTCGACGACAATGGCAAGGGTGATGCTGAAGGATACGCCGTAGCTACCGAGCGTGGCGTAGGAGACGGAGTTCTTGTCGAAACCGTTGATTACCGGCGTCATCCAGATCTTCAACGTCACCTGCTCGGAGGTCGGCAACAGAAAACGGGTTGCAGCGCCTGCGCCGATGCCGCCCAGAACCTGGGCGATGATGTAGAGAATTCCATCGAGCACGCGGGTTTTGCCAACAAGCATGGACGCAATGGAGATCGCAGGGTTGAACTGAGTCCCGGAGGCCGCACCGAACATCATGGTGACGGCGGCATACGCCAATCCGGTCAACGGCGCGATGAACGCCATGTTCACGCCGTAGATCGCGGAACCGAACGTGCAGATCGAGTAGATGGCGAAGCAGACGATGAAGCTTCCGACCAGCTCCGCGCCGACGCGCAGAGCCAGTGGCTTGCTTTGTTCTTCCTCTGTTATGGACGTTGCTTCAACAGCAGTCATAGTCTTTCCTCTGTCATATAATGGATAAGTTGCGGTTTTTGAAAATCGCCGAACGACTGCCATACTACCAGCAGTCCCTATAAGTATTATCCGGCCACGTTGGGAGAACGATGCCAAACGCATATTCTCGCGCCGCCAAGGCGCACAATCACGATAATGAGGGCATTCGCCTGCAGAAGCTTCTTGCCCAGGCGGGGTTCGGCTCTCGTCGCAAATGCGAGGAGATCATAACCGACGGGCGTGTTGAGATTGATGGCGAGCTGGTCACCGAACTCGGCACCCGCGTCGATCCGAAGCACCAGGAGGTGCGTGTCGACGGTTCCCGCGTCCGTGTGAACCCGAACCATGTCACGCTTGCATTGAACAAGCCGAAGCGTGTACTGAGTGCCATGGAGGATCCGAAGGGACGTTACACCCTACGCGACATCGTGGGCGACAAGTACGAGCGTATCTTCCATATGGGTCGTCTGGACTATGATTCGGAAGGCTTGATTCTCATGACGAACGACGGTGAGTTGAGCCAGCACGTCATGCACCCCAAGTATGAGGTGGAGAAAACCTACATCGCCACGCTGGAAGGCCGTATCAGCGGCCAGGTGTGCCGTCGTCTCGTCACGACCGGCGTGAAGCTCGATGATGGCTGGATCAAGCTCGACCGCTGTGCGATTCTTGACGCCAATCGGGAAAGCACGCTGGTCAAGGTTGTGCTGCATTCCGGCAAAAACCGTATTGTGCGTCGTATCTTCGGCTCGATTGGTTTCCCGGTGAGGCGCTTGGTGCGCACCCAGATCGGTCCGATCAAGCTCGGTGATTTGAAGAGCGGCACGTACCGTGTGCTGTCGCAGACCGAGGTCCGCTCCCTGTCCAAGGCGGTGGGCCTGTGATCCGCGTAGCAATCGATGGCCCCGCCGGCGTCGGCAAGTCCTCCACGTCCAAGGCATTGGCCAAATATTATGGCTTCGCGTATCTCGACACGGGAGCCATGTACCGCGCATGCGCCTGGTGGTGCATGCACAAGGGCATCGATTTGGATGCCGAGACGGTCGATGAGCAGCTCATCACCGAGACGGTGGGGGAGTTCTTCACCGACGGCCATTTCGACATCAGCGTCGATCCGGACGATCCGAAGGTGTATGCCGACGATGAGGACATCAGCGAGGCGATACGTTCTTCCGAGGTCTCCTCGCATGTGTCCAAGGTATCGAACATCATTCCGGTCCGCCACGTCCTGATCGCCGCGCAGCGCGCCTACATCGCACGCGAGGCATCCTCCGACTCCTTCTCTGAAGGTTCCGGCGTAGTCGCGGAAGGCCGTGACATCACCACCGTCGTCGCTCCCGATGCCGAAGTCCGCGTCCTGCTCACTGCCCGTGAGGAAGTGCGCCAGGCTCGCCGCAGTGGACAGGCCACCTCCGGTGTGGGCGCGGAGAACGTCGCGGCCCGTGATAAGGCCGATTCGAAAGTCACGAATTTCACTTCCGCCGCGGAAGGTGTGCTGACCGTCGATAATTCCGACCTCGATTTCGGCGAGACGCTCGACGTGCTGATCCGCATCGTCGACGACGCCATCGAGGAGCAGGAATACCGTCAGTACGTTTCCAACCTCGAAGGATACGACCTTGACGAGGGCGATGAGGCTCTGATCGATGGAACAGCGTTCTCCGGCGGCGAACGTCAGAATGGGCCGAAGCCGGTCGGAGTGCTCGCCGTGGTGGGGCGTCCGAACGTAGGCAAATCCACTCTGGTGAACCGCATCCTCGGCCGCCGTGCCGCCGTCGTGGAGGACACGCCGGGAGTGACCCGTGACCGTGTGAGCTACGACGCGGAATGGTGCGGAACCGATTTCAAGCTGGTCGACACAGGTGGTTGGGAAGCCGATGTGGAAGGCATCGAATCCGCCATCGCATCCCAGGCGCAGATCGCGGTTCAGCTGGCCGACGCCGTGATTCTCGTGGTGGATGGTCTCGTCGGTCTCACTGACACTGACGAACGCATCGTCAGAATGCTACGCGCCGCCGGCAAGCCGGTGACGCTTGCCGTGAACAAGGTCGATGATCGCGAAAGCGAATATCTGACCGCCGAATTCTGGAAGATGGGTCTGGGGGAGCCGTACGGCATCTCCGCCATGCATGGCCGAGGCATCGGCGAATTGCTGGATGCCGCGCTCGATTCGTTGAAGAAGGCCGAAAAGACCTCCGGTTTCCTTACGCCGTCCCATCTGCGCCGAGTGGCGTTGGTCGGTCGTCCAAACGTCGGCAAATCGTCCCTGTTGAACCAGTTGGCCCATGAGGAGCGTAGCGTTGTCAATGATCTGGCCGGCACCACGCGTGATCCGGTCGATGAGGTCGTCACCGTCGACGGTGAGGATTGGCTGTTCATCGATACCGCCGGCATCAAACGCCGCCTGCACAAGCTGTCCGGCGCGGAATATTTCTCATCGTTGCGTACGCAGGCCGCCATTGAGCGTTCCGAACTCGCCTTGGTGCTGTTTGATGCGTCCCAACCAATCTCCGATCAGGATCTGAAGGTCATGAGCCAGGCCGTGGATGCGGGACGATGCATCGTGCTCGTATTCAACAAGTGGGATCTGATGGACGATTTCGATCGTCAGCGCATGGAACGCCTGTGGAAAACCGAGTTCAACCGTGTGACCTGGGCGCAACGTGTGAACCTGTCGGCGAAGACCGGATGGCATACCAACCGGCTGGCCAACGCCATGCGCGGAGCTCTGGAATCATGGGACAAGCGTATTCCGACCGGCAAGCTCAATGCGTTCCTTGGTAAGATTCAGGCGGCGCATCCGCATCCGCTGCGTGGCGGCAAGCAGCCTCGTATCCTGTTCGCCACCCAGGCTTCCACCCGTCCGCCGCGTTTCGTGATCTTTGCCACAGGTTTCCTTGAGCACGGCTACCGCCGTTACATCGAGCGTTGCCTGCGCGAGGAATTCGGCTTCGAAGGATCGCCGATCCAGATTTCGGTGAATGTGCGCGAGAAGAAGAAGCGCAAGTAGCGTCAGTAATCGCGATGATGGGGCGCATGCCACGGGTTTTCACCGGGCATGCGCCCCATCGTTTTGTCAGAACAGCGGACACTCCTCCGAGTCGCGTGCCTCGAGAAAGCCGGTGACCGCTCTACGGGCGAGCGAGCTTAAGGAGATTCCATCCTTTTTGGCCTGTTCGCGTGCCTTACGCCCCAACTCATAGGGCAGCTTGATCTTCCACTCATCGCCGAGCTGTTCGCGTCCGCTACCCTGTTTGGGCATACGCCCAAGGCCTACTGCGTCGGAGCTCCCGTCAGGATGATCACGTTCGAGCGCCCTTCGGGTCAGCTCGGTGAGGGTGATGCCATCATGTCTGGCCCGTTCCCGCGCCCGCAATCCAAGCTCCCGCGGCAGGCGAATCTTCCACTCATCCTCGGGAAGCGTCGAATCGAAGACATGCGCGAATCCGTCGACGTCATCGAATTGAGGTTGGACTTCGCTTTGATCCAAATCGAATCACCTCTCCAAGCGTTCGCGGCTTGCATATCTCGCTGATTTTTTCAACCGTAACAAGTCCTCGCGACGCGTCGAACGTATTAATCCACCTTACGAAGAACGTGTTGACAAAAGGAAAACGTCAGGACATGACGCTTCATTCCCGGTCACATTGTGTCCGTTCCACATACGATATGCCAAGCATGCTCCTATACTCGGCCGTATGTTGTTCCAAGCCGGATCGTTGCTACTCGTCATCATCAGCGTCTATCTGCTCAAACGCATCCATATCTTCTCGGACAAATCCTATAAAGTGGTGCAGGGCTTGGTATTCAACCTCACCCTGCCTTGCGCCATCGTGATGAGCTTCGCCACGAACAAGCATCCGATGAACCTGCTGTGGCTGGTGGTGTTCGGCCTGTTCGCCTGCATGATCCCGTTGTTCATTGTGTACTTCGGGTCGCATGGCGATGAGCCGCGGTATCGCGCCTACCAGATGCTTAACGCGTCCGGATTGAACATCGGCGCGTTCTGTCTGCCGGTGGTACAGACCTTCATGGGGCCGAGCGCCGGTCTGCCGGTCATCATGCTTGATATCGGCAACGCCATCATAGCCACCGCCGCATCCCTGACCATCACCCGTTCGCTGCTGCATCTGGGAAGCCCGATCAAAAACCTGCCGTTGAGCCTGAAAATCAAGAACATCGCCCATGACTTCTATTCGTCGATTTCGTTCGATTGCTACATGCTCATGCTGGTGTTCATGTTCGCCGGCTGGAGTGTGCCGCAATGGATAGTCACGCTTATCACGCCGTTTGCCAACGCCAACGCGTTCGCCGCGATGGCCATGATCGGTCTCATGATGGAGATTCCCGACAATCACAAGGACCGTTCGGAACTGGGCAAGGTCATCGCATGGCGTTTCCTGTTCAGCGTCCTCATCGCATTGGCCGCTTGGTTCCTGCTGCCGCTTGACGAACGTGTCCGCGAAATCGTGGTGTTGGCCGCATTCGCTCCGGTGACGATCTTCTCCACGAAATTCACCGATTCGCTGACGGGCAATGCCAAGCTCGCCGGCTTCTCGCTGACCGTCACCGCGGTCATCGGATTGACGATCATGACGATCCTGCACGCCGTCCTGCCGGTCGCCTGACGGTTTGGAGACCGACGGAATCACTCCTCCTCGGCGACCACGTATATCGGACGGTCCTTGGACTCTATATACGTCTTCGCCAGATATTCGCCAAGCACGCCGAGGGAGAACAGCTGCAATCCGCCCATGAGCAGTATGACGCAGATCATGCTGGGCCATCCCGCAACCGGATCTCCGAACATCATCGCCCTGACCACGACGAACACGATTCCCGCGAACGCCAGGAGGCAGAACAGCAGCCCAATGATCGACGAGAAGACAAGCGGGACTATGGAGAAGCCGACGATACCCTCAATCGAGTATTTGAGCAGCGAGAGGAAATTCCATTTGCTTTTTCCCGCGGCACGTTCGACGTTCTCATATGAGATGCAATGGGTTTTGAACCCGACCCAGGAGAAAATGCCTTTGGAAAAGCGGTTGACTTCCTTGAGTGAGAGAACCGCATCCACGAATCGTCTCGTCATGCAGCGAAAGTCGCGCGCCCCATCGACGATCTCCGTTTCCGACATTCTGTTGATGATCCGGTAGAACATGCGCGCGAAAAAACTGCGGACGATCGGTTCGCCACGGCGCGTCTCACGACGTGTGGCGACGCAATCGTAGTCCGCGTGCCCGTCGAGGAACTCGATCATCTGGGGGAGCAGGGACGGCGGATCCTGCAGGTCGGCGTCAAGCGTGGCCACGAAATCGCCATTGGCCGCGCGCAATCCCGCGTATAAGGCGGATTCCTTGCCGAAGTTCCTTGAAAAGGAAACATAGTGCACCTGCTTGTCCTGCGCGCGCAGCTTTTTCAGAATATCCAAGGTGGAGTCGGTGGAACCGTCGTCAACGAACACGTATTCGACCTGGACTCGCAGCCGTTGACGGAGTTCGTTGGCCGCTTTCCGCGTTTCCCTGTAGAACAGCGGAATCGATTCCTCCTCGTTGTAGCATGGCACGACGATGCTCAATACGCGTTCGTGCGCCGCATCGCCCGGAATCTCCTGTTCATACATATCCGCGCCTCCTTGCTTCCATGCTTCGCAATCCCGTTACGCCGTCCATGGTACGAGCGTGTTCGTGCACATCATCGCTGCGGGCCGGAAGGCGCATATGAGATGCGGTCACCGCTGGCCGTGCGCGTCGATGATCCGTTCGATTTGGTCCAGATCAGATGCGAAATAGATGCCATGCTGCCGTTCCACGGTGGAGAAGCCCACGTCGATCATCCGCTGCAGAAACGCTTTCATATCGTCGTAGAATCCGTTGAGATTGTAGAAGATGCACGGCTGGGACAGTTGGTCCAGGCAGATCTTCGACACCACTTCGCTGACTTCCTCCAACGTTCCCGTACCGCCGGGGAAGGCGATGAACACGTCGCCCAGCTCGATCATGCGCGTGCGGCGTTCTGTGATATTCGGCACGATGGCCAGTTCGGTCAGGCCTTTATGCGCCACGCCTTGGTCGGCGAACATCTGCGCCTCGATGCCGGTCACCTCACCGCCGTGCGCCAGCACCGTATCGGCTATCACAGCCATCAGGCCCTCATCCGAGCCGCCATACACGAGACGGTTGCCATTGCCGGCGATCCATGCGCCCAATTCCTCGACGGCCTTCCTGTACGACGGGTCGTTGCCCTCATGGGCTCCCAGATATACGGTGATGTTCATTTATCGCCTTTCCAACGTGATTGCCTTGTTCGATCCGTTGACTGTCGTGCCGACGATTCGGTAATGCCTGGTTTCGGGGATCTTCTCGCCGCCACGGACAAGATAGGTCACTCTTTCGGTGTCCAGGTCATCGATATGACGTACTTGCGCGGGACTGCCGTGCAGCGGCGCGTAACCGCCGCGCGTGCTCACCTCGCCGTCCTTCAGAAAATGGTAGTTGCCGCATAAGCGGAAATAGTATAGGGATTCAATATAGTCGAATTCGCTGGATGCCACCACCGCGTTATCCGCGTCGCAGGCCACGGTGCGTGCCGTCCGCGCGGTTTGCGGCGTGGTCTGCTGTTCGTAGATGTAGTTTCCTTGGAACGCGAAGCCGATGGAACCGCCTGCGAGTACCGCGATCGACAGCAGCCATGCGCTCCAATGACGCAGGAAGCGGGTGGCTTTGCCGCAAAAGTCCCCGGCACCGGTCTCCCGCGTGCCAAGGACGATGCGCGAGCACAGCAATCCCAGGAACATATAGCTGAACGGGGCGAATGGGCACACGTAGCGGATGGTGAAGAATCCATAAGGTGCGGTAAACGGTTCGCGGACTGCCGCGAAAACCAGCAGCAGCGACAATGGGACGAACGCGAAAAACGCCAGATGCCGTGCCGCGCGTCCGCTGTCGGCGCGATCTTCGGCGGCCGCCACCGACCCGGCAGCTGATGGTTCCATGCCGGACCGGACCGTGGACCCGGCCGTATCGCGCAAACGCGACGATCCTGCGATCAACACCGCCAACATTGCCAGAAGCGCCACAGTCATCCCCGAAGTCAAGCGTTTGGCATCGAAGCCGGTCGTGAGAATGGAAAACACCGAAGTGAGTTCACTCAGATTCATGGTCTCCTTCAACGGGGGCAAAGCCGAGGAGGAGAACTGGCCGACCGCGGAAGGAATCCATGGAATGTACAGCGCCACGGCGAGCGCGTAGGGAATCAGCATGCGTGGGAAACGACGCGCATGGCCATGACGGCGTAACGCGACGTACAGCCATAACACGTGTGTCATCCACACGAATGCCATCATGTATTGCGAGTACATGCCCAACGCCACCACTATGGCGTAGGCGATCCACCATCGTCGATCGGCAATCCTGCGAAGGGCCGTCGAACCTCGTCCCGACCGACGCCGATCCGGACGCATCCCATCCTCGCGCATCGCGCGCAGCAGCAGATACGTGCCCAGCACGGACAGGAACGGGATCAACGAATACATGCGAATCTCATACCCGTACCGAAGCATCAGCGGCGCGAACACCACAAACGGCGAAGCCAACAGGGCATGGCGCTCGCCGGCCATGAAACGGAGCAGAACCATCGACATCAGAACAGTCAACCCGCAGAACACGCAGCTCATCGCACGCAATGCCATGACATCCGAGCCGAACACCGAAATCCACATGCGCAGCAGCAGATAATAGAGCGGCGGATGCACGTCGACCTTCAGCAGATCCATCATTCGGGCGAATGGCTGGCTCTCCACAATGAGCGTATACCCCTCGTCGAACCAGATGGAACGGCCGACGCCCAGCGCGAACGACCCGCAGGCGGCGGCGATCGCGCATACCGCCGTGACACAGGCAAAACGATGCTTCGAAACGGATTGTCCTATCGACATGGTGTGGTTTCCCTTTTCATTGTCCAAACATATGGTGGAACGTCGGTCCTTGAGAATGCCATGGCCATGGTCGGAATCGGCGTATCCCATCATTCCCATGCCGCATGGCGTATGCGGCATGTCAGCGCATCACCAGACCGCCGTCGACATGCAGGGTCTGTCCCGTGATGAACGCGGCATCGTCTCCCACGAGCATGGCCACGGCGCCGGCGATGTCCTCGGCGGTGGCGAGCCTTCCAAGCGGCGTGGAGGCGATGATGCGCTCGCGCATGTCCTCGGTGGTGGCCCGACTCGAATCGGTGCCCACGGTCAGTCCGGCCGCGATGGCGTTCACGGTCACGCCCCAAGCGCCCGCCTCCTGCGCCAAGGACCGGGTGAAGCCCACCAACGCGCCTTTGGTCGCGGTGTAATCGTGATAAGGCACGATGGGGGAGTCGACGAGGTTGCTGGATATGTTGATGATGCGTCCGCCGGCCTGACGTCGCATCTGCGGCAGCACGGCCTCGCAGGTGTTGTACGCGCCTTTGAGACAGCCTTCGAGCTGCGCCGCGTAATCGGACCATCCGATCGAGCCGAAGGTTTTGCGGTTGCGCGGATCGAACGAGTAATGCGCGAACGCGTTGTTGACGAGAATGTCGAGACCGCCGAACGTGGTGACCGTGGTGGACACCATGCCGCGCACCTGCTCGGCGTCGGTGACATCCGCCTTGCATGTGATCACGCGACCGGCCGCATCGCAATCGTCCATGATCCGTTGCGCGCACTGCCGGGCACGCTCGTCGTTGCTGACATAATCGATGACCACGCACGCTCCCGCACGCGTCAGACGGCGTGCGATCGCCGCTCCGATGCCACGGCTTGCGCCAGTGACCACCGCCACACGTCCGGCAAGCGGCGCGTTTTCAGACTGCTGCATAATGAGGATTTCCTTTCGATTCGGAAAAACGTTTCGTAAGAATTCGCGCGATCATTCGACGTCCATGTCGAAGCCGTCGCAATACGTGTCGGTATTGCGTTCGATATCGACGGCATGCACCAGATCAAGCAGATTGAAGCCGCCGTCGTGATGCCAGCCGGATTTCGCGCGATTCATCTCGCCTACCGGGCAGATGCGGTCGATGCCGGTCTCGCCGACGCGCTGCGCCACGTCGAACAGCCGGTCCGGAGCGAGCGCCACACCGCAGGTCTGCAACCATTGCGCGTAAGGGCGCAGCGTGGGCAGCGCGTCCTCGACATGGTCCACCGCCACGATGTTGACGGTGCGGTTCAGTGGTGTGGACAGCGAGTCGGCCATGCCGATGGACGGATAGTACAGCACCGTCCAGTCGGTGCCCGAACGCGACTGCACCACGAACGGGTCGTCGGACGGCGCATCATCCGCGTTGCCGGCCGCGGCGGCCATCGGGCCGGCGCCCAGCATCAGCGCTTTCATCTGCGCGGTGGAACGCAACCGCTGAATCGCCATGGACTCCTCTTCGGACGGTGTGGAACGGGGATATTTGCGCTGCTGCCCGTCCAATTCGCTGGCAAGCAGTTCGGCGACCTGCGCCGGAGACATCGCGCCGCCACGTTCCACGAACATGGTTTGCGGCGCCAGACAGCTTTGCTGGTCGTATGTGGCCACGTCGATCGCCATACGATGCACGGTGCCGGCATACAGGTCGGCGCGAAGCGCCTCGCGGCCGATCAGCGAGAAGCCGATTTTCGCGCCGTAGCTGAGGAAAGGCTTTCCGGCACGTACGCGCGGGCGAATCGCCTCGGTGGTGTGCGACGAACCGTACGCGACCACCGCATCCGCCTCGCCAATCGCGGCATCCTCCAAATCCACGGTGCCGCCACGCCAAGGCACAATCGCCAAAGCGTCCGCCATATCGGGGTCGACGCTTGCCAGGGAACGGGCGAACAGCACCGGCATCAGCGGCTCGTCGAACGACGATTTGCCGAGAATCGCGCTTTTCGTCAGCAGACCCATCGTCATGCTCCACACGGGAATGCCCGGCACATTGCTGGAAAACACGTGGAACGACAATTCCGGACCGTACAGCCGCGTGTATCCGCCCGAACGGTTCGGGCGATACTCGTCAAGCATCTGCGGGCAATTCAACTCGTCATCCACGAAACGCAGCAGCTCACGCCGACGGAACATGCGCATGTACCGCTTCAATTCGATACGCACCATGGACGCGTCATAGCCGGTGACCGCGGGAATGAGCCGCTCCGCAAGCCGACGTTCCGGATATTCCGGATCCGTCCACAATTCTACGGCGCGCGCGATCACGTCGACGATCCCGTCCGTGGAATACCGCGCCAGTTTCTCGGCGCGATGCCGCCGCACCGACGCCGCCAGCGCATGCACGGCATCGGCGTCGAGACGGGGGAAACGCAACGTCGCCGTGCCGCCATCGGACGCCGTGACGTTGCGTGTGTCGAAATCATGGAACTCGAAATCCCGCGGCGCGTGGAAAATGTCGACGTCGCTCATGCGTTGGCCGCCATCACCTCGTCGACGGTGATCGAACAGCCACGCGCCTCGGCGCCCTTCGCACGACCGTTCAGCACATAGCCATGTTCGGTGCGCACACCCAGATCCTCCGTCAGAATAGCCAGGCACGAATTCCAATTCGCCAGATCGTAATGCGCGATCACACCCTGCTCGCCATCGGCGACCGGCGTAAGCGAAGCCGGATCGAGGAACACCGAACGCACCCACGACGGCGTGGCTTTGAGATAATTCGACGAACCATCCGTGTAATAGGACAGGATGTTCTGATCGTAGATCTGCGAACTCAACTCCGTCATGCCATACATGTTCACGCAACGCGAGCGCTTCACGCCGAACACTCGTTCGAACGCCGCATACAGGTCGTCGACCGTCATGTCGGTGCGCGTGCTTTTGAAACCGCCCGTATCGAACACGCGGGAATCGGCGGCCAGAGCGTAGGTCTTGCCCTGCTTGTCCAGATAATCCAGCAGATACAGGTAGGCGGAGGAGGCGCCCATAAGCATCACCGGTTCGCCGTCGGCCGCGGCCTCGTCGAGGAAGCGCTCGACGCCCGTGAAATCAAGGCCATCCTCATGGAAGAAGAAGCCGCTGCCTTCGGCGCCGCACTGCTCCACGGCGCGGGTCAGATATCGGGACAGCGACGAATGCTCGTTCATGTCCCATGCGGGGGAGAGGACCGCGATGCGGATGCGCTCGCGGTCGGGCATGATGAAATGTCTGAACGGCACGATCATCGACTCGTCCCACACCTGCAGGTCGGGGTGGAAGTTGCGCCCGCGTTGACCGGGATGCGTGGTACCGCTGGTGGTGAACACCGCTTCGCAATCCTGTTCGGGCACGGAGGTGAGCGTCAGCATTTTGAAGCCGTCCACCGGCATGGGGGGAATCTGCATCCAGTTGGCGAGCGTCTGCGGCGTCACGCGTTTGGACATGCAGTAGGCGCGGTATGGGAGGTTGTGCTCGAATTGAAAGGCGAAGATATGCTTCGCCAGCGTGTCGAACGCCTCATCGGGCGCCTTGCCGCAGCCGTATTGTGCGATGAAGTCGAGCACCTCCCGTTTGATGGTTTCCTTCGTCTCGTCGATGTTCGTGGATTCCTGCGATTGCCCCATGCTCATGCCATGTCCTTTCCGTCGTATGGTTGTCGGATTATTCGGATGCTTTCGATTATTCCGCTTGTTTCGTCCGCTCGTCTGCGTGTCGTGCGATAAAGTTCGGCAGGTCGATGATGAGGGCCTTGAGAATCACGACGCTGAACGCGCCGACCAGAATCGAATTCGAGAAGAACACGTGCGCTCCTCCTTCAAGACCGCTCAACGCGTTCGGCAGAGCGATGCCTAGCAGCAGGGAAAGGCCGATCACCACTTGGGTGCGGTCGTCGCTTTCCACCTTGCGCAGCGTGTTGAAGCCGGTGCTGATGAGGCTTGCGGCGGCCGGCAGGAAGATGCCGCCGATCACGGGGGATGGGATGAGCGACAGCACTGCGCCCGCCTTCGGAATGAAACCAAGCACCACGAACACCACGCCGGCAATGATCACCGGCACGCGGGTGCGGGTCTTGCCTTCGTCGGTGACTTTGAGCAGCGCCACGTTCTGCGGATACGCGGTGGTGGTGAAACCGCCGATCAGCGAGGAGATCGCCGAACCGGCGGCCTCTCCGGCAAGACCGTAACGCACCTGGCGGTCCTGGAGCTTCGTGCCTTGGATCTCCGTGGCCGCCTGATACACGCCGAGGGCTTCCATGATGGCCACCAGATAGGCGATGAAGAACGGTACGAAAATCGCCGCGTTGAAATCGAAACCGCCATACGGCATGAACTTGGGCAGGCCGAGCCACGGCTTGGAGGCCACCGCGGAGAAGTCGGCCATGCCGAACGCCAGAGACAGCGCGGTGCCCACGACCAGTGCGATCAGATACGACAGCGCCTTCACCATGCCCTTGCCGAACTGGGAAAGCACCACCACCAGCACGCAGGTGATGATGGAGACGGCCAGCGTCTTCGGATCGGCGAAGCCCTTGTCTCCCGGCGCGCCGCCAAGGAACTCGCTCAATGTGAATCCCGACAGGGAGACGCCGACGAGGAAGATGATCACGCCCGATACGATCGGGGCGAACAGGAACCGCAGCTTCTCGATCACACGCGTCAGGCACAGCACCAGGAAAATCAGCGAGCTGATGAAGATGGACGTGCCGGCCGCGGCAAGTGATCCGGCGGTGCCGGCGGCGATCATCAGCGCGTCGAACGCCGCGGAAGGACCCTGAACGATGGGCAGGCGCACCAGTTTCGTGGCCTGGATAAGCGTGACCAGGCCGGAGACGATGAAAATGGCGTTCACCATGTTCGACGACAATGCCAACGGCAGACCGATGGCGCCCGCCACGAACACCGGATCAAGCCACACGTTTGATACGAGCACATGCTGCAATCCCAGCAGGGCGTTCTTCGGCGTGACCTTCTTTTCGGCTGACGAACCGGCTTCCGCCACGCTCGTTTCGGTTTTCTTTCTGGTTGCGGCATCGCCGTGCGGCTGCGTCTGCGTCGATGGCTTTTCGTTGGCCATGGTGTCCCTTCTCGACTTCCATTGGGTATGTGCACAAGCCGAAATACAACGGAGATCGTCTCTACGGGACGCGACGCGTTTTGCCGGTACTGTTCCTACGCAAGCATTACCTTGATCAGGTCAAGGGTCCGGGCGGTCGCCCGTCTCAGCCGTATTCGGCACCCCTGTACTTCGACGCGCCCAATCATAACGCCACCGTCCAACCGAAACAGGAAAAAATACGGCATGCGTGTCCGTTGCATGGGGACGCATGCCGTATTTCTTTCGAGAAGCTGCCGACGCTTATCTGCGACGCCTGATGGGAGCCAGCTCGAACACCTCGTCGGACGTCTTCGCCACTTCCGGACTGTGCGTGACGATGATGACGCAACGATGCCCATCATGCGCCAACGTTCGGAAAATACCCATGATGTCGTCCTGGGTGGCCAGGTCGAGATTGCCGGTCGGCTCGTCAGCGACGATGATGGAAGGGCCGCAGCTTAGCGCGCGGGCGATCGCCACACGCTGCTGTTCGCCGCCGGACAGGTGCAGGATACGTTCGTTCGCGTATTCCTTCGGCAAATGCACCTGTTCGAGCAGTTCCTCGACGATCGTCCTCTTCGACCTGTCGAACGTTTTGCCGGACGCGTCCATCGACAGGATGATGTTCTCCGCGACCGTAAGGTTCGGCAGCAGGTTGAAGTTTTGGAAGATCACGCCGATGTCGTGGCTGCGGAAACGGTAGCGGTCGCGTTTCGACAGGTCGGCGCCATCGACCAGCACCATGCCTTCCGTGGGGGTCGCCAGTCCCGAGATGAGCGACAGCAGCGTGGTCTTGCCCGCTCCGGACGGTCCGGTGATGGCATGCACCTTGCCTGCTTGGAAATCGTGGCTGATGTTCTTCAGCACACGCTTGCCGCCTTTGGCGTAGGCGTAGCTGACATTGTCCAGGCGCAATGTGGGCGGATTGGTCCGCTGCGATTGTGCGCCGTTGGCTTCGACGGTTTCTTTTGCGATTGCCGTATCGGCGGTATCCGCGGAATTCGTTGTCATGGGAGGTCCTTTCCAGAAAAAACGTGCGATTGGATTGTCAGGAACGGTCGGCGAGCGATTTGGAGATGATGGCATCGCCATCACTGCTCGCGTCATAGCCGAACACCTTGCCCTTCACCATCGTGAAGCTGCCATTGGAGGCGTTGGCGACGGCCTCGTCGCTGGAGAATCCGATTAGGGAGAAATCGCCGCTGACCATGCCCGCGCCGTCTTTGCTGCCCACGACGTCGCCCATTTGTCCGTCGGGGCCACCGGACTGTTCATCCTGACGGGTGCCGTTATCCGTACCGGCGGTATCAGACGAATCCTTCATATTGGACGAGCCGGACGAGCTGGAGGAATCCGAACCGGACGAATCGGTGACCGGCTGGAAATCGTCGGTCGCCGCCAACCCCGTGGTCTCCATATAATAGTGGATTTCACCGCGGATGAAGCCTTCGCGTACTTCTGATAGTCGGCAAGCGAAAACTGCTTGTCGGCCAAAGCGGAACGCATGGCGTCGAAGTCAGGTTTGGCGGAAGCATCGGACGAATCGGAATCCGACTTGGACTGCTCGCGCGATTCGGAAATGAGTTTGCCGCGATCAAGGCTGATCTGCGCGGTGACGGTGGTGTTATCTAATCCGCTGCTTCTTGCGGTGGCGGCCGCCTGCCGGATGGATAGGCCGATTGTGGCGGCAGCGGCGATGATGGTCACGATGACGATGATGAGCATATTGCGTCCCTTGTTGCGGGTGACGCTTTTCCATGCGTTTTTGACGACGAACATGGCTGTTTCCTTATGTGTTTCGATAGATATGAGCGATTGATGGTTCCGCGCCGCTCGCGATCGGCGTTTATGCTGATGGTAAAAGTTGTATCTGGCATACAACAGAAAGACGCTTTGTTCGCGCTGGGATGTGGCTGGATGTTTTCTGGACGCCTCGAAACATGACATGGCCGCGTCGCCAACCGCTTCGAAGGTGTTAGGCTAACGCGTATGCCTATGAAATCCGAAGTCATTGCAAACCCAAGGGCCGAACGCGTCCGCAGGGTCTCCGAACTTGCCGACAGGAAAGGCCGCAAGCGGTCCGGCAGGTTCATGGTGGAAGGACCGCAGTCGGTACGTGAACTGCTCTCCTGGCATCCCGACATCGTCGAGGATCTGTATGTGGAGGTCGTCTCCGCCGAACCGGACGCGGCTTTCATCACGCCTACCGTGGCGCAGATGGCCGGCAAGGCCATGCAGGCCGGTGCTTACGTGCATAAGGTGACGCATGCCGTCATGCAGCACATGAGCTCCGACGCGCAGGGAGTGCTCGCCGTCGCCGACATGCGCGCTTTCCTCGATTCCGCCGTCATTGATGGCGATTCCGACGAACGCACGATGGTCGCCGCGTTCTGGCAGGTGCGCGATCCGGGCAACGCCGGCACCGTGATTCGTTCCGCGGATGCGGCCGGTTGCGCGGGCGTAGTGCTGGTGGACGACTGCGTGGACATCTTCAACCCGAAGGCGATTCGTTCCACTGCCGGCTCGCTGTTCCATCTGCCGGTCGTCTCCATGGGCACGGACGAGTATTTCGATTGGTGTGCGGAACGTGGACTCGCCGTGTACGCCGCCGACGTGTATGGTACCGACGCACGGCCGCCGGAACCGCTTACGGACGTGCTTGCCGTACCGCAATCACTTGCGCAAGCCAAGACGGTGCTGTTCGGCAACGAGGCGCGCGGGCTGACCCAGGATGTGTTGGAACGCGTCGACAGAATCGTGTCGATTCCCATCTACGGCAAGGCGGAATCGCTCAATCTCGGCACCAGCGCGGCGGTGATGCTGCTGAGCTTGGCTATGTCGAGTCATGTTGAAAGAATGTGAAGTCGTAAAAACGTTGGAATTGCGCGTTTTATGCGTAAAACAAACGGTTGATAAGAAAGGTATCTCGTGGCAGAGGGTGCGGTATTCGACGCCCAAGCGGTAACCGATGCGGTTGCCGAGGGCATCGCGAAAATCGAAAACGCCTCCACAATGGAGGAATTGAAAGCCATCAAGACGCAGTACGCCGGAACGGAATCCGCGATGACGCAGGCCAGCAAGGCCATCGGCGCGTTGCCGAAGGACCAGAAGAAAGACGCCGGTAAGCTCATGGGCAAGCTTCGCGCCGACTTCGGTCGTGCGTTCGGCACCAAGGAAAAGCAAGTCAAGGCCGAAGAAGAGGCCCGCGAGCTTGCTGCCGAAACCGTGGATATGACCTTGCCGGTCAACCGCAAGCCGCTTGGCGCCCGCCATCCGCTGCCGAAGCTGATGGAGGATGTCGAGGACTTCTTTATCTCCATGGGCTGGCAGATTTCCGACGGTCCGGAAGTGGAAACCGAATGGTATGACTTCGACGCGCTGAACTTCGGTCCGGACCATCCGGCCCGCCAGATGCAGGACACCTTCTACGTCAAGGGCAATCAGGCCAAGGACGCCGCGGGCTTCGTCGGCTCCAACATGGTGCTGCGCACCCAGACTTCGTCCGATCAGGTCCGTGGACTCATCACCCGTGGCGTGCCGCTGTACATCGCCTGCCCGGGCCGTGTGTTCCGTACCGACGAACTTGACGCCACCCACACCCCGGTGTTCCACCAGGTGGAGGCCCTCGCCGTGGACAAGCATCTGACCATGGCCGATTTGAAGGGCGTGCTCGACAAGCTTGCCGTGGCCATGTTCGGCCCGGAAGCCAAAACCCGTCTGCGTCCGAGCTACTTCCCGTTCACCGAGCCGAGCGCCGAACTCGACCTGTGGTTCCCCGATAAGAAGGGCGGCGCAGGCTGGCTTGAATGGGGCGGCTGCGGCATGGTCAACCCGAACGTGCTGAAGTCCGCTGGCCTCGATCCTGAGGTCTACACCGGCTTCGCCTTCGGCGTCGGCGTGGAACGTACCCTGCTGCTGCGCCACGACATCAACGACATGCACGACCTGGTCGAAGGCGACGTGCGATTCAGCGAACAGTTTGTGATGGGGGAGTGATTGACCCATGCCAATGGTTGACATTGATTGGCTCAAGGACCATGTCGAGGTTCCGGAAGGCCTTACATACGAACAGCTTGCCAAGGATCTGGTGAAGGTCGGCCTCGAAGAGGAAGAGATCCACACCTCCCAGGTCACCGGCCCGATTGTCGTCGGCTATGTGGTCGACGCCACTCCGGAACCGCAGAAGAACGGCAAGATCATCAACTGGTGCCATGTGGACGTCGGCGACGAATACAACGAGACCGATGAAAACGGCAACAAGGTGCCACGCGGCATCATCTGCGGAGCTCCGAACATGGCAGCCGGCGAGAAGGTTGTCGTGACCCTGCCGGGCGCCGTGCTGCCAGGCGATTTCAAGATCGAACCGCGCAAGACCTACGGCCACATCTCCAACGGCATGTGCGCCTCCGAGCGCGAGCTTGGTCTGGGTGATAACCACGACGGCATCATCCTGCTACGCAAGTACGGCTTCACCCCGGAGGAATACGAAAAGCTCCAGCCGGGCGATGACGCCATGCATCTGCTGCACCTGGACCAGCCGCTGCTGGAAATCAACATCACCCCGGATCGCGGCTACGCGTTCTCCTACCGTGGCGTGGCCCGCGAATACCACCATTCCACTGGCGCCGTCTACACTGATCCGGCAACCGCCCTCGGCAAGAAGGCGCCCGTCACTCAGGGTCTGCCGGAAGGTGTCAAGAGCGACATCGAAGTGATCGTCGACGACAAGAATCCGATTCACGGTGTGGTCGGCTGCGATCGCTACTACGCGCGCGCCGTGCGTGGTTTCGACCCGGCAAGCCACACGCCGAACTGGATGCGTCGCCGCCTAATCCGCGCAGGCATGCGCTCCATCTCTTTGGCGGTGGACGTCACCAATTACGTGATGCTTGATCTTGGCCAGCCGATGCACGCCTACGATCTGGACAAGATCGAAGGTCCGATTGTGGTGCGTCGTGCCAACGAAGGTGAGAAGCTCACCACATTGGACGGCAAGGATCATGACCTGAGCGTCGAAGACCTGCTGATCACCGACTCGCCGAACGGCGAGCGTGGCTCTCGTGTGCTTGGCATCGCCGGCGTGATGGGCGGCCTGTATGGCGAGGTCACTGCTGAAACTAAGAACATCCTGCTGGAATCCGCTCATTTCGACCAAGTATCGATCGCGCGTTCTGCACGTCGTCACAAGATTCCGTCCGAAGCGTCCCGTCGTTTCGAGCGTGGCGTGGATGATCAGCTGCAGCCGGCTGCCGCCCAGATGGCCGCCGAGCTTCTGGTCAAGTATGGCAACGGCGAGCCGAGCGAGCACCCGACTGATTACAACACTGTCTGCAATCGTCGTCCGATTCTGTTCAAGGCGTCCGAAGTGGCCCGCGTGGCGGGACTTGACACTGACGTGAACACCATCAGCGACATTCTCACCGATATCGGCTGCACTGTGGCCGGCGGTGGCAACGGTGAGTTCTCCGTGACTCCGCCGAGCTGGCGTCCGGACCTCAACGAACCGTGCGATCTGGTGGAGGAAGTGGCCCGTCTGGTCGGCTACGATGAGATTCCGGTCACCGTGCCGCCGGCACCGGTCGAAGGCAGGGTCGGACTGACCGCCGAGCAGCTGCGCAAGCGCCAGGTGGCCGACGAACTCGCCGAATACGGCATGGTGGAGACCCTGAGCTATCCGTTCGTGGGCGACGAAGACTACAAGAACTTCGCACTTGACGCCGACGCCACCAAGAAGGTCAGCGTCGAAATTGCCAACCCACTGGCCGGCGATCGCCCGTTCCTGCGTCGCGACATCATCCCGACCCTCGCGCAGACCGTGCAGCGTAACCTGCGCCGTGGCGTGGAAAACGTGTCGCTGTACGAAATCGGACACGTCTACCTGTGGGATCCGAACGCTCCGGCGATTCCGGCGTTGCCGGGTGCCGTCAAGCCGACCGACGAGCAGTTGGCCGCGCTTGACGCAGGCCTGCCGGACCAGCCGATGCACGTCGCCGGCATTCTGACCGGCAACGCCGTCGACTCCGGCTGGATGGGCGATCGCCGTGCCGTGGACTGGTCCGACGCAGTTGAAGCCGTGCAGCGTATTTCCGACCGCATCGGCGCAAAGCTCACGTTGGACCAGCCGAAGGCTGAGGACGTACCCGCGCAGTGGCATCCGGGCCGTGCGGCACGTGTGATGGCAGGTGACACGTTCGTCGGCATGGTCGGCGAGCTTCACCCGCATGTCAACGAGGCGTTGGGCTTCCCGGCCCATTCCGCCGCGTTCGAACTGAACCTGACCGCGCTGTTCGCCACCTTGAGCGGCAAGCCGGTGCAGGCCAAGCCGATTTCCACCTTCCCGCCGGTCAAGCAGGATCTGGCCTTCACCGTGTCGACGGACGTCACCGCCGCCGAACTCGAGAAGACCATCGTCGAAGCCGCCGGCAACAGCTTGGAGAGCATCGACCTGTTCGACGTGTACACCGGCGACCAGCTGGGTGAGGGATTGAAGTCCCTCGCATACGCCGTCACGTTCCGCGCTGAGGACAAGACGCTGACCTCCGAGGACAGCGAAGCCATTCGCAAGCGCATCGTGGATGCGGCCGCGAAGCTGGGCGCGCAACTGCGTGCCTGACACGTCAAGTCCATCGAAGTAACCAAAAAGATAAAGAGGACGACATGAACGAACCGGAGCAGAACCAGCCGATCAACCCCGACGAAGGGCAGGAGGCGGCCGGGGCTGCTCCGGTTTCGTCGTCTTCGCCGTCGGACCAGTCGGCACAGCCGGAATTCGGACAGTACAACCAGCCTGAATATGGCGCGATGTCCAACCAGTATCCGGCGAACTACAATCCATACATGTATGGGGCTCCCGAACAGCCCAAGCCGGAGGACGATGCACAACAAACGGCGCAGCAGCCGCAGACGAATCCGTATATGCAGAACGGGTATCCGGCGAATCCATATGATGCATCGGGACGGCAGCAATCAGGCCAGCCCAATGGCTATCAGTATGGACCAAATCAGTACGGGCCAAGCCAGTATGGGCCGAATCCATACCAACAGCCCGGCATATATCCCATCAACCCGAATGATCCCAGCCAGAACCCCCTGTACGGCCATTGGGATAGCTATGCGATCATCTCGTTCGTGTTCGCACTATTCCTGCCGGTACCGGTCATCCCTGCGGTGATGGGCGCCATCGCCATGTGGCGTACCAAAAAACTGCATATGAAAGGCTACGCGCTTGGCGTGGCAGCGCTGATTATCAACGTGCTGTACACCATTGCGGTGATTTGGATGACGGTCCACGGCATTTCCACAGCCGATTTGTATAACCAGATGATGCAGTACATGTTCGGTGGCAGTGGCCAAAGTGGTGATTCCAGCTCGATTTCCGCCTGAAACCAATCTTTTTATGTTCGTCTGAACGGTCCCGTTACGGGCGGTGACCACTATCCGACACGATTGAACTGCATAATTATGCAATGTAGTGCATAAAGTGTATGCTGAATGTGTTTCAACGAGTCAAGGAAAAGAGACGTGACATGGCCAAATACACGGTAGCCGTGGCCGGCGCGACTGGATACGCGGGTGGTGAGGCGCTGCGCATACTCGCGGCACACCCGAATTTCGAAGTGACCTGCGTCGCCGGACATTCTTCGGTGGGGGACAAGCTTGGCAAGCATATGCCGCACATTCCGCAGTTGGCGGACCTCGTGGTCGAGGACACCACGCCGGAAGTGCTCAACGGCCATGACGTAATCATCCTGGCATTGCCGCACGGCGCTTCCGGAGCATTGGCCTCCCAGCTTGACCCGAATGCCGTGGTGGTGGATCTGGGCGCAGACCACCGTCTTGAGGAAAAGAGCGCATGGGACGCGTTCTACGGCGGTGACTTCTACCAGCATTGGACCTACGGCATGCCGGAACTCATCACCGGCATCGAGACAGACGGCTCCTACAGCCGTCAGCGTGAAGCGCTTCCCGGCACCAAGCGCATTGCGGGACCGGGCTGCAACGTCACTGCGACCACGCTGGCTTTGCAACCGGGCATTGCGCAGGGTCTTGTCGAACCGAAAGACATCGTGGCTGATTTGGTGGTCGGTTATTCCGGCGCCGGCAAGAACCTCAAGCGCACCAATCTGCTTGCGGCTGAGGCGTTCGGCTCCGCACTGCCGTATTCGGTAGGCGGTACGCACCGCCACATTCCGGAGATCCTGCAGAACTTCGCGCACGCGGCCGGCAAGAGTGCTGCGGAGGCGGACGATTACACCCTCGCCTTCACGCCGATTCTCGCGCCGATGGCGCGCGGCATTCTCGCCACCGTTTCCGCCAAACTCACCGACAAAGCGCTTGGCATGACGGATGCCGAGATCCGCCAGGTCTGGCTGGACGCATACGAAGGCCAGGATTTCATGGTGGTGCTGCCTGAAGGCGTAATGCCGGCCACCGCCAACATCATCGGTTCTAACGCGGCCCACATTCAAGTGGTCGTCGACCATCATGCCGGCCGCCTGCTGGCATTCGCGGCCATCGACAACCTCAACCGAGGAACCGCCGGACAGGCCGTGCAATCGCTGAATGTGGCATTGGGACTTCCTGAGGATGCAGGATTGACGAAGATTGGAGTGGCACCGTGAGCGTAACGTTCGCACAAGGTTTTTCCGCAGCTGGCGTGGCAGCTGGCATTTCTGCGGTCGAAGGCAAAAAGGATCTGGCTCTCGTGGTCAACAATGGACCGCTTGACGCCGCTGCCGGCGTGTTCACCTCGAACCGTTTCTGCGCGGCCCCTGTGCAGTGGTCGAGGAACATCGTATCCGACGGCCATGTGAAGGCCGTGATTCTGAACTCCGGCGGCGCCAACGCATGCACCGGCAAGCCAGGATACGAGCAGTCCAAGGCCACCGCTGAAAAGGTCGCCGGCCTCATCGGCGCCAAAGCCGAAGACGTGGCCGTATGTTCCACTGGTCTCATCGGCGAATTACTGCCGCTCGACAACGTGCTGTCCGGCGCGGACAAGGCATTTGAAACCCTTGCCGATACCGCCGAAGCCGGAGCCGATGCGTCGCACGCCATCATGACCACCGACACCAAGCCGAAAACCGTCGAGCTGGAAGGTTCCAACGGCTTCCGTATCGGTGGCATGGTCAAGGGTTCCGGCATGATCGCCCCGCAGCTGGCCACCATGCTGTGCGTCATCACCACCGATGCCGTCGTGACCGCCGGACAGCTTCAAGCCGCCTTGAACGCCGGAGTCGAAATGTCGTTCAACCGCATCGACGTGGACGGCTGCATGTCCACCAACGACACCGTGTTGCTGCTGGCTTCCGGCGCGTCCGGCATCGAACCGGACCCGGACGAGTTCAACGAGCTTGTGGCCAAGGCCACCGCCTCGCTCGCTCGCCAGATCATCGGCGACGGCGAAGGCGCAAGCCATGACATCCGTGTCAAAGTTACCGGCGCGACCACCGAAGAAGCCGCTCTGGCATGCGGCCGCGCGGTCGCAGCGTCCAATCTGCTCAAATGCGCCATCTCCGGCAACGATCCGAACTGGGGCCGCATCGTCAGCTCCCTCGGCACCGTGCCGCCCGACGTCGCACCATACGATTCCGAAAAGGTCACGGTGGACGTTAACGGCGTACGCATCTGCGAAAACGGCGGAGCCGGACGCGACCGCTCCGAAGTGGACATGACTCCACGCGAGGTGCACATCGACATCGACCTGAACGCCGGAGAAGCGGAAGCGACCGTCTGGACCGACGATCTGACCCACGAATACGTACACATCAACGCTGACTACGAAAGCTGATCGAATAGGAATGGCCAAAGAACTCAAAGGACCTGGATTCCACTTCGACGTGCACACCGACCTGCGCGCCGACCAGAAGGCGGAAGTGCTTATCGAAGCGCTGCCGTGGCTGGAGGAATTCGCCGGACAACGCATCGTCATCAAATATGGCGGCAACGCGATGATCGACGATCATCTGAAAGCCTGCTTCGCCGAAGACATGGTGTTCCTGCGTCAGGTGGGACTGCACCCGGTCGTGGTGCACGGTGGCGGTCCGCAGATCTCCCAAATGCTTAAGGCCCTGGGTATCAAGTCCGAATTCAAGGGCGGATTGCGTGTCACCACTCCGGAAGCCATGGATGTGGTCCGCATGGTGCTGACAGGCAAGGTGTCCCGTGAACTCGTTGGCCTGATCAACGCGCACGGTCCATTCGCGGTCGGACTGTCCGGCGAGGACGGCGCCCTGTTCTCGGCCATGCAGCGCAAACCGGTCATTGACGGCAAGCCCACCGATATCGGCTTGGTCGGCGACGTGGTAAGCGTCGACGCGTCCGCCGTGGAGGATCTAATCAACGCCGGACGTATTCCGGTGGTCTCCTCCGTGGCGCCGAATGAAGACGATGCCACGGAAGTGCTCAACGTGAACGCCGACTCCGCCGCGGCCGCCCTTGCCGCGGCCCTTGGAGCCAGCAAGCTGGTCGTGTTGACCGACGTCGACGGGCTGTATGCCGATTGGCCGGACCGTGACTCCCTGATTGGCCGCATCGGCGTGGAGAATCTGCGCGATATGCTCCCCGACCTGGAAAGCGGCATGCGGCCGAAGATGGAAGCCTGCGTGCGCGCCATCGACGGAGGCGTTCCGCGGGCCCACATCATCGACGGTCGCAAACCGCATTCCATCCTGAACGAGATCTTCACCACCGACGGCATCGGCACTATGGTCGTGCCCGAGGACGGTATTGAAATGAGGAGTTCCTATGGCAACTGAACAACTGGAAACACTCGGCACTGAAGATGCCAAGTGGCTGGGAGAGTACTCCCAGGTGCATATGAACGTGTTTGGCACGCCCCTGCGCGTGATGGACCACGGTGAGGGCGCCCACATCTGGGACGTCGACGGCAATGAATACCTCGACTTCCTTGCAGGCATCGCCGTCAACGCACTCGGATACGCCCATCCGAAGTGGGTGAAGGCCGTCAGCGAGCAGGCCGCCAAGGCCGCGCATGTGAGCAACTACTTCGCCACCGAACCGCAGATCAAGCTCGCCGCCAAACTCGTCAAGCTCGCGGGCGCTCCGGAAGGTTCCCGCGTCTACTTCGGCAATTCCGGCGCGGAAGGTAACGAGGCGGCGCTGAAGCTCGCCAAGCTCTACGGGCGCACCCTGCCGGGCGCGTCGCCTGAGATCGGCGGCAAACCGGCACGCATCATCTCCATGACCCACGGTTTCCACGGCCGTACCATGGGCGCGCTGTCCGCAACGTGGAAGCCCGCCATCCGTGAGAAATTCGAGCCGCTGGTACCGAACATCGAATTTGTGGAGGCCGGCAACGTCGAAGCCTTGCACGACGCTTTCGCCGAAACCGGCCAAGGCAAGTACGGCAAAGGGCCGGTCGCGGCCGTCATCATGGAGCTTATCCAGGGCGAGGCCGGTGTGATGCCGCTCGGAGCGGACTATGTGAAGGCCGCCCGCAAACTATGCGACGAACATAAGGCACTCCTCATCATCGACGAAGTGCAGACCGGCATCGGACGCACCGGAGCATGGTTCGCCTTCCAGCGTGAGGATCTTTCCGGCGGTGTGACCCCGGACATCGTCACTTTCGCCAAGGGCGTTGGCGGTGGTTTCCCGATGGGCGGCATGATTTCCTTCGGCGCCGAACTGTCCGCGCTGTTCACCCCGGGTTCCCACGGCTCCACTTTCGCAGGCAATCCATTGGGCGCTTCGGCGGCATTGGCAACGCTGGGAGTCATCGAAGAGGACAACCTCGTGGACAACGCCGAAGAACGCGGCAAGCAGCTGCGCGACGGTATCGCCTCCTGCGGTAATCCGCTATTCGTCTCCGTGCGTGGCCGTGGCCTGCTCGACGCCATCGAACTTGCCCACCCCTGCTCGCATGCGGCCATGAACTGGGCTTTGGAACACGGTCTCATCGTCAATGCGGTGGCTCCGAATGCGTTGCGTCTCGCCCCGCCGCTGGTCATCACTGCTCAGGACGTCGATCAAGCGGTGTCCATCCTCGCCAAGATTCCGTCCGACCTGCCTAACGACTGATCTCGGACGAACCCGAAGAATTTGAAAGGAGCCTCTATACCAATGGCAACCCCTGAACTGCGCCATATGCTGCGCGATGACGATCTGAACCACGAAGAACAGAAGCAGGTGCTGGAACTGGCCATCAAGTTCCACAAGAACCGTTTCTATCACCAGCCGTTCGCTGGCCCGCAGGGCATCGCCGTGATTTTCGACAAGCCCAGTACCCGTACCCGCTCCAGCTTCTCCATTGGCGTGGCCGAACTCGGTGGCTATCCGCTGGTCATTGACAAGTCCGGCTCCCAGCTGGGCCGTGGCGAACCGGTGGCCGACACGGCTCGCGTGCTTGACCGTATGGCCTACGGCGTGGTGTGGCGCACCTTTGGTCAGGACCGTGTTGCGGAAATGGCCAAGTACTCCACCCATCCGGTGGTGAACGCACTGACCGACGAATTCCATCCGTGCCAGATTCTTGCTGACTTCCAGACCATCGCGGAACATCGCGGCGGTGTAGACAACCTCAAGAACCAGACCATCGCCTATCTTGGCGACGCGGCCAACAACATGTCCAACTCCTACCTGCTCGGCGGCGCTGTGGCGGGCATGAACGTGCGTGTGGCAGGACCGTACGGATACCTGCCGGATCCGCAGATCGTTGCCGATGCCGAAGCGATTGCCTCTGAGACCGGCGGCTCCATCCTCGTCACTACTGATCCGAATGAGGCTGTTGCCGGAGCCGATTGCGTCTTCACCGACACGTGGGTCTCCATGGGCGAGGAAGCGGAATACGCTGTCCGTTCCAAGCCGTTCTGGGATTACCAGGTGAACGCCGAACTCATGGCCAAGGCCAAGGACGACGCCATCTTCCAGCACTGCCTGCCTGCATATCGCGGCAAGGAGGTCACCGCCGAGGTTATCGATGGTCCTCAGTCCGTGGTTTGGGATGAGGCAGGCAACCGTCTGCACGCCCAGAAGGCGTTGCTGACCTGGTTGGCCGGCAAGGCCCGTGGCGATGAAAGCCTGCTGGTCTGATGACTGACCACACTCCCGCGTTGCAGCGTCCTGCCACACGAACCGCTCGACTGAGCGCCATTGAGCAGGCGCTGCTGACGCGTATCGTCACCTCGCAATCGCAACTGTCGCAGATTCTCGCCGACCAGGGCATCGAGGTGACGCAGGCCACGCTGAGCCGTGATCTCGATGAGATTCACGCCACGAAGACCCGTCTTTCCGACGGAACCGTGGCCTACGCCGTCGGCAAACAGGACATTGATGAACATCCGGCTTCTAACCCGGACGCCAAAACCGAGCAGCAGATTAGCCGGGTACTGTCCGGACTGGTCACATCCGTGGCCGCGGCACGTAATCTCGTGGTCGTGCATACGCCATCCGGCGCCGCGCAATATGTGGCCAGCGTCATCGATAAGCAGCCCATCGAAGGCGTGCTTGGCACCATCGCCGGAGATGACACGGTCATGGTTATCTGCTCCGAGGATGATGTCGCCAAACGGCGTGCGCAATGGCTGCTTGATGTCGCTTCCAAAGCGTGAATAGCCATATAGTGGACACGACGCACCAAATATGCATAAATATACAGAGCTGTGCATATACTGATGAATAACGTTGGATGTTAGAAAGGGAAACCATGAGCGATCAGAATCGTCTCGTCCTGGCGTACTCCGGTGGTCTTGACACCTCCGTCGCCATTTCGTATCTGAAGGAACGCACCGGCAAGGATGTTGTGGCCGTGTCCCTCGACGTCGGCCAGGGCGGCGAAAGCCTCGAAACCATCAAGCAGCGCGCGCTGGCATGCGGTGCGGTCGAAGCCTACGTGGTCGATGCCCGTGATGAATTCGCCAACGAATACTGCATGAAGGCCCTGAAGGCCAACGCCATGTACGAAGGCGTGTACCCGCTGGTCTCCGCCATCTCCCGTCCGCTGATTTCCAAGCATCTCGTCCGTGCCGCCCACCAGTTCGGCGCTGACACCATTTCCCACGGCTGCACCGGCAAGGGCAACGATCAGGTTCGTTTCGAGGTCTCCATCGCCTCCATCGACCCGACGCTGAAGGCCATCAGCCCGATTCGCGACCTGTCTCTGACCCGCGACGTCGAGATCGCCTTCGCCAAGGAACACAAGCTGCCGATCGTGCAGACCGAGAAGAGCCCGTTCTCCATCGACCAGAACGTGTGGGGCCGCGCCATCGAGACCGGTTTCCTCGAGGATCCGTGGAACGGTCCGACCAAGGACTGCTACTCCTACACCGACGATCCGGCGTTCCCACCGGTCGAGGATGAGGTCGTCATCGAATTCAAGCAGGGCGTCCCGGTCAAGATCGACGGTCATGACGTCACTCCGCTGCAGGCCATCGAAGAGATGAACCGTCGTGCAGGCGCGCAGGGCATCGGCCGTATCGATTTGATTGAGGATCGTCTGGTAGGCATCAAGTCCCGCGAGCTGTACGAGGCTCCGGGCGCAGTGGCGCTGATCACCGCCCACCAGGAACTCGAGAACTGCTGCCTCGAACGCGAGCAGCACCGCATCAAGCGCGACATCGACAAGCGCTGGGCCGAACTGGTCTACGACGCGCAGTGGTTCTCCCCGGCAACCCAGTCCCTGAACGCCTTCATCGAAGACACCCAGAAGTACGTCTCCGGCGAGATTCGCATGGTTCTGCACGGTGGCCGCGCCGTCGTGACCGGCCGTCGCTCCGACAGCTCGCTGTACGACTACAACCTGGCCACCTACGATTCCGGCGACAGCTTCGACCAGAAGTCCTCCAACGGCTTCATCGACATCTATGGTCTGCCGAGCCGCGTGGCCGCAGCCCGCGACGTCAAGTTCGGCAACGGCATCGAGGTTCCGGAGAACAGCGTCGAGTAAGCATCATCCGGATTCACGTTGTGAATCGTCTTGATAATGGGGGAGAGCGTACCGTCGGGACCATCCTGACTGGTAAGCTCTCCCTCAGTCATATCTGCAAGGAGATTTGGAAAAACAATGACCGAGAGCACTACTAATGGTGAGCATCTTGCCCTGTGGGGCGGCCGTTTCAAGTCTGGTCCGTCGCCGGAACTCGCACGGCTGAGCAAGTCCACCCAATTCGACTGGCGACTCGCCGATGACGATATCGCCGGTTCGCGCGCCCATGCCCGTGCACTGGGCCGCGCCGGACTGCTGACCGCCGATGAGCTGCAGCGCATGGAAGACGCCCTTGACGAGCTGCAGCGCCGCGTGGATTCCGGAGCATTCGCTCCGATCGAGGATGACGAGGACGAGGCCACTGCACTCGAACGCGGCCTGCTTCAAATCGCAGGTGACGAACTCGGCGGCAAGCTCCGCGCCGGCCGTTCCCGCAACGATCAGATCGCCGCGCTCATCCGCATGTGGCTGCGCCGTCACAGTCGCATCATCGCCAAAATGCTGCTCGGTCTCGCCGCAACACTGATCGAGCAGTCCGAAAAAGCCGGTCGCACCGTCATGCCGGGACGTACGCATATGCAGCACGCCCAGCCAGTTCTGCTTGCCCACCAGCTCATGGCCCACGTGTGGCCGCTGCTGCGTGACGTGGAACGTCTCGCCGATTGGGATAAGCGCATCGACGCCAGCCCGTACGGCTCCGGTGCCCTCGCCGGCAACACCCTTGGCCTCGAACCGGTGGCTGTGGCCCGTGAGCTGGGCTTCTCCAAGGTGACCGCCAACTCCATCGACGGCACCGCCAGCCGTGATCTGGTCGCCGAATTCGCCTTCATCGCCGCCATGACCGGTGTCGATCTGAGCCGCCTGTCCGAAGAGATCATCATCTGGAACACCCAGGAATTCGCGTTCGTGCGTCTTGATGACGCCTACTCCACCGGCTCGTCCATCATGCCGCAGAAGAAGAATCCGGACATCGCCGAACTCACTCGCGGCAAGTCCGGACGACTCATCGGCGACCTGACTGGCCTGCTCGCCACCTTGAAAGGCCTGCCGACAGCCTACGCGCGCGACCTGCAGGAAGACAAGGAAGCCGTATTCGACCAAGTGGACACGCTTGAAGTGCTGCTGCCGGCATTCACCGGCATGGTCGCCACCATGGTCTTCGACAAGGAACGCCTCGAAGCCGAAGCCCCGACCGGTTTCGCTCTCGCCACCGACATCGCCGAATGGCTCGTCAAGAACGGCGTGCCGTTCCGTCACGCGCACGAGCTTTCCGGCGCATGCGTCAAGATTGCCGAAGACCGCGGCCAGGAGCTGTGGGATTTGACTGACGAGGACTTCATCAACGTGTTCAAGGACTTCCTGCCGGCGGACAAGGCCCCGCAGGTGCGTGAAGTGCTGTCCACCGAAGGCTCCGTCTCCGCCCGCAACGGCAAGGGAGGCACCTCCCCGCTGCGCGTGCGCGAACAGATCGTTTCCGCCAAGACCACCATCGAGCAGCTACGCGCCTTCGCCAACTCCGTGTCCGACGGTTCCGCATACAAGTCGCCCGAATCCCTGCTCAAGTAATCCCTATTAAGCAAGGAGCAAAAAGCGGTGCTGTTGACGCGCACGCAGATACGACGGCTGGTCTACGCGCACGGCCGGGAGATTCTGGAACATGACCACATGGCCATCGAAAGGGTCTGCTACCAGCATGGCGTGGTCACCACATTCGCCCATTCCATTCGTGTGGCTTGTCTGTCCGTCTGGCTGGCAGACAGACTGCACCTGTGGAATAGGGTTGATCTACGTTCGTTGATTCGCGCCGCTTTGCTCCATGATTACTTCCTGTATGATTGGCACGATTGGGATGAAGGATCCCATCGACTGCATGGCTTCACCCATGGCGGCACAGCCATGCGCAACGCAGTCCATGATTTCAAGCTCAATCGAATCGAACGCGACAGTATCATGAACCATATGTTCCCGTTGACACCGTGCCCGCCAAAATATATCGAAGGGTATCTGGTGACCGCCGCGGATAAGATCAGCGCCACCCAAGAAACGCTTTCCTTCGACCGATTCGACAAGACATTGCGCAAACCGGATCATGGAAGGCGCCGTTGATGACATTCACTCTTGAACGACTTTTTCTATGGTTTCTTCTGTATTCGTTCATCGGCTGGGTATATGAATCGATTCTCGTATCCATTTCAGAGCACCGGCCGGTCAACCGTGGCTTCCTTAATGGCCCGATTTGCCCGATCTACGGTTGCGGAGCCGTTCTCGCAATCGTGCTACTGCATGATTTTACGAATCCGATTCTGATTTTCCTGATATCCTCACTCGGCGCAAGCGTCCTTGAATATGTCACGTCTTGGGGAATGGAGAAACTGTTCCACGCGCGATGGTGGGATTACAGCCACTTCCGATTCAACATCCAAGGCAGGATTTGCCTGCTCGGCGCCATCGTATTCGGCTTCGGAGGCGTGGCCATCATCGATTTGGTCCAGCCGCAGGTGGAACGGCTCACCGCCATGATCCCGCCAATCGCCATGCATGTGATGTGTGTGGTCTGCGCCGTGGCCGTCCTCGCCGACACCATCGTCACCGTGCTTGGCGTCATCGACCTGTCGGACAATCTCGCCAAGTTCAGCGAGACTGTGCAGACCTATGCGGAGAAGGCCGGCGACTCCTGGCAGTGGGGTAAGGAAGCGTTCCGCGACAAAATGCATGATTTCTCGACGTCATCACAGGAAATCGCTGCCAATATGCAAAGGCTTGCCTCATCCGTGTTGAACAGACAGCAGCGCCGAATGATTAGCGCCTTCCCGCGTATGCGTTCCACAGAGTCCACCAAGTACAGCAAAATCATCGAGACCGTACGCGAAATGCTGCGCCGCAAGTAATCGTCCGAAACGAAACGGGCTCGTTAACGCATTCGCCCGCTGAAAACCATCAGCGGGCGAATGCGTTATATGCGGCACGTGAACCAGACCCGGTCACGATATCTGCGAGGTGTCCGAACCTTTGTAATCAGTGATGCCGGCGCCGATATTCGGATGCTGTGCGGAATACACCTGATCGGCGCAGTAGAGCACCAGCAGCACTGCAGCTACGGCAGCAAGTTTCCTGACATCGAGACGGTTGAGCAGATTGTCCAAAGCCGGCGCCAACAGATAGACGAGCGCCAAGCCTCCGAGACCGAAGGTCAGCAGACCTTCGGCGCAGATACGTCCGTTGAGATTAAGAAAATAGCCGGTGTAATCCCACCAGCGTTGTCCATTATGGGTCTGTTCCAGATACCAGGACGAGAAGTACTCCAAGCCCCCGCACAAAACCATGGCGGCAAGGAACTCGAGCGCTGGCTTCTCGCGGAGTTTTTTGAGCAGCACCAGGATGATCACGCCACCAGTACCGTAGATCGGCAGCCATGGACCATGCAACGTACCGCGGTTGACGAACATACCTTCGGAGATGAACGCGAGGCTTACCTCCCAAATCCAGCCGACGAAGCAGAAAATGAAGAACATCATAACCAGATTGACCAGAGAATAGCTTCGACTGGAACGAACGGTCCTGGATTCCCGGAACCGGTATGCCATCGGCGCCGGAGCGAGCCTACCTGGATAAACATCACCGTTGAGCACGTCCTTGCCGATCTGCAGCTGCAACGAATCCTCTCGATACTCCTCGTACCGGTTCACGGACGCCGCATGCAGGATACGGATGCCAAGCCATTCCGACAGGAAACCGGCCAGCCCCTGGGGCTTCGGCGCCGGAGCGAGCCGGCTTTCGAGATCATTGACGGCTTTCGCCACGTCCGCATAGACGTTGCGGACCGTTTCCGGATCCGCCTTGGCATACAGGCACTCATCGCAAAGCAGATCGGCGCCATCGAGATTGGCCTGTTTCGCCAAAGCCCGCACATACACGTAGTATTCGGCGAAGAACGCCGCATTGTACCCATTGGAATAGAAGATGCCGCTCAGACCGAGAGTGATCGAATCAAGCAGGAACCATCCGATGAATGTCAGGTCGGCCACGAAGCATTCCCACTTGTGCCCCTTCATCATGCGCCTCGACAGGTTGATGGCGTCCAATGCGCCGATATTCGGGTTCTCGGCGACGATGTAGGGAACCATACGATAGGAATAGCTCTTGATGAATCCTCCGATTATGGTGAGCGACCAGAGGAACATGAACGCGGAGGTCACGAACATGATCCATGCCATGCGGAACCATTTGCGGGTGTGGATCGGGTACAGGAACCGGCTTGCCGGAAGCTTTCTGTAGGAGCGGCCCTCCAACAGCATTCGGCACATGACGATTTTGTATGTTTGCCTGATGAACAGCCATACGAATATGTAGACGATCATGGCCAATACGACCGGGACGACCACCGCCGCGCCTCCGTTGTGCACGACGGTATTGACCGCATCGAAGATGGATATGATAACCGATCCGGATGAGAAGGAGTTGATGAGCGTGGCGAGCACGCCCCGCTTGCGTCCGAAAACGGCGTTGGTGTCGTTTCTGACGATTTGCTCCTCGTTGTGCTTGGCTTGTTTGCGTGCCGTCACCTCATTGCCGACGACAAGCTCGCCCAATATGTCTGTCAGACCGGAGGACCGTGCCGTTCCCTGCGATGTCTGGACGGTGTCCGTCGGAGCGGCGAGATCCAGCGACCATGTCGATGAGGTGTAGTCCACGCCGAACACCGATGCGAACAGGCAAATCACGACGATCATCCAATAATGTTTTTTGAAAGCCGACTTTGCTTTCACTTTCATGGATTTGCGGTCCATATCCTGTCCCTTCCCTTCAATAACGAGACATTTGTCTTCAACTTTACCGGCATATGACTCGGCTGACATACCTGCACGGGAATGACTGGACGTTGGCTGTCTGTATCTTCTGCGAAACTGTAGGATGCGTAAAACGCGGTAATGTCCACAATTCGATAGGGAGAAAGCACAGTTATGGCTCACGTCATCGATTTCAAGGAGGCCGGTTTCGATTCCGTCCTCGATGAACTGGAATGGCGCGGGTTGATTTCCCAGTCCACCGACAGGGATCGACTCGCCAAAGCGTTGAACGGAGAGCCCATCACCTATTATTGCGGTTTCGATCCGACCGCGGCCTCCCTGCATATCGGCAACCTTGTGCAGCTCATTAACATGCGCCATCTGCAGGCGGCCGGACACCATCCGATCGCGCTGGTCGGTGGAGCCACCGGTCTGATTGGAGACCCCCGCCAGTCAGGCGAGCGCACGCTCAACCCGAAGGACGTCGTGGCCGGCTGGGCCGACCGTCTGAAAAAGCAGATCGGCGGCATCCTCGAGACCGAAGGCAGCAATCCGGTGCGTTTCGTGTCCAACTACGATTGGACCGCGCAGATGAGCGTCATCGACTTCCTGCGTGACGTCGGCAAGAATTTCCGTATGGGCACCATGCTCGCCAAGGACACCGTGGCCCGTCGCCTCAACTCTGAGGAAGGCATCTCCTTCACCGAGTTCAGCTACCAAGTGCTGCAGGGCAACGACTTCCTGCACCTGTTCGACGAGTACCATTGCGTGCTGGAGATCGGCGGCTCCGACCAGTGGGGCAACCTCACCTCCGGTCTGGATCTGATCCACAAGGTGCGCGGCGTGGACGTGAACGTGTTCACCAGCCCGATCATCACCGACGCGCAGGGCAAGAAGTTCGGCAAGTCCGAAGGCAACGCCGTCTGGTTGGATGGCACGATGCTCAGCCCCTACAAGTTCTACCAGTTCTGGTTCAACCGTCCCGACAGCGAGATGGAGAACCTGCTCAAGGCGTTCACCTTCCTGCCAAAGGCCGAAATCGAACGGCTTATCGAGGAAAGCAAGACCAATCCGGGCGCGCGTGAGGCGCAGCGCACCCTCGCATGGGAGGTCACCAGCTTCGTGCATGGCGAGGAAGCCACTCGCCAGGCCATCGAAGCTGCCGGCGCGTTGTTCGGACGTGGCGGCGATCTGGCGGACATCGACGAGTCCACGCTTGAGGCCGCTATCGACGGCATGAAGGTCGATGGGGAATTCGCCAAGGTCGCAGCCGGCGACCGTGTGGCCGAGGCTGGTATGAAGGCAGGCCTGTTCAAGTCGATTTCCGAGGCGCGCAAGACCATCAAGTCCGGTGGCGTGTACCTCAACAACACGCGCGTGGAGGATGAGGAACAGACGTTGCAGGAAGGTGACTTCCTGCATGGTCGTTTCGTGCTCATCCGCCGCGGCAAGAAGGCGCTCGGCGTCGTCGAACAGGCGTGAGACGCATAGGCAATCGTAAGTAAATAATCGCAAGTATCTCAAGACCAATAAGGAACAGCATGGCAGAAGAACAGCGCGGATCGCGCGGCAAGTCTTACGGCAACCACAAGTCCTACGGCTCGGGCAGGCCGGGTAACCGCGGTGGCAAGGGATTCAAGCCGCGTGGCAACGGCGGCAAGTCCTACGGACACAAGTCCGGCGGCTTCCACAACGATGACCGTAAGGGCGGATATCGCAAGGGCAATGGCGGCGGATACCGTCGTGGCGACCGCGATTTCCATCGCGACGGCGAAAGCGAAGGCCAGGAGCGTCGTTTCCACAACGGTCCGCGCAAGTTCAACCGCGATGGCGAGCGTCGTGACGACCGCCGCGGCGGCTATCGTGGCAATCGCGGCGACAATCCGCGCTACCAGCGTGATGGCGAGCGTTCCGGTTTCCGCCATGATGACCGTCGCGATGGCGAGCGTCGCAATTTCCGTCATGACGGTGACCGTCGTGACTTCCGCCGTGACGATGGTGAGCGTCGTGGCGGCCGCAACTTCCACAAGGACGGCGATCGCAGAGACTTCCGCCGCGATGACCGCCGCGGGGAGCGCCGTGATGGCGAGCGTCGTAATTTCCGTCGTGATGATCGTCGTGACGGCGATCGCAGGGATTTCCGCCGTGACAATCAGCGTCGTGACTTCCACAAGGATCGCGACCAGCGTCCGGAAGGCGAGGAGCGCCGCGAATTCACCCGTGAAGAGAAGATGGAGTACCGCGAGGCGAAGCGTGGTGAATACCTGTCGAAGCCGCGTCGCAATTCCGACGGCACGATGAGCTTCCCGTCGCAAAACCCGTACACGCATCGTCGCCCGGGCGAGCCGAAGATGCCGAAGGGCATCGAGTGGAGCATGCTGTCCACCGATGACCGTGAGCGTCTGCGTGGCCTGTCCAAGGAACATGCGGAGAACATCGGCCTGCACATCCTCGCCGCCTACACGCTTGAGGAAAGGGATCCGGAGCTGGCGCTCGAACACGCCAAGTGGGTGGCGCATCAGGCTTCCCGTATTGATTTCGCGCGTGAGACCCTTGCGTTCGTGGCCTACCGTCAGGGCGATTACAAACTTGCCCTGCGTGAGTTCCGCACCGCGTTCCGCATGAACGGTTTCCTTGACTATCTGCCGTTCATCGCCGACTGCGAGCGTGGCATGGGCGAGCCGAAGAAGGCCATCGAAACCGCCATGAGCGATGACGCGAAGTATCTGCGCGGCGAATCCAAGGCCGAGATGTTCCTCGTGTACGCGGGCGCGCTGGGCGACCTCGAGCTGTGGGATAAGGCCATTGAGATCGTGCATACGCTGGGCCGTTCCAAGGGCCTGGCCGGCGAATACCGCATGCGTGCGGTGCAGGCCGAACAGTACTTCCTCGAGCAGGCCGGACGCTCCGATGAGGCCGTGGCTCTCGACCAGCTGCTTGACAAGCTTGAGCTGCAGTACGCCGATGCCGAAGAGGACGAGACCTCCGACGATCTGGTCATTGAATACGACATGCAGGAATTGAACGACGAGCTTATGGACAAGCTCGGCATTTCCGAAGATGACGCCCAGTATGCGCCGGAAGACGAGGATGAGGACGATTCCGAGGCCGTCGACGAGAACGGCGAGACCAACGATGAGACCCAGCTTGATGCCGAAGCGGCCAAGGAAGGCGCCGAGTCCGACGACGAGCCTGCCGGTGACGGCGAAAACGCGGGCGACTCCGAAGACGACCAGACTGAGGATGAGGTCGAATCCGCAGCCGATTCCGACAACGAGTGAGGTGCGGCAAAACAATGCTGAAATCCACAACCCGTCCGCTGAGCGAAGCCTACCAGCTGGCGCTGCTTGATCTTGACGGCGTGGTCTACCGTGGCAAGAATCCGGTGGAACATGCTGCAGAGAGCATCCGCAAGGCCGAAGGCCTCGGCATGACGGTGGAATACACCACCAACAATTCCTCCCGACTGCAATCCGTGGTGGCCGACCAGCTTAAAGGCTTCGACCTTGAAGTCGAACCATGGCAGGTCATCACCTCGTCCGTGGTGGCTGCCCGTATGGTGGCCCGTGCGGTGCCGCAAGGTGCAAAAGTGTTCGTGCTCGGAGCACAGCATCTGCGTGAGGAAGTCGCCAAGCAGGGTCTTGAAGTGGTTGATTCCGCCGAAGACAAGCCGGTCGCGGCCATCCAAGGCTGGTACCCGGACATGTCTTGGAACCAGATGGCGCAAATCGCCTACGCCGTAGAACAGGGCGCCACGTATTTCGTGACCAACCGCGACCTGACCATTCCGCGTGAGCTGGGCATCGCCCCCGGTTGCGGTTCCATGATCATGGCCGTCATCAACGCCACTGGTGTGGAACCGGTTTCGTCCGCAGGCAAGCCGGAATCCGCCATGTACGACGAAGCCCGACTGCTTGCCGCGCATGATGGTGCCGAACCAGTGGCCAAGGAAGCATGCCTCGCCATCGGCGACCGCCTCGATACCGATATCGAAGCCGGCAACCGTGGCGGCTATGATTCCCTGGCCGTGCTGACCGGCGTCACCAATCCGCATGAGCTGATGTTCGCTCCGGAGCATCTGCGTCCGACCTACATCGCCAAGGACCTGACCGGACTTAACGAGCCGGCCCCCGAAGTCGTGCATGAGACTGGCGCTTGGAGCTGCCGCGACGTGCAGGCGCGCGTCGACGGCGATCGTCTTTACGTCACCGACATCACCAGCGTCGACGGTCTTCGTGCGGCCTGCGCCGCCATGTGGGATGCGGCGGATCGCGGACACAGCGTCGACGGCATGATCGTGCCGGAATTCCGAATCGCCTGATTGCCGCACGTGCGTATGCGCAACATGAATGACGATTCCGGTGCCGTCGTCCGACTCGACATCGCGCTGGTGGAGCGTGGCGTCACGGATAGTCGCTCCAAAGCACAACGGCTGATCGAATCCGGCAAGGTCCGGGTGAACGGCACCGTCGCATCCAAAGCGTCGCTCAAAGTCACGGCCGCCGACACGCTTGATGCTGATCTGGGAGACGATTACGTCTCCCGTGGAGCCTACAAGCTGGTCGGCGCGCTCGACATGTTCTCCCAGACGGGCCTGCGTTCCGCGGAAGGACTCGATTGCCTCGACATCGGCGCGTCCACCGGCGGTTTCTGCGACGTGCTTCTGCGACGCGGTGCCGCGCATGTGATCGCGCTCGACGTGGGGCACGGCCAGCTTGACCCGCGTATCGCAGGCAACGAGCGCATCATCGAAATGAGCGGCGTCAACATCCGCGACGTCGAAGCGGATGATCTGCCGTACCGGCCAAGCATGATCGTATCCGACGTGTCATTCATCTCGTTGACATACGTGATTCCCGTCATCGCGCGCATCGCCGCGCCCGGCGCACACGTCGTGCTGCTGGTCAAACCGCAGTTCGAAGTCGGCAAAGGCAACCTCGGCAAAAACGGCATCGTGGAAAGCGAAACCTTACGCAAACAGGCGCTCGACACCGTCACCGCCTGCGCGAAAGCCAACGGACTGGATGTACGCGCCACGGCGGTCTCACCGATCGAAGGCACGCACGGCAACATCGAGTATCTGCTGTATGCAGTGGCGTAAACCGTTCTCCGCCAATCGATAGCGTAAAAATGAAAGGCCGGCAGCCCATATGAAAAATCCCATATGGACCGCCGGCCTTTTGCATGTTCCGTGGGCCTAGCCCCTCAAAAACTTGTCGATCTGATCCTGCTTGCCCATGATGATGAGCTCGTCGTTACGGTGCATAATCAGCTCTTTCGAACCGTATTCGAATTCCTTGCCCGGCGATTTGACACCGACCACGGTGATGCCGAACCGTTCATGTACGCGCGCATCCTCGATGGAGTAACCGACGACATGCGGGGGAGTGTGGATCTTCACCACGCTGTACGCGCCTTCAAGCTCGATGTAGTCCAGATAGTTGCCGGACACCAAGTGCCCTACGCGTTTGCCGGCATCGGTCTCCGCGTTGATGATGTGCCGTGCGCCGATACGCTGCAGAATGCGCGCATGCTCCTTGGACACCGACTTCGCCCAAATGTCGGAGATGCCCGCGTCCAACAGATTGCCGGCGGTGATGACGGACGCTTCGACGCTGTCGCCGATGGCTACGACCGCCGTGTCGAAATCGGAGGCGTTGATCTGCTCCAACGCCATCACGTCGGTCATGTCGGCCTGCACGGTGGGGATCTGCGACGACCAGCGGTTCACCAGTTCGCCGTCCTTGTCGACGGCGAGCACATCCTGTCCCATCGTATCCAATGTGGTGGCTACGGAACTGCCGAAACGGCCGAGTCCTACCACAAGAACGCTTCTGGTGTTGTTAGCCATGATTGTTCGCGTACCTTTCGATGTTCTGTTCCGGATTCAAGTATAGGAAGTTGCGGGTATAGAAACCGTATCGACGAATCCGCTCAGCCGACCACGATCTGCTCGGTGGGGTAGCGGACCGGCTCCACATTGCGCGGCCTGGAGATCGCGTAGGCGATGGTAAGCGGACCGAGCCTGCCGATGAACATGGTCGCGGCGAGAATGTACAGGACCGCTGGACTAGAAGCGCTGGCCACGCCGACCGAATAGCCTCCCAGACCGAACGCCGAGCAGGTGTCGAACAGCGCGTTGCTCAGCGAGCAGCCGGTGATGGCCATCAATGTCATGGACACTATGGTGACGAGTGCCAGACATGAGGTGGTGACGGCCACGGCCGTCATGACGGCTTGCGAATGGATGCGACGATGGAATGCGTTGACGTCATGGCGTCCGGTGAACGCGGCGCGGCAGGTCAGCAGAATCACTGCGAGCGTGGTGACGCGGATGCCGCCTGCGGTCGAAGTGCTGCCGCCGCCGATGAACATGACGATGGACAGGAACACCTTCGTCGCGTCGCTCACGCCCGGCATCCATGACAGGTCGAAGCCGGAGCTGCGGGGCATGACGGCCGCCACCATCGCATGCCACAACCGCGGTTCCACGCCTTCGGTGGCGAACAGCAGTTTGTTGTTCCATTCCATGAGGAGGAACCAGGTGAACGAGGCGAGCACGATGCAGAACGTGGTGGTCAGCGTGAGCTTGGTATGCAGGCTCCAACGCTTCGGCGGACGATGGTTGCGCCATGAGCGCATGAGGTTAAGCAGGACGGGAAAGCCGAGCGTGCCGCAGAACGCGCTGACGAGGATAGGCAGGCCAACAGCCCAATTGTTGACATGCAGGCCGGCGCCGTCAGGGGTGAAGCCGGCGTTGTTGTATGCCATGACCGCGAAGAACAACGATTCCCACAGCGTGTGCCGCACATTGCCATGATTGACTTTGTACAGGCCGGGGAACAGCGCCACGAACGTGATGCCTTCGATGGTGAACGCGGTGGCGATGACCACGGTGAGCACGCCCTTGATCTCGCCGAGTTTCGTGGTGCCCAGCTCGTTGGCCGTCAGCAGCTTTTGCGTGGCCTTGAGATGGTGGTTCACGGCCAAGGCGATGAGTGAAGCGAACGTCATGACACCCAAGCCGCCCATCTGCACGGAGAAGATGAGCACGGCCTGGCCGAAAGCGGACCAATGCGTCGTCGAATTGACGATGGAGATGCCACACGTCGAAATCGCGGAGATCGCGGTGAAGAACGCGGTGGTGAATGTCGTTTGCTCGCCTTTCGGCGTGGCGGTGGGCGTGAGCAGGAGCAGCGTGGACAATGCGCCCAACATCATGAAGTACAGGATGGTCAGACGTCCGGGATGTGTGGTGAGTCTGTGCATTAGGCTGCGCTTGCGCGGCTTGCGCTCCTCCGCCATGGCCTTCTCGAACGTGTCCCCGGAGAACCACCAGGCATAGCCATGTGAGGCCTCGCGATTGGAGGAGGACTCGTCGAAGACGAGGTTGGACATGCTGTTCCTCGCTCCTTGTCTGTATAAACGGTCTTCGTTTCCTTGAGCTATTGTAGGCGGTAGTGTGACGAATGGGCCATGGACGTACCGTTCGACGGTTCCGCGGTGGCTCCGTGGGACTCTTCGGACGTCTGCGGCGTGTTCTGGACACCCGCTGCCGTCATTCGTTCATTTGTTCGACTACACTGGCGGGTAGTGGCACCTCGCATGGGGCGCCCGTTATACGAAAGGGCTTGCGATGATCGGTACCCGACATGCGGTGGTGGTGACGCATACGCGTCTGCGTGAAAGCGGCACGGTGGTCGAAGAAGCCGTCGAGCAGTTGAGACGCGCCAATTTCGAAGTGACGATCATCGACAATATCGAAGCGCCCGAGTTCGGCAGCAGGACGCCCGCCGTGCCGAAGAACACGGAAATCGTGGTGGTGCTCGGAGGAGACGGTACCATCCTGCGCGCAGCCGAACTGGTGCATGCCACCGAAGTGCCCATTCTCGGTGTGAACCTGGGCCACGTCGGCTTTCTTGCCGAATTTGAAAGCTTCCAGATGAGCGAGGCCATCCGCCGGATCGCCGACCATGACTATTCCATCGACGAACGTATGATCGCCCACGTCGACGTATGGCTGCCGGGCGCGACGGAACCCATCGAGGACTGGGCGTTGAACGACATCACGCTGGAACGCGCCGACCGTGGCAAAATGGTGGAACTGTCCATCCGTGTCGACGACGTGGAGATGAGCTCCTTCGGTTGCGATGGCGTGATCGTATCCACGCCGACCGGTTCCACCGCCTACGCGTTTTCCGCGGGCGGGCCGATCATGTGGCCGAATGTGAAGGCATTGCAATTGGTGCCGTTGGCCGCGCACGCATTGTTCGCACGTCCGCTCATCATCGGCTCCGGCTCCACGTTCGCCATCGACATTCTTGACGATTCCACGTCCGACGGTTGGATCTGCTGCGACGGCCGCCGCCAGCGCGCCCTGCCGAAAGGCACACGCATCGAAGTGCGCGAATCGAAATGCACTTTGCGATTGGCGCGACTGTCCGGCGTGCCGTTCACGAACCGTCTCGTCACCAAATTCGACCTGCCCGTCGTCGGATGGCGCGAGCAGGCGCGCAAGACCGGTGGCACGCATCATGGGCAATCGTTCCCTAGAACCGGCAAACCGGAAAGCGGGAAGTGACAGGGCATGCTGGAAGAGCTTGAGATCCACAATCTCGGTCCGATCCGTTCCGCGCTGATCGCCCCGGCAGGCGGTATGACGGCGATCACCGGCGAAACAGGTGCCGGCAAATCGATGCTGCTCAGTGCGATCCGACTGATTTCCGGCGGTCCCTCCGACGGCGGCCGTGTTTCCGTCGGCGCTCAGGAGGCGTGGGCGCAGGGCGTGTTCGAAGTCGCTTCGTCGCCGGCCGCGGTGGCCGCCGCACGGGAGGCTGGCTTCGAGCCAGAGGACGGCGAACTGTTCCTGTCGCGCAAGGTGCCGGCTTCCGGACGATCCCGCAGCATGTTGTCGGGACGTAGCGTGCCTCGTTCCGTGCTTGCTTCCGTCGCCGCCGAATTGGTGACGATCCACGGCCAGGCCGACCAGTTACGTATCGCGACCGTTTCGCGGCAGCGTGAATTCCTGGACCGCTACGCGGGGGATGAAGTGGCGTTGGCCGCCTACGGCAAGACGTGGAACGCGCTGCGCGCAATGGACGAGCGTTTGGAAAGGCTCAGCAGCCAGGAATCGTCCATGCGCCAGCAGGCGGATTACCTGCGTGAGTCAATCGAACGCATCAACCGGGTCGACCCGCAGCCGGGGGAGATGGACGAATTGCGCGCACGGCGGGACCGCATCGAAAACGCCGCCGAAATCGCCGAAGGCGTGACCCGCGCATTGGGTGCGTTGGACGCTTCGCAAGTGGCGGATGACGTTGAATCGGCCAGCGCCGCCGATTTGATCGACCGTGCCTCGCAGGCATTGCGCGCCATTCACGTGGAAGGCGTGTTCTCCGAACTCGCCGACCGGCTCGACTCCATCAGCACCGATTTGTCCGACGTGGTGTTCAGCCTGTCCGGCGAAGTGGACAATGAGGCGAGCGTGGAGGATCTGGATGCCATCAACGGGCGCATCCACGAGTTGGACGAGCTGACCCGCCGGTGGGGGCCGGAATTGTCCGACGTGATCACGTGGAGGGACAAGGCCGTATACGATTTGGAGGATTTGGACGCCTCGCCGGAAAAGGTCGAACAGCTGGAAGCCGAACGCGCCCAACTGCTTGAGGCTGCGAAAAAAGCCGCGCAGGCTGTGAGCAAACGGCGTAGAGCCGCGGCGAAGGAACTCGCTTCCAAAGTCACCGCGGAACTTGATTCGCTGGCCATGGGCACTTCGAAACTGGAGATCCGCGTGGCGGAACGCGAACAGTTGGACGCCACCGGAGCGGACGACATCGAATTCCTCTTCACCCCGTTTCCCGGCTCCCCGCAGCTGCCGATGGGCAAAAGCGCGTCCGGCGGCGAATTGAGCCGTCTGATGCTCGCGCTTGAACTGGTCGCCGCCGAAAAGCATGTCGTGGCCGGAGGAACCGTGCCGCCGATGACGTTCATCTTCGATGAGGTCGATGCCGGCGTGGGTGGCAAGGCCGCTGTGGAGCTGGGTGCCCGCTTGGCCAAACTCGCCCAATCCGCGCAGGTGCTGGTCGTCACGCACCTACCACAGGTCGCATCCTGGGCGGACGAACAGTATGTGGTCGCCAAAGGTGAAACGGATGACGGATCAATCGCCACCACCATCAATCAAGTGCGTGGAGAAGCGCGTGTGCACGAAATCGCCCGCATGCTCTCCGGCAGCGAAAGCGAGGCGTCGCTGGAACATGCCGAGGAACTGCTCAAATCGTCCGTGCTTGACTGACCCGTGGCCGGCAATCGCAGGCAAGTCGCAAAATTAATCGCAAAACAGAAAATCGAAAAACACGACCATCAAAGGAGCTGACATGACGCAGGAAAACGTGAGCAACCAAGGTAAAGGTGCCATTTTCGATCTTGACGGCACGTTGCTCGACTCCATGGGCGTGTGGGACCAGGTGGATGTCGATTTTCTAGCCAAGCGTGGATTCGAAGTGCCGGACGACTACATGCAGAAGGTCGCCGCCATGCAGTTCCGGCAGATCGCCGAATACACGATCGCACGCTTCAACCTGTCGGACACTCCCGAAGCGTTGATGGAGGAGTGGGACCATATGGCACGTGTCATGTACGCCACGGTGGTTGAAGCCAAACCGTATGCGCGCGAATATCTGGAATCGTTGAAGGTGAGCGGCGCGAAACTGGCCGTGGCTACATCATTGCCACCGATGTTGCGAGAGCCGGCTATGAGGCATGTCGGCATTTTCGATTATTTCGACGAGGTGGTCAGTGTCGACGATGCGGGCGATATCGGCAAGGACAGGCCGGATGTGTACCTGCTGGCCGCGTCGAGGCTCGGCATCGAGCCGACCGACTGCACCGTATTCGAGGATCTGCTCGTCGGCATGCGCTCGGCCAAGTCCGTCGGCATGCGGGTGTGGGCCATGCATGACGATTCGTCCGATGCTGATTGGCCGGCGATTTGCGGTCTGGCGGATGGTGTCATGTTCGACTTCCACGACGCGCCTGCCGTATTGTAGGAACGTCGCACGGGGATATATGCATTTGAGGCTTTCCGTTGATTCGGAAGACCCCAAATACGTTCCATAAGAGTCTACCGGCTGGCTCGGTTCAGATGTCCTTGCTGCCGTAAATATGCAGCGATATCTTGCTGGAGAACGCCAAGGCGAGTACGTCGATGATCAAGAATGCCGCTAATGCAATGGCTTGGTGCCGGCTGATCGCCTCGGCCAGCTGTTCGACGGTCTTTCCGAATTCCGGCAATGCCTTGCGCAGCCCGATGACCGTGCCCACGATTACGCCGATGCTCAGAATAATGGCGGCCATGGCACGATAAGGGGAGAACCGGTACAGGAACGGCTGCACGATGGCGTTGAGCAGAACGAGGGTCAGCACGGTCATCGCGGCGAAACCGATCGCATCAGTCACTTTAACTGGCTCGTGCATGATGATGCCGGCGCAGGCGATACTGACGGCCACTTCCAATCCCGCCACCAGATCGCAGACGATAAGGAATGCGAATCGTCCGAGGATCTGGTGGTTGCGGCTGATGGGCACAATGCCGTTCATCCAATGATGGTTGTTCATCTGTTCATAGGAGAACAAGGTGATATTAAGCATCAGGAAGCCGGAGGCCGCTCCGCCGATGGCGGTTCCCGCAACGCTAGCGAGAGTGGACCCCGTGGCCGCCATCAGGCATGTGAAACCTGGAACGTACGCGAAGAAGATGGCTATGTACGACCGCCCGTAGCTGATGGTACGGTTCCAGTCCAAGGAAATCTGCCTAAGGATGGCGGTCATGGCGTCCGCGTTCGCTGTCGTGTTCATCGTACGTCTCCTTCGTTGGTATTGCCGATTGCCGTATGTGCCGCGGCGTTGGTCAGTCTGATCACATCTTCAATCGAAGCATGCTGTGTCAGGAGACCGTCGGTGCCGCCGATGTGTGGGATGTCCTGCGTGCGGACCAACGCGTCGAAGCCGGTTGCGTATGTGCGGATGCCGACCATTGCCCGCCGCAGACCATCAGTAAGCTCATCCGGACCGCCCTTGACCAGACGGAACGCGTCTTCGAACTCGTCTTTCGGCCCGCTATAATACAGCATGCCGTTCGTTATATACGCGAGGAAATCCGCGCAACGCTCCAAATCGGCGGTGATATGCGTGGAGAAGATTACGCTGTGTCCGCCATCCGCAACATAATCGGACAGGATGTCCATGAGCTCGTCGCGGGACAGTACGTCCAGACCGCTGGTCGGCTCGTCGAGAATCAGCAGTTTCGCATCGTGGCTCAACGCCACGGCGAGCATGAGCTTCATCTGCATGCCGCGCGACAGATCCTTGATCTTCTTGTTCCGTCCGAGTCCGAACCGTCTGAGGTATGCGTCGAACAGATTGTGGTCCCACAGCGGGTACATTGGTCTGCTTGTCCGTTCCACCGCGTCGACCGTCATGTATTCGATGAAATAGCTGCTGTCGAGCACTACGCCCAGCTGCTCTTTGACCCGCTCCTCATCGGCCATCGCGTCAAGGCCGAGCACTTCGATTCGTCCCGCGTCTCGCGTGGTCATATTGAGGATCAGTTTGATCAACGTGGATTTGCCGGCGCCGTTCGGACCGACCAGACCCATGATGTAGCCGGACGGCAGGTCGAAGGTCACGTCATCCAATGTGAAGCCGGAATCATAATGCTTCGTCAATCCGGTTACGCTCAAGGCCAAGGTTGGCCGTGTCCCTTGGGGGAGTGAGGAATCGTTCATGATTGTTCCCTGTACGCTTTCTCGAACATGCCAAGCAGATCAAGCAGGCTGATGTCGGCGGCTTTGGCCTCGATGGAAACTTCACGGAGCTTGTCCATGATGCGTTCGCGCGCACGTTCCCTCATGAGTTCGTTGCCTCGTTCCATCACGAACGTGCCTTTGCCCTGCACGTTCTCCACGAGCCCCTCGTCAGCCAGTTCGTTATACGCTCTGGTCACGGTGAGCACGCTGACGCGCAGTTCCTTGGCGAGCTTGCGCAGTGAGGGAAGCGCCTCGCCTGCCATAAGCTCACCCGACATGATCGCGGACCTGATTTGGTTCTTGATCTGCTCGTAAATCGGTTCTCCGGACACGGATGAGATGATCAGCTTCAATCTGTGCCTCTTTTTCTGTATGTTTCGTAGGTGATATATCTCCCAGCTGAACAGTTAGATGCAAACTGTTTAGCTGTTATATATAACAGTAACACAGAAAACCCGTACTGTTATTGCATGTCGCATAACAGTACGGGTTCTGTTGGAATATAAGGAAATCCGCCGCTCCATGAACGCCTCTTGCGGTCGGCGATTGACGGAAGCGACATTTACTTGCGTTCGCGGATTCCCGTATGGACGGTTATACGCGAGTCGGATGGATGATACGGCGGAAACACAGGTAGATCAGCCACGCCAACGGCATGATCGTCAACATAAGCAATGTAGGGAACCGGCGATGAGTCCCACTTCAGTCATGATTGCGATTTGCTTCGCGCCGAAGGAGAGAGCGTCCCTTTTGGTGCGATCCGTCGCCTGGGTGGTGTTGCTATCTTGCTGCATGATTGTTTATTAGGGAAACCGTCTGTTATTCCATTCCCTTATAGAGTTCTTTGGCGAGATCAACCAGTGACTTGTCTGAGCCTGCTGGGCCAATAAGGCATGCGCCGCATGGCAGTCCATCTGCTGTTTCCAATGTCGCGTATCGTCCGTTCATAATCGGGCAGTTGTTGAAACATCGACAGATCAATCAGACCGTGAACGCCTTTGGTGATGTCAACGGCTTGCGTCACGTCGAAGTCGATGGCGGCCGACAGCAGCAGGTACACTTGTTGACGTGGCACTCCTGAAAAGCGGTCGGATTAACAACCGCCTGCTCTGCGAACTTGCCACCCATAAGGACTTTATCAAGTTTCTTGCGGACATTGAGATTTATGTGGATGGGATTGCCACCATGCAGATTCAGAACCTCAATGCCCTTGTCGATACCGTCCGACATGAAATCATTGAACGGTATCGCCCCGGCGAAGATGACCCGCATTTAAAGGTGCTGCAAGCTGCCCATATCAGTGATGATGAGTATTTCAGCCACATGGTACGGGATGACCTCAATCTCATTATCCGGGATATTCGGGAAGCCCACAAAAAGGACAGCGAGAGCGCACCCCAAACTACCGTTGCCGATGAACTGAAAGAAAATCTGGAAGCAGTCGAAAATTTCAAGGGCAGTCGGGATGAAAAGCTGGTTGTTCTTTACTGCAAGCAGCTTGGTATCAACTATAAAAATCTGTCAGACGAAGAATTTCGCTGGCTGATTCGGATTCTCAAAAAATCAAAGAAAATGGGAACGCCTATCAGTCAGAGGAAAAAACGGTAAAGAAAAACCGCTGTTGCATGGTTTGTTAGCTTCCATGTAGCAGCGGTTTGTGCTGTGGTTATTCAGTTAAATTTTCAGAATAACAAGTTGGGATTTTTCTTGTTACTTATTTTTTTTGATTGTGGCGTTTCTTATTCCACAGTGAACCTACCAACATACCGATTGCAGAGATTATTGCTCCGGCTACAATCATTCCCAAGTCAGGGGCATTCAGTTTGTTAAAAGCAATGTTGTTTGCCATTTTGAATGTGCCATATTCAGCAAGCATATACATTACGCCAAAGAAAAGAGTGAATGCCCATTTTCCTTTTCCCCAAAAGTTATTTTTACCAATAACAATAGATACAATAAATGTGGATATAGGAAGAATAAACCAAAGAAACATCAAACTGTAACCCATAGCGTCACTTCCACTTGCAAAAAACCAGAACACTATCATTGCAAACGCCCAAATCAAGAGATAGGAGAGAATCGTAATAATCTTGTTTCTGTTGGCATTGCTTTTCACAACATTCGTACTTTCTTCAAGATAATCATAATAGCTTTTCATTTTTTGTTCTCCTTTCAATAGATAGTCAAGAGAGACATCGTAGCATTCGCTCATTTTAATGACGCTGATAATATCTGGATAGGATTTTTCATTTTCCCAATTTGAGATGGTCTGACGACTCACACCCAACAATTCGGCAACCTGTTCTTGCGTCAGCTTTTTTTCAATTCGGGCTGCCTTGATTTTGCATCCAATATCATGCTCCATGCCACTATACCTCCTTGCACTTTTATTGTAGGAAAGACAAAAGCTGAAGCGCTCATGTGCTTTAACTGGTTTGCAAGCATCCACATGTCTTGGGCGCATTCGCGTATCTCATCATCGGTCAGACCGTTCTCCGCTCCATGCTCGTCCACTGAGAGTCGTGATTGTACGTCGTTGTACGGGAACGCTGCTGCGAATACTTTTATCATCCCGCTGAAATCGCGGCGCTGCTCCCTGGAAAGGTTGTCGATGAATCCTTTCACATATGGATTGTCCGTGTTGATCTCATATCGAAAAGAGCCGTCCCTGTCACTGATGACGTCCCAGATGCGGGCTTCCGGATCGTTCGACGTCTTGCGTCCACGGAACTGCTGCGTGCGGCGGCTGGGAGCGGCTAATTTCTCCACGTAGCGTTTCATCGCGTCTCGTATGGTCTTCGGAGGTGTGGCCTGCGACTTTTTGATGTCAAGCGTCCACTCGTCATCCATGTTGTTCGGGATATCGACTTGCACGCGGGATAGTTTCGTTGCTTCCTTGCGGGTGAGAAGGCGGAACCAGCTGCCCCAGGTGATTAGCCGGTACGCGCGGTAGATATAGAAACCTTGGGTATCGAACAGCGTGTGTCCTTTTTCCTGTTTCAGATCAAGAAGACCTCTGTCTTCCATGGTCAGTTTGTTCTGATAGGGGAGCGTATATCCGCACAACGTGGCGTCGGTGCCGGGGATGCGCTGCATCCGTTGCCGCTGCGTGGCAAGGTTGTTCACGAGAAAAGGATCGCGTTCCGGCACGGGCTCATCGTTCACGGTTATCGAGATGCGTTCGATTTCATCCTCAGGATATGGGTGGAGGAACCTGTGGAACACGAGACCCAGATACCCGGACAGTTCGAGCATGGCTTGGTCTATATCCTGCAGGGAATCGCCCGCGACGTTTCCCAGACGATCCAGGTTACGCCATAGCACGCATGTGCCATGCGTGCTGGGCATGAGATCCCGCACCTTTCGAGGCAATTCAAGATTGGTCTGCTCTTCATCCAAGGTCTCGAGATCCCATTCGCGTGTTCGTGCGACGTGGTCCAGATCCCATCGGAGCGTATTCTGACGTCCGTGCTGAACGGTGGAAAGCATGACGGAACGTGCCTGTGAAAGGGATGCGGTCTTCAAACCGAGTCCGAAACGGCCTAGATCGTTGGCATTGCGCTTGGCGTTCGGGTTGGTTCCGGCGAGTTTCATCGCGTTCACGGCCGTCTCATAGTCCATGCCGTCACCGTCATCAATGATTGCCACATACGGATCTTCGCCGTGGTCGAAGTAGCGGATGCTGATGGTTTTGGCGTGGGCGGCGATTGAGTTGTCTATGATATCCGCCACCGCGGTGTTCAGGCTGTATCCGACGGACCGCATCGATTCCAAAAGGTTTGGATCAGGTGTGCAGTCTACCATTTCGAATCTCCCGGACATCTTTGTAGAATGTTGATAGGAAAAGTCTACTGCGCCAGAGGGGATAATCTTTAGATTGAGTCGTCTTTTTTACTTCTCGGGCATTTCAGCAAATAAGAATTTTATAAAAAACGCTATATGTGAAGAGCCGTCCATCGAAAGGGCGGCTCTTCGTACCGGACAAGGTTGTGGAATAGATGGTAACTGTTATTTCAGCGCCATCTTGCTGGGGAATTCCTGGACTCGTGCCGTCTGGGGATGGTCAATCACTTCCTGGGGCGTACCTTGCTCCAGGATTGCACCTTTGTCCACGAAAACGACGCGATCGGATACGTTTTTGGCGAATCGAATTTCATGTGTCACGATAATCATCGTGACACCGGTTCCCGCGACCTTGGTAATGGTGTCATTGATCGAAAACCGTTACCGGAATACGCTACGCCTTTTGGAGAATTCATGACCGCCTCCGCAAGGGGAGCGACGAGATTTTCGGTTCTTCTACGAGATAGAGCATTTCCAATCTGAGCACTTCTCGCTCTGCGCATGAGTCAGCTTGCATCCTTCACATAGAAAAGCTAATCCACAAACAAAACAACAAAGCATTCCAGACTAGAAAACTGAACCATCTAGCTTGTCAAGCGCACGCAGCAAAGAATCAACATGACCCTTCGCACGCACGTTATATCGGGCAATACGAATCACCCCATCACCATCGATCACAAAAGTCGAACGAATTACACCCTCATAGACCTTGCCATACAACTTCTTCTCACCATACGCGCCGTACAAACGATGCACAGTCAGATCGGCATCCGACAACAAAGGAAACGTCAAATGATCGCGCTCGCGGAACCGGACGAGCTTGTCCATCGGATCCTTTGATATGCCGAGCACAGTGAATCCGCGGGAGCGCAGGCGCGCGAGGTTGTCCCGGAAGTCACAGGCCTCAGTAGTGCATCCAAGAGTCATCGCGGCAGGGTAGAAGTACAAGACGATATTCTGACCGCGCAATGCGGAGAGCGTAATGCTATCGCCGTTGTCGCTGGGAAGTGTGAAGTTCGGGGCCGTTAATCCCGCTTCGAGTCGTGCGGATGCGGGGGAGTCCTGCGCTGTTGGGGTCGCTGGCGAATTGATGTCGGACATGATTGCTCCTTACCGTTCTTCGGACTTCGTGCCGATACAAAGCGCGAATAGGCGTCATCATACCCGCCTTACGTGCGCGCGGCTTGCTTGACTCGTTGCGCGACGATCTATTTTTCTCGTTCCAAAGCAAGCGCGGTATCGAATATTTCGATGTGAGCGGAACGGTTTTGTTTGTGCATGGGCTATTATTGGGATGACAAGTTTTGTGCCATTCCCCAAACCGGCTTGCCATCGGTCGGGGCGGCGGAAGGCTTGCGAGAGGTCACTGCCGGATACCTCCGCCACGTCGGAGACGTGGAAACCGTAAGGGAGGCGTAGCATACCACCCGTGCGAAACCGTTGGAAAGCGGAAGGGTGAGCGAAACGTCCCGCGAGAGCGTGGCGGACCGCCCAAGCAGTGGGCGTCAGACCCGTCAAGGGAACAGATCCGAAAAGATCTGTTCCCTTCTTTTTATTCGGAGGGCAATGATGGCTGACCACAGCAAAGAGAAGGCGGAGTGGCTTCGGAAAGTAAGGGACGAAATCCGTCCCGCATATGCCCGGTTGCTTTCCTCGGGACGGTTGATTCTTCAATGTGATGACGGTAGCGAAGTTGCCATCAGGTTTACTAAAGGCGTTTTGCCCATCTATGTGGGTTTGAATACTACATGGACTTCCATAAGGGACGTCGTGCCCGGCAGTCGGATTTCTATGACGACATCATACGAAGGAATTTTACGGCGAAGCGCGTGGACTACACCCATAGACATAGCGACAGGAACACGTCATACGAAAAGCGGCGGAGTCATACAAAATCAAAACTGGATATAGCAGGTGAGGCCTTCAACCATGTGGCGAGTGCTGCCTATGTGGTGGAATCTGCGAAAAGTGGCTTGATTTTATTTGCTGGTGATGAGCGGTGGCGTTGGGCTTGTCGGAACAGGTGAACAAGAAAGATGAGCGGACGGGTGATTACATTCCTGCATCTCTTGTGAATGAGAGTGTTCTTTCCGAGAGCATCCACAGGCGGGGTACGCGTGTGAGAAGCGTCGTATCAGCAAGATGGGAGTGATTCCGGAAACCGTTTGCTTGGTCTGTAGTCGTAGGCTTCGGCAACATAGCAGTGATTGTTGTTGCAGGATAAGAACAGGATGATGTTCCGGTTGCGGATGACAGCTCGTATCATTCTTCGGGTTTTCTCGATGTGTAGGTTTTGTGATTGCGGCCAAGTGGGCGTTCTCTTGGCCGCAATCATGGTTGGAAAGAGGTTGAGCGATGACTTGTGGCATAGCTGAGATGCCTCCGTACAAGTCCGCGAATCTGCCATGCATAAGCGAGATGAGGACAATGCACATCGAGGTGATGATGTTTTGTCTTTGCCGACGTGCTGGGCATCCCTGTCGAAAACGTCGCAGTAAACGAGTTCGGCGGCCTTGGCGGCGCGATGTGCTCCGCCGTGGGAACCGGCTTGTACAAGGATTCCCAAGAAGCGTTCGTGATTGCTGTAGCGAGGATGGATTCGGGCCACACGAATCACTCCATCACCATCGATCACGAAAGTCGAACGAATCACACCCTCATAGACCTTGCCGTATAATTTCTTCTCACCATACGCACCATACAAACGATGCACAGTCAGATCGGCATCCGACAACGACGGAAACGTCAAATGCTGTCGGGCTACTGGCGAATTGATGCCGACGTGATTGCTTCTTACGGTTCTTCGGACTTCGTGCCGATATAAAGCGCGAATAGGCGTCTGTTGAGGTCGGTCGGAGGGCTGTGAGCCACGGCCGGCCTCAACGTGCTAGATGGTTGTTAGAGGTTAGAAGACGCTGTAGCCGCCATCTACGCGAATATCAGTGCCAGTAACGTACGAGGACGCGTCGCTGGCGAGGAAGAGTACTGTGCTGGCAATCTCGTCATTCGTGCCGAAACGGTGCATTGGCACGACTTCGAGCATGGCGTCGTGGCCAGGCATGTCGATACGGCCATTGAAAATTCCAGACCACACGTATCCGGGGGAGATGGTGTTGGAACGGATGCCGTCCTTGGCGAGCGCTGCGGCAAGGTAACGTGAGTGTTCCATGATGGCCGCTTTGGTGGCGCCATACGCGTTCACCGGCGTCGGACTTCCCATCATATAGTTTGCGTTATGTCCGGACAGGGAGGCTGTGAAGATCAGTGAGCCGCCATGACCGTGTTCGCGCATGATTTCATGCGCGATGCGGCCGGTACGGTAGGTGCCGTTGAGGTTGATGTTGATGGTGCGTGTCCATACTTCTTCGGTGGCGTCTTGATCGTCGCCCGGTACGTTGACTCCGGCGTTGAGGAATGCGAAGTCGACGGTGCCCAGCTGTTCCACCAATTGCGTTTTGAGTTCCGCGACTTGTTCGACGTTGGTGACGTCGCAGGTGAGCGCGATGACGTTGGTGCCGAAACGTTCGCGCATGTCTTCCGCCAGTTCGGTGAGCTTGTCTTCTTGGCTGGGCAGGTCGACTAGTGCGACGTCTGCTCCAGCTTGGGCGAGCGCGGCCGCCGCGTTGCGTCCTAGACCGCCTGCGGCTCCGGTGACGAAGCCTTTGCGGCCGCGCATTGAGAATTTATCGAGTATCGAGTAGTTTGAATCCTCCCATTTGTCGAGGGGATAACGTTCATCGAAGATTTGTTCGACGGTTTTCTCTGGAATCTGCGATGATTCAACTGCCATGTTTCACTCCTTTGCGTGATGGTGACCGCTTTTTGGATGCGGCCGCGCATCATGTTTTGCGCATCTATGGACCATGTTTGCGGTTGCCTATGCTCGTGCCTGCGGTCGTTCGGCGTCCGTGCCGAACTAATCCGAGTGTAGCAAATAAAACGATGGCGATGCTGTCAGTATTTGTCAGGTAAAACGTAGTGAGGAAACCGTAAGGTCAATATAAGAAGATAGTTGATGATTGAAAGGGGAGTGATGATGGAGTTGAAAATGTTTTCCAAGCCTGTGGTGTTCACGGATTTCGATGGGGTGCTCAACGCATTTCCGGATGACAAGCTTCTGCGCAGGGGCGGCGTGAACAAGGTCATGACCTGGGCGAAGCCCGACAGTCCCTACGAGAAAATGTATAATCCGGAAAAGGCGTTCCACTTGGACGGCAACGAAAAAGTCCATACGCCTGTAGGATCATGGCGTATTCATTGGTCCAGTGAACTGTCCGACGCGATGTATGCGTTGTCGGTCGACGGTATCGTGGAATTGTGGTGGCTGTCCACCTGGCAGCCATACTGCAGTCAGATCCTCGACCCGATGCTCGGCTGGGATCCCATGCTGGTCGATGTCATCACTTGGTACGATCCTGTCACCAAATGGGGACGTGAGACAGGCAAATGGCAGACCATCCAACGACGCGTACGCATCGAATGCGAAGAGAATGAACCCGCGCCGATCGTATGGATCGACGATGATGAATGCTTCGAACAGCGCGCGCAGCTCTTGGAGGAACTCCAGCCGAAAGCGCCGGTGCTTATGGTCCGCCCGGACTATCGTATCGGCATCAGCCGTCGCCAATGGAAACTGATCGATACGTTCGTGCACCATCCCGAACAGTTCGACACGGTCACGTTCGACATGGAACCAACCTGCAGGATATACGACATCCACCACGGTTTCTAGCCTAAATGAATTACCATGGGAGGATAGTCGAGCGGAATGAAGGAAGGATGGGGTTATGGCGGAACGTATCGTGGAGCGTCTTATCCGAGAGCGTGATACTCGATATGGTGACGGCATTTACACGACTACACAAATCCAGTTCGCATGGAATTCCAATCATATGGAAGGTTCCACCCTTACTGCCAAACAGACCGCGCAGCTATTTGCCACCGGTACCTATACCACGGATGGCAGCGAACAGGTCAATCCTGACGATGCGTTGGAAACCCGTAATCATTTCGCTGCGTTCCGTTGGATTCTCGACCATGCTGATGAGCCGGTGGACCGGGATATGGTCTGTCACCTGCATGCCATTCTCAAGCAAGGCACCAGACAGGTCTCCGACTCGCTTTTCAACGTGGGCGGCTACAAGACTCGGCCGAACTTTATTGGCAATCCTGTCACTCCGACAAGGACTGCGCTGCCGCAGGATGTTCCCGAATTTATGGACAGGCTGTTTGATATGTGCACGAAACTTGAGGATGAACCGTATCAGATCGCCCGTGTCCATTGGACGTTTGAGAAGATTCACCCATTTTCGGACGGCAACGGTCGAATCGGACGGCTTATCATGTTCAAGGAGCTTTTGCGTATCGATGCGTTGCCTGTCCTTGTCCATGACGCGTATCGTGCGGAGTACGTCAATGGCATCAGCAAGTTTCCGGACGAGCCAGGATGGCTGGTTGATACGCTTCTATTCGAACGGGACCTTTACCGGTCGCATGTTCTGAAAACGGATGCCGAGGCATTGCGTTACACGTACCATGACCAATGGAATATGGCTGAGCATCGGGTGGAACGAGATGAGGATCTGGAATTCGCCAAGCTCATCGACACGAAGGCCCAGCCGTTGTTCGATGAGGAGTATCAGCAGCGCGAACGGCTCCTATGGGGCGAATAGCGGTCCGACTATGTTGTTGTTGTGGTGGTTCCTCCTTCCAAACGTGACATGAACCGAATGTGCGTTGAGATGTGCAATTTGTGCACATTGCGGTCGCCGGCCGTTCACCTTGGTGTAAGAAGGAATCAGCCTTCGGACTTTAGCATGAGGTGCAATGGCGCGTATTGAATGCGCGCATACGAGGAAGTGAGAGCTGCATACATGCGTGTATTCGACTTCGATGGAACCATCTACGACGGAGAAAGCCTGTTCGACCTGTACCTGTTTTCGGCCAAATACAATCCGAAGGTATTGCGGTACATCGCCCCGGTACTGCGCTATGCCATCAAATACAAGCTCGGACGAGCCACGTTCGACCAAATGGAATACGGTGTGGGCAAGCTATGCCACGGATATTTAAGCGAACTTGCCGAATCGTTGGAATTCGAAGAATTGGTCAACGCCTTCTGGGATCAGAACATGGAGCGCATCAAACCCTGGTATGAGCCACGCGAAGACGATGTGATCCTCACCGCCTCGTTCGACATCACCGTGGGCGAGGCCTGCCGCAGGCTTGGCGTGCAACATTTGGTCTCGTCCACCATCGACGGCAACACGTTGAACGTCAACTACCTCAACTTCAACACCAACAAGCCCAAACGATTCCGCGAACTCTACGGAGACAACGTTCGAGTGGACGAATTCTACACAGACAGCCGATTCGACCAGCCCATGATCGACATGGCCCGACGTGCCTACATGGTCAAAGGCAACAAAATCCACCAAGTCAAATAGCCGGAAAGACTGGAACGGAATACGGCGGCAAGGGCCGATCTTGACATCTCCCCTTCGGCATGGACGCCTTGCACTAGCCAGGATGGGCGTCGGTCGGTCATATTGCCGTATATGGAAAATACGACCGACCGCAAAAACAGTTAGAACGACACGCGCTTGGAATGGTTTACGGCAGAAACCTCGCACACGATGCCAACAACTACCGCGAAACACGCTTCACACACAACAAATAAATCAACCAAGCAACAGGCATCGCCAACATAAACACCGGATAAAACCACACAGCAGACAAACGCCCATACACCAAGCCACCCACAAACGGACCAACCGACATACCCAAATCAATACCCGCATAATACGTACTATTCGCAATACCACTGCGCTCGCGGCCTGCGATTACCACGGCCTGCGCCTGCGTGACTGAACTCATCAGACCGTAGCCGACAGCGGTGAAAATCGCAGCCAACAACAGCATCCAATCATTGAACAGGAACGTCATGCATGCGAGCATCGCCAGCATGCCCAACGAGCAGACCGTCAGCCAGAAACGGAAGCCCTTGCTGTCGAACAGGTCGCGCAAGCCCAGTCGCAACACCAATAACGCGACCGCGTAAAACATGAAAAACAGGTCGGACGATACCGGCAGATGACGAGACTGAACATAATTCACGATGAAGGACTGATTTGCGAAATACGCTATCGCAAACATCATGAACGTCAGCGACAACGGCACCACACGCGGTTCCAGAATCGAACGGATCGAAAAACGATGCTTTTTGGTTGCGCTAGCAGAACCGTCAATGTCTACGGCAGTGGAGGGATTCTCCGTTATGGAAGTCTGCTTTTTGCGTACCGGTTGTCCGCCATTCTTCACCATCAGTGTGGCGGTCAGCATGATCACCGCCAGCACCAGCGAACTCAAAAACGTCAGACGATAACCGATGTATTTTTGCGCGCGAATACCCAATGCCGGTCCGACCGCCATAGCCAGCGCGTTCATCGTGCCATACAATCCCATGCCGGCACCCATATGCCGGATCGGCAGCAAAAGCGACATCCACGTGGCCAGGCAGACCGAGCAGCATGCGAAACCAACGCCGTTGATCACGCGAGCCATGATGAGCATGATGGGGGAGTTTGCGAAATAGTACAGCAGTCCGGCGGCGAAATAGAGCACCGTGCCAACCGCCACAAGCGTGCGCTTGCTGGTTTTGTCGGAAAGATTGCCTGCGATAGGGCGGCAGAACAGTGAGATGAAACTCATCGACCCGGCCACCGCACCCATCAGCATGCCGTCCGCGCCCAACGATTCCGCATATCCGGCAACGATCGGATTGGCAAGCATATTGCTCGACATGAAACAGAACGTCGCAAGCATGACCAACGCCATATCACGGGTGATGAGACGATCATGCTTACGCCGGGGCTGTTCGGGCTGGTTCGATTGTTGTGCCGGTTGCTTCTGTCGTACCGATTCAGATGCGGGTATCGTTGGTGCTGTCATGCTCGTTCGCCTCCGAGCATGCAACTGTAGCAGCCTTGACGAAAAACGGCCGTCCACATATTGCGGACGGCCGATGGAGATGGCTTTAACGATGTGAAAGTATGCTTCGCTTACAGAGTTTTTACAGAGCTTTGGCGGCCTGCTCGACAAAACCTTCCATACCGTCGATGTCAACGACATGGTCGAAACGCACGTCGGCGGTCTCAAGACCGCGCAGCGCGGCCGGAGCGGTGGTGCCGGTGGCCTTGGCAAGCACGTCCATGCATTCGAAATCGGTGCCGGACGCGTCAAGACCCAGAGATTCGTTGACTACGCGCGGGAACTTGTACGGGCTCGCGGTGGCAAGCAGCACACGCGGGGTCAGCGGATCGCGTGGCATCTGCTGCATGACGTAGTAGCCGCACGCGGTGTGCGGGTCGATCACGTAATGGTTCTTGTTCCAGCAGTCGGCGATCATGTCGCGCACCTGGTTCTCGTCGGCCCAGCCGGTGCCGAAGATCGAACGAATCTTCTTCATCATCGGTTCGGGAACCTCGTAGGCGCCCCACTGGTTCAAATCGTTCATCAGCATGGAGATCAGACGGGTGTCCTTATCGGACATGTAATACAGCATGCGTTCCAGATTCGAGGAGATGAGGATGTCCATCGACGGGCTGATGGTCTGGAAGAATGGACGCTGACGGTTGTACGTGCCGGACGTCAGGAAGTCGAACAGCACGTTGTTCTTGTCGGAGGCGACGATCAGATGCTTGACGGGCAGGCCGAGCAGTTTGGCGTAGTAGCCGGCGAGAATGTCGCCGAAGTTGCCGGTCGGCACCACGAACTCGACCTCGTCGCCGACGTTGATGACCTGCTGCTCGAGCAGCTGCGCGTAGGCGGAGAAGTAGTACACGACCTGCGGCACCAGACGACCCACGTTGATGGAATTCGCGGACGACAGCACCACATGGGAGTCCTTTGCCAGACGATCCGCGAGATCCTTATCGCCGAAGATGCGCTTGACGGCGGACTGGGCGTCGTCAAAATTGCCCTTGACCGCGCACACGTTCACGTTGGAACCGGTCTGCGTGGTCATCTGCAGCTCCTGCACCTGGCTTACCTTGCCTTCCGGATAGAAGACGGTGATGCCGGTACCGGCCGCGTCCGCAAAGCCGGCGAGGGCAGCCTTGCCCGTGTCGCCTGAAGTGGCGGTGACGATCATGATCTTCTCATCCTTGTCACCATCGGCCGGAGTGGTACGCGCCATGAAGCGGGGAAGGATCTGGAGCGCGACATCCTTGAAGGCGGAGGTCGGGCCGTTGAACAGTTCCATCACATAATCGTCGCCAAGCGGCTTGACCGGAGTGATCCTCTCGTCAGACCACTGGTCGCCGTACGCTTCGGCGATGCAGGCCTTGAGCTCCTCCTCGGAGTAGTCCGGCAGCAGTACGGACAACACGTCGTATGCGATCCGCTGATAGGATTTGCCGGCCAGACCCGCGATGTCCACGTGGTTTTCGCCTAGGGAATCGGTCACGAACAGGCCGCCATCGTCGGCGATGCCCTTGCGTATAGCCTGCTTGGAGGTAAGCGAATCGGTGGTACTGCGTGTGCTGTGGAACGTGGTCACTTGATTTCCTTAGCAATAGAACGGACAGATTACGTCAAACGTGATTTCCAGTGTACCGGCACAGGTGGGAAGAAAACGCTCCGCGTCCGTGGAATGGAACGGCGGAATGCCCGCAGTCGTTGCAACGGCGGTTCTCGGATGGCACGGCAGCCAAGGCGTTCGGTCATCGATAATGTCCTGTCCCAGCCTCCGCGCCGTATTTCCCGCATGTTTCGAAACGCGGTTGTTCCACGGCGATTCGCGCACGTACACTGCTTTATTAAACCGCGGTACAGCGGATCATTCCGAAGTCAAGGAGGGCTTCATGACTGCATCACCTCTTGCGCAGACCCCGAACGACAAGTTCAACGCGCCAATCGCCGAAGCGGATCCGGAAATCGCTGAAATCCTCGACGCCGAACTCTCCAGGCAGCAGAACGGCCTCGAAATGATCGCCTCCGAGAACTTCGTGCCGCGCGCCGTCCTGCAGGCGCAGGGATCCGTACTGACCAACAAGTACGCCGAAGGCTATCCGGGACGCCGCTACTACGGCGGATGCGAGCAGGTCGACAAGATCGAGACCATCGCCCGCGAGCGTGCGAAGAGCCTGTTCGGCGCCGAATACGTCAACGTGCAGCCCCATTCCGGCGCGCAGGCCAACGCCGCCGTCTACCAGGCGCTCGTCAAGCCGGGCGACACGGTCCTCGGCCTGGCCCTCGACCATGGCGGCCACCTCACCCACGGTATGAAAATCAACTTCTCCGGACGCTTCTACCATGCGGAGGCTTACGGGGTCAATCCCGAAACCTTCCGCATCGACCCGGAGATCATCCGCCAGCGCGCGCTCGAAACCCATCCGGCGATGATCATCGGCGGATGGAGCGCCTATCCGCGCATCGAGGACTTCAAAGCCATGAAGGAGATCGCCGACGAGGTCGGCGCCAAGTTCTGGGTGGACATGGCCCACTTCGCCGGTCTGGTGGCGGCCGGACTGCATCCGAGCCCAGTACCGTACGCCGACGTCGTGTCCTCCACCGCGCACAAGACCCTTGGCGGCCCGCGTTCCGGTTTCATCCTCGCCAAGCAGGAGTACGCCAAGAAGCTCAATTCCGCCGTGTTCCCCGGACAGCAGGGCGGTCCGCTCATGCATGTCATCGCAGGCAAGGCCGTCGCCTTCAAGGTCGCCGCCTCCCCGGAATTCAAGGACCGCATGCAGCGCACCCTCGACGGCGCCAAGATCCTCGCCGAACGCCTCATGGCGGACGACGTCAAGAACAACGGCATCAGCGTCCTGACCGGCGGCACCGACGTGCATCTGGTCATGGTCGACCTGCGCAACAGCGAGATGGACGGCAAGCAGGGCGAGGACCTGCTCGCGCAATGCGGCATCACCATCAACCGCAACACCGTCCCGTTCGACCCGCGCCCAGCATCCGTGGCCTCCGGCCTGCGCATTGGCACCAGCGCGCTCGCCACCCGAGGCTTCGGGCCGAAGGAATACGAGGAGGTCGCCGACATCATCGGCACCGCGCTCGCCGCGGGCAAGGACGCCGACGTCGATGCCCTGAAGTCGCGCGTCGACAAGCTCACCGAGGACTTCCCGCTGTATCCGGGCCTCGACCAGATCCACTGATCGTACTCGTCCTTCCATTCGACGCGTTCGCGCCCCGCAAATACGCAAGCGGACGGCTCGAAATGGCCGCCATTGCGCAGCGGGGCGCGATCGCGCGCTATTCTAGGAAACTATGACGAATCCACAACATCAGACCGATGCCATCAACGCCGACGCGTTCGAAGCGGTATGCGTCATGGGTGACGCTGCCCGCAACGCGCAATCGCAGCTCGCGCAAGCTAACACCGAAGCGAAAAACGAACTGCTCAACGCTATCGCCGACGCGCTTGACAACCACGCCGACGTCATCGCCGGAGCCAATGCGCTCGACATGAGCCAGGCCTTCGACGACGGCATGGACGCAGGGAAACTCGATAGGCTCAAATTCAATGTGCCCCGGATCGCCGCAGCCGCGCAAGGCGTGCGGCACGTGGCCTCCCTGCCCGACCCGGTAGGCGAGATCGTGCGCGGATACCACCTTGAAAACGGCTTGAGGCTGCAACAGGTGCGCGTCCCCATCGGCGTGCTCGGCATGATCTACGAGGCTCGCCCCAACGTCACCGTCGACGTGGCATCACTGTGCATCAAATCCGGCAATGCGGTCCTCCTCAGGGGCGGTCACGCCGCCGAACGCACCAACGCGGCGACGCTCTCCATCATCGGCGACGTGCTCGCCGAACACGGATACGACCAGGCCATGATCGACTCCGTCGACCGATACGGACGAGCCGGCGCCACGGCCATGATGGAGGCACGCGGACACATCGACGTGCTCATCCCACGCGGGGGAGCGGGACTCATCCAAGCCGTCGTGCGCAACTCCAAAGTTCCCGTCATCGAAACGGGAGCCGGCAACGTGCACATCTACGTCGACCGGTCCGGAGACCTCGACAAGGCCATCCCCATCCTCATCAACGCCAAAACCCAGCGCGTCGGCGTATGCAACGCCGCCGAGAAACTCCTCGTGCACCGGGACGTCGCCGAAACCTTCCTGCCGAAGGCCGCCGCGGCGCTCGCCGAAGCCGGCGTCGAAATGCATGCCGACGAACGCGCGTACGGCATCATCGAACAAGCCGGGGTGAAGGACGCGCATCTCACGCATGCCACCGACGAGGATTGGGACACCGAATATCTGGCGCTTGAGATAGGCATCAAAGTGGTCGATTCGCTTGACGAGGCCATCGCGCACATCAACCGTCATTCCACAGGACACACCGAATCCATCATCGCCGAGGACTATTCGGCCATCGAGGAATTCACCTCGCGCATCGATTCGGCGGTGGTGATGGTCAACGCCTCCACGCGATTCACGGACGGCGGAGTCTTCGGTTTCGGAGCTGAGCTCGGCATCTCCACGCAGAAGATGCACGCGCGAGGCCCTATGGGGCTTCGTGAGATGACCACGACCAAATGGATCGGCTATGGAACGGGACAGGTGAGAGCATGAGCGACGAAACCAAGCAGGAAACCGTGCGAAACAACAAGAATCCCTGGAACGCGGATCTGAACGATCCGATGCTCGGACTGCGACTGGCGTCCGAACGATTGAGCATCGTCCGCTACGTGTTCCTCGTACAGGTCGAGGACGGCATCGCCTCCGCCGACGAACGTGCATCGCTCGAATACGCCGACGCGGTGCTGATCGGTTGGCCCGAAGCCGACGCCGCGGACGTCGTCACCCCCGATGCCGCCCAGCTTGACGATATCGACGAGCAGATGCGGGACATGGAACAGTACATCGCCAAATTCAGCGCGATGGAACGCGACCATGATCTCGAAGGCATGACGGACACGCTGATTCGCGTCACCGAACGCGTGGCCAAGATCCGCAGCACATACCAGCCGGACTTTCCGCTGCCGACATTCGCCGAGATCCGTCGCGTCGTGCAGAACGAGTGGGATGAGGACATGGGCAAGATCGATCCTGACAACGCGTCTCCGACCGCGGACAGCATCGAGCAGGAGACCGTGGACGCGGACAAGGAGCAGCAGGCCGAGCGGCAGCACGAAAACGGGGCTTCCGCATGACCGGTCCGAAACGTATGCGGCCGGAATCCGCGGAGGCCGATCCCGAGCTCGCCGTCAGCTATGTGGTGGAACCGGAACGACGCATGTCGGAGCTGTCCGTGGACCGGCCGCAGTCGGCCGTGACGTCCGGACGCAGGTCGGCGCGCGGGAACTGGCATAATCGGCTGCGCATCGGCATCATGGGCGGCACGTTCGACCCGATCCACAACGGCCACCTGGTAGCGGCCTCCGAAGTGTCATGGGTATACGATCTCGACGAGGTGATCTTCGTGCCGACCGGACGGCCGGTGTTCAAGCTGGACAAGAAGGTCACCAACGCCGAGGACCGCTATCTCATGACGGTCATCGCCACCGCGTCCAATCCGAAATTCACCGTGTCACGCGTGGACATCGACCGTCCCGGCATCACCTACACCATCGACACGCTGCGCGACATCCGCGCCCAGTATCCCGACGCCGAGCTGTTCTTCATCACCGGAGCCGACGCCGTGGCGGAGATCATGCAATGGAAGGACGCCGACAAGATGTGGGATCTGGCGCATTTCGTGGCGGTGACGCGTCCGGGCTATTCCTCGCCGGATGGGGTGAGACTGCCCGAAGGCAAAGTGGACACATTGGAGATTCCCGCATTGGCGATCTCCTCGACCGACGTCCGCAGGAGAGCCGAACACGGCGAGCCCGTCTGGTATCTCGTACCCGACGGCGTGGTGCAGTACATCGGCAAGCACGGCCTGTACCGGTGACCATCGCGGATGGGGCGTCCGCGACCCGCGAACGCCCTCGAACACACGTGGGCGTCGAGGTCTGCGTAGCCGGTTAGTATGGGTCACATCCACTTCGCTAGAACAGACGTTTGGAGATACGGTGAGCGCAATCCTTGAAGGAAAGCCGGATAAGAACCTTATCCTTGTCACAGGCAGGGCACACCCGAAGCTGGCGGCGGAAGTCGCGGAACAGCTCGGCATCGATGTTCTGGAAACCACAGCATACGATTTCGCGAACGGCGAGATGTACGTGCGCTACACCGAATCCGTGCGCGGCGCGGATGTGTTCGTGCTGCAAAGCCATTCCAACCCGGTCAACCAGGCCATCATGGAGCAGCTCATCATGATCGACGCGCTGAAACGCGCCTCCGCGCGCTCCATCACCGCGGTCTGCCCGCTGCTGGGCTATTCCCGTCAGGATAAGAAGCACCGCGGCCGCGAGCCCATCTCCTGCCGTCTGGTGTTTGACCTGCTCAAGACCGCAGGCGCCGACCGCATCATGAGCGTCGACCTGCACGCGGCGCAATCCCAAGGCTTCTTCGATGGCCCCGTCGACCATCTCATCGCCATGCCGGTGCTGGTCGACTACATCCGAGACCGTTTCTCCAACCAGCTTGACAACGTCGCCGTCGTGTCCCCGGACGCCGGCCGTATCCGCGTCGCCGAACAGTGGGCGCAACGCCTCGGCGGCGGACCGCTCGCCTTCGTGCACAAGACCCGCGACATCACCCGTCCGAACCAGGCGGTCTCCAACCGCGTGGTCGGCGACGTGGCAGGCAAGGACTGCGTACTCGTCGACGACCTGATCGACACCGCCGGCACCATCGCGGGGGCATGCAATGTGCTCAAGGACGCCGGCGCCAAGTCGGTGACCGTCGTCGCCACGCATGGCGTGCTGTCCGGCCCGGCCGTGGACCGACTGAAGAACTGCGGCGCACGCGAGGTCGTGCTCACCGACACCGTGCCGATTCCGGAGGAGAAGCGCTGGGACGGCCTTACCGTCCTGTCCATCGCGCCCCTGCTGGCCAGCGCCATCCGCGCTGTGTTCGAGGACGGTTCCGTGGCCGAATTGTTCGACACATATCCGGAGCATCACGGACAGGGCTTCCTGTTCGCCTGATTCCACTAATTTTCGGTGGTAGAACTCCAATGTTTGGCGATTGGAGTTCCGCTGCCGGGATCCGCGGGTTCCGATTCGTTCGGAGCCCGTTTTTCTTTTGCCGAAAGGTTTTGCGCCTGTTCCTGGCCGATGCCAACGACTCCCTTGTCATTGTCCTTTTCCACATGGAACCGTCCGCATACTGCGCCATCATCTCCATCGGCCTCTTTCCATCGATCTCTTTGGACGCTTGCGGATTGCTGAGCGTTTGTGCGGATTAATCCGCCGTCAAATCCCATGAATTATCCGAATAAAGAAACACCCAAAAAACGAAAACGTTGAATTTCCAACGTTTCAACGCATATATCGCAGCTGGCTCATTGGGGGGGGCGATTGAAAAATCCGCACGCGCATCCGATAATCCGCAAACGATTGGAATTATCCGCACGGCAATTGGATGACGCGGTCAGATATGCCGATCGAAGATGGAGGAGTAGATTGGAGAATATCGTTTTCCGTGTATGAGCGCGTCCTTGCGGCATGGAAGCGCCGCGCGCGAAACAAAGAAGCAAAAGAAACGGGAAGAGAACAATGAGCGGGGAAGATTCCAAAACGGACGATGACGCGAAGCGTGACTATCTGATTCGCACCTTTTCGAGGACGAAGCGCAAGGATTACGAAAACTATGTGGTCAATGCGGTGTGGAATAGGCTGGGAATGTGCGACGTGAAACCCGTGACCCAGCAGCCGGTATTATGCCCGGGGAAAGCATACAAGTTCATCGACCTGTACTTCCCGCAAGTGGGCATCGGCGTCGAATGCGATGAGGCATATCATCAGAATGAGGAACAGCATTCCCGCGACATCCATCGTGAGATCACGATCATCGAGGTGCTTCGTCAAATCCATGAGGGAGATTATGAGCTGAAACGCATCGACGCGACGAAGCCTTTTGCCGAATTCGAACAGAGCATAGACGACGTGGTCTCCTGCATCGCGGACAAGGTCAACGAGCAGAAAGCCAATGGAACATTCAAGCCTTGGATTCAGGCCGTGGATGATTGGCGACAGTATTATGCGGACAAGGACCGCATCTCCGTTTCGGACGACATCGGCTTTCCCCGTATAGTCGACGCCGTGAACACCCTATGCAGCGCCGACTATAAAGGGTATCAGATAGGTGGGTGCGTGCCCAGTGCCCTACGTCCGGTTTACGGAGATGAATACCGGACATGGTTCCCCAAACTTGCCGTCAACGGGAAGGCCATAGCGAGCGGCTGGAACAATCGTCTGTCGCCGGATGGCCTGCACATCGAGGAATACAACGAATATAATCCCGATGCCGTGGATCCTGTGACCAGCGGACAGGCCGCCCACGACAAGCGAATCACCTTCGCCAAAAGCACCGACCCCATGACCCGCCAATCCTCCTACAGGTTCGTCGGCGTTTTCCAACGTATAACCAACAATGACGAAGGAACCCGCAAAAGGTATGAACGCATAGCTGACTCATTCCCGATCATCCGTGCCTAGTCGAGGCTGGTGCCGCCGTCCACGTCGAGGGTCTCGCCGTCGATGTAGCCGGATTCCGGATCAGCGAGGAACACGATGGCGCGGGCGATGTCATACGGCTGGCCACCATGCTTGACGAGCGTGGAATCCTCGATGGCCTTCTGCTTCCAATCCGGCATCCCCGACGTCATCGGCGTGTAAGTCAGTCCCGGCATGACCGCGTTCACGTTGATGCCGTCCGGCGCATACTCCCTGGCCGCGCCGCGGGTGAGCGCCGCGACGCCCGCCTTGGTGGCCGCGTAGGCCACACCGCCCAGGTATCCACCGCCGTGCTTCGCGGCGATGGAGGACACGTTGACGATGCGACCGTAATGCTGCGTCCTCATGCGCTTGACGGCCTGCTTGATGGTCAGGAAGTCGGCGGTCAGATTGACCGCGAGAATCCGGTTCCAGCGTTCTAGATCCGTGTTGTCGAGCGTGTCCTTGATGATGATGCCCGCGTCGTTGACGAGGATGTCGATGCCGCCGTAATGTTCGTCAAGCTGCTGGAAGACGCGTTCGACGGTGCTCGGGTTGGAAATGTCCCCGGGCGCTGCGAAGGCCTCACCGCCCGCCTGGGTGATGAGGCCGACCGTGGCTTCCGCGCGTTCCGGCACGATGTCGTTGACCGCGACCTTCACGCCTTTGCTTGCGAGCAGTTGGGCGGCGGCCTGGCCGATGCCCTGTCCGGATCCTGTCACCAAGGCACGCTGGCCCTCCCAACGCTGATCGTGACGCTCCTCATCGAGTCCTGTGATATGCATGGTTTCCTTCCCCGCGATTCTCCGGCGCCCATCCGCCGGTTCATCATGCAAGTGTAGGTGCGGACAAGGGGATACGCACGCCATCGGCCTCCTTCTGGAATGCAGGATCGGTTTCAGCAAGCCGGCCAGAGGGCTATAGGCTTAGCGGAATGAATGGCTTTGGATAGGCCGGACATCGACGCAGTATTCGAGTGCACACGGAAACGGATTCGAACGAATCTCGCGACACTTCAACTTAAATCCGCTTCTTCGCTGTGGTGATAACATGACGACATTGTTTTCAAGAGAGAAGACGAGGGCGTCAAATTGCACGACGTAGAAAAGAGACAATCCGATGAGTGACGCGTTGCTAGTCATCGACATGCAGGAAGCGTACGTAGGGGAGCACCGCTTCCCATACCTCAAATACAGTATGCCCGATCTGCTCACTACGGTAAATGGCGTCATTGACGCTTACGCAGACGAGAAGCGGCTGATTGTATACATAAGAAACGTGATGGAACGCAGCCTCCTCAGCCGTCTGTCACCGTTCAAAGTGTATGAGGACACTCTGGAGTCAAAGCTGGTTGAAGGACTGCACGTGGCATCGAATCACGTGTTCGTGAAACATGCGGGAGACGCGTTCTCCAATCCTCAATTGCATGCTTTCCTGAAGGAAAACAACGTGGATTCGGTCAAAATCGTGGGCGTGGATGGAGGCGGCTGCGTGGCATTGACCGCGCTGGGCGCAATAGAACACGGCTACCATGTGGTAGTCGACGAGCCGGCCATTGGCACGACATTTGAACGCAGCAAAAGGAAGCACTTCAGGAAACTGAAGGAGCTGGGCACCGAATTCGTCTGATGGCCAACCCCTGCCTGCCGCGATTGCCATATCCGTTTGATTTGCACGGAATATGACCACACCATCAGATTTCCATTAAACGGGTCAAGATGTCAGACGGTTTTACGTCGCGAACCGCGCAGCTCCGGAAGCAACACGATGAACAACACGATGGCGAGTATGGCGGTGAGCAGATCCGCCACCGCCTGCGCCGCGATGACGCCATGGTATCCGGCGATACGGGATCCCGCATACAGTGTGATGGCAAGCATCACTCCCTGCCGGCTGATGGACAGGGCCAGCGCGCCCCACGCCTTGCCTGCGGATTGGAAAGTGCACGTGGTAACGAGGACGATTGCGACGCACACGGTGCTCAGAAGCTGCACACGCAGCATGCCGGTGCCGAGGTCGATGATGCGCTGGTCGTCGCTGAAGAAGCCCATGAGCTGTCGCGCGGAGGCCACAAGTACCACGGTCATGCCGATGGCGAGCAGGCAGAGGAAACCGTAAGCGAATCTGAGCAGTGCTTTCAGACGTGGCATGTTGCCAGAACCGTAGTTGTATCCGATAAGAGGCTGACCGCCGAAAGCGAAGGCCACAAGAATCAACACGGCGATCATAACGATTTTCAGACCGATGCCCATGGCCGCGACCGCGTCATTGCCGTATGGCAAGAGGAACAGGTTGATCATGACGATGCCAAGGCTCTGCATGAGATTGGTGACGGATGCGGGTATGCCGATGGCGAAAATGCCCGAGACCTCGTGACGGGTGATGGTGATTCCTCGGTCGCGCAGCATGAGCCGTGGATTGATGGAGAGGTTTTCGCTGCGTGCGACGAGGAACCAGATATAGTAGGCATCCGTGCAGATGTTCGCTATGACGGTCGCGCTCGCGGATCCGGCGGCGCCCCATCCGAACACGTGGATGAACAATGGGTTGAGACAGATGTTGATGAGGGTTCCGGCGACCGAGCCTATGGCTGACGGGGTGGCATGGCCCTCGGCCCGCAACAGATTGGTCGGCGTCATGGACGCGATGATGAATGGCGAACCGATGATGATGAGCGTGTAGAACTGTGACGCATACTGCCATGTGTTGCCGTCCGCGCCGAGCATGGAGAGAATCGGGTCTCGGAACGCGAGGCCGAAGATGATGACGAGTAGACCGGTGAGGACGGCTCCCCAGAAGCAGAATACGCTCAGCCGCTTGCCGTCATCGTAACGTCCCTGTCCGTAGAGCCGTGAGATCACGGAGCTTCCGCCAAGTCCGAAGATGTCGCCGAGTGCGATCATGACCGTGAATACGGGGGTTGCTATCGCGACGCCCGCCACCATGTCGGTGTTGCCGGTATGCGCGATGAAATAGGTGTCCACGGTGTTGTAGACGAGGGTGACCATCATGCTGAGCACGACGGGGATCGCAAGGGTCATGTATGCGCGCGGTATCGGCGCCTTCTCGAAGAGTTCGTTATCCATAGCAGTCGCCAAGACTACAATGCCGAACCGGACATTTTCGGGAATGTCATGCGGCGCCCTATGCCCACGTCTGCGAATGTTGCATCCGGTGGCCGATTGCTCGTGATCGCGCTATCGGCCACCCCGCTGCGCTGCGATGCCGGATTCTACCGCAGCGAGATCTCGTCGATGCGGCGAAGCTCCTCTTCGCTGAATGTGGTGTTTCGGAGCGCTCCGATATTGTCGAGCAGTTGTTGCGGGCGAGACGCTCCGACCAGCACCGAAGTGACCATGCTGCCGTGCAGCAGCCAGGCCAACGCCATCTCGGCCAGGGTCTGACCACGTTCCGCTGCCAGATCGTTCAACTCGCGGATCTGCTGCAGCTTTTCCTCGGTCAACGCGCTTTTCCGCAGGAACCGTCCGTCATGGGCGATTCTGCTGTCTGAGGGAATGCCGTCTAGATACCTGTCGGTCAGCAGTCCTTGGTCGAGAGGGGAGAAGGTGATCAGTCCCTTGCCGAGACGGTGGGAGGTCTCCTTGAGTCCGTTGCGCTCAACGGTGCGGTCGAAGATGTTGTACCGGTTCTGATTGATGATGAACGGCACATGCAGCTCGTCGAGAATGGCGGTGGCCTTTTCGAGCGTCGGACCGTCATAATTGGACAGGCCCACGTACAGGGCCTTGCCACTGCTGACCGCCGTGGCGAGCGCTCCCATGGACTCTTCGAGCGGGGTGGATGGGTCCATGTGATGGTGGTAGAAGATGTCGACGTAGTCGAGTCCAAGTCGTTCGAGGCTTTGGTCGAGTGAGGTGAGCAGGTATTTGCGGCTGCCGAGATCGCCGTATGGGCCGTTCCACATTTCGTAGCCGGCTTTGGTGCTGATGATGAGTTCGTCGCGGTGGTGCTGGAAATATTCGTGCAGCAGCCTTCCGCAGTTCTTTTCGGCGGATCCTGGTTCGGGGCCGTAGTTGTTGGCTAGGTCGAAGTGGGTGATGCCGTTGTCGAATGCAGTGAACACGATTCGGCGCATGGTGTCGTATGGGGTGATGTCGCCAAAGTTGTGCCAGAATCCGAGGGATATGGCGGGGAGCTTGAGGCCGCTTGTTCCCGCATGGTTGTAGGTCATGTCGTCGTATCGGTTTGGCGATGGCGTGTAGATGGTGGTCGGCTCGAGCATGGTTCCTCCTTGAACTGCGGCGATTGCGTATTCGCCAAGTCAGAATACACATCCGCTTGCCGCGTCGCAACATGCCGCAATACAATGGTCGCGTCATGGCGCGTCCATGTAATGACAGGAGGAATGCCGATGCATGTGGAGCATGGGTTCGGTCCGGTTTGGGACGCCGAATCGCGCGTGTTGGTATTGGGTTCCATGCCGAGTCCGAAATCACGTGAGATGCATTTCTACTATGGGCATCCGCGCAATCGTTTCTGGCCTGTCATGGCGGCCGTGTTCCATGATGACAGCTGCCTGTGCGAAGGCATGGCTCCCAATTGGACGGTGCGTGCGCGCAGGGATTTCGCGTTGCGTCACCATATGGCGCTGTGGGATGTGATCGCATCCTGCGATATCGAAGGTGCGAGCGACGCGAGCATTCGCAATGCCGTTCCCAATGATTTTTCCGGTATGCTTCGTCGATCGCGGATTTCCCATATATTCACCACGGGCGCGAAGGCCGCGCAGCTGTATCGGCGGCTTTGCGTCCCGCTGCTGCGGTCTCATGGATTGGATGACGTGCCGATGACGCGATTGCCGTCCACCAGTCCTGCGAATGCCGGAATGAGCCTGCCGCGTCTTATCGAAGCCTACGATTGCGTCGGGCGCGCCGTTTCGTAGACGTTGCAAGGTATTCCGACGTCTCCGGTATTGTCCGAGCCCTCTTTATACAATCTCGGTTGCGTTGAAATCCGAAGCGTCCTCCACGAATCCGTTCGGAATGGACGCTTCCTGCGAAACCAACAAGACGGAAGGCGAAAGATGGCATTGAGCGCCGCAATCATCCTTGCCGCGGGTGAAGGGACCCGCATGCGTTCCAACAAGCCGAAGGTGTTGCACACCTTGGCGGGCAAGACGTTTCTGAATCGAGTGATGGACTCTGTTTCCGCGCTCGATCCGGACACACTTGCCGTCGTGGTGCATTATCAGGCGGAACGCGTTGCCGAAGCGGCACGCTCCTATAACGAGCGTGTCACCATCGTCAACCAGGATGACATTCCCGGCACCGGCCGCGCGGTGCAATGCGCGATGGTGCAGCTGACGCAGCAGGGCAATCTGGACGGCGCCGTGCTGATCGCGGCCTCGGACATGCCGTTGCTTGACACCGACACGCTCGATCAGCTGCTCGCCTTCCATGAGCGTAGCGGCAATGGAGCGACCGTGCTGACCACCATGCTCGATGATCCGACCGGATATGGCCGTATCATCCGCGACAGTGACGGCAACGTACTTCGCATCGTGGAACAGAAGGACGCTAACAGCAGCGAATTGGCCGTGCACGAGGTGAACACCTCCGTGTACGTGTTCGACGCGAAGCTGCTTGCCGAAGCTATCGCCAATCTCAAATCCGACAACGCCCAGGGAGAGTTCTATCTGACCGACGCGCTCGAGGCGGCCAAGGCCAAGGGCGCGGTCGGTGCGTTCGCCGCGCCGGATCCGTTGAGCGTGGAAGGCGTCAACGATCGTGTACAACTTGCCAATCTCGCCAAGGGCCACAACAAGCGCGTCTGCGAGCGTTGGATGCGCGAGGGTGTCACCATCCTGGATCCGGACACCACGTGGATCGAGGATGATGTCGAGATCGCGCGCGACGCGGTCATTCTGCCGGGCTGCTTCCTGGAAGGTCATACCGTAATCGGCGAGGCGGCGGAAATCGGCCCGTACACCACGCTGATCGGAGCCACCATCGATGCCGAGGCGCATGTGGAACGTTCCCGCGTGCAGGAGACCCATATCGGCCGCGCTGCGAACATCGGTCCGTGGACGTATCTGCGTCCCGGCAACGAGCTCGGTGAAGGAACCAAGGCTGGCGCGTTCGTGGAAATGAAGAAGGCGCATATCGGCAACGGCACCAAGGTGCCGCATCTGAGCTATGTCGGTGACGCCGACCTAGGCGAGCACACCAACATCGGCGGCGGCACCATCACCGCCAACTATGATGGCGTGCACAAGCACCACACCACCATCGGATCGAACGTGCACGTCGGTGCGGGCAACCTGTTCGTCGCCCCCGTCAAGGTCGGTGACGGCGTCACCACCGGAGCCGGCTCCGTGGTTCGCCACGACGTTCCGGCCGATTCCATGGTCTATTCCGAAAACACACAACACGTAGTAGAGGGCTGGAAGCCCGAATGGGAGCGCTGAACATGCCTGCATTGCAAGATTCCATCGACGCCGTACGCATCGCCGCCGCCGCGGCGGATCGTATGAAGGCCACCGACATCGTGGCGTTCGACGTCACCGAACCGTTGGCCATCACCGACGCGATGCTTATCGCCACCGCCTCGAACGAACGTCAGGCGCTCGCCGTCGCCGAAGAGATCGAAAAGGATCTGTATCTCAAGGCCGGCAAGCGTCAGCCGCGGTCGCGCGAAGGCCTGACCGAAGGCCAATGGGTGCTGCTTGACTACGGTGACTTCGTCATCCACGTCATGCATCAGGAGTCCCGCGACTACTATCGTCTCGAACGGCTGTGGAAGGATTGTCCGAGCATCGACCTGCAGCTCGGCCATGCCGAGACGGCCCAGGATCAGGCGGATTCCGAGGATTCTGCGCAGAACGCGGAAGTCTGACGACATTTTTATACGGACGTGTCTTCCCATGGACGGGGAGGGCACGTCCGTTTCGTTCCGCACGGCAGGGGACGAATGAAGCAACAGTATAGGGGCTACACAGGGGAGAAGCATGCCTAGAAACGTCGAGCTTGCGCACGACGACGCCATGGCGCCGCACGTGCATTCCATCACATTGGTACGTCACGGGCGCACTTCATACAACGAGCAGCACCGGCTGCAGGGACAGATCGACATTCCGCTCGACGAAGTGGGCCTGTGGCAGGTGAAGCAGACCGCGGCCGCGCTGCGCGAACTCTATGTGGAACGTCACCCCGAAGTGCCGCACCAGCTGGTCGTCTGTTCGGACCTCAAGCGCGCGGCCGCCACGGCGCACGCATTCGCCGACCCGCTCGGCCTTGATATTCATCCGGACATCCGTGTGCGGGAACGCAGCTTCGGCGAATGGGAAGGCATCTCCGTCGAGGAGCTTGCCGGACGTTTCCCGGAGGACTATCTGTCATGGGCCCAGTTCCGCGGAGGCGAACTCAAATACGGCGCCGAACCGAAGCAGGAGGTCGGCAGACGTGGCGTCGAAGCACTGAACGATTGGGCCTCGAAAGCCGGCGAGGACACCGACCTGTACGTGTTCTCTCATGGCGCCTGGATCTCCCAGACGCTGCAGACCTTGTTGGGCCTGGATCAGGTGCATGATGATTTCGCGGACATCCTTTCGATGCGCAACGCCCATTGGGTGCGACTGGTGCCTCTGGAGCTTCAAGGCACATTGCGCTGGAGACTGGCGGAATACAATCATGGTCCGGCGATCGCCTACACCGAACAATGGGAGCATCCGCGTCTGTAGCGTCTGATCTGACGGAATCTCGATGCGACCGGGGAGGGCGGCGAGCGCCCTCCCGATTTTTTTCCAAGCTTTTCACAGAATCGCAGGTTTTCCCCAAGCGCAATCGGCTACCGTCATGGATTGTGAGAAATTTTTTCAAGGGAATATCATTCTCGTCGATTTTCGCGGGCGCTCTCGCCGCGGTGACGTCGTTCCTGCTTTCCGCGAAAATCGGTATCGCGGGATCGGTGATCGGTGTCGCGGCCGGCTCCATCGTGTCCGCCGTGGCGACGCAGGTGTATAAGAACGTGCTCAAGGCTTCGGGTGAGAAGCTACAAAGTGCCGTGCCGTTTGTGGGCAACGACAAGAACGACGCGGAAGACACGAAGGACAAGGATGGAAAGGCGAGCGACGCCACCACGGTGATCGCACCCGTCGCATCCGAAGGCGACAAGACCACCACAATGCCCGCAGCCGACGCGGATCAGACGCAGGTGCTGTCAGCGGACGACGATGATGCGACCAGGACGATGTCTGCGGCGTCCGGCCGAGTCATCTCCTCCGCGCAGGCCGATGGACGGGAAACGCACCTGCTTCCAGAGGATTCCGTCGGTGGACGTTCCAATGGACAGATTCAGCATGCTGGTCGCCGAGCAGCGCTCAACGCTTGGTTGCATGGCAAGTATGCTCCAATCGTCATCGCCATCGTCAGCGCCCTGATCGGCGTGGCCGTGAGCGCGGGACTGATTCTGGCGTTCACCGGCGGCCATGGAACCGACACCGTGGTTCGTGATGTGGTCAACAACAGCAAGCAGACGCCGTCCTCCGACGATGACGACGATTCCACCTATGGCACCGGCGATGGCACTCAGGATGACACGCAGAATCAGTCCGGCACGACCGACACCGACGAGGACACGTCCAAAACCACCACCAAGAACAGTGGAAAAGACACTGGCAAGAAGACGGACTCCTCGACCGGCGGCACCGGCTCATCCACTACCGATTCCGGTTCCTCCACCAAATCCGATACCAACGATTCAAGCAAAACGGACACGTCCACGGATTCCAACCAGTCGTCAAGCGGATCGATCCCGTCCACCGATTCCGGACAGAACACCGGCACGTCGAACGGTTCGAACGGTTCGACGGACACGAGCCAGAACCAATCGCAGACCGGTACCACCTCCAATGGCACGTCATCCGACACGTCCGGCAGCGGAACCGGCTCCACGAACTAGCCTCGCATGGCATGTCCAGGTATCCGCCTCTATGCGACACGCCGAGGATTGCATGATTCTGCTCTGTGTTGTATCTTAAACAAGGTTTGCAGAGCAGACACGGGGCTATGGCGCAGCTGGTAGCGCATCTCCATGGCATGGAGAGGGTCAGGGGTTCGAATCCCCTTAGCTCCACCATAGAAAGGCTTCCGAAGATTCGGAAGCCTTTTTTCGTATTTCAATCCGTGGTCGGCGGCTGTCCATCCGCCATTGGCTGAACCGGCTTTGCCGCCATCTCCTGCAAACCGCCATGGCACACTACCCCCATTGTGGATGACTGTGGATAGGAGCTCCCCATCCACCTATCCACAGATTCGTCGGCACCGGTGGCGGACGGCGCCGATTCCTGCCATGTTGGTTCCTACGGACGCTCGAAGACGATTGTCCCGAAGAAAGCGAAGGAAGGAGAACGCAAAATGGCGTCACCATCCCCAATCAGCCGCCAAACGATGCTGCCGGCGGTCCTGTCCACGATACTGGCATGCATCCTGGCCGCGGTGTGCGCGATGATCCTGACCGATGGAGAGATGCTGGCCGTGATCGTCGCCACCGCGGGCGCGTTGCTCGCCGGAGGAATCCTGCTGCTGCGCATGTGCCAGACATCCGATTGCTGACGCATGGCGCAAGGCAAACGCTGACAGCCGGCAGAACGTGCGGATACAATGAAGCCATGATCGACGAAGTACTATTCCTGCGCCATGGACGCACCTCCTACAATCTCGCCCGACGTCTGCAGGGGCAGATCGACATCCCTCTCGACATCGTCGGCCGATGGCAGGCGGATCAAAGCGCATACGAACTCGCCAAAACCTATTATTGGGCGAAGGTCGCGCATCTCGCCGAACATAATGAGCAGCTCGCGCAACCCTCCTATGGGGGCGCTCATCTCGCCAGTCTTGACGAAATCAACAATGCGCCCGCCGCCCGCCGCCGCATGATCGTCGTCTCCTCGGATCTGTTCCGCGCGAGGCAGACCGCGCACGCCTTCGCCGATCTCATGGGACTCGACGTGGAATCCGACCCTCGGCTGCGGGAACGCAGCTTCGGCGAATGGGAGGGCATGACCCGCGAGGAGATCTGCGAACGTTACGCCGACGATTACCGTTCCTGGCGCGCCCACACCGGTGGTGAGACCAAGCATGGCGTGGAAAGCCGCGTCCACACAGGACGCCGCGGCGCCGAAGCTGTGCGGGACATCGTCGCCGCGCATGATGACGGCACGCATCCGACCACGCTGTTGCTCGTCGGCCACGGATCATGGATCGTCGCCACCGTTGCGGTGCTGCTCGACATGGATCCGGACGACCTCAACAACATCGGCGCCATGCGCAACGCCTTCTGGACGCGCATGACCCCGCACTTCAATCCCGTCGACCCGACGCTCCGCACTTGGAAACTGGAGGAATTCAACCAAGGTCCGGCCATCGCCGCGACGGCCGACTGGGAGAACGGGCCGGAGTCGTTGCGCGCGCCCGGCATGCAGTCATGGAAGCCGATCGTCCAATAGATGGCAGAAAATCAGCCGAACCGGCCCGCAAGGTGAACGCTTGATGAAATCATCGCCATTCGTGCGGCGAATTCTCGCGGTGGGACTATCCTTGATAAGGTTGTTTGCCCGACCGTGCGGAGCGCTGTACGGCATCCGGGCTTCCGTACAGCGATAGAACGTTGGAAAGCGCGAAAGGCGGGTGAGAGACATGTTGAGAATGTTCAGAACGATTAACGGCCAGGTGGAGCAGATCCAAAAACCTGAGAACGGCTCCTGGCTGTGCCTTTCGGAACCCACCGACGTGGAACTCGCTAACGTGTCCATGGAGGCCGGCATCGATCTGGCAGACCTGCGTGCCCCGCTGGATGACGAGGAACGCTCACGCGTCGACGTCGAGGACGATTACACGATGATCATCGTGGACATTCCGACCGTGGAGGAGCGGGGAGGCCGCGACTGGTACGAGACCATCCCGTTGTCGATCATTATTACCCAATCGGCCATCATCACCGTCTGCATGCAGGACACTCCCGTGCTGCATCCGTTCATGGAAGGCACCATCCGCGGCTTCAACACATACATGAAGACCCGGTTTATCCTGCAGATCCTGTACCGCAACGCCACCATGTATCTGCGCTATCTGCGCATCATCGACCGGGAAAGCGACAAGCTCGAACTCAAGCTGCGTCATTCCATGCAGAACCGCGAAATCCTCATGCTGCTGGAGCTGAGCAAAACATTGGTCTACTTCACCACGTCACTCAAATCGAACGAGATCGTCATGGAGAAGCTGACCACGCTGCCGCGGCTCAAGCAGTATCCAGAGGATGAGGATCTGCTCGACGACGTCATCACGGAAAACAAGCAGGCAATCGAGATGGCCAACATCTACAGCGG